>JADMIO011260279.1_pt1 | contig 63696 bp, 52 predicted proteins | sample 8958161 | NCBI WGS metagenome assembly JADMIO01 (sample SAMN16585339, study PRJNA669376) | soil metagenome | isolation source: Crop rotation soil | place: USA: Cullars Rotation, Alabama | collected 2011
CGCGACAACTTGTCCACGTGGAATTCTAAGCTTAGGATCCCAATGTGCTGGAAAGCCGTCGGGAAACATCCACATGGGCCATGTGCGCAATTATACGCTGGGCGACGTGATCGCCCGCACCCGTCGTGCACAAGGTTATAACGTGTTGCACCCTATGGGCTGGGACGCATTCGGCTTACCCGCCGAAAATGCCGCCATTGAGCGCGGCGCCCATCCTGGCGACTGGACGCATGCCAATATCACGACCATGCGCGAGCAGTTGAAATCCATCGGCCTGGCCTATGACTGGTCGCGTGAACTGGCCACCTGTGAGCCAGATTACTATCAGCACGAGCAGCGCTTCTTCCTCAAGATGCTGGAGCACGGCCTTGCGTACCGCAAGGAATCCGATGTCAACTGGGACCCGGTGGACAATACCGTTCTCGCCAATGAACAAGTTATCGAAGGCCGCGGCTGGCGCAGCGGTGCACTCGTAGAGCGCCGCAAACTCTCGCAATGGTTCCTGCGCATCTCGAATTACGCGGAAGATTTATTACAAGCCCTGGAAGGTCTCACCGGCTGGCCGGAAAAAGTGCGGCTGATGCAGGAACGGTGGATTGGGAAATCGCAGGGTGCCACTATTCATTTCAATGTAACTGGCAAGGAATATACCGGTAAACTGGATGTATACACTACCCGGCCCGATACGATCTTCGGCATGTCGTTCTGCGCCATTGCGCCTAACCATCCGCTTTCCACGCAATTAGCTGAGAAAAACCCGAAACTCGCTGCGTTCATTCAAGAATGCAACCAGCTCGGCACCAGCGAAGAAGCCATTGAAAAGGCCGAGAAGAAAGGTTTCGATACCGGTCTGCTGGTTGAGCACCCGTTCACACCGGGCCGTTCACACCCACTATACGTCGCCAATTTCGTCCTGATGGATTACGGCACCGGCGCCGTCTTCGGCTGCCCAGCCCATGATCAGCGCGATTTTGAATTCGCTACGAAATATGACCTAGCCATCCTGCCCGTTGTAAGCGGTGCCCCAAAACCGCTTACCGAAGCGTATACCGGAAGCGGCGCAATGGTGAATTCCGATTTTCTGAACGGCCAGGATTCCACCACGGCGAAGGATACGGTTATCAGCGCATTGGAGAAAAAGAACCAAGGCAGCCGCAAAATTAATTACCGCCTGCGGGACTGGGGCGTTTCGCGCCAGCGTTACTGGGGTTGCCCCATTCCGATCATTTATTGCGATGCGTGCGGCGCGGTGCCGGTGCCGGAAAAAGACCTGCCGGTGACACTGCCCAAAGATGTTTCCTTCGACAAACCCGGCAATCCGCTTTCGCACCATCCGACTTGGAAGCATGTCAACTGTCCCACCTGCGCCAAACCCGCTATACGCGAAACTGATACGTTTGACACCTTCTTCGAATCCTCGTGGTATTTCGCCCGCTTCGCCACGCTTCCTTCATCCGATGCGCTGGAAAAAGCCGCGCTCGAATACTGGATGCCTGTGGATTGCTATATCGGCGGCATCGAGCATGCGGTGCTGCACCTGCTCTATTCGCGCTTCTTCATGCGCGCGCTGAACACCTGCGGCTTGCAGCCGTTCAAGGAGCCATTTTTGCGCTTAGAAACCCAGGGTATGATCTGCCACGAAACCTATAAAAGCCTGGACGGCAAATGGCTCACCCCTGAAGAAGCCGCTGCACTTCCAGCTGATCAGGTGACCACCGGCCGCGTCGAAAAAATGAGCAAGTCGAAGAAAAACACCGTCGACCCGCGCCGCATCATGGAAGGCTACGGCGCCGACGCCGCGCGGCTGTTCATGCTCTCCGACTCACCACCCGAGCGCGACCTGGAATGGACGGATGCCGGCATTGAAGGTGCATGGCGCTATCTAAATCGTATATGGAAGCTGGTTTTATCAACGGAAGCTTCAAGCCTTGAATCTAAAGACGCTGAAGAAACACTGCGCCTCATCCACAAAACCATCGCTGCCGTCACCGATGACATTGAGCGCTTCCATTTCAACAAAGCTATCGCCCGCATCCGCGAACTCACGAATGCTTTGGAAGAGCTGCCGGAAAATTCGTATACACGAGCCGAAGGTTGCCGCGTTGCCCTGCAACTTCTCAACCCTTTCCTGCCGCATATCACGGAAGAAATCTGGGAGCGCCTAAACCAACCCGCCCCGCTCACCGAAACCGCATGGCCCAAGGCTGACCCAGCACTCATTCAAGAAGATGAGCTAACGCTCGCCGTACAAGTCAATGGCAAGCTGCGCGGCACCGTAACGGTGGCCACCCATCTGGAGCCAAAGGAAATCGAAGCCAAAGCGCTAGAAGTGGAAAACGTGAAAGCCTCACTCGCCGGCAAGCAAATGGTGAAAATCATCGTCGTCCCCGGTAGAATCGTCAACATCGTGGTAAAATAGCATGCATAAGCCCTCTGCACTTTTGCATCTCTGCATGTTTGCATTTCTTCTTGCCTCGTGCGGTTTTGAACCCATGTACGGCACCCCATCGACTCGAGCTACCATCGGTCAATTAGTCGCGCAGGTAGGACTTGGCAGTATTTCCATCCCCGAACGCAACAAACAGCGCTTAGTCGAACAATTCCGCGCCGAACTACAGGACCTCATCCGCCCCGATAACAGCAGCGCAGCCGCTGCACCCTACCTTTTAGATGTGCAGCTCCTATCCAATGAAGCAGGCATCGCCGTTTCACGCGACGGCACGTTTTCGCGTTTCAATGTCAATGTCTATGCAACACTGACCTTAACGCGCATCAGTGATAATATCGTAGTCTATCGCGGCTTAGCGCGGCGTAGCAGCACATATAACAACACACCCAATGCCTATTATTCTACCTATATCGCCAGCCAAGACGCTCAAAAACGCGCAACAACTGAGCTTGCAGAGGATGTACGCATGCGGCTTACCGCCTTTTTTGCCTCTAATCCCAACCCAGGTGCTTGGCAGAAAACGGAGCCGCCTAAAGCTATACCAGTTCCCACGCTGCAAATCCAACCGGGCAGCACCAATCCGGTCTTAACCGCCCCCACGCCGCAACTGGTTCCATGAAACTCACCGCCAAAACCATCGCCGATTTTATAAAAAGCCCGGCGCGGCAAAGCGTAGGAGTATTAATATATGGTCCTGATAGCGGATTAGTACGTGAGCGTTTTTTACAGGTAACACGCGCTGTACTCGGCTCTTCCCCCGATCCCTTCGCCCAGGTTGAGTTAAGCGACGAACAATTAAAATCCGATCCAGCCTTATTGGCTGACGCCTGGGGAGCCATTAGCCTGCTCGGCGGTGCACAAGTCATCAGTGTACGAAACGCAAGCGATCGGTTGGCTAAAGCCATTGAACAGATCCTCACCACTTCCTCATCCCATTACCTTATTATCTGCGCCGAGGAACTAGGCCCTCGCTCAGCACTTCGCCAATTATTTGAAACCAATCCTAAGCTCGCAGCCCTTCCTTGTTACAAAGACGAAGCGGCGGATATTGGATCGCTTATCCGCGAGCATTTGAATGCTGCGGGTATCCGTCTTACACCCGAAGCGAGCCAATACGTACTTGCGCAACTCGGTAATGACCGCGGCGTGACGCAAAGTGAATTAGATAAAATCGTGCTGTATATGGGCGATGAAAAAGAACTCTCGCTGGAAACCGCGCAAGCACTGGTGGGTCACAATCGTGATATAGGCTTCGATGCTATTGCTCTTGCAGTAGTCGATCGGCAACCCAGCACTGTTGATAACCTATTGAAGCAAGCCTTCCGCGAAAATATGCAGCCTATTGCCATCTTGCGCTCCGTCTTGCGTCACCTGGAAAAACTCTATGCCATCCGCGCTGAAGCGGATACCGGGCTTTCCATCGACCAAATTATTTCCTCTATACGCCCATCCATTTTTTTTCGTCTGGTACCGCAGCTACGTGCGCAAGCGCAGCGTTATAGCTGCACGCAACTAGCGCAGATGATTGGTGTAATCAATGAAGCTGAAGCCACCTGCAAATCGGGCACGATCGATTCACAACTAGCCACCAGCCGCGCCTGCCTGCGTTTAGCTGCCGCAGGTACACGCCCCACCACGGCCGCAGCATGAGCAAGCATTACCTCATCACAGGCGGCGCGGGTTTCATTGGCTCACATCTAGCAGATGCATTACGTACTACAGGCCATACATTAACCATCCTCGACGACTTATCCACCGGCAAGCGCACGCATATAGCCAAAGACGTTGAGTTTATCCATGGCGATGTAAGCGACGCAGGCCTCGTTGCACAAGCCATGCAAAACGCAGACGGCGTATTTCATCTAGCCGCCATCGCCTCAGTAGCGCGTGCCAATGCAGAATGGGTGAGAGCACATCATGTTAATGTGGGTGGCACGGTTGCCGTGTTCGCGGAAGCGGCGAAACGCCGTATCCCCGTAGTATACGCATCCTCGGCTGCGATCTATGGCAACACTGCACCACCACTGCACGAACATACTCCTGCCGCCCCTATCAATGCCTATGGCGTTGATAAATATGCTAGCGAGCTACATGGAAACATCGCCTCCTCCATTCATAAAACCCCTACTATCGGCCTGCGCTTTTTCAATATCTATGGGCACCGCCAAGATGCCAGTTCGCCTTATGCCGGCGTCATTTCCATTTTCGCGGATTTACTCATGAAAAACGCCCCTCTCACTGTTTACGGTGGCGGCCAACAAACGCGTGATTTCATCTATGTAGGGGATGCCGTACAAGCGCTGATACGCGCCATGGATGCATTAGAAAGTAAAAAATTGCATCACGGTGTTTTCAATATTTGCACCGGACATCAAACCAGCATTCTCATCTTAGCCGAAACATTGGCTAAAATACTCTCCGTACCATATAGCCTCAATCATGCCCCCGCACGCGAAGGTGACATCCATATTTCAGTCGGCGATCCGGTATTAGCGCAATCCATATTGGGGTTTACCGCTGAATCAACGTTGGAGCAGGGACTGCGCACCTGGTTGAAAGGCTGACATGCGCCTACTTCTGATACTACTTCTTATGATTGCATCGCCATCACTAGCCGTTGAACCCAAGACGCAACGCTTCGTCGTCTATTACACCGATCAAGCACCTTCTCAAACCTTCGAGCCGTATGATGTCATCGTATTCGATAGCCAAGCACATCCGCAGCTGAGACCGTTACAACACCGCGGCAAGCTGTTGCTCGGCTATTTGAGCCTAGGCGAAGGCGAAAAAAGCCGCAGCTCCTATGCCTGGCAAGCGAAACAAAAACTATTACTCTCCGAAAACCCCGACTGGCCCGGCCACCGCGTGCTGGATATACGCAATCCCGTTTGGGCTGCGCATGTGGTAGAAAATTTGATTCCCGATATCCTCCACCATGGTTTTGACGGTATTTTTCTCGATACGGTGGATAGCCCTATTTATCTGGAAACACTTGATCCTAAAACCTATCCAGGCATGAAGCAAGCAGCGGTCGAGCTTATTAAAACTATCCGCCTGCATTACCCACGTATGCCCATCGTCCTTAATCGCGGTTTCGATATTCTGCCCGAAATTGCAAGCGATATTTCCGGCGTGCTCGCCGAAAGCATTTACACTGCCTATGATTTCAAAAACAAAAAGCACCGCCTGCAGCCGAAGGAACATTATGCATCGGTAGCGAACTTCCTGAAAACCACGCAATCCAATGCACCACGCCTAACCATTTATACGCTGGATTACTGGCCAGAAAGCGACTCCGAAAGCATCAAGAGCATCTACGCTGCCCAGCGCGCGCAAGGCTTCATTCCTTATGTCGCCCCCATTGACTTGCAAACCGTGATGCGGGAGCCTTGATTATGCGCTTAATGACATTGCTTTTCTGCCTATTATTTACCTCGCTTGCGCAAGCACAGGAAGCCGTACCACGTCAAATCATCGCGCTATATAACAGCAAAGAAGAAGCCACCCAGCGCACGACACAGATTCACCGCTTCTTGGAAATGCCGCTCAACCATTTAGGCTATGACGTACGTTATTTCGACGTATACGCGCCATTACCTCCACTCGGGCCGGAGGTGCACGCCATTGTCATTTGGTTCAATAGTGGAACCGAAGTACCAGATGCAAATCTGTATTTGGACTGGCTCGATACCGCAACCCGTCAAGGCAAACATCTTGTGGTGATGGAAAATATCGGTATCGGTGATAACTACCGCAAAGATCCGGCCATCATCGAAAAAATGAATAAAATCCTAGGCCGTATCGGCGTGCAGGATACGAATCTTTGGCAGTCCCTCGCCTACCAGGCAAAAATCTCTTACAAAGATCCTGCAATGGTCGAATACGAACGGCCTTACGAATCCATACGGCCCTATACTGGCACAAACGCCGTAGGTCCCGATGCGGTTTCGCATTTAAAGATCTCGATAAAGGAAGGCGAAGATACCACCGTAAGTGACCTAGTCATTACCAGCCCACGCGGCGGATACGTCGCCGAGGATTTCGCGCTATTTCACGTGGTGGAGGAAGGCGAATCCAAAATCCACCAATGGTATATTAATCCATTCTTATTTCTCAAACGCGCTCTGCAATCCGATACTACGCCTAAACCGGATATTACCACGCTAAATGGCAAGCGCATCTTTTACAGCCACATTGATGGCGATGGATGGAATAACATCTCGGAAATCAGCACATATAATAAATCCCATACCCTTGCTTCAGAAGTGGTGCGGAAAGAAATCCTCGAACCGTACCGTGATTTTGTGTTCAACGTCGGCGTTATCACCGCCGATATCGAACCGCAATGCTACGGCACTAAGCAAAGCGCTTCCATCGCCCGTGCCATGTTCGCATTACCAAATGTCGAAGCCTCCAGCCACACGCACAGCCACCCGCTCTATTGGCGTTTCTTCGCCGATTACAACGCCGAAAAAGAAAAACCCTACTTGCCGCTTTACCCGCGTAAGCCCGCGCACGAAAGCTCCTTCCTGCAAAGCTTCTTAGGCAATTGGCGAAACGAATGGGATAATCCGCCCGAGCCCGTACACTATGCTATTGCTCCGCGCGGTAAATACGATCCAACCGAGGAAGAAGCGCTCAGAAAATACTATACCATTCCGCGCAACTACGCATGCGCACCGTTTAATCTCAAGCGTGAAGTGAGTGATTCGGTAACTGCTTTGAACGCTCTGATGCCAAAAGGGAAAAAGGTGGGCTTGATTCAGTGGTCGGGCGATACTTCGCCTTTTGAAGCCGCACTCCTCATGGCACGCGAAGCTGGCGTATATAACCTCAATGGCGGTGATTCGCGCTTCGACAGCGAATATCCCTCATACGCCTCTGTCGCACCCATCGGCCTGCGCGTCGGCAATGAGCAACAAATTTATTCCTCCAACAGCAATGAAAACACCTACACCAATTTATGGTCGGACCGTTTCTTTGGCTTTCGTTATTTGCAAACCACCGTGGAAAATACTGAAACGCCCATCCGCGTGCGTCCATTCAACCTATACTTCCATATCTATTCCGGCCAAAAACCCGCAAGCCTCAACGCCATTAAAGCCAATCTTGATTATGCGCGCACGCAGGACATTATTCCCATCTCCGCTACCAATTTTGCGGCTATCGCGAACGGGTTTTATACCACACGCTTCATTCCTGCCGGCGAAAACAGCTGGAAAATTCAAAACCGTGGTGCGCTTAACACCATTCGTTTAGACGACGCGACGCTGAAAACAGTCGATTATGAACACAGCAACGGCATACTCGGCCAGCGCTGGCTCCAAGGCAGTTTATATGTCGCGCTCGATCCGCAAATTAGTGAACCATTACTCACCATAAAGCCATTGGAAAAACTAGGGAAAAACCCTATTTCTTCCATTCCCTATCAGATTTTCAACCGTTGGCGCATAAACAACTTGCAAATTAATAATAATTCGTTAACTTTCATCGGCCATGGCTATGGCAACGCACAGTTCCAGTGGCAAATGCCGCAAGCGGGCACCTACCGCATCGCATTTGTTGATCAGGGTAAAAGACTAAAAGAATTGAACGTTGTATCAGACGCATATGGATTACTTACAGTGGATACCGATCTATCCTCTGCAACGCCTATAACCGTTAACGTAAGCAAGGTCGAATAAAGCCTAATGAAAAAAGCGCTTATCATCACTGTCCTTCTTGCTGTCATCGGATTAGTTGCGAGCTTGTACCTCATTCCGCGCACACCGGAAATCGCCCTGATTAATTTCAAAGACAAACGCTTCGACGAAGCGCGTGCCGCCTATGAGCAGCAGCTCAAAGAAGGCAGCCTGAAACCAGAAGTCGTCAACACGCTGGTGGATTTATATTTGCAAGTCGGCGCCATTGACCAGGCAATCAGCGTCATGGAACAATACATTGCCAAGCATCCTGATAATATCGAAGCGCGCAACCGCTTAGGCCAACTATACCAATTCGCCCAACGACCGGATGATTATTTGCGCAATTTAGAAGAAATCAACCGCCTCCAGCCAACGCCGGAAACCCTGCAAGCCCTCTCGCAAATTTACAACTTTAAGGGCGATTACGATAAACAGGTGGAAACCCTGAAAGCCCTAATCACCACCGACCAGACCTCTCCTTCCGAGCGTTACGTTGACCTGGCCAATCTCCAAGCCTCACGTCAGGCCCGTGCCGACGCCATCGCCACACTACTCGCGATGAAGGAAAAGCATCCCAATGCCTTCACCTTCCAGCAAATCGAACTATTGGTAAGCTTGCTGCTCGACGAAAAACGCGCCGAGGAAGCCTATACCCAAGCTGTCGCCTGGAAAGATGCCAGCGCAACCACTCAGGAAGTAGCCCGCTTGGTGAATCTTCTCCATTACAAAGGCGCACCGGAATTCGCAGGCAAATTGCTTGATTCCTATGATACTGCCGCGATCGACAGCGACCCGAACCTGCTGCAAGAAAAAGTGCTGCTGCTGATGGATTCCGGCCAGGAAGCCGAGGCCTATGCCCGCCTGCTTGCGCTGTATAAAACCAATAAATTATCGCCGGAGTTGAAAAACCGCCTGTTGTTCATGGCCATTGCACGTAACGACAACGCCACTGCCGATGAGCTGATCCGCACTCTGGATTTCAACGCGCTTTCCGAACCACAAGCCCTCGCCATTCTGGAGCTTTCCATGAGCCGCAAGGAAGTAGGCCTGCAAAAGCGCTTGAACGAAGTATTCAACACTGAAGAATCCGCACAGAATTACCCACTGCTTACTACCATGCTCACCGTTGCTAGCCAGCGCAGCGACGCCCGCGAAAAACTCGCTGGCCTTGAACAGCGCGAGTTAAGCGCCCAGCAAAACCTGCAAGTGGCACGTATATGTGCCCGTGTCCGTAATTATACGTGCACCAGCACCTTCCTCTCCCGCCTCCCCGACCCGGCTGCTTTGAGCGACGCCGATGTCGCAGGCGTAGGTGATTTATACCTGGAGCTGCGCGCTTACGATAAAGGCCTCGAATTCCTGAAAGCCGCCGCTGAAGGCCGTAATTCTCCGGTCATCGAACAGGTACGCATCAAATACGCTGCCGTGCGCGGAGAAGAAAACGTAGTGTTCGCATGGCTGGAAGGCAACGGCAAAAACGCCAGCGCCCGCACGCTCTCCGACCTCTATTACATCGCCCGCAACAACCGCCAATTAAAACTCGCATCCCTGCTCGGCGAACGCCTCTACGCCATGGAGCAAAGCACCACGCACCGATCCATGCTCGCTAGCGCCTATACCGCCAGCGGCCAATACGCCAAGGCCGTTACCCTGCTGCGCGGTGCGCGTGGCCTGTCGCAGGAAGACGAAAATAATTACCTGCTCGCCCTCACCAAACTCGCGCGCACTTCCCCTGAATACCGCGGCGAACTCGCTGCCTATGCCGGCGCGCAACTGCGCGCTAATATTTCCTATAACCGTAAAATGGCGCTGATCTATGCGCTGATCAACGCGCGCCAGATCGACGTCGCCATGCCGCATATACGCGAATTGGCGCTGAAAAACGGTGGGCAATGGGCAGCGTTTTATGCCGGTGAACTCGATAAACAAGGTAAATACGACGAAGCCCGCAGCTTCTGGAAAACCCTGGCCGCGCAGCCCAGTACCAGCCTGGAGCAAAAACGCCAGATCGCCTATAATTTCCTTGCGCGCGGCTACCGCATGGATGCCGAACCGATTTTCGAAGAACTGGCCATGCGCAGCCCTGCCGAAAGCGAAGAAGTGCGCACCTTGCTTTATCTTTGGGGCCCGCGCCTGAATGCTGACCAGCTCGACTGGCTGGCTGAACGCTTTAATAATTCGCCGGACCATGAACGTGGCGTATGGGCGCAGTACATTGCACAATATGCCAGCGCCGAAGAAATCATCCCCTTCGCCGAACAACGCCATCCCGAAACTCTCTTCGCCCCCGTTGTGCTAGAAGCGTATTTAAGCGCACTAGCGAAAACCGGTGAGTTGAAAGAAAAAGACCTCGCGCTGCTAAGAGGTATCTCCGAACACGGCGACCCTGAACTGATCCGCATCTTCGCGCAAACTGCCCGCCAGAACGATTACAAACGCAGTGCCCGCGCCGGGTATGAAACGCTATTCCAACAGAACACCACAGATAACGATGCGCTGCGCAATGCAGGCCTCGTAGCCTTCAGCCAGGCTGATTACTCCGCTAGCCGTGAATATTTGACTGAATATTTGCGTAGTGACGCGCCAGACCGCGACAACCCGACCGACGCCGTTGCCGCCGAATTCACCTACGGCGAATTGATGCGCCGTGAACGCATGCTGGAAGAAGCACGCCCGTATTACCTGCACGTCGCACAGACCATCGATGCCGCTGGTGTCACCGACAGCGATTCGCTCTCCAAAAAAGCCCAGGCGCTCATTTGGGCCGGTGAAGTGGATGCAGGCCTGCAAACCTATGAGCAAGCGCTCGCCATGTATCCGAACGACGACGTGCTGCGCGCCGATTGGATTGCCATGCTGATCGAACTGAAGCGTTATGACGAAGCGCGCACCGCTCTCGCAGAGCCGCTCGCCCGCGCGGGCAGCCAGGCTGAAGCCGCCCAACCCATGCCGATTCCTACCGGCACACTGGATAGCTACAACATGTACGCAAACGGCAGCGAAGTGCTGTTGCGCTTCGCCGGCAGCGACGACGATGTCCGCCAATTCGCCAGCAACGCTGAAACCCTACCATGGGTAAGTTACACCAGCGAAGGCTATCGCCAATTGCTCATCGCTGCTAAACCGGGCTACGCCATGACGCTGGACCGCGCTGAGGACGGCTCGCTCCTCCTTGCTGCTAACCCGGCTCCTACCGACGAGGCCCGCCGCCAGATCCACCTGCGCTACGAACTGCTCGCTGCCCGCACCGATCTCGAAACCGGCTCTATCTATGCTGCCACCCAGCGCATCAACACCCTGCTGCCCGAATATCCGCAGGATGCCCAGCTCATCGGCTTCGCCGCCAATGCCGAGAATTACGGCGGCAACTGGCACCGCGCTCAGGCCCTGCTCTCCACCGCGCGCCAGATCTCCCCAGAAAACGAGGACGTCGCTCTGCTTGATCGCGATTTGCGCCGCGTCTACGCACCGAATATCAAACTCGACCATGAATGGGTATTCCGCGACCGGGACGATGAGCACATCACCACGCTTTCCGGCCATGCGAACATGAATGAAAACTTGCAGCTCGGCTTCGTCGCGCAAAACGATAACGTCAAAGCCGAAAACCGCCGCCGCGACGATGGCCGCATAGGTGATTTCAAAACCAACCGCCAACGCTACCAACTTTATGGACGCTATTTCTGGGAAAACGGCAATGTCGCCACGCTTTCGCTCTATGGCAACAATAAAAAACTGGGCGCAGGACTCGCCTATGCCTTCCTCAACCCACTCGGCGAATCCGGCCTCAACGTTGAATACCGCCGCCCGTATTGGGAATTTATCGAAGGCGTGCTGGATTCCGCAACGCGCGACCGCGTGAGCGTATGGCATATGATCAAGCCGTCTCCACGGTGGGTACTCCGAGCCGAGCCGGGCCTGAACCGCTACAGTACCGATGACGCGGTGAATACACTTAGAACCTGGTCCATTGACGCGCAGATCACCTATTTGCTGGTCGAACCGCAGCCCTACATCACCATCGGCTACGGCCTCGCCGCCGAATACGGCTTCAATTCCCCACGCCGCATTGATGGCACCGGCACCAGCTACCGTCCGCTGCCTTTCCGCAGTCGCGAAGTGCACTTCGTATCGCTCAACACCGGCTACCAGTTCGACGACCAGACTTACGGCGAATTGCTGCTCGGCTACGGTGTGGACCGCCTGGGCGGCAACGGCCCGATGATCGAAGGCCGCCTGACCCATGAGTTCACTGATGAATTCGACGCGCAGATCCGCGCCGGATATGGTATCGATACGGAAGAAAGCGACAATAGCATCGGCCGTCTCGGCGGATATCTGCGTTACCGTTTTTAAAGCAAGTTACTGGCAAGAGAGTGTTTTATGAATAAAGAAGAACCCACTACCATCCTCGGCATCCGCAGCTCGGCGCTGCTGGAAATCGCGCTGTTTCTGATCGGCATGCTGGTGCTGGATTTCGTGCTGTTCGATGCACCGCATACGCGCTTCTTCGCCACCTGCCTGCATCCGTTTTGGATCATCGTCCTGCTGGTTTCCGCACAATACGGCACCAAGGAAGGCTTGGTCGCCGCCATCGCGTCCTCCGCGGTGCTGCTGATCGGCAATATGCCCGAACAGACCATTAACCAGGATATGTATGACTATCTCTTCCTCGTCGCCAAAACGCCGCTCTCCTGGCTAGTCGCCGCCGTCATCCTGGGCGAGCTGCGCCAGAAGCATATTCGCGAGCGCGCCGAGCTGCAACAATCTCTAGCCGATTCGCAGGAACGTGAAGACCGCATCACACATTCCTATCAATTCGTCAAAGACCTGAAGGAAAAGCTGGAGCTGCGCATCGCCGGACAATTGCGCTCCTCCGTCGCCGCTTACCAGGCCGCCCGTGCCATGGAATCCTTAAATCCTGCGCAACTCCTCACCGGTATCGAGGAATTAGTCACGGCCGTACTGAACCCGGAAAGCTTCTCCATCTACCTGCTGGACGCCAACGGATTGAGCGTGACACTCACCCATGGCTGGCGCGAAGGGGACCAGTTCACTCGCCAATTCCCCACCCGTAGCGATTTTTACCGTGCTACTATCGGCTCCCGCCAAATCCTCAACGCCGCCAATAGCGAGCATGACGCCATCCTCGCTGGCCAAGGCGTACTCGCAGGCGCACTGCACGATAAAGCCACCGGCGAAGTGCTCGGCGTACTCAAAATCGAAAAGCTCGGCTTCACCGATTTGAACTTAAGCAGCATCGAAACCTTCGCCGCCATCTGCGAATGGGCGGGCATGTCGCTGGTCAACGCGCGTAAATACCAGACCGCGAAAGAAAACAGCGCCGTCAACCCGGATCATAACCTCCACACGCCGGGCTACTTCCAGAAATACACCCAATACATCACTGCTCTCGGCAAGCGCGTCGGCTTTGACGTCACTATGATCGTCGTGAAACTCGCTAACGCTAAAAATCTCTCTGCCGATATGCGCACCCAAGTAGCGCGCACCCTGGCCGATGCGGTAGATAACGTGCTACGCGGCGTCGATTTGGCGTTTGATTATAATGGCAACGCCGAGGAATATTCCATCGTCCTGCCTGCCACCGACCGCAAAGGCGCCGACATCGTGCTGGAAAAAATCCGCCGCGAGCTGGCCTCGCGCCTACCTGCAGCCGCGCGCGCAGCGGATTTCACCTTCGCCGTGCAAACCCTGAATCAGAAGGCTTAAACCCGCTCATGATGCTTGCGATCAACAATCCGAACGCCCCTATTGAGCGTTACTTCGCACCGCCGGACGTACACGCTGAAAACCGTGCGCCGGGCGGCGGTTTCGCGCTGGGCCTGGTCGTTGCGCTTGTGCTCACCGTGGTACACGCCCTCAATCTCTATTTCTTCCTCGCTGCTCCAGTCGCTGCATTACTCGTGCATTTTGTCATCGTGTTGGTAAGCGCCGTCGTCATCCGCGCCATCATCCTCACCGGCGCCGATAGCCGCTTCCTGATGGTCCTTTTAGTCAGCAGCGCCGCGCTTAGCATCTTTGGCACGCTGGGCACCGTGCTTTGCACCCTGTTATACCTCTGGCATTCGCGCCGCTCGCTACCATTCTCTGAATGGTTCGAAAGCATGTTCCCCAGCCGCATCTTAAGCGCGCCGGAACAAGTGAATGACGACATCCTCATTGGCCGAGACGAAGCGCCGAAAGCCTATACCGTCCTGCCCTTCCTCGACATCATGACCGTCGGCTCCGACGCGCAGAAGCGCGAGGCGCTTTCGAAAATGACTATGCGCTTTCACCCGCGTTTTGCGCCTGCCTTCAAAAAAGCGCTGCAGGATGAAAGTAATATGATCCGCGTGCAAGCCGCCACCGCCATCACCAAGATCGAAAACGCGTTCCTTACCCGCCTGATGAAACTCACCGAGCTCTATCAACGTTTCCCGAGAGATCCCGTCGTCGTCCTCGCCATTGCCCAACATTGCGACGATTACGCCTTCACCGGCGTGCTGGATGCCGAACGCGAACGCGATAACCGCGAAAAGGCACTGTATTATTACAACGAATACATCAAGCTTAGCCCCCGTGACGAAAACGCGCACATCGCCATCGGCCGCCTCTACGTACGCGACGGGGACGCCGCCCGTGCCGCAGATTGGCTGCGTGACTGCGTGGCCCAAGGCTTCCGCTCCGATACACTGATGGGCTGGTATGTCGAAGCGCTCTATGCCGCCAAGCGTTATACCGAGCTGCGCAACGTTGCCGTATCCAGCATCGGCCTGATCGAAACCTTCCGCGTCACGCAACCGGCATTGGCGGAAAGCCTGATGCTGTGGAGCGGCCGCACAACCGCTATGGGAGGCGCCGCATGACCGCCGACGTCTGCCTCATTCTCGAAGGAACCTACCCGTTCGTGCGCGGCGGCGTCGCCGCCTGGACGCATGAGCTGATCCAGCAGCAGGCGCATCTGCGCTTCCATATCGTCTCCATTCTCCCGCGCGATGAGCGCCCGGAGCAAAAATACGAATTGCCGAAAAACGTCACCGGCCTCACCGTTATCCATTTACAGGATTTCCCCAAGGGCAGCCCTCTCGCTTCCACCACCGCCGAGCGCATGTTCGACGCGATCCGAAGCCCATTGGAGCGCATCACCACCACGCGCAAAGCCAACCTGAACGATTTCCGCGCCCTAGTACAAGCCCTTTCCGGCCACGGTAAGCTGGGCGAAGACGCGCTGATCAACAGCGAACCAGCGTTCAATTTAATCTCCGACATGTACCTCGACGGTTTCGAAGAAAGCTCGATGCTGGATTATTTCTGGTCCTGGCGCGCGCTGGTCGGCGGCCTTTATTCGCTCATCAACGTCCCTCTGCCCGACGCGCGCGTCTACCACGCCATGAGCACCGGCTACGCAGGCATGCTCCTCGCGCGTGCCAAGGTGGAAAAAAACCGCCCCTGTATCATCACCGAGCACGGCATCTACACCAATGAGCGCCGCATCGAAATCGCCCTCGCCGACTGGCTGACCGAAACCGCTTCAAAAACCCTTTCCATTGACCGCACTAAAAGCAATCTGCGCGATTTCTGGATCGATACTTTCACCAACTATTCCCGCATCGCCTACGAAGCCGCCGACCGCATCGTCACCCTGTTCGCCGGCAACGCCGAAGCGCAATTGGTAGATGGCGCGGAACCGGCCAAGATGCGCATCATCCCCAACGGCGTGGATATCCAACGCTTTGGCTCCATCCAGCGCAAAGCGCATGAACGCCCGACCGTAGCACTGATCGGCCGCGTGGTACCCATCAAGGACATCAAATCATTCCTGCGTGCCCTGGTATCCGTGCGCGAGCAATTACCAGATGTCCGCGGCTATATCGTTGGCCCGATGGACGAAGATCCGGCTTATGTTCAAGAATGCCAGGCACTCGTTGAATATTTCGATTTAGGCCAACACGTCACCTTCACCGGCCAGGTGCGCATTGACGAATACCTGCCTGAAATTGACGCCATCGTCATCAGCAGCATCTCCGAAGCCCAGCCCCTGGTTATCCTGGAAGCCGGCGCCTGCGGTATCCCGACGGTCGCAACCGACGTCGGCGCCTGCCGCGAGATCATCGAAGGCCGCAGCAACGAAGACCCGCATCTGGGCCATGGTGGCATCGTCGTCCCACTAGGCAGCCCGCAATCCCTTGCCACCGGCCTCATCCGTCTGCTCACCGACCGCGACCTCTACACCCGCTCCAGCCGCACCATCGCTGAGCGCATCGCGGTGTATTATAATAAAAACGACCAGGTAGCGGCGTATAAGGCGCTATATGATTCGCAGTTTTGATAAAAGCACAGGATTGATATGTCAGAAGCCGAAACAGATTTAGAAGTCAAAAGACAAGAAACACCCGCAAATACAGGTGCAGAGTTACTGCATATACAAAGGCAGCGTGTAATGAATCAATTTACCCATGATTTCGGCACGGCTTTTAGTAGTTTTTTCTATTACAACTCAGCTGGTTTAGGTGAAATTAACCAGAAACGTACAGTCCTTTTAGACCGTAATCCTATTTCGATAGAAGCTACGCGCAAACCTAGTGATCACAATCAAGAGCAAATTACTTTAAAAGTAAAGGGCAATAGCGAAGCGTTTCCTCCCCATCTTATAAATCAAGAACGATTTAAGGAAGAGTTTAAAAGAAATCTAGAATTACGCACAGGCGTTACCCCTGATATCACCATATCTGGAAATGATTCTAATATCGAATTCGAGGTTAGTTTAAACTTAAGATCTGAAGATGTAGCTAAATTGGGTAACGCAACAGCTCAAGTCGCTACTAGCGATGTAACAAAAGCTCCAGAACCATTATACAAATATCTATAGATAGTAGGATCTTCCATGGCAGGCATCGGCTTTACCCTCCAAAAACTCTCCCGTCGTGACGATCTACTCGGCATGGCGCAAGCCTATACGCATGCGGCATTGGCGGCGTGCGGTCCGTGGCTGTTCACCGCCATTGCACTGGCGGGCGTGACGATGTTTTATTCCGACTATTTTGCCGTCGAAACCCTGCTCAATTTCCGCATCATCGTCATTTACAATTTCGGCTTCTCGCTGGTCTGCTGCGCACCCATCTTCATGGTCGTCACCCGCTATCTGGCGGATGCCATTCACCAGAAAAACGTAACGCAAGCGCCCGGCATTCTCATGCTGTCCCTAATCGTCGCCTTATTCGCGCAAGTGCCCGCCGCCATCATCGGTTACCTATGGTATTTTGATTTACCCTTCGGCCTCAAACTCGCCGCCATTGCCAACCTCTTCCTTCTCGCCGCCATCTGGCTGATCTCCGTATTCCTCATGGCACTGAAGGATTACCTAGCCGTCACCAAATCCTTCTTTGTCGGCATGGCACTCGCCATCCTCTTCGGCCAATTGCTCAAAGACCAATACGCCGACACCGGCCTGCTCTGCGGCTTCAACATCGGCCTGGTGTGGATCCTCTTTTCGCTCATTGCCAAAATCCTGGCTGAGTATCCTTATAAACTTAGCTCCACCAACGGCTTTAAGCGCTATTTCCATAAATACTGGGAACTGGCCGTCGGCGGTGTTTTTTACAATGCGGCCATCTGGGTGGATAAATGGATTATGTGGTTCGCGCCGGAATCGCTCGTGTTGCCCAGCAAAATGCGCATGTACCCGGATTACGACAGCGCCATGTTCTTCGCCTACCTCACCATCATCCCCGCCATGGCCGTGTTCGTCTTCTCCGTGGAGACCAATTTCTTCGCGCGCTACAAGCAATTTTATTACGACATCCTGGAACACAAGCCCCTAAAGCGCATCCGCGAAAACCAGCAATTGATCCTGGACACGCTGCTTTCCAGTGCACGCAACTTCGTTGTCGTGCAAGGCACCATCGCCTTCGTCGCCATCGTGCTCGCGGCAAATATCCTCCAGGCGCTCAACATCAACTACATGCAAATCGGCATTTTCCGCCTAGGCGTGCTCGGCGCATTTTTCCAGGTGTTGATGCTCTTCGAGCAAATCATCCTCTCCTATTTCAACTGCCGCCGCGCCACCATGTGGATTCAAGGTACATTCCTTGCCACCAACGCAATCTTCACGCTCATCTGCATGCATCTCGGCTTCCCTTATTACGGATACGGCTATTTCCTCGCAAGCGTACTCGGCTTCGTGCTCACCAGCATCCTGCTGTTCTCGCACATCCGTAAACTGCCCTATCATGCGTTCATCACGAACAATAATTCGTTGAAGCCGGCATTTCAGGAATAAAGCCCGTCCCCGCTAAGGCGGGACCCATGTTATCAAAATTCAGATCAACCACCTGGATCCCCCGCCTGCGTGGGGATTTATACTAAGCGTGACCGACTATCGTGGATAGCCGGTACATATCCGACACACCAATAGCTGCACCCGCAAGCGCCCATTTATTGGCATTCTCCAACTGAAAAATCAGCTCCGGCGTCGCCGCCGCAGTAATCCAGCTACCGCTGGCGATTTCGTCTTCCAGCTGCCCCGCCGCCCAACCCGCATAGCCGAGCGCAAGCAGCGCATGACGCGGCGAGCGACCTTGTGCGATAGTCTTTAACATGCCGAGGCTCGCGGTAATTGCAATCGCGTCCTCACCGCCTTCCGAGCTCACCACTGACTCAGGCAACCGCACATCCGCCGTATGCACGATGAAGCCGCGATGCGATTCCACCGGCCCACCGAAATGCACCGGCAGATCACCGACCTCACCACCCGCGAGCGTATGCAGCTCTTGCAGAATATTACCCAAACGAATACTGGCAATAGCGCGGTTAACGATCACTCCCATAGCACCCAGCGCGTTGTGTTCGCAGAGATACACCACCGATTTATCGAACACGCCGTCATGGATTGCTGGCGTCGCAATCAGCAATTTGCCACTCAAATAACTCGGTCGTGCAGCGTGAAAATCAATTCCCATATTCCGCGAGTATAAACACACGCGAAAGTTTAGCCAGCATTTTTCTCTGACATCGGAAGATGCATCCATTCGGGAATGAATGGCATGCATTCCACATCGCCAACATGAAGAGAGTTACTTTCAGAAAGCGGTGCATGCAATGCTTCAAGCTGCAATAATGCAATAGCATATTCGCCGCGATGACTACGCAACTCACCGACCGGTTTTTCCGCCTGCATTACAGGTGTACCGGACGCTGGAAATCCACCAAGCTTCGCACGCAGCGGAATCAAACGCTTGCGAATCGTCGCGCGGTATTTCGTCCGCGCCGTCACTTCCTGACCGACATAACATCCCTTGTCAAAATCCACGCCATGCAATTCATCCATCCCGCATTCCAGCGGCAGCGATTTATCCTGCACCATATCGAGCGTACTCTCCGGTACACCCAGCATAAGCCGGTGGAGATCATAAGCTTCAGCAGACAAAGAAGAAAATTCTGCATCCGAAATGATTAATCGGCTACCTAGCATTTCCAAGCGTGGATCCGTCCATGCCTCCACATGCGTGGTCTCACCCCATCCAGCATATATATGCAACTGGTCTTCTAAACGAACCTGCACCTGCGCACGCAGCTTATACACCTGCAGCCGCTTCAGCATATCCGCTGCATACGTACCGGCAATATCAATCAGAATGCGTTCCTCATCAGGAACCAGAAAAAAATCTGCGAAGAATTTGCCTTGCGGCGTTAGCATCAATGCGTAGCGCGGCCGGTTCAGCTTCAGCACATCTACGCTCACCAGCCCGTTCAAAAACGAGGCTGCATCCGGCCCGCTTACCGCAATCACCCGTCTCTCCAGCTTCACCCAGGGCATATTAATAGAGCCGCATATCGAAATTAAGCCGCGGCTTAAAAATGGCGATGCGATAAAGCGATTGCATCCGTAAACTTGGAATCAACACCCCCGTATACGCAAATATCGGGCGGTATACATAAGCCAATTCAGCAGCGATATAATTCTGGTTTGCATAAGCCACAAAACCAGGCGGAAAAAGCGCCACGCCACCGGGCGCACCAATACGCGTAATCGGCGCATTCCCCACGGTGTATTTCCACGCCACGCATGGCACGGCAGCACCGGTACACGGCGCCGGTGCGCCCTGCCCGGAAGTAATACCACTAAATGTTACCGTCGGAATGCCACTCGCTTCAAACGGCTTCATCAATTGCGGCAAGGTAGAGGCAAATACATCCATCTGTGAACGCACACCTGCCGAAATCTGCGCGGTGAAATCTCCCATGCTAGCCGTAGCCTTATCCAGCTTATGCGTAATCAGCAAAAAGCGCGATACTTCGAATATCCCAAACAGCAACACGATCAATACTGGCAGCACCAGCGCAAACTCCACCGCTGCCAGTCCGCGCGCATCGCGCATATACCAACCATTAGAACGCCGGTTCATTGAACACCATCGAGACCGCAGTAATCGTATGCGTTCTCCCTCTAAAAAATGGCCACAAGAGTGGCGACACAATTGTCCACGGATACGTTACGCGGTATACTACCGCTGCACCCGGCCCGCCGGCAAACGCCGCGCCCATATCCGTATCCCACACCCCGTTACCATTCACATCCACAAAATTAACCCCCGGTCTTCCCGGACATGGCGCCACCGGCGGTACCAAGCACGGCTCAGGCTTACCAATATCGGTAAACAGATTATATGCCAATATGCTGATATTTACCCGTCCCGGATTCAGCAGCCCTGAAGAAAGGCGGATGATTTCACTGCGTATATATTGCTCACGCGGCACACCCGGCGCCGCAAAGCCCGTAGCGCCCGTGCGCGCACCAGAAGCCGTCGCGTTTTCCAGCACCGATTCAGCAAACAAAATACAGGCAATTTCAATAATGCCGATCACAAGCAACAGTAGCAACGGCAACACAATTGCCGCCTCCACCGCCGCCGCCCCCTCCTGCGCCCTTAAACCATCCCGCCACCGCCGCATGCACCATCCTTTTGAATAAGCTTGAAAAGTATAGCGGATTTATACTGAAAAAGCAAGGATTGCCGCTGTCATCAAATCTTAACGGAGAAATGGTATAGTAAAGGGAACATTAAGGATTTGGAGAACGAAATGTCCCCTACCTGGCCGCGCCCTGAATGGCTTGACGATTTACCTAAAGACGAGCCAACTAAAACTTTATTACGCAAGGTCCGTACAGCTGAAATTGATGAACATACTCATCAGATAACGCTTAGGGGCTGGAATGAGAACGAAATCACTAAACTTAACAGGGCTTTAGCAGGAATGCTACCTGAACCAAAAGAATGGCGGGCCAAACAAGCGCTTGTTGCAATACATCTTAAACCAAAAAATAATGATTCGGAAACAGAGAATAAAATCCCTTTTCTTAGAGACTACATACTCGATGGAAATGCAGTTTTGCAATTTATAAATGGTGCTGCCATTACCTATCGGGATGGATTTGAAGCGCTTCAAGAAGAAGCTGTTAAATGCCTGCCGTTGGAAAACCGCCAGGAAAGCGAGCAGTCTTTAGGCATTGAAAAGATACCAGTATTAGAAGTTGTACATGAAACCATCAAACCTGAAATAGCAGCCGGTATACTTGCGCATGCACGTATCTATCAGGGTTTAATTACTTCAAAAGATTGCTCACCCGATGAGATAAAAACTGCCGTATATACCGCTTTGTCTGCACGGGTAAAATCTCCAGAATCAGTCGGCCATAGCACGAAGGAAGGCTTTCAACTAAATTCCTCCGCTGAACGAATACTCTATCAAATGACAAAAGATAGCCGGTTAGGTAACCCTGAGGTTACAATTGACAGTTCTACGTTTAACATTGAGGCGTCAGAAAAACCTTTTATCGATGCATATAAAATGTATAGAGAACATAAGCCTAATATGAAATTAATACCAGAATCGCTGGAAAAAAGTAAAAATGGAGAAGCTAGAGCTCGTAATGCTGGGAAAATTACCGACCCACGCAAGCCTGCCCCCGAATAACCTAACACCTCCGCGCCAGCGTCAACACATTTACCTCACTCGCCCCACCACGCTTTAACGCCTTCGCGCACGCCGAAAGCGTCGCGCCGGTCGTATACACATCGTCAACCAACAATACCGTTTTCCCCCGCAGCATCTCCCGCCGCTTTGGATGCACCCTAAATGCACCACGCACGTTTTTCTGACGCTGCGCATGGGTAAGCCCGGTTTGTTGCAAGGTGGGGCGAATGCGCATCAACCCGTCAGGTAATAATAGCTTGCCGCTCACCTTGGCCATTACTGATGCCAACAATGCGGATTGATTATATCGCCGATGCACAAAACGCCAGTAATGCAGCGGCACCGGCACGATTACATCGCTCGCCGCAAGCACTTCCGCTCCAGCGCGCGCAAGCCACGGGGCATAAACCTGTGCCAATGCTGTCTCATCCTGGTACTTAAGCCGCAGCACCAAATGCTTGCTCGCATCATCGTACCGAAACGCTGCCCGCGCCCGCGCAAACGGCGGCGCTTCCTGGATACAGGCGGCGCAATGCGCCTGCGCGCCGATGGAATATTCAAACGGTAACCCGCATGCGGCGCAGAAGGGCTCTGTAATAAAATTCACCTGCTGCCAGCAGGCAGAGCATAACGTCCCATGCCGGTCCACCTGCGCATCGCAGCCCAGACAGCGTGGCGGAAATAGTAGATTAACCAACTGATCCACATTGTTTTTTAACAAAGCAGCTTGTACTCGCACTTTTTTAACCTTCTATCGATAGACTTCCTATAAGGTGTAGCAATGCAGTGGTTCTTATTCAAGCAAGGCCAGCAGGAAGGCCCTTATGACTTGGCGCAGTTACAAGCGCTGGCCGGGCAAGGCTATATCCAAGCCGAGGACATGCTCTGGCAACCCGGCATGACGCAATATGTTTCTGTGCAGCACATGCCAGAACTTTGGCAAATTCCTCAAGCCCCAACCGATATCTATTATGCACCGTTTAACGAAGCACAAGCATCGCCTGAAGAAATACCCTCTACCATTGAATCACTTTATTCCGCTCCTGAAACCACGTCTGAGCTAATTCAGGAATACATTACCACTGAGGAAGAAGCACAGCAAGAACGGTATACTCCTACAGATACGCCCACAGACATCTCAGAACCTCCTATTGATTCCCCTACTGCACCTGTAGAAACCATTGAACCGATCATCTCTTCGGAAGCTCTGGAAATACCCAGCCCCGAACCCTCATCACTACCTATTGCTGAGATACCTATCCCTGAACCATCCACTCCTATGGTTGCAGAAACAGCACCTATCGAAACCGCTCCTCAAAACACAGAACTTAAAACACCTACAACCAATTTTGCGATTAGCCTCGCCGATCCGTTCCCCGAGCTTGACGCACCTTCATCTACAAGCATCATAACGGATGCGCCTTCTCGCCCCTTTGGCCTGCGTAAAATAGCGCCGAACATTACCCTCCCCAAGCGTGAAAAGCGCGTAAAAGATAAACCGGTTAAACTACTGAAAGAAAAAAAACTACGCCGCGCTAAGGAACCTAAAAACTCCAATTCTGAACATCCAAAGCGCAACAAGAAACGCATAATAGTTATAGCCCTTGCACTGCTTTTAGCCGGACTAGTTGCAACCATCGGCGCATGGCTTGCTGGAATGTTTGATGCACAAGCACCAGCTCAAATCACCACCAATCCAGACGGCAGCTCACTGGATATCAACGGCCCGCTTGGGGCAGGCACGGCTGAAGCCGCTGAAGCCGTCATTAAGCAAAACGCCGATATTTTTATTATCCGCTTAAGCAGCCGGGAAGGCAGCATGGAAGAGGCGCGTCACCTGCGTGATCTATTCAAAGCACGTGGGCTTACCACCATTGTTTCCACACAATGCTTCAATGCCTGCGTGATTGCGTTTAGCGGCGGCGCCGAGCGGTTGATTACCGCTAATGCGCAGCTAGGAGCACAACCAGACGGCTTCCCGCTTCTCTGGTTGCGTGACCTGCATGACGTATACGCCGATGATAAGCAGGCTTTCATACAAAACGGCATTCAAGCAGCGTTGTTCGAAAGCATGATGTCTACCGCCGCATCCAGCCCATGGATGCCCGACCATAAAACCCTGATGGATGCAAAACTCGTCACCGGCTATGCTGCCGACGGTTTTTAAGGATGATTTCGCATCCGGTATTATTTGATGCGCACGCTGTTTCCCTCCACCGCCTTCGCGCCGCACCGCATTTCACCAAACATAATTTTCTCTTGCACCATATTGCGGAGCGCATCGGCGAGCGCTTAGACGAACTCAAACGGGATTTTGCCCATGGCTTAAGCCTCGGATTCGGCAACGATCTCACACACCACCCTAAAGCGCGCACCTGGCACACAGCGCCTCCGCCAGAAGAAGATATCTTACCTTATTCCGCCAATACGTATGACCTTATTTGTGCCACCGGCTTACACTGGATTAATGATCTGCCAGGTATGCTTATTCAACTGCGCCAGCTACTCAAACCTGAAGGACTATTGCTAGCTGTGCTACCGGGTGGTACAACCCTGCATGAATTGCGTAGCGCTATCATGGAAGCATCTCTTGCCAGCGAAGGTGGAGCAGCACCGCGCATTGCCCCCTTTATCGATGCACGCGACGGAGCCACACTACTGCAACGCACCGGCTTTAACCTGCCCGTCGCAGATACGGACACGCTTACCATCCGCTACACCCATGCCCTACAATTAATGCACGATCTACGTTTCACCGGCGAAACGAATGCGCTCATATCAAGACCTAAGCATTTCACACGCCGCACCACCATGCAGGCGATCATCGACACATATCACCAACGATTCCAGGGTGAAGACGGCCGCATTCCCGCCACATTCGAACTGGTCACCCTCACAGGCTGGAATGCTTAAGCAGCCGCTTCCAAACGCTTGGTAAGCACTTCGATACGCTGGGCCACATCCGATAATGTTTCCGCCATTGCCGCTTCCAGCTGCATCAGTCGCGCTTGGTCGGCCACGGCGAATTGCTCGTTTTCAATATGCCGCTGCATCTGGTTGACATCCACCTGCAGCTGGCGCATATGGCGGCGCGTATCGGCCAACTCATCAGCCAGGGTTAGAGCCGCGAGCACCAACAGCATTCCTTCCCCTGCCAGAGGAATTTGTTCGGAGAGGATATTAACCCGCTCATTAACCTCCTGGGAAAGCCCGATGAGCTGCTCTTCTTGCCCATCATCACAGGCCAGGCGATATTCCCGCCCGCCGATTTCGACTGTAAGCGTTGCCATAATTGCCCCCTGGTTGATTATCCTTGCGCCCTGATAACAGGCTGTTTTGCCTGTCTTCTTACCACATTTTAACCAAAATGCAACCAAAACTGCATGGAAGGGCAATCTTCACACAATTGTCATCCCTAAGCCTTGGAAAAACAATATAATGAAAGATGGAAATACCCCTATGGCAGATATTCGCGCACAAACGGAACAAGGCGTCATCGACGAAACGGCAGTTTTGCTAAAGCAGAACTGGCCGCTGTTGCGTGATGTGATAAATAGCGCGAAAAAAGAAATAAATATTCCCGAGAGTCCTTCACCCAGCGATGATGATTTTCGTCGTTATGCCGCATCTCTTATTAAAAACGGAAAGCTGACATTTGGTGAAAAAAATATATCGCTAGAAGAAGTAGATACTTTTTTAAGCTCTACAAAAGACCCAAAATTTTTGCCCCTTAAGTCTTTACTTGGTAACCGTGGCTTAAGGAATCTAGTGCCTAACGATGAAGACATTACAGGTCTTGCTCACTGTATTGAAGAGCCGGTAAATAATAATCAAAGCGGCTTTAGCAAAATTTGGAATTATATCGCTGGGTTTTTCCAGTGGCTGTTTTCCGGTTGCAAAGGCAGTATGAGTGAAGCAATTGCTAATCAATTTTCTTATAAAATCTGTACGCAGGCGGAAGCGAATATTCGTGAATTTGCTAAAGATAATCCTCGTTTGCAAGCATTGAATGCTCCAGGGGGAGTGGACGCTATTCTAGATGGCGTACAACGTGAAGTGCGTGTGCAGGCGGGGGTGGAACAAGCAAGTCAGCAAAAAAATAGATTAGAAGACGTTAAAATCGGGAGCATGGACGCAAATGCCCGACAGCTGGCGCTAAGAGAAATTTATAATCAGGCATATAAGGAAAGCAAAGAGTCATTACATTCAAAGATTGAAGGTACCATTACTTTCCTTGATCGTGCTTTAGGCCATACGTTTGACGGTATGCCTGGAGTTGAACAACGCAAAAAGGAATATGAAGAGATATCTAAAACGATAGCAGACTCTTTGACTGCAACCTTAAATAGCCCTGCAGCAAAAGATAAAAACGCTGATGAGTTGGCAACCTTAGCATCTGAAAATGTTAAGAAGGCGCTTGGTGAAAAAGCTAAAGATGGTAAAATGTGGGTACTTAAACAGAAATCTTCCGAAAATGATACGCCAATTGTTGATATGATTGCTGAGTCCGTAGCCAAAAAAACCAAGGAAAATTATAATTTATTCAAGATGGTCACAAACCCGCCTAGCGCATCAGTTACCACTCTAGGGGTAAGGCAACAAAAATTATTCGAATCAACTCGGGCATCGCCTGAGGAACATCAAGCGCCTGGGGCGAGTCCAAACAAAGTCGTCACTAATCAGCCTTTTTCACGGAAGCCTCAAGGCTTTGGTGTGGGTGGTCATCCTTAAGCTACTTCCACACCCGCTTCAAAAATCCCCTTCCCCTTTCCAACCCCTCCATATCAATCCCATGCCCCAAAAACGGCCGCGCATGGGTTTCCACGGGAATGCCCGCGGCTTGCAGGTGACCAGTAGCATGACGTAGCGCGGAGAAGGGAACCACTTCATCCTGTTCCCCATGAATAAGACAAACAGGCGGTTTGGAGCGGCATTCATCGGCTAGGGTTTCCGCGCCGAGCAGTGCGCCGGAGAAGCCTACGATTCCAGCAATGGCGTGTTCGCGGCGCAGTGCCGTGTGAAGCGCCAACATAGTGCCTTGGGAAAAACCGATCAGTGCGAGGGCGGAATCGTCTAGGTTCAGTGCGGATAGTTGCGCATCCAGGAAGACGTTTAAGACAATGGCGGCCTCGCGCGCGCCTTCCAACAGGACAGCAGGATTACGGTCCATCAGAGAAAACCACTGATATCCATACGGATTTACTTCGCAAATGGCGGGCGCATTGGGGGCGATCCATTGTGCATCAGGGAAATCCGGAGCCAGGGAATCCGCCAAATCGATCAAATTTGCCCCATCCGCCCCCCAGCCGTGCAAAATAACGCAGAGGCGTTTAGGCGTGCCGGAAAGAGGCTTGCGAGAAGGACCGGTGAGCATGGCAGACATAGGAATTCCTGGTTGTGAAGCGCCGAGTTTACGGTTAATCCTGCCCCATGCCAAGCCCAAACCTTAACCGGCACAACCAGCCCTTAGCCCTTTACGTCCACTGGCCGTTTTGCAAGGCCAAATGCCCGTATTGCGATTTCAACAGCCATGTGCGTGAGCAGGTGGAGCAAGATACCTGGCGGGCGGGCCTCGTGCGTGAGTTGCAAACGCTGGCCGCACGTATCGAGCAACAGGCGGTGGGAAGCATATTCTTCGGCGGCGGCACGCCCTCATTAATGCCCCCAAAAACCGTGGCGGCAGTGATTGAAACAGCAGATGCGTTATTTGGGCTGGAGACAGGCGTAGAAATCACGCTGGAAGCGAACCCGACTTCAGTGGAAGCAGAGAAGTTTCGCGGCTTTCGTGCGGCAGGTGTGAATCGCGTATCGCTCGGCGTGCAATCGCTCAAACCTGAGAGCCTCGCATTTTTGGGCAGACAGCATAATGCTTCCGAGGCGATGGCTGCTGTTGGGCTAGCAGCAGAAATTTTTCCGCGTTATTCGTTTGATCTTATTTATGCACTGCCTAGCCAAACGCCGGAACAATGGGAGAAGGAACTCCGCGAAGCGTTAGCGCATACGCGCGGGCACATGTCACTGTATCAATTAACCATCGAGGAAAATACGGCATTTCATCACGCCTATCATACCAAGCGTGCATTTGCTTTGCCACCGGATGAGGAGGCGGTGCGCATGTATGAAATGACGCAGACGATCATGGAGGAGGCAGGGCTTCCAGCCTATGAAATCTCCAACCATGCGGCGCCCGGACAAGAAAGCAGGCATAATCTAGCGTATTGGCAGGGCGATGCATACCTGGGCATCGGCCCCGGTGCGCATGGAAGGGTGCATAGGGATGATCAACGCATTGCCACGGCGACGTTAAAAAGCCCGGAGCGCTGGCTGGAAGCAGTTCATGCACAAGGCCATGGTTTGGAAACCTGGCAGGTATTAAACGAAGAGGAATGGCAGGAAGAACAGCTCTTGATGGGATTGCGCCTTGCGGAAGGAATTGCGCGCAAAGATGCGCCGTTTGTTCAAGAGGATAAGATAGTACGCCTGCAAGGTTTAGGCTTATTGGAAGCCGATCCAGAGCGCATTCGCCCTAGCTTACGCGGTAAGCTAGTACTGACATCACTGACAGCAGAACTGCTCGCTTCTTAAAATAACCAAACAAAACACTTGCCGCTGCCCGCACTTCCTGGAAAATGCGCCCATGCTGGTAGCACGCTCTTCCCGCATCGTTATTCTTATGTCTATTGCCTACGCTACTTTGGCGGCGCAGGCCACGCCGCTGCTCGCGCAAAATGCGGCCAACAATGAGCCGGTAGTCATCCAAGCAGATCAGATGGATTACGATAACCGAAGCGGCATGGTGATTGCGCAGGGCAAGGTGGAGGTAACCCAAAAAGACCAGGTGCTCCTTGCCGACATGCTTACCTATGACCGCGCTAATAATCTGGTATTTGCGCAAGGCAATGTCACAGTGATGGAGCCAGACGGTAATGTTTATTTCGCCGACGAGGTAGAGCTAACTGACGACATGAAACAAGGCGTTTCCACCTATTTCAAAGCGCGCATGGCGGATAATTCGCTGATTGCTGCCAACGAAGCTGTACGCGTCAATGAAGCAACAACCGAGCTGTATAAGGCTGTCTATTCACCTTGCTCTATCGTCTGTAAAGAAGGCGGAACCAAAACGCCGACCTGGCAGATACGTGCCGACAAAGCGACCATCGACCGCAACGAGGAAGAAATCCGCTATAACCATGTGAAGTTGGATATGTGGGGCGTGCCAGTGCTGTATAGCCCGTATTTAGCGCATGCCCTACCCGGAGCACCGAATGAAACCGGGTTTCTAATGCCTAGCTTCAGTCAAAACAATAATCTTGGCACAGTTATACGCGTGCCGTTTTACTATGTATTCGATCAAACGCATGATTTAACCCTCACCCCGGTGCATACCAGCCTCGAGGGTCCGGTATTATTCGGTGAATACCGGCAAAAATTCAATTTCGGTGAAATGAAACTGTATGCCAGCGGTACGCAAACAGATAGCGTTAACGCCAATGGCACACGTGATAAAGGCAATACATTTCGCGGCCATTTCTTCGGTGAGGGGGATTTTATATTAAGCGATAGTTGGAACGCCGGTTTCAATATACGTCGCACCAGTGACGATACTTATTTACGTAAATACGATATTTCCGGTGAACCACTGCTTACCTCACGTATCTATACGGAAAAATTCAATTTGGCTTCTACTGCGCGCCGTAGCTTTGCGGTAGCGGAAGGGTTGAGTTTCCAAGGCCTCCAACAGCAGGATGACCGGCGCAAAAGTCCGCTGGTGTTGCCGTCAGTAGATCTATTTTATGAAAGCAACCCGCTTATCTATAATTCGCGCGTATCGCTTGCGGGCAATGTAATGGCGCTGACGCGTGACTTGGGCACAAATATGCAGCGTCTTTCAATGATAGGAAAGTGGATGCTGCCGTATATTACTGGCGGCGGGCATGTATTTGAAGTCTCCACGCAGCTGCGTACGGATGGTTATCTGGTACAAGATCTAGCACTAGGCACCAATCGCACGTTTGATGGGTTCAAAGGCCGGGTGGTACCCCAGCTACAAATCGATTGGCGCTACCCACTAGTTAAGCGGTTTGAAAATGCCAGCTTGGTGGTGGAGCCGGTCGTTAATGCCATTGCCAGTCCAAGCGTTGGCAATTACGCCAAGATTCCCAATGAAGACAGCGCCGTGCCTGAATTCACAGACAGCAATCTTTTTAGCGACAACCGTTTCGCTGGATTGGATCGCCTGGAAACTGGCCCTCGCATCAATTATGGCCTGCGCAGCCAACTGCAAGTCGGGTTACGTACCCAAGTGGACGCTGTATTTGGTCAAGCTTACCGCCTGTCGGATGATCCGCTATTTCCTATTTCCAATGATTTAAACAGCCAATTTTCGGATTTTGTCGGCCGCGTTGGCTTCAATTATCAGCCTTTAGAATTTATTTACCGGTTCCGCCTAGATAAAGACGATTTCGAACCTAAGCGGCAAGAAGCCGAGGTAAATCTACTCCTAAATCGTTTCACCGTAGCCGTTAATTACCTTTCCATTCGCAATGATCCCATCCTGACGAGCAAACAAGAGTTGTCCACTGGAACAGCCATCCGCCTTACCGATACATTAACATTAAGTGGCGCCATTAACCGTGATATGTTACGCGGCAGCTTTACGTCAGCTAACACAAGCCTCACGTTTGCCAATGAATGCCTGACTTCGCAAATTGCTCTCACACGTGACCTAACGAGCGACCGCGATTTCAAACAGTCGACAAGTGTCACCGTTCAGGTATTATTCAAAAATCTCTAACGACCAGATTAAGGCTAACCCAATGCGCCTCGTTGCTTTTGTACTTTCATGCTTAGTTGCTCTTCCTGTCTTCGCCGCGGAACAACCATTATCCATTGCCGCGGTAGTAAACGATGATATCGTTACAACGCTGGATGTGGATAACCGCATGAAACTGGTTCTAGCTACCACCCAGCTTTCCGATACACCGGACGTGCGCGAAGGCATCCGCCCACAACTCTTGCGCGGATTAATCGATGAACGGCTTCAGCTACAAGAAGCACAAAGCAAAAACATTGAGGTAAGCGAGGATGACCTCAACCAAGCTATTGGCACAATTGAGCAGCAGCGAGGACTTCCACCGGGTGGATTAATGGCAAAGCTTGCATCACTTGGCGTACCCAGCTCAACATTCACCGAACAAGTGCGCGCTCAATTAGCATGGACAAAACTGGCTTTACGCACACTGCGTCCTAAAGTGAAAGTAAGTGAAGAAGAATTGGATCGTGAGCGCCGCAAAGTATTACAACGCGGAAGCGGGGCGGGCAATGAGGTAGAAATCGAACTATTGGCATTACCAGTAGACAAACCGGAAAACGACGCCCAAGTAAAAACGCTTGCAGAAAAACTAGTGAATGAAATTCGCAGCGGTGCACCGTTTGAAAGCGTGGCACGAGGCTTAACCGGCAGCGCCAATATCAAACCCTTTTGGATCACCACCGACCAGCTGGATCCGTTGCTGGCCCAAGCGTTAGAAAGCGCTTCCACTAATACTGTCACCTCTCCTGTGCGTACCCTGGAAGGCTATACCATTGTCAAATTGCTGAATCGCCGCGCAAGCATAGCTGCCCCTTCTTCTATTACCGAAGTGGCCGTAAAAGAAATTCTATTGAAGCTACATCCGAATGCCACACGCTCAGATGTCGATTTGATGTTATCTATCGGCAAGGAAGTGGCAAAAAATCCTGGAAATTGCTCCGAGAAATCAATCGCTGGCGTGCAATCACTGAGTCCTGAAGACATCACCGTGCAGTTCCGCCGTGACAATCAAGATACCATGCCGGAAGCCTTAAAAGCCATTGTAAGCGCCTTACCCGTAGGCAGCGTATCGGAGCCATTTGCAAGCCAGGAAGGCATTCGCTTATTTATGCTATGCGAACGCGTGGAAAAATCTGCCCCATTGGCTGATCGCGATGAAACGATGCAGCGTCTATTGCAGGAAAAGCTGGAGCTAGAAGCACAGAAATACCTGCGCAACCTACGGCGCAACGCATTTATTGAAATACGCTGAAAGCTGCGATGAGTAGCAAAGCAAGAATATATAGCTAATGTTTAATTGACATATATTTACATTTTCTCTACATTGCCTTACTTCTATCTAACAACATTATAAGCTTCCATGGAAGAAAAAGAAATATACACGCCTGCTGAAATTAGAGCGCTATTTAACGAGAAGGGCTTTGATCTAGATAGCCTCATTGGAAAGTGGAGCAGCTATATTATTTTACAAGAAAAATTCTCTAAAGAAGGCACCCTTACTACTGAAGAAACCGAACAAGCGAAAATACTCTGGACAGAAATTCATTCGGTAATAGGCCAAGTAGCGAATGGAGACTCTAACTTGCATACTTCTATACAATTTGTATGTGCCGGGGTGAATCAAGAAACATTTGCAAACTATCCGAGAAGAGAAGAATTTATATTTAGGAGTAATCGCCCTGAAAACCCCTTGAATCCGGAGGAAGATAAAGAATTCAGAATGCTAGAAGAAACAGGCTCTAAGGATATGGAAAGAGTTTTCCCGTTTAACGTTGTTCAACACATCGAAATAGGAAATCTAGCTAGAAAATTCGGGATTGAATAAGCTACAGCAAAAAAAATGGCTCTCTATACCAGCACTTTCACATATTCACCCGGCGCATCACCGAGCACCTTAAGCGCGCCATCACCGGGTTTCCGCGCAGCCACCTTATCACCAGAATACTGTGCCAGCCACGCTTGCCAATGCGGCCACCATGAACCGCTTTGTTCCTTAGCCCCTTTAAACCACTCATCCGGCTGCGCGGGCAGTGCATCGTTCGTCCAAAAGGAATATTTCTTCTTCACCGGCGGATTGATCACCCCCGCAATATGCCCCGATGCAGCCAGTACGAATTGCGTTTTACCTTTATAATGCTGCGTGGCTGCATAGGTAGATTTCCACGGCGCAATATGGTCTTCACGCGTCGAAAGCAAATAGCTGGGGGTGCGAATCGCGTGAATGTCAATCGGCACCCCGGCCATGGTCACGCCACCTGGCTGAATCAGCCTATTTTGCTGATACATATTGCGCAGATAATAACTATGCATCACCGCTGGCATGCGCGTGGAGTCAGAATTCCAATAGAGCAGATCGAACGGAAACGGCTCCTTGCCCAGCAGGTAATTATTCACCACGAACGACCAGATTAAATCATTGGCGCGCAGCATATTGAAGGTCATCGCCATCTCGCTGCCTTCCATAAACCCTTTTTCCGCCATGCGCGCTTCCATGGCCGAAAGCTGTTCTTCATCAATAAACACTGAAAGCTCTCCGGCTTCGGCGAAATCAATCATCGTGGTAAAATACGTAGCTGAGGCAACGCGCTTTTCCTCGCCCTTGGCCTTAAGCCATGCCTGCGCAATAGCCAGCAGCGTCCCACCCAAACAATACCCCACCGCATTCACCGCTTCTTCACCAGTGGCCTGCGCAATCATATTCAGCGCTGTTAACACGCCCTCGGTCAAATAATCCTCGAAATGCTTCTGGCTTAAACGCTCATCCGGATTCACCCAGGAAATCACGAACACTGTATGCCCCTGATCCACCAACCATTTCACCAGAGAATTATCCGGCTGCAAATCGAGGATATAATATTTATTGATCCACGGCGGAATGAACAACACCGGCGTGCGGTATACTTCCTTGGTCGAAGGCGTATATTGCAACAATTCCATCAGATCATTGCGAAACACTACCTTACCCGGCGTGATTGCGAGATTTTTCCCCACCTCAAACGCCTTATAATCCGTCATGCTGATCCGCAAATTACCGCGCCCACGCTCCAAATCCTCCAGCAGGTTATTTAATCCCTTCACCAGATTATCCCCACCCGACTCTAATGTAGCGCGCAGCACTTCTGGATTCGTCATCACAAAATTAGACGGCGCCATGGCATCCACAAACTGGCGCGTATAAAAATCCAGTTTACGCAGCGTCTTAGGATCGAGCCCATCCACCTCGTCCACCGTCTCCTGCAACCAGCGCGCAGTCACCAGATAGGATTGCTTGATAAAATCAAACACCGCATTTTCCTGCCACGCTGGATCCTTAAAACGCTTATCACGCGTAGCTCCCGCCGGCCCTTCATCCGTATCTTTTCCCAGCAATTTATGCGTCGTATGCCCCCATAGCTGCATGTAATCTTTCCACAGCGCGATTTGCCGCTCATAGACTTTCTGCGGATCTTTCAGCAGCTGCGCCATCATTTGCATATAGGCATTGGTGATCCCCATCGGATCCATCGGCATGCCCATCCCATCTTTCCCCTGCCGCGATAAAAACGCTTGCAAAATGCGCTGGGATTGCTCGGCTACCTTCACCATATTCTGAGCAAAATGTAACGGGTCGGAGGTGTTAGCGGCATGTTCAGCAGACATAAATACTTCCTTAAGGTTTTAGATGCATGGTGCGAACGAATACTGTAGAATGCCCACGATTGGATGCAACAGGTTATGTATGACGAAATCTAAACTATTGGCGCTCACTGTAGGCTTGCTGGCACTCAGCGCATGCGATTCCGCGGATCATCTTCTGGGAACGTTTCAGAAAGACCGCAACGAAAAACAAGTGGTCGATGGCCCACGCCGTGTACCCATGTTGAATCCAAAACCAGGCAGCTACGTGCAACAGCTGGCTCTCCAACCGCGCGCCGACGTGCAGCGCGAAATGAGCGCCGAACCGCTTACCGCTCCTACTCTTGAAAGCCCGCCTCCTGCTCCCGTTGTTTCAGCTCCGGCACCAGCGCCTACACAAGAAGCCTCATCGGATTTCGGTGGTGGTTTTATGCGCTGGTTCAAGTCGGGCTTCGACAATCCAAACGGCGTCATCGGCCAATCCGCGCCCGCATCTGCTCCTGCAACTGCGCAAGATGCTCATAGCGAGCGCAAACCGTTGCCCGGAAACATCGCCATGACGGGAAGCACTCCCGCCACGCCCGATACTGCACTCAACCCACCCATGAGCGGCCAGCCGGAAACCTATGCGCTGGCGCAAGGCAAAAGCGTTGCCTACCCGCATAACAAGAAAAAATACGCCTCCGCAACAAGCAAAAAACGCCGTTACGCCAAAGCAAAATCGCGAAAAAAAGACGTAGCGAAAACTGAAGCAGCCAAACCCACTGTCGAAATGGCCGATGCGAAGAAAGAAGAGCCGTATCCTAAACTCACCGACATCCCACCCACTCCTGCCGCGTTGAACGATGCAAAGAACACTGCGCCGACGGTGGCCAAAGAGCTGGAACAAACCCGCGATACAACCCTCCAAACCAAAACCCATGTCGAATCGGCACCCTTTGAATCTCTGCAAACACCACCTGCACCTCCGGCTCCGCCTGCAACACCCGTAGCTCCTGCAACCGATACCCCACCCTCCGCTCTAAAACCGAGCGAACCGAAGAAAGAAGAAGAAAAACCAGCCATGGCTCCGCCACCACCTGCCGCTCCCGCTCCGCCTGCGGCTTCCGCACCGGCACCGGTAGTGCCTGTTCCACAGGCCCCTGTAGCTCCCGAGCCTGCTACGCCGGCCCTGCCCGCACCCGTTATGCCACCACCACCTCCGCCGCCGCCTGCGCTTAAACCCAGTACTGGTGGAAAGGAAAGCCAAAACGGCCCCGTATCGGTCGCTGAAAGCATCTCTCCCGTTCAATCGCATTGGACCCGTGAGCCGCGCCTGCCAGAAGCACGCTATCAATTACGTAGCATGGCAGTTGCAGCACACCTGGCGATTTAGTATACCCGTTCTATGGAAACGGATTTTTACCGCATCGGGCGCCTGCCGCCTTACGTCTTCGCCGAGGTCAATAAACTCAAGGCGCAGGCACGTGCCGAGAAGCGCGACATCATTGATTTCGGCATGGGTAACCCGGATTCTAAACCGCCTGCACATGTCATCGCCAAGCTGAAAGAAACTGCCTCCGATCCCAAAGCCAGCCGCTACTCCGTCTCACGCGGCATTCACGGCCTACGCAAAGCCCAAGCCGGCTACTACGCCCGCCATTTCGGCGTGGAACTGGACCCGGACCGTGAAGTCGTCGTCACCATCGGCTCCAAAGAAGGCCTCGCCAACCTCGCTCAAGCCATCAGCCAACCAGGTGATGTCTTCGTCGTGCCCGATCCCAGCTATCCGATTCACACCTGGGGCTTTGTCATCCCCGGCGCCGAAGTACGCCACATTCCCAACACCCCACACGCACCGGATTTCTTCACCAATCTAAAAGCCGCGTTGGAAGCCAAACCCAAACCGGTCGCCCTCATTCTCAACTACCCCTGCAACCCCACCTCTGCCACAGTGGACTTGGCCTTTTACGAACAAGCAGTGGATCTCTGCCGCCATTACGGCGTCTATATCATCTCCGACCTCGCTTACTGCGAAATCTATTTCGGCGACAAAGCTCCACCTTCCATTCTCCAAGTCAAAGGCGCGCGCGATATCGCCGTGGAATTCACCACAGTCAGCAAAACCTACTCCATGGCCGGCTGGCGCATCGGCTTCGCCTGCGGCAATGCGCATCTGATCGGCGCACTCACCAAAATTAAATCCTACCTTGATTACGGCACCTTCCTGCCGGTGCAAGTCGCCGCCGCCGCCGCCATCAACGGCCCGCAGGACTATCCGGAAAAAATGCGCACCCTCTATCGCGAACGCCGCGACATCCTGGTGGACGGCCTCAAATCCGTCTGGCCCATCGAAAAACCAGATGCTTCCATGTTCGTCTGGGCCCCACTCCCCAAAGGCTTCGAGCATCTAGGCTGCATGGAATTCTCCAAACAACTCCTTATCCACGCCGACGCAGCCGTCGCACCCGGCATCGGCTTTGGCGCAGGCGGCGAAGGCTATGTGCGCATCGCATTAGTCGAAAATAAACAGCGCATCCGCCAAGCCGTGCGTAACATCCGCGGGTTCATGCAAAATGCGTCTCAGCAAACCTTGGAACTAGCCCAAGCGCAGGCGTAACCGCGCCAGGCTTTCATCTTTACCAAGCACGCCCATCACCTCAAACACACCCGGCGAAACCGCCCGCCCCGTCAACGCCGCACGCAGCGGCTGAGCTATCATACCCAGCTTCTCTCCTGCTTTTTCTGCATAGGCGCGTACAATAGTTTCCAGCACCTCATGCGACCACTCTGGTGCAACTTCCAATTGCAGCATTAATTCAGCCAGATAGGTTTTGCCCTTGGCAATCAATTCTGCCGCCTTGGCATCCAGCTCCAACCGCTCGGTATACACGCGGATATTCTCTTTTAGCTCCATCATAGTCTTAGCCCGCGCCTTCAACCCCGGCATGCCTTTCAGCACCAACGCATTCCCGGGCGCAACCAGCTCGGTAAGCCGCGCATCGTCCGCCTCGCGGATGTAATGCGCATTCAGGTTTTCCATCTTAGCGAAATCGATCCGAGACGGGGAACGTCCCACCGCATCCAGGTCAAACCATTCTATCGCTTTGGCATCGCTAATAATTTCCTCATCCCCATGCGCCCAACCCAGCCGCAGCAGGTAATTACGCAGCGCCTCCGGTAAATAGCCCATATCGCGATACGCCTCAATCCCAAGCGCCCCGTGACGCTTAGACAACTTCGCACCATCCGGCCCGTGAATCAGCGGAATATGCGCGAATTCCGGCACGCTCCAATCCATCGCCCGGTAAATCAGCGCCTGCCGAAACGCATTGGTCAAATGATCGTCGCCACGAATGACATGCGTAATACCCATGTCATGGTCATCCACCACTACCGCAAGCATATAGGTCGGTGTGCCATCCGCGCGCAGCAGTACCAGATCGTCCAGCTCCTTGCACGCCACCGTCACTGAGCCTTGCACCTTATCCTTAATCGTCACCTCCCCATCCAAAGGGGCCTTCAGGCGAATGACCGGCTGCACGCCCGCCGGGGCCTCACTCGGATCACGGTCACGCCAGCGCCCGTCATAGCGAAATACCTTGCCCTCCGCCTGCGCCGCTTCGCGCATGACCTGCAATTCCTCCGGCGTGCAATAGCAATAATAGGCTTGCCCTTTCGCCACCATTTCCTTCGCCACTTCCGCATGGCGGCTGGCGCGCGCAAACTGAAATACCGGCTCGCCGTCCCAGTTCAATCCTAGCCACCGCAGCCCATCAATAATCGCATCGATCGCCGGCTGCGTGGAACGCGCCCGGTCCGTATCCTCGATACGGAGCAAAAATTTCCCACCGTGATGCCGAGCAAACAGATAATTAAACAACGCCGTGCGTGCGCCACCAATGTGCAGATATCCGGTAGGACTGGGAGCGAAGCGGGTGATAATGGGCATAATTAAGCGTATAGTGTGTGGCGTTTAGCGTGTAGTGATATGGCATAAATGTGTGAAATATGCAATCCTAGCCCAGCTTGAATCTATAAAAACCTATGCCACATGCCACACGCCACACGCTATACGCCACTCTCACCGCCGAACGCCAGCGCTTCATCCTATGGATGCCAGTGGCATTGATGCTAGGGATTGGCATCTATTTTTCCTTAAATAATGAACCAGATAAACGCCTAGGCCCTAGCCTGCTAGTAGCATTATTACCCATGCTAGGCCTGGCACGCTCCAAGCCTAGATTACGCCTAGCCCTATTCCTATGCCTCCTGCCCACCCTCGGTTTCACCCTGGCCCAATGGCGCACCCAGGCCTTCTCCCAGCCGCTCCTCACCCAAAAACTCCGTTTCGCCGAGATAGAAGGAACCATTACCCATATCCTGATAGGCGACGACGGCGCAAAACTGGTACTAGACGAGCTTTCCATCAAAGGCATCGAGCAACCTCCGAAACAAATACGCATCGCCTTCAAATCCATCGACCCCACCTGGCAGCTCGGCGACCGCGTGCGGCTTAAAGCCGATCTCTTCCCCTTACCGCGCCCGGCCTTGCCCGATGCATTTGATTTCGCGCGTTACCTTTATTTCGAAGGCATTGGCGCTACTGGCTATGCGTTTAAACCACCGGAGATTATCGCACATGCCCCCGCACATCTGTTCCGTGAATCCTTAAATGCCCTGCGCCACCGCATCGCCGAAAACATGCGCACCCGGTTACCGGAACCGGTCGGAGCATTAGCTGCCGCCATGAGCGTCGGCGAGGAAAGCGCGATTTCAGATGAAACAAACGACACCATGCGTGCCGCAGGCATTTACCACGTCATCTCCATCTCTGGCCTGCACATGGCACTCGCTGCAGGCATTGTATTTTTTACCTTACGCCTATTGCTCACACTTTATCCGCCACTGGCGCTGCGCCTCCCTGTCAAAAAAATCGCCGCAGCAGGCGGGCTGCTTAGCGCCTTCGCTTATCTACTATTAGCAGGTTCTCCTATTCCCGCGCAGCGCTCATTCATCATGGTAGCCTTTATCTTTGTCGCCATTTTCATCGACCGCAAAGGCATCAGCGTGCACGCCCTAGCCTGGGCCGCGACGTTTATCCTCTTGCTGTTCCCCGAAGCTATGCTCGGCGCAAGCTTCCATATGTCCTTTGCCGCCACCCTTGCCATCATCGCGTTTTACGAGCGCTTTGGCTATCTGGTATACAAACCTGACCAAAGCATAGTGCGTCGATTCTGGTTTGCCTTTCTCGGCATCGCATTCACCTCCCTAGTCGCCACGCTAGCCACCGCACCCTTCGTCATTCACCATTTCAACCGCCTGCAAACCTGGGGCATCCTCGCCAACATGGCCGTGGTGCCGCTTGCCTACTTCGTCATCATGCCCGGCGTGGTCTTAAGCTTCCTGCTCATGCCCTTCGGTCTGGAAGCACCGGGTTACTGGCTGCTTGAACACGGCATCCACTGGATGATGCGCTGCGCTGAGTGGGTAGCCGCAATGCCCTACGCTACGTTGCCGCTTCCTTCACTCACACCCTGGGGTTTCTTGCTGGCCATCCTCGGCCTATTATGGCTCTGCCTATGGAGCACCCGCCTGCGCCTGCTCGGCATCCCAATGCTCCTTATCGGTCTTTCGACATTCCTATTACATATACCACCCGACATCATCCTCGACGACGAACTCAAACAAGTCGCCGTGCGTCTGGACGATGGGAAATACACCCTGCTCAAAGGCTCTGGCCGGGCCTTTACCGTGGAAAACTGGCTGCGCACGCAAGGACAGGAAGAACTCATCAAACTTAAGGACACCAATATCGCCTGCGACGAAAACGCCTGCCATTACCTGCGCGACGGCGTCCATTTCACCCTGGCAAAAAACCTCGAATCCTGGCCCACACTGTGTCACGAATCCCCAGACATCCTCGCTATTTGGTATTACATGGATGAAGCCAATTGCGATGTTCCTATCCTCATCGACCGGCACGCATTGGAAGCGGAAGGCGTAATGGCAGTATATATAAAAAATAGCGCTATCACGGTACGCAGCGGCGCAGCACAATACAGACCTTGGATACCTGAATAATCTATCAATCCATGGACATACTCATTCCCTGGCGACGAGGCGGTACAATCCTTAATATTCCTGGAATATTATCTGCGATATTGTTAGGAATCAGATCACGATCCCCCTCTTCATCCAGATAAACGGTACGTGGAAAACCGTTGACAAAACTTACTGAGGAATAATTTGAATCATGTATCACACCTGTATCAACAAAGCACTTTTGTGATCTAAAGCGTTCCGAACCTAAATATTGCTGTACGAATAAATCACCATAGTAATTTAGAATATTGAACACTGCTTGGCTAAGAGCTGCTCCTCGCTCTGCTACTTCACAGGGGGCATTTTTAGGCCCACCATATTTTAGAGTCAGCTCTCCTAATTCACATCCTATTTTTATTAATTCCGCTCTTTTTAAATGAGCATTGGTCAACGTCATATTGCCAAATTGGTGAGACTTTAATAACTCAGATAAGTATTTAGTATGTGGAAATATTTGCAGGAATTCATCAGAAAAAACGGCACCTGCCTTTAATTTCTCCAATTCATTCGCATAATTGATGCGTAAGGCCAAATTATCTGGTGAATCAATTACCTGCTGCATTGCCACACATGCACGAACATATACAGCACGCGGATCTCCGCGCTCTTCAAGCCAATCTGCAAAAACTAATGCCGCTGTGGTATCCTTAGGGCTATCTTGCAGCGCTCTTAAGAATGCTTGTTCATCTTGTGACATATGCAATATCTTTAAATAATTTTAATTTAATCTAGATAATTGTGTACTTTTGTCAATTTGTTTTAATATTTATATTTTCTCGATGTTTGGCTTGCCTCCCCACACCAATGATGCAAGATACCCTCCATGCAAAATCCCGACGTCATCCGCATCTTCATCGGCTTCGACCACCGCGAGACCGTGGCCTATCACGTGCTGGCGCACAGCATCCTGGCGCGTGCCTCGCTCCCTACCATGATCACGCCCATCATGTTGCCGCAGCTCACCCACCTCTTCACCCGCGAGCGCAACACGCTGCAATCCACTGAATTTGCCTTTACCCGCTTCCTCACGCCATACCTTTGCAATTACGAAGGCTGGGCGATTTTCATGGATTGCGACATGCTGGTGATCGACGACATCGCTAAGCTCTGGGCACTCCGCGATGAACGCTACGCCGTACAAGTGGTCAAACACGATTACGAACCCAAAACCGGCGCAAAATTCCTAGGGCAGACACAAACCAAGTACGAAAAAAAGAACTGGTCCAGCGTCATGTTGATGAATTGCGGCGCCTGCAAGGCGCTCACCCCCGAATACGTCAACACGGCCAGCGGCCTGGAGCTCCACCGCTTCCAATGGCTAGGCGACGAATCGAAAATCGGGGCGCTGCCGCTGCGCTGGAATTACCTGGTCACCGAATACGACCCTGTGCCCGCCAATACGATTTCCAATCTGCACTACACCCTCGGCGGCCCCTATTTCAAAGGCTATGAGGATTGCGACTTCGCGGATAAATGGTTCAAAGAATATTACGCGATGATTTACGCGGATAAGCGTCAATGAGCGACGCGACCGCGCGCATGATGGAAGCCATGCGCCTGCAAATGCAAGGTGAATTGGATCAAGCCGAAATCGCCTATCGCTCCCTACTAGCCGACATGCCAGGCCAACCGGACATACTGCACAGCCTAGGCGTTGTATATCTCCAACGTGAATCCTTCATCGAAGCGGCAGATTTCTTCCGCGAAGCTTTAAAAAGCAATCCCAATAATCCCCGCTCTTTACTTGCCCTGTCGCGCGCCCTAACCCAACTTGGCGATATCAATGCCGCATCGGAAGTGCTGTGCGATATATTAACGCTTGATCCTACCCACACCGAATCCATCGAAGGCCTCTTCGCCCTCTGCGCCAAACATCTTCCTGAAGACGTGGAAGACCGTCGCGCCGCCGCCGTCGAAGCGCTCATCAAACGCCACCCCAACGTTCATCCGCTGCGTTACATAGCGCTCCGCCTCTACCAAGCCATTGATTCGCTGGAAGGCCGCATGCGCCATGCCACCATGCTCTATAATGCCGGCATACGCAGCGACCAGGTGGTACAGCAATACGCGCTGGCGCTACGCGATACGGCGGAATACAATGCCTGCATCCGCGCCTGCGACGAAGGCCTGCTTAAAACGCCGGACTCCCTGGAACTTTTAAAACTCCGCGGCGGCATCCTGCTCGCCGTCGGCCGTCATCAGGAAGCACTGCGCGATTGGGCCGCCGCCCTAGCATTGGCACCTAACGATGAACATTCTGTGGCTTCCCTCGGCATCATTAAGCTGCTGCTCAGCGATTGCACCGACGGCTTCGACGAATACGGCGCCCACCGCGACCATGAACTCAAAAACCGCAATATCGCCTTCACCATCCCCGAATGGCGCGGCGAGAAACTTGCCGGCAAGCACCTGCTTATCTGGTGCAGCCAGGGCATTGGCGATGTCATCATGTTTGCCAGCATGATCCCCTGGGTCATTGCCCAAAACGCCACCATCACGCTGGCATGTTATCCAAAGCTCATCCCCCTGTTCGAGCGTGCCTTCCCCAGCATCCGCGTTGTGCAATACACCACCGCCATCGGCACTACCTATAGCGAGGAATGCGACTTCCACATCATCATCGGCGAGCTGATGCGCTACGTGCTGCCCGTCTACACCCCCGCTGCGCATGGACCATATCTGAAAGCCGATACCACACGAAGCACACAGCTGCGCGAATCCTATTTCAAACAAGCGCAGGCTCTTGGCAAATCGCCCAAACGCTTGGTAGGCATTTCCTGGTACACGCAAAACAAAGTCACCTATGCGCAGCGCAACATCCCCCTGCCGCAGTGGAAAAAACTCTTCAGCCTTACCGATATCCAATTCATATCCCTGCAATATGGCGACGCCGATGATGACATTGCCGCCATCAATCGCCTCCACCCCAACTGCCTGCTTTCCGACACCTCCATCGATGCCTATGGCGACACCGACGCCCTGGCGGCTCAAATCGCTGCGATGGATGAAGTCGTCTCTATCCAAAACGCCACCGTGCACCTTGCCGGCGCACTCGGCATCCCCACCACTATCCTGCTTTCCGCCGCTTCCGACTGGCGCTGGGGCCTGAAACGCACCGACAGCCGCTGGTATTCCAGTGTCACCATCGAACGCCAGGAGAAGCTTTTTGATTGGAAGCCCGCACTGGAGCGCGTCTATAATGGGCTTAAAATGCCATAAAATGAAGAATTTAAGAAGTTTCGCCGCTTTTTTACATAAACGTCAAGAAACTGTCATAATTCTGTGATATAACCAAACTGTGAGCGGTTTTACCTGTTCACACGTCCATATCCGAACATCGGATATGCGTTTAACCTTTAAGTGAAGGATGAGACATATGTCTATCATCTCCACCAACCGGAAGGCAGGCCTGGATCTTTCTTGGCAAGCCGCTCTGGTATTCGTGCTGGGCACGGCTGCACTGATGCTGCCGGATCTGGCCGTTGCAGCAGATACCCCGATCGGGAATATCTTCTGTATCGTAGCAGGCTGGTTCACCGGTAACACCGGTAAAGGTCTTGCTACCATCGCCATCACCATCATCGGTGTCGGCGCATTGCTGGGTAAAGTATCTTGGGGTATGGCGCTGATCGTCGGCGTCGGTATCGCTTTGGTATTCGGCGCAGCAGGCGTTGTGGAAGCGTTTAACATCCCGGGCGTACAGACCGGATGTAACACCAACGCAGGCGGATTCGGCGGAACTCCTTCCCCGTAATCCACTAGCTGTTGCAAAGTCTGCCGGAGGCTTTCTTGCAAAGTCTCCGGCAGCGCTTTATAAGAAAGGTGTCAGAAAAAGGTTTTTTATGCCCCTGCGCCTGCGCAAGTCTCCGGATGAAGCCACTAAGACTGATCGCGCACCATTTTCCCAATCCGAATTTATTCCTATTGCTAGCCATTATAATGCTGAGACGCTGCTGACCAAAAACGGCGAGTTGATGCAAATACTGCGCATCCGCGCCGATGTAGATGGCCTTGATTACGAATCACCTACCGCCCTCACCTCTTTACGTGAAGCCTTACGAGAAGCCATCCGCACCCATATCGGCAGCGATCTATTTTCTTTCTGGTTTCATACCATACGCCGCCGCCTACCTATAACACAAACCGCATCGTTTGCACATCCCTTCGCCCAGGCGGTGCATAAAGCCTGGCAAGAGGAAAAAGCCTGGCATTATTCCTATCGCAACGAAGTATATGTAAGCATTCTACACCAAGGCATGCAAAGCGACATGCAGATGCGTGCACTGCCAAAACGCCTGGCCGTCGTCAGCAGCCGAAAAAGCCATGAAGCGTTTTTAGAACAAGCATATACGGAATTAGAACAAGCCACTTCGGGCATACTCACGCAATTAGCATCGCATTTCACAGTGGAACGCTTGGCATTGCGTGAAGCACTCAATGAAAAAGGCGAAGCCGCCATTATTTCCGAACCCCTAGAATTATTTCACACCTTGATCAACCTTCGCCCCGGCAATCTATTTTTAACCGACACCGATCTTTCGCAGCTACTCTCAAGCGGTGATATTAGCTTCGGCTTTGATGCAATGGAAAATCGTGAAGCTGGAAATCGCCGTTTTGCCGCCCTACTGAGTATCAAAGGATATGCAGAACTACCGCCGCAAACGCTGGATCGTTGTCTGCAACTCCCTATGGAATTGGCTGTAAGCCAGACTTTTCATTTTCTTCCAAAGGCACAAGCACTGAGTTCCCTGGACGAAATACAAGAAATATTGAATCACAATCCCAATCGCTTCGTTGCGCAAACATCCGGCATTCAAGCGCGGGTGGAAGCAGAAGGTAAGCTTCCGTTGGGCGAACAACAAACCAGCATCATGATAATGAGCGACCGGTATAACGATCTCGACAGCGCCGTCGGACGCATCCAAAAAACCCTCGCCGATATCGGACTTCTCGCCGTACGTGAAGATATCAAACTGGAAGAATGCTTCTGGGCGCAGCTGCCAGGTAATTTCGATTTCCTGCGCCGCCGCCTCCCTATTCCCACCTCCTACACAGCAAGTCTTGCGCGACTGAATGATTTTCCTTCTGGCGCCATGCAGGATGTGCGTTGGGGCAAACCGGTTGCCATATTACCCACAGCGCGCCAGACGCCTTATTTCTTTCATTTCCATATTGGCGATAACGGCCATACCGCATTGTTGGATTTCAATTCCTTTGCCGACGAGAAAGGCGCGCTGTTGCTCAATTTTCTGCTCAGTCAATCGATGCAGTATAATCCGCGCATTATCGTGTTTGACAGAGGCTTCGCAGCCAAACCATTAGTGAATGCGCTGGATGGGCAATATTATCGCTTTGGCACTTCCCACGCTGCGCCACGTTTAAATCCATTAGCATTAGAAAACACTCGCCGCATTCACAGCTTCCTGGCGGCTTGGCTTTCGCATTGCCTGCCCAATGATATGCAAGAACAGGAATCCGTTCGCGAGCATTTACGCACTGCGGTAGACCGTTTGTTCGATTTGCCGCAAGAGCAGCGGAGCTTTGCCCAACTACGCACCATACTGGCCGCTACCGCACCGCAGCTTGCACATGCGCTCATTATTCCCAGTGAGTTCAGCGAAGGCGCGGATGAGCTTGATTTAAGCAATCCAATCACCGGCTTTGATCTCGGTCGTGACGGCACACGCGATATCACACCTCTGTTTTCCTACCTGCTTCACCGCGTTATCTTGCAGCTAGATGGCACCCCTACCATCGTTGTCCTCAACGAAGCATGGGAATTGCTCGGCTCGCCTTTCTTCGTCGAACGCATGGCAAGCCTTATGCATATGCTTACGCAAAATAATGCCTTATTGGTGCTTACCACCCGGCGCTTCGAACAATTCGCCACCCATCCGCTCACTCCGTTATTGCTTGAGCAAGTTGCCACACGCATCCTTATTCCCGATGATATCCCGGTAGATTTTTTCCCTGAAATCACCGGCCTTACCCGCGACGAAGCGCGCGCACTCAACCGTATGGAACGCCAACAAGGCGAGTGCTTTATCCAACACGGTCATGAACGCGTACATTGCAAGCTGGATGCACGGTGGCCGGTCGAGATCGAACGGGCCTTAAATGGCGACGTCGAACAACTAAGACTAATGCAGATTCAGCAGCGATGACATGCGCACCACTCCTCTCACTCTTTTTTGCATTATAGCCGCGCTAGCTCTGCTTCCGGAAGCGGCCTATGCTTATTCAACCCTCACTTGTAACGGTGCCGTCCCGAGCGGCAGCCTATACAATAACGCGCAACAATGCCGTCAGCTAAGCGGCCTAAATAACTTATTCTCAGGCCTAGTATGCCGTTACGAACTTATTCTGGATGCCGTGCTCGCACGCGTGTATTGCGGCATTCAATATAGTGCCCGTCCTGTACTCGGGATGGCATTAGTAATTTATGTCATCTTATTTGGCATCCAAGTTTCGCTAGGAGCCATCCAATTCGCAGGGCGCGAAGTCATCTCCCGTTTCCTGAAAATCGCACTGATCTGGGCATTTGCCACCAATGCCAGCTATGGCATCGGCGTCGCCTATAATTTCTTCACCGACAGCATCAACAACGGCATTTCCTGGATGCTTAAAGCCGTTGTCTCTCCCCAACAACAATGGAGCGCCTGGGACGAATTCGCCGCTTTCCGCTATATGGACCAACTGATCTACACCAAAATCACCGGCCCATTCACCGCCGAAAACGCGAAAATGACTGCGTTCATCGGCATGCTTTCTTTCATGGTTCCTCCCTTATTCGGCCTTTTCGTCTACTTCTTTATTAAATCCATCACCATCTTACTGCGCGCATTGATTGTGTATCTCCTCAGCATCAGTGCCATCGCGTTTCTTATCACTTTAAGCCCGCTTTTCCTAAGCCTGGCGCTATTCAAATCCACGTTCCGATTTTTCGAGGATTGGCTGCGCTATATCATCTCCTTCACCTTACAAATCATCCTTATTTTCGGCGGTATCGCGCTCTGGCTGATGGTCATCGGCCAACTCGGCGATTTCTTCGGCGATTTAGGAAAGCTCATCAAGCCGCTGCAAGGCGAGCTATACAGTATGGGCCCCAATAATAAGGTCGTGGATTCATTCGGCATCTGCGATTATCAAACCATTTTAACCGCGACCGGCAAACGCTTAGTATGCAACCCGAAAAGCGAAGTGATTATTCTCCCTACCGCTCTTCCGAACCAAACCGATTTCCTCTCTTACGTATTTTTCAATCTGCTTTCCCTCTCACTAGCCGCCTTCGCATTTGACTCCTTACTCAAACAAGTCCCAAGCCTAGCCCGCCAACTCGCCGGGCCATCGTATGCGCCGCAATTAGGTGAAGGCTCAGGCCTCGGAACGGTGCAACTACCGGGATTAAGCGGCGGTGGCAGTGGCGGCTTATTGAACAATATCGGTTTAGGCAATGTCTTAAATACGTTAGGTATGGGCGGCGGCGATAAGAATTATGATAAAGAACTAGAAGATTTCTATAAACGCCAACAAACCCAGGAACAACAACGCCAAGAAGCCCAGCGCCGCCAGCGCGAGCAGCAACGCGAACAAGACGAAGCCCGCCGTCAAGCGGCACAGAATGCCAGAAAACAACAAGAATGAATGCATATGTTCTCAAAGCCCCTTTAAATCTGCCTGCCACAACCTTATTTTAACACATTGTTTACTTACGCCTTTTATAGTGACCAATTGTAGTATCAGATTTGCGCTAATATCCTAACGATCAACGACATAGCCGTGAAAAAACACACTGTCCCCAAGGCCGAACTCTCCAACTGGTACAAAGACCGCTACCAGCACGTGCTCGTGCAACGGAAAATCTTTGCTCTCATCACGCTAATCGCGCTGGGCACCACCTTTATGTCGTTATTCATCATCGCGCAGCTCATTCCACAAAAAAGTATCGAGCCATATGTCATTCAGATCGACCCCAAAACCGGCATCACCGAAACCGTTGATCCACTAACCGCAAAAGAACTTACCTCGAATGAAGCGGTGAACAATTATTTCATCGTGCAATACATTCGCGCCCGCGAAGGCTACAACGCCACCGACTTGGTGCATAATTATAACATCGTCCGCCTGATGTCAGAGCAAAAAAACGTCTACCCACGGTTTCTGGATGCGGCAGGTCCCAATAATCCGGAAAGTAATATCGCCCGCATAGGAACGCTTGGCACACGCACGATCACGTTTAAATCCATCAGTTATTTAAGTCCACAAATCGCCCAAGCGCGCGTAACGATCACCGAAAAAGGCCTTCAACAGCGCCCGACGGAATATCACCGTATTATTCTGGTGGCCTTTGAATATGTAAAAATGAACCTATCGACGGAAGAGCGTTACTTAAATCCGCTCGGTTTTCGCGTTAATGATTATCAGATCAATGAGGATGTGTTACAGCAATGACCACTTTCTTCCGCCTGACCACTGCTATAGCTCTTGCGATTACGCTCGCCGCGCCGGTATATGCCGCTAAGAATGATTTGCCGATCGATGGGCGCATTAAATTGCTCCAATACGATCCCAATGACATTTACACCCTTTACACCCGTGTCGGCTATCAATCTTACGTAGAGTTCGCCCAGGCTGAGGAAATCGAAACCATTTCCGTTGGCGACCGCAGCTTCTGGCAAATCATTCCTTCCGGCAGCCGTCTATTCGTCCGCCCTTTGCAATCAAATACAGCAACCAACATGACGGTTATCACCAACCGGCGCTCCTATCAATTCGATCTGAAATCTTCTAACGATAAAGACGAAAATGATATACGTGTCACCTATGTTGCACGCTTTACCTACCCGGAAAGCCAGCGTAAATCCGGCTCCTCCGATGTTATCACCGAACTGTTTGCACCCACGCCACCACCTGTCGTGCTAGAACAGCCTGCCCGAACAAGCGAGGCAAGCCGTGTGGTCAGTCAAGCACAGCCGGTTACTCTCACCCCTCCGCCACCTATTGCAACCGCCAAAAAGAATTATAGCTATACCTATTCCGGCTCCGACCGCATTGCCCCCTACGAAGTGTTCGATGACGGCATGAACACCTATATCCGTTATCAACGTCCTCCTTCCTTCGTGCCGGCCGTAACCATGGTGGCGTCCAATGGCAAAGAAACACCGGTATATACCGCCCGCCAAGGGGATTACTTGGTCGCAGAAATCGTCGCTCCCAAACTTGCCCTGCGCTCCGGAGATGACACTATCTATATTTATAACGAACTGCTTAGCCCCGCACCATGACCCCTCCCAACGATCCCAATGATCCAAACAATCCTTCACCCGGCCCTAGCATGGAAAGCGGCGATCAACCGCCTTACACTCCTGAAAGCTATGAAGAAAATGGAAACGGTGATGACACGTTGGAACGCAACCGTCCGTCAGTTGGCGCCGGATCGGGCAAAGTAATTGTTATTGCCTTTGGCCTGCTCTCAGTCATGGTCTATATTCTGTATTCCTTATTCTTCGGCGGCAGCGAAAAAACCGAAGAAGTAGAAAATTCTCCAACCTCTCCGGGAATCGAGCAAGCAGGTGGCGTTTCCGTGCCTCCTCCGCCACCCGCTCCGGTTACTCCGCTTGAAACCGCCCCACCTCCTCCACCGCCGCCCCCACCCCCGCCGCCGCCAAGTGCTCCGGCCGCACCGCCGATTCCAGGCGGCGCTGAAAGCGAGGTCGTATTACCGAATGCCGCGCAAGGTAGTATTAATTTCAACGACAAAGAACGTCAGCGCCGCTTGAAATCGAACATGATGGTGATCGAAGAAAGCGCGCTTGCCGAAAAATCGCGCGAAGCGACACGGGCTGAAAGCGCAAAAGCACAAAGCGCCATTGCCGCTAAAGATCCCAATGTAGAATTCGGCAACAATGCTATCCGCGCCACTGGTGCAGCCGAAGCCACCGCCACAAAGCTCAAAAACCTGGACCAAACCATCGCCCAAGGAAAAATTATCGATGCGGTTCTGGAAACCGCGATCAATACCGATCTGCCCGGCACGCTACGCGCTATCGTCAGCCGCGACATCTATCCGGAATCCAGCCGAGCTATTCTCATCCCTAAAGGCTCACGGTTAATTGGCCAATACAACACCGGTATCCTACGCGGCCAAAAGCGCGTCTTCATTGTCTGGACTCGTATTATCCGACCCGACGGGGTAGATATTGCGATTGGCTCCCCAGGCATTGATCCGCTGGGCCGCGCTGGTGTATCAGGTATTGTCGACAACAAATACTTCGAAACCTTCAGTGCCGCGATCCTTACTAGCCTAATCTCAGTAGGCGTAGCTGTACTTGCAGATAGTACCATCGATGATCCTAATACCACACGCACTAATACCGACGGCAGCTCTACCACCACCGGTTCCGCCGGCGCCGAAGCGGCAAGCCAAAGCGTGCGGAATCTAGGGGATATAGGAAAATCTGTCGTCGAAGGATTAATCGACGGACGCCCTACCATTAGCATCGATCAAGGCACCCGCGTCAACGTCTTCGTCAACCGCGACCTGTTCTTCCCCGATCGATCGGGCGGGAATGTGTTTGTGCAATAGGAGAGCAAGATAAACGATAATTAGATGATAGATGCGAAGATTTTCCATCTGTTCATCCTTCATCGAATCATCCCTCATCATTTATGTCCCTCACCGCCCTCGACACCTACCTCAACCCCTTAAAGCGTTTCTTCGCGCAGGATGATGTGAACGAAATTTCCATCAACCGCCCCGGTGAGTTGTGGATCGAGGTGCGCGGCCAGATGCACAGGCACGACGCGCCAGAGCTGGATCTAGATCACCTTAAATCCTTAGCCCGCCTTGTAGCGCAGTCCACCGAGCAAAAAATCAGCGAAGAAGCACCGCTCCTTTCTGCCACGTTACCCGAAGGCTATCGTATCCAAGTGGTATTCCCACCGGCTTGCGAAGTAGGCACCGTGGTCATCTCCATTCGCAAACAAACCATTCTTGACCTTGATCTCGACAAATACGAAGCCCTCGGCGCATTTGCTAATACCGCCATCCAGGCTGCCGAGCACAAGGAAGATGAGGTGCTGCAAGACCTGCTCAATAAGGGAAATATCAAGGAATTCGTCCGCCAATCCGTACTATTTCGTAAAAATATTATCGTCAGTGGCGGCACCAGCACCGGTAAAACCACCTTCTTCAACGCCATGCTGAAAGCCATCCCTTCGCAAGAACGCATCATTACCTGTGAAGACGCACGCGAAATTATGATTCCACATCTTCCCAACCGTTTGCACCTCCTTGCCTCCAAAGGAGGCCAAGGGCGCGCCCAAGTAACCATGCAAACCCTCATCGAAGCGTCTTTACGCCTGCGTCCTGACCGCCTAATGCTTGGCGAATTGCGCGGCGCTGAGGCATTTTCCTACTTGCGCGCTGTCAATACCGGTCACCCCGGCTCCATCTCCACCCTCCACGCCGATACGCCCCAACTGGCCATCGAACAAATCATCCTCATGGTCATGCAAGCCGGCATGGGTCTCACACGCGAGCAGATCAAAGAGTATGTCCACCACGTCATACAGGTCATTATCCAGCTTAAACGCGGCGAGGATGGCAGGCGCTACGTATCGGAAATCTACTTCCACCCGCTTAAAACGGAAAGCTGATCGGCTTATGATTCATCGGTTGCGTGGCGTATGACTTTTTTATATAATACGTACACTTGATCTATGGCCCTCGCCCAACACGAAGCTTCCAACGTCAAACGCCGCATTGGCAACCTGCTTATCATCGGCACGGTAGTGCTGCTGGTTATGGCGCTTCCCGTATATGCTGGTTTAGTCGCTTCCATCGTATTGATGTTCGGCAAAAACTACGTCCTAATGGGCCTAGAACCCCCGAAACTGATTTATTATTATCAGTATTACGCCCAATATTACTGGCAAAATTTTGAGGCATTCCGTGTTCATCAACCGCAAGCCCTAATCAATATCTTCGGCCCACCCATTGGCGGCTTTTTCTTCAGCTTAATACTCTTATTCTTAGCCCGCGCTCCTCTGCTCGATTGGCGCCCCTTCAAATACCAGGAATCCGTCCATGGCGACGCACACTGGGCCACCGATAAAGAAATCAAAAAAGCCAAACTGCGTGCCAAGCAAGGGCTGTTACTAGGTCGCACTGGCCGCAACAATTACCTGGTAGTAGACGATTTTCAACACGTCCTGCTCTTTGCGCCTACTGGCTCCGGCAAAGGTGTCGGCTTCGTCATTCCCAACTTGCTATACTGGGAAAATTCCATCGTCTGTCATGACATTAAAATGGAAAACCATGAACTCACCAGCGGTTACCGCCGCCAGAAGCTAAACCAGGATGTCTTCCTCTGGAACCCTGCCGACCCCGATGGGCGCTCGCATTGCTATAACCCGCTCGACTGGATTTCTACCAAACCCGGTCAGATGGTGGACGACGTACAAAAAATCTGCAACCTCATCCTGCCCGAACAGGAATTCTGGCAAAACGAAGCCCGTTCACTCATGCTGGGCGTCATCCTCTATCTCTGCGCTGTTCCCGAAAAAGTCACCTCCTTCGGCGAAGTGGTGCGCACCATGCGCTCCGACGACGTGGTCTACAACCTTGCGGTGGTGCTCGACACCATCGGCAAGCGCATCCACCCGGTCGCCTACATGAACATCGCCGCGTTCCTGCAAAAAGCCGACAAGGAACGCTCCGGCGTTATCTCCACCCTCAACTCCGGCCTCGAACTTTGGGCTAACCCGCTCATCGACGCCGCCACCGCGCGCTCGGATTTCGACCTGCAGATCCTCAAGAAAAAGAAGATGACTGTGTTCTGTGGCGTCACCCCAGACAACTTGAAGCGCTTGGAGCCACTCTTAAAAGTATTCTACCAGCAAGCCACCGACTTCCTCACCCGCAAAATGCCCGGCAAGGACGAACCCTACGGCGTATTGTTCATGATGGACGAGTTTCCGTCTTTGGGCGAAATGCCGCAATTCGAAACCGGCATCGCCTATTTCCGCGGATACCGCGTGAAGCTTTTCCTCATCGTGCAAGACACGCAACAATTGAAAGGCATCTATGAAGAAGCAGGAATGAACTCATTCCTCTCCAACTCCTATTATCGCGTCACTTTCGCCGCCAACAACGTCGAAACCGCGAACTTGATCTCGCAATTGATAGGCAACAAAACCGCCCAGCAGAAATCCCACAATAAACCACAATTCCTCGACTTAAACCCCGCTGCGCGCACCATCAACACCTCCGAAGTGCAACGCGCATTACTATTACCGCAGGAAGTCATTACCCTGCCGCGCGATGAGCAGATCATCCTCATCGAATCCACCGCACCGATTCGCACCAAAAAGATTTTCTATTACCAGGATAAATTCTTCACCAAACGCCTGCTCCCCATGGAACCCGTACCGATTCAGGAACCCTACGACCCACGCAAGAAGAAACCCGCGCCGCCGCCAGAGCAGCCTCCCGCCGCTGCTAGCGCACCACCACCCTCTCCTCCGCCACCTCCGCCCGTAGATAATGAAGATACGGAAGCCTTAGAAGATAAGGACGTTTAAGAACGCTCCCCAAACAACGCCCGTCCAATCCGTATATGCGTTGCACCGAGCCGGATCGCTGTTTCAAAATCCTCACTCATTCCCATTGATAATTGCGTAAGCCCATAACGCTCCGCCAGCTTGCGCAATAAGGAAAAATGTGGCGCTGGTGGCATATCGGCCGGAGGAACACACATCAACCCGACAAGCGGTATGCCTTCTGTCCTGCATGCCTGCACCAATACCTCTATATCCTTTGGAAGCACTCCAGCTTTTTGCGGTTCTTCCCCCGTATTGACCTGAATAAAACAGGGTAAAAACCGCTCTTGCTTCCGCATTTCCTGAGCAAGCGTTTCAATTAATTTAACGCTATCAAGCGTCTCGATCACATCGAATAGCGCCACCGCCTCTGCGGCCTTGTTTCGCTGCAAATGCCCGATCAAATGCAATATCACATGCGAATACAATACTTTAATCTCTCTCCAATGCCCAATCCCCTCTTGTACGCGATTCTCCCCGAAATGCGTAACACCAGCAGCAATTGCCTCTTTAAGCACTTCAATAGGCTGGCTTTTGCACGCTGCTACCAACACAATCTCTGACGCCGCCAGTGCCGATCTTTTCTGCGCCCGCTGTATAGTGTTCTGTATCGCGGTAATGCGCTCTACTATCATGCCAAAACGCTCCTTTTTATTAATAAATAGTAAAAATAACCCCTTAAAACCTGTCCAAATGTTGCACGATGGCAACATGCAGGGCCAAAAACTCCCGTTGAAAGCAGGTTTTCACTCCTATTGGCTTGCATGCTGGCTCGGCATATTCAATATGGGGGCAAGGTAATGCAACAAGTGTTTACCTCGTTTGTGATTTGGTTTGAAGGGAATTCTTTCTTTAAGTCAAAGCACTATCATCATCAACCAAAGGGAAAGTACGTATGAAAAAGATTCTTCTTGGTACGTCGGCTCTGGTTGGCGCTGCATTGCTCAGCAATGTTGCTCTTGCCCAAACGCCGAAAGTCACCGTAGGTGGCTTCTCCGAGTTCCAGGCAGGCTTTCGTAGCGACGATTTCGACGCAAGCGAACGCGACGCGGCCTTCCGTAATGACAATGAAATCAGTTTCAAAGTCGACGGTAAGACCGATGGTGGCCTTGGCTACGGTGCCGAAATTTGGCTCGAAGCTGACGTAACCGGCGATGCCGACAATCAAGGCTTGAACGCCAGCAAAACCTTCCTCTATGTGGAAGGCATGTGGGGCCGCTTTGAAGCGGGTTCCAACCTGGGCGTTGACCAAACGCTGAAAATCGACGCTGCCTCCATCGCTCGCGCGACCGGTGGTATCGACGGTGACTTCTACTACTACATCAACACCGGCTCCACCGCTGGCGTAGGCAACGGCGTTCCCGCTGACTCCGCAAGCTTTGGTTCTGCTGCTGGCGTTCGTTACATTGCTACCCCGGACCTGCCGCTTAACTACGGCCAAGGTGCACTCGGCGATGAATCGCGCGAAAATCTGACCAAGATCACCTACTACACCCCGAAATGGAATGGTTTCCAAGCCGGTGTTAGCTATTTGATCGACGAACGTAACCGTGGCCAAGGCTCTGCAGCTGTTGGTGCAAATGGTGCGCTCGACCTGTCGGATAACAATGCAGGCGAATCTGAAAACATTTTCGTCGGTGCGTTGAACTACTCCACCACCTGGAATCAGTGGAACTTCGGTATCGCTGCTACGGGTGAATGGGGCAGCGCTCAAAACTCGCTCTATGAAGATCTGTCTGCTTGGAACGTAGGCGCAAAAGTTGCGTATATGGGCTTCAGTGTAGCTGGTTCTTATGGCGATATCGGTGAAAGCAACCGTCTCTCCTCACTCAATGCCGATGAGTCCTGGTACTGGACCTTGGGCGGCGCGTACGAGTACGGTCCGTTTGGCGTTAGCGTGACGTATCTGGACAGCCAGTACTCCGTCACCAGCACCACCGAAAACGACTTCACCAGCTGGTCCGTTGGTGCCGATTACAAATTGGCTCCCGGTCTGACCCCGTACGTGGAATACACACACTTTGATCAAGAAGCCGTTGGCACCGCCAACGACAACGAAGGTCACGTGTTCCTCGTTGGTTCCAGCCTGAATTTCTAATTTCTAAAATTAGAATTCGGTGTTATAAGAAGGGCGGCATTTCGGTGCCGCCCTTTCTTTTTGCCATTTTTTGATGCCCAATGAAGGATTTACCATGTCGCGTTTGCTTTGCTTGCTACCTGTTTTAAGTGCGTTGACCATCGTCGCTTGCGCCGACGATAAAGTTGAAACCAATTTTCCCAAGGGAGCAGAAATCGAACGCAAGGAGTCGCGCGGTAAACTCACAGGCGAAGCCGGTCTCAACCTGTTCGGCGGTGGCGCAGAAGAAGAAGCCGCAAAGAATGCGTCTCCCCTTGGCGTCAACGGCTTCCTCTGGCGCGCCACTCTGGATACCCTCGCTTTCATGCCCTTGGTCTCCGCTGACCCCTTCGGCGGCACCATCATCACCGATTGGTATGAAGACCCGAAAACCCCCGGCGAACGCTATAAAGTCAACGCCCTCATCCTAGACAAATCACTCCGCGCCGACGGCGTAAAACTCACCGTATTCAAACAAAAATGGCAAAATAACGCCTGGCGTGACCAGCCGGTAGACACTCGCCTCGGTCGCAAACTGGAAGACACGGTGCTAACCCGTGCGCGTCAGCTGCGCATGGCCCAGCTTGGCCGCTAGCCGAATGCATAACCCTCCGATACGTATCGCTCTTGCAGGACTCGGCACCGTCGGTGGTGGCGCACTCACCATCCTGCGCCGTCAATCCGCCCTGATCGCCGAACGTTGTGGCCGGCCTATCGAGGTTGTCGCCATTTCCGCACGTAACCAAATCAAAGCCCAAACCCTACCTTTGGAAAACGCCCGCTGGTTCGACGACCCCTTGCAACTTGCAACCCTGGATATTGACGTCATCGTCGAAGCCATTGGTGGCTCCGAAGGCCCAGCACGCCTGCTAGTCGAAGCAGCCTTGGCCCAAGGTAAATCCGTTGTAACCGCCAATAAAGCGCTCATTGCTCATCACGGTATCCACTTAGCAAATCTCGCCGAACAAAGCGGCGCGATCCTCGCCTTCGAAGCGGCCGTAGCAGGCGGCATACCTATCATCAAGGGCCTGCGCGACGGCCTAGCCGCCAACCATTTCCGCCGCGTCGCTGGCATTTTGAACGGTACCTGCAATTACATTCTCTCCACCATGCAAGCCACCGGTAAGCCCTTCGTCGAAGTCCTAAGCGAAGCGCAAGCATTAGGGTACGCCGAAGCCGATCCCAGTTTCGACATCGACGGCATCGACACCGCCCACAAAACCGCCATCCTCGCCAGCCTCGCCTTCGGCGTCGCCCCCTCCTTGGAAAATATGCACATCGAAGGCATTCGCCATATCCAAACCCGCGACATGCAATTCGCCCGCGAGCTGGGCTACGGCATCAAACTCCTTGGTCTCGCCGAACAAACGACGGACGGCATCGCTCAACGCGTACACCCTTGCCTAGTGCCGCTTACTTCACCTCTCGCCAATGTCCATGATGCTTACAATGCCATTGTCGTCGAAGGCGACGCAGTGGGCAAAGTCTTCTTCGAGGGTCGTGGCGCTGGTGCCGGCCCCACCGGCTCCTCCGTCGTCGCCGATATTATGGATATCGCCCGCGGCACCACCTATAAGCCCTTCACCCTACCCGTAAACGCACTAAAGCCACACTCCCCCATTTCCATGGAAGCACTCGCCTACGCCTATTATTTGCGCCTTGCTGTGCAGGACAAGCCTGGCGTCCTAGCCGACATCACCGGCACCTTCCGCGACCACGGCATTTCGGTGCACTCCCTGCTCCAACCCAGCCACGCGGAAAACGAAGCCGCGCAGATCGTCCTCACCACCCACGCTACCACCGAAAAAGCCGTCTCCGTAGCACTGAAAACCTTATCCACGCAAGGCTTCATGGTCGAAGCGCCGCAACTCATCCGTATCGAGGCTTAAATACCCATGCATGATAGCTGCCAGGACACCCTACGCGTCTTCGTCTCCGAATACCTCGGCGCTTACGGCGACCACCCGATTTCCATCCTCGACGTCGGCAGCGCCGTGGTCGAGTCAAACCAGCCGTCTGACCGCGACGTTATCACCTCACCCCATTGGCGCTATATCGGCCTCGACATTATGCCCGGCCATAATGTCGACGTAGTAGTGAACGACCCGTATGACTGGAAAGAGATCCCCACCGCCAGCGTCGATGCTGTTATCTGCAATCAGGTGCTCGAACACGCTGAATATTTCTGGCTAACCGTCAAAGAAATCGCCCGCGTCCTTAAACCCCGCGGCCTCGCCGTACTCATCGCCCCCTCCGCCGGGCTGGTGCACCGCTACCCCACCGATTGCTGGCGCTTCTTCCCCGATGGCCTGCCCGCCGTCGCACGCTACGCCAACCTCACCGTACTCGAAAACCACCGCCAGAACCTCCCGCTCTATCCCAAGGGAAACCGCTGGCGCGATGCCACCCTCATCGCCCAAAAGCCCATGCAACCCGAAGGCGAACCGAGCATCCTTCCCATCATGCAACCCAAAGGCGCACTCGAAGCCCGTGATAAACGCTTACTTGCCGGGCAATCCACCTGGTCGCTTAAATGGCGCGCCATCAAACCGCATATCCGCGCCGTTTCGCGCATTCTGCGCTACCCAGCCGCCAAGCTCGGTGATATAGATATCTAAGAAACAAGGAGTTATTATGAACGCTATCGCAGCCAAACACCCCTATAACGAAGCCCTCACCATGGACCGCAACTTCGCACTTGAGGCCGTGCGCGTCACCGAAGCCGCCGCCCTCGCCGCCAGCCGCTGGATGGGCCGCGGCGACGAAAAAGAGGCCGACCGCGCCGCCGTCAACGCCATGCGCGAAGCCCTGAATAATATCTCCATCGACGGCACCGTGGTAATCGGCGAAGGCGAACGCGACAAAGCACCGATGCTCTATATCGGCGAAAAAGTCGGCAGCCTCCCCGGTAAAGGCGTCAAAATCGACATCGCCCTCGACCCCTTAGAAGGCACCACCATCTGCGCTAAAGGCACCGCGAATTCCCTCGCCGTCATCGCCATGGCCGAAGCCGGCGGCTTCCTCAACGCGCCAGACGTCTATATGGATAAAATCGCCATCGGCGGCGGCCTGCCCGAAGGCGTGATCGACCTGGATAATGGGCCCGCTACCAACGTCAAAAACCTTGCCAAAGCCAAAGGCTGCGCCGAATCCGATTTGGTCGTCTGCATCCTGGAGCGCGACCGCCATAAAGAACTCATCGCCAAAGTCCGCGAAGCCGGCGCCCGCGTGCAGCTGATCTGCGACGGCGATGTAGCAGGCGTCATCTCCACCTCCACGCCGCAAACCGGCGTAGACATGTACATGGGCATCGGCGGTGCGCCGGAAGGCGTCCTCGCCGCCGCCGCCCTGCAATGCATCGGCGGGCAAATGCAAGGCCGCCTGATCTTCCGCGAAGAAGACGAAAAAGCCCGCGCCACCCGTATGGGCATCACCGATTTCTCCCGCAAATACACCATGCACGACTTAGCCCATGGCGACGTGATGTTCGCTGCGACGGGCGTCACCGATGGCTCCATGCTCCGCGGCGTCCGCCGTTTCGCGGGCGGCGCTACCACCCACTCCATCATCATGCGCGCCAAAACCGGCACCGTCCGCACGATCGAAGCACAGCATAATTTCGCGCGCAAGACGTGGTGGGAGGGGAAATAAGACAGCAATGTCACAAATATAATAATTAATGTTAATTAAACCGTCATAAGCCATTCCCCCGCTTTTTTGTTAGGATGACTCGTAACAAATAAGGGAGGCAATAATGGCTGAAGACATGCAACAAACGGAACCCGAGCTTTCCGCCAAGGATATTGTCAAAGCGCTCATTCCACGCCAAGGCCTTGGCTCTACTATCGCGGTCAGCATCATGGCCGAACTGGAACGTAAGGGGCTAATTACTCCTGAGAAGACTACAACTTCCTCACGCAAAAAAGAAGAAACGGCTTGGTATAAGCAAAATAGCAGAGGCTTCACTCAAGGCCTAAATTATGAAACGGTTTTAGGCGAAGAATATGATCATCGCCTGAAAAGCTTTAATGAACCGTTCTATCAAAATCTCGGCTGGTACCGTGAGAGCAGAGAACAAAAAGAACTATTGCTCAGCCGCTTCATACCTTACGTCGAAAAACACTACCCAGAAGCGCCAAAATTAAAGGACCAGCCTGAAATGGCAACTGCCTTGGAGAGATTTAAAGAGAGAAGCTACATCCGTGAATTAGAGTTTTACGCTGTCGAAGGAGCGTGGAACCGTAAGCAAGACTTTCTCAAAAATGCCGCTGAAAACTTGCGCCCCAGCGATCTTTTCGCATCCCCAGAAGAATATGTCGCATTGATGATGGACGCCTATATCGGCCCAAAGCAAACGCGCATTGCAAGTTTCGCCTCCCCGCTAGGAAATGAAAAAGCCCGCATTATACTGCAAAAAGAACCCAATTTCGTAACAACCTATACAAGAGAGCCCTACAAAGGCGAGAAAGCACATGTAGAAAGAAAATCTGATTATACCTCCGCAACCGTCCAGGTCGACAAACCGTATACGCGGGTGGTAGTCGGCACCGATATGAATCATGCGCTCATCTCACTGTGCGACGATTTCGATCCTATCACCAAAACCAACCTACGCGAAGTGGATTACCTGAAAAGCATCAAAGAGAAGGCATTGGTATATCATCCCATCATCACGCTCGATAAACCGGAAATTTCCTTAGGCAATCAGCGCCCATCCTTCGCGCCGCTCATCATCATGGAAGGAGTGGAAACAGCGCAGCTGGATCTAAGCCACTGCTCTCCTCTTTCCTCAGAAGGCGCCGTCCGTATATGTCCCTTGAATTCTTTTCCTATCATTCTCAGTCCCCAAACAAAACACTGCACCATTGACCTCACAAAGGGAGCACTGCAGAGAAATATTGAAACCCCATTGGAAATCATCCTCCCCACTGCATTTTTTACCCAACAACAAGGCCAATTACAGGTCAAATCAAAAATGGGTGGGTATAAAGACGAAGTACTTATAAATGATGCAGAAATAACCCTGGCCAATAATCAAGGAACAAAACTTGAATTAAAAGATGAAGCACACCTGTACACTGCAAATCCTTTTGGAGGCAGGGCAAATTTAAACATACGGCTCGTCGCCCCTAATGGTCAAAGCCAGGTTATTCCTGTGCTTCGCAAAAGTATATTCATCGGAAAAGATGGAAAAGAATTACAAATCGATTATGATCAATTGGTCAAAGGCCTGCCGCTTGAAGAACAAGAACGCAACCTCCGCATTTCTGCGCTCGGTTTCGCCAACGGATACACCACCTATTTAAAAGACCTTAGCGCCGATCTGGAAGCCCGCATCAAAACCAAGGAAACGGGTATCACACGCTAATTTCTATACTTTCCCCCCACATTCTGCTACCAACCATCGCCTATGCGCATTCATTCGCTTTATTTCTGGGTCGTTCTCGGCATGGTAGCAGGCGTGGCTCTGGGCTACTTCGCCCCCGAAACCGGCCAAGCGATGAAGCCGCTCGCCGATGGCTTCATCAAGCTCATCAAAATGCTCATCGGCCCGGTGGTGTTCTGCACCGTCGTCACCGGCATCGCCGGTATGCGCAGCCTGAAAAACGCCGGGCGCGTGGGCTTGAAAGCGTTCATTTATTTCGAAGTGCTGACCATCCTGGCGCTAGTCCTTGGCCTGCTAGTCATCAACATCAGCAAACCGGGGGTCGGTATGCATATCGACCCGGCAAGCCTGGATACGCAAAGCATCAAATCCTACGCCCCGGCGGCACAGGAAATGGAACACCCGGTCGATTTTATCCTCCACATCATTCCGACCACCTTAACCGACGCCTTCGTCAAAGGCGATATGCTGCAAATCCTCTTTGTGGCCATCTTATTTGCCATCGGCCTGCTCACCATGGGCAATCGCGGCTATGCGCTCTATCAATGGATCCAGCAACTCTCCGACCTCTTATTTCGCATCATCGGCCTCATCGTCCGCATCGCCCCCATCGGCGCATTTGGCGCCATGGCGTTCACGGTTGGCAAATATGGCATCGTCACCCTTGCACCACTCGCCAAGCTGATGCTCGATTTCTACCTCACTTGTTTCCTGTTCATTGCCATCGGCTTAGGGCTAGTGATGCGCATGGCGGGTCTACGCCTATGGCCACTGCTTAAATACCTACGCGAAGAATTGCTGATCGTGCTCGGCACCTCTTCCTCCGAAGCCGCCCTGCCGCGGCTTATGGAAAAACTCGAAAAAATGGGCTGCTCACGCCCTGTCGTCGGCATGGTCGTCCCCACCGGCTATTCCTTTAACCTCGACGGCACCTGCATCTACCTCACCATGGCCGCCATCTTCATCGCCCAAGCCACCGACACGACGATGGGCCTCGGCGACCAACTGGTCATCTTAAGCGTATTGCTGCTTACCTCCAAAGGTGCAGCGGGCGTCACCGGCAGTGGCTTCGTCGTACTAGCGGCCACTCTCGCTAGCGTCGGCAGCATCCCCGTCGCCGGGCTCGCACTCCTGCTCGGCATCGACCGCTTCATGTCCGAAGCCCGCGCTATCACCAATTTCATCGGCAATGCGGTCGCCACTGTGTTTATCTCCCGTTGGGAGCGCGCACTCGACCAAGAAACAGCACGTGAGCAATTGCAACTGTCATCCTGAGGCGCAGCCGAAGGATCTCACTTATGGTAGTCAAAGCAAGATCCTTCGCGCTTGCACTCAGAATAACAGCATTAAAACAGCTCCACCAGCTTCGCTTTATCGGTAACAAAAAACAATTTCCCACCAGCCACTACCGGAGCAGCATGAATGCCCTCCGGAATTGATTGCCGTGCGCTAATCGCACCGGTTTTGGGATCCACTTCCAGCATCTCTCCATGCGCACCGCTAACCAGCAATCGCCCACCCGCCAACACCGGGCCACTCCAAGTCAGGCGTTTTTTCTTTTTCTCTTCGTCCTCAAACCGCTGTAAGGCTTGCGTCCATTTCACCCTTCCGTCGAAGCGGTGAATCGCCATCAGCACGCTGTCACTGCTCAGCACATAGAGATAATCTCCCGCCACCCACGGCGTCTGGGTAGAAGAAATCGGCTGCTCCCAAATACGCTTGCCACTGTTTAATTGATACGCAGCGAGCACATTGGCACTGCCAGCCACATACACAATATTGTCCACAATCACCGGGTCAGCCGCAATACCGGTAAAAAACGCCGTAGCCGATGATTTCTGCTGCCCAAGCAATGCATCCGACCAACCTTCGGCCCCATCCTCGGCACGCAGCAAATGCACCTCACCCGAAGCATAGGGCTTTCCAGCACAGTGGGATCCGAAGCTTGGAATTCACGTGACTTGAAGTCGCGGC
>JADMIO011367058.1_pt1 | contig 63696 bp, 38 predicted proteins | sample 8958161 | NCBI WGS metagenome assembly JADMIO01 (sample SAMN16585339, study PRJNA669376) | soil metagenome | isolation source: Crop rotation soil | place: USA: Cullars Rotation, Alabama | collected 2011
AATGCTGTAACGGTTGACACTATTTCCAAAATATGAGCTTCAGGTTTTGGGGAAAAGTGTCAACCTTTGCGCCCTTCCTGATTGGAGAAATTGCCGCCACTGTGACATCCTAACTCTAACTGGTGGTTCCCAGGGCTGTAGACTGCTAACGGTCACGTGGCAATTTTCTTCTTCGTGAATCAACATCATTCCCAAGTCAGTCCGGTTGTCCTAGTAGCCGCTCAGGTCAAACGATCCTTCGATCGTCCGTTTTGACCACACACCACTACCGCCAACCCGGCAAACCCAGTGTGTTTTCTCCACTCCAACCTGGGAATAGTCAGATCCCGCCGGACTCATCAAGATTGGCCTCCGAGGTGTCTCCTGTCAAGTCCGGTGTATCCTCCCAAGGTAGCCTAAAAGTAATCTAAGTCTACTTTTTGTTTTGTCTAACTTGTAGTGTTTGTATGGCATAGAAAAGGGGGGTATTTTATAGTTTATTGAATCCCCTCTTTTCCCAACCCCTAGCCTGGTTTTCCCTGCTAAAACCGGCTGCGGCGTCTTGCCTTCTGTGTTGTCCACAGTTAGGTGCTGCAACCGTGCTTTGTGCGCGGGTCACCATGATCACCGGTAGGTCTTGCGAGCCTGGCTGATGGACGATGTGTGAGGTGGAGCGAGAGCGGCTGTCTTTGTCCTGTCGAGAAGCAGTGTCATGTCCACACGCTCCATGCAGCCCGGTTTATGCTGCGGCCAGTACCCATTCCCTGATTGGCCGCTGCAGAAGCCGGGTTGTGTGTGCGCGGGTCTTTGGGGTCAGCCGTGGGGAGGTGGTGGTAGGTCGGGCGCTGGATCATGCTCTGGGCCACGTGAGCACTGAATTGCTCGACCTGCGGCCGGATATAGCGCAGGAAGGCTTTGCTTGACCAGCGCCCGATCAACATGATGGTACACACGGGCACCCCGTTCAGGTACATGGCCATGGCAGCCGATGACCTGTTCAAGTGGAGCCCAATGTGGGAAGGCGTGAGCCCAAAGGCTTTGTAGTCGACGCTGTCGATGAAAGCACGGAGGAACTGTAGGGCTGTGGACAACTGCAGATCACCGAGAGAGCCATCTTGGCGGCGAAAGGTAAAAATGAAATGGTCTTTGCCAAGGCCGTCACAAATCATACGGTGCACTATGGCTGCCACCGCCCAAACGGGGCAAGCGAATGAGTCACCCAACCGACATTGGGTGACGACGTCGTTTTGAGTCTCCCTCTTCTGGTACGCAAATGTGACGGATACCGTGTCAGCCTTGGCCAGAAGGGGTGACGTACGCGGGAGAACTTTGTGGCGCCGGGTGAAAAGGAAATTGCAGAGGCGGAGCGGGTGCGTTCTACGTTCCAAGCCAGTGACTTTTAGGATCTCGCAGCTACGTGCTGCAAAAAAGAAACCCAATAGATACAGTTGGTGGAAGACCTGGAGCTTGACGACCAATGTCGGGCGTTGCACCATCCTGAGGATTAGCTTGAGGGGAATCGCCTGTTGATGTTCTGTTCCGGCGTTGGTGTTTCTATACCCTTTGAGTTGGCGCTGAAGAACATGCGCAAGCTTGTTGTCAGATCCCAGCCTGGGGTCGGGCCGCCCTGACACGGTGAAGGCCTTTGCCACATGATCGAGGGCGGCCCTGCATGTGCCTTCACCCAACTTGTTGCGGCCTTTAGTGGATTGGCTAAAGGCGCAATTCCTGACCGCCTGGAGGAAGGCACCCAACATGGCATGTTGGTGAGAGAGGGGGTACCTGTTGAGGTAGAGATTGTCCCCAATGCCGGCGTCGCGAAGGAATGTTGCCCAGTACTTCCAAGCTCGGTTTGTTTTGGCATGGGTGCCTTCAGTGACTCCGAGCTGTCGGGCCCGTGCTGCATCCATGAGCAAAGCCGAGAGAAAACGCCGTCCAGCAGTGGGGAGACTCTGAAATTCCGGTGCATCTGCGGGGACGAGGAATAAGCAGAATGCATGAAATGGGTGAGAGCGATGTCGGACGGGGCGGTACTTCTAGACAAGCAGTCGGCCACAGCATTATCCGTCCCGCATATCCATTGGCTGAACAGGGCAATGTTCCGATCGAGGGTTGTTGCAGCAAGTTCCCTGGCAAGGGCATGATGAGCTCAAGAGGTCCCTTTGGGGTCGAAATTTGTTTTCCGTAGCCACCCGACTGCAGACGTGTTGTCTGCAATGCTCAAGACACAGTCTCCCGCCTGTATTTTGTTCTCAAACAAGAGCAATAGGATGCCGGTGGCGCAGGCAACAAATTCCAGGAAATTTATGGAATGGCGGCCTATCCAGGGCGACGGTATTGGCCAGCGCCAAGCTTGTCCAGTCCAAAGAGAGAACCCGCCAAGTTGATATTCGCATGCGTCCGACATGCTGATATTATTGGGCGATCGGAAGACTAGCGTGTTGATGTCCACCCGGTTGTGGCTGTGACGCAATATCTTCCTCCACAAGACACAATCGGCAAGTTCGTCCCGTGTGAACTGTGTCGCGCCGGCATAAAAAGCCCGCCGCTCTGCCCGATGGATTTTGCTCAGGAAGTGAGCCGCCGGCGACAAGACGGATGCCACATGTTGTGATCGGCCGAGGAGGGATTCAATTTGCTTGTGCGGGATTTTGCGGCAATCGGACTGGAGAATGACCTCCAGATCCTTTGTCCAGGCTATGAACTTGTTGCGGGGTAACGACAATTGGAGAGTGCGTGTATTGATCCTCCAACCGAGCATGATGCATGATTCCGCTGGAGCAACTTCGGCCTTGGCTTTGTCCAAGGACAGTAAAAAGTTGCGGGGAAGTTTGTCGGCCTCGGAAGGAGTCTTTTCGACCAGTTTGATAGCTAGTAATACGGCCAGGGCTATTCTGGAATGACGGCCGCTGTGATGCTGGACCTCCAAGGAGAAAATGTTGTCAATAAAACATTCCGCTGTTCCTGATTTGTCCACATGAAGGTCGACAAGGAGCCGCCGTCCTTGAGCCAGAGGTGTGGAGGGGTCGAGCGTAGGAGAAAGGGAACTAGTTCGTGATGCCGGGGTAGATGGTCTGAATTTGTTTTGGGGGACCAGTCTGGGCAGGCGGCAAAGACATTAGCCAGGTCGGTAAGCGTCTTGGAGAGATCGCTAAAAAGGGAGGGGTTGGGAGCCCCTCCAAAAGTTAGACGCAGAGCTGCAAGCGCCATTGGAGCAGTGTCGGACCCGTCCGGGTGCAGCCCAGTGGTTGTAACAAACAAGTTGAGGGCAAGATTGGCGCAGGCGTGGATCCTGCAATAAGCCAACTTGATATCACACTTTGACAAGAGGATCGGGTTGAGAGGATATAGAAGGCAAGTTGCCACCAGTCGGTGGAGGAACCAACGAAGGGCGTATCCGTATACCAGGGGTGTGAGCTGATCTGGAATTACGCGGTTATTGACTGACGGCACTGTCCCGTTTTGGAAGGACATGTTGTGGGTGACGCGCTTGGCTGGGGAGCGTTCACCATTTGCATCTAACTTCAGCTGGGCAACCAGGCCCAGAGGGGCAATACACGCATTTGGAATGGATTGGAGGCAGCGTAATGTCAAAGGGAGCTGCCAACCTTTTTGTACTTCCTTTTTCAAGATATCAAGGAGGACGGCTCCATCATTTCTTGTGGACTTGTGGTTTCCGTACCGGATACTTGCCGCGGCATCGGCTTTCAGATCATTGTGAGAGACGTTGGTCAGCGGATAGGACGTGCCTTGTGTAAACATGCTTATCAAGCGGGGCCAGAGCGGGTGCCACAACAACAAGGGAGCTAGGATATCGACAGGTCAAAATTCAGACCCCGGGCAGATAAGGCTGGTCCTATCAGCCGTGAGGAGGGTTCTCAGACAATAATTGTGGGTCGCTAAGAGCTCTGAGTTGAACTCTGCCGCTTCCGGTGTAAACTGGAATCGGAACGGTAGTGGCACCCTAGGCAAGGGTGGTTTCCAGCCCCGAATGGTCAAAAGGAGGGGGTCAACGGGCCCAAATGGTGCCGTCCAAGGGGTCGAGGTGACGCCACGGGGGTTTGTGTCGAGGGACGAGGAGGTGTGCTTGGGCCTTGCCGCAAAGCCGAGAGGCCTGGGGTGGTTTGTGGCGGATTGCGGTAGTTCCCCAAGGTGGGCTAAGTCGCGGTCCAACGGGGAAGAGACACGGCGCAATGGAATTTTGGCATTGTTGCCGTAGGCCAGGGAGATCGGGCCCCAATTGTCGAACAGGGTCGGCCGGTCTAGGAGCTCAAGGGAGCCAGGAGCGTCAGAAGTGACGCTGGATAAGGGGCACGACAAGGACCCGCAGGGTTTGCGAGGTGGCGATGCCGCAATGAAAGCCCAGGGAGGGGATTATTGCAAGGTGTCGCGGACAGGAGTCCCAGGGGACTGGGAGCGTCATAGTCGACACTGAGGGAGCCCGGCCTCGCTGGAGATGAACAAGGTTTGGGCTGAGGGATGTTGTCCCTGGGGAAGGTGACCCAGGACATTGTTGTGGAGTGGCCAAGGGGCACGGGGTGTCTTGGTGGATCGGCACTGGTGGGGGAGTGGCTTTTAGGGATGCCGTTCCATGGCTCGGTGCAAGTCGGAGGCAGGTAGATAACGGATGGAATGCGAGGTGGCTGGGAGACGGGTTGACTGTCATACTTACCAAGGGTTTGGAGGCTTGTTCCTGGTAACAAAGCCTGTGTGGCTGGGCTGAGGAGGGGACTGGACCCGCTACTAGAACGGGTGGACGCCAAGGTGGAAGTCGTGGAGGAGCCGTGGGTAGACCGGGCGGCTAATGTCAAAGCTGCAAAGGAGTCAATGGGCAGTGCAGTTGTATCGGAGGTCTGTAGGGCTTTCGACATCCTGCAACTGAGGGTCAGTGAGCCCTCAGGGCAGGGTCCCTTTGTCGAGTTGTGTGACGGTTTGCAAGCTGATTGAAACCACAAGAGCCGTTTGGGAGGGGCATCCGGTTTCCAGAATGTTTGGAAGGTTGGCAACGACCAAAGTGATGGATCCCCATCAATCCTAGGGCTCCAATCATCTGCCGCAATTCAAGAATGGCGAGAGAGTATGCCTTTGAACCACTTTTTGTATTTATCTCTAGTGTCGGCCGGAAGGACCTGATGGGACGGCGCCCGGGGGCATTTTGGTCCTTTGAAACAACGCCCAAAGGAATGAAAATTGACACATACCGGAATGTTCCAAAATTTTGGCGGGGGGTTGGGCCCACTAGCGGCTTGTCAAATTTTCTTTCCATGCTTGTTGCTGGCCAAGAATTGCCAGTCGGGGTTTGGGTGAGGATTGGAGCTACCTTCCCCTGGTTGGTCTAGAGCCTTTCGTTTCTTGTCATTGGTGTGCTCGGCCGCCGGTGGCGCGGGGGCGCTGGACCGTAGAGGGCTTGAGGAATAAACAAAGGCAGGGAGCATGACGAAGTAGCTACCCTCGTCTATATTCTTGATGATTTGATAAAAGGAGCAGAGATGAGGGCTGATATCAGCTATAGACGTGGCCCGAGCGCAGAGCTGGAGGTATCTCTGCCCGATGTTTTCGATAGAGGTCAAAATACTTGGAATCAGGCGGGGGTTGGCGGCAGACAGCGCCGACAGAGTCACGCGTTCCCGTTCTAGATAAGCAATAAAAGTGGCCAAGTTCTGAGGGAGGCCCCTTTTTCTGACGATATGATGGTCCAAATCATCTGATAATTTTTTGCTTGCAAAATTAGGCCATAAATGTCGTTGGCGATGGCTGGTGTTGGGGCTGTGGCTTGTTTTTGCATCTCGGGGGTGGGTGACTGGCAAGCCATATGAAAGTCCCACACCAAGTCGGGGAGCTCGGTGTAGGGCTGGGCTACATCCCTGAGCGCACAAAAAAAGATTGAAAATGTCTGGGGGTTGGACTTCTCCGTGTTGATGAGATCGGCAGAGTATAGGATTGCGGCCAGGTGGGGCGTCACTGCGAGATCGCAGGAGAAGGTATCGTTATTCGTAAGAAAGTTTTGGAGGTGCATCCGGGCCATGGACTTTGGGCCCGTTAGCAGGCTGACATAGAACTCATTTGGCTCCGTGGGGAGGACTGGGCAGCCATCCGAGAAGTCCACCGCCGAGTACAGCAGCATGTTTTTGCTGTATGGTGAAATTTTTGCTGACCAGCCGTTTTGGCGCTCCTTTTTGAGGGCTAAGGACGACTTGGTCTCCGCCTGGAGAGCAATGATTTTCGCTAAAATGGAGTGAAGGGTCAAGGTGTTGTCAGTGAGGGGCGGCTGCGGCGGGTTTGTCGGGGGAGGTGGTAGCCCGGTCCTCATGACGTTTTCCTCGGTAGGGGTGTTCTGGGCGTCCTGGGTCACCATGGGATCTGCCGGGATTGAGGCGCCGGGAGGGGCAAGATATGTGTTGTGTATGATCTGAGCATAGCGCAAAGCAAGGATATTGGTCTGGACTGGGCATTCCTGGGTGGTCTGTGGCCGGAGGCCCCGGTGGTTTGGAAACGATAGGGCCCAGAGCTGTTGCAGCATATGGAAATATTGTTCTTTGGCTGAGATCAAGGGCAAGACATCCTGCATGACGAGGGAATGAATCTGTCTCGTCACGTTGAGAAAAAGGTCCACGATGGCAGTTTGTCCCTGTCCGTAAGCCATGAACGGCTCCATCATTTGCGGAGGAACAATGAAACCCCGGAGTGGTTGCCGCAGAGTCGCTTCCTGCGAGTCGTTGACCGCGAGTTGGCGAAAGTTGTCTGGGGTCCGAGTCTCCATCATGTCAGAAAATGATGGTGTAAAAATTTCGAAATCGTCCTCGATGGAGTGAGAGGGAGAAAACAGGTGTGAATGGACGACGACTACGGCACACTTGTCCGGTTTGAGCCCACGGAAGGCAGAGATGTTGTCGGTGGCAAGAACGGGCAGAATCGAAGAGGCGCTCGGGCGCGTAAAATGGTGCAACACCATGAAATCGATGAATGCTGGCATGTCCTCGTTGTGGCGTCAGACCGGAACGACGTATGCCAAATGTGGGAAGGATAACAAGGCTTGGAGGATGAGGTGGCTGTTGGGCGCCAGCTCTGTGGTCATCTCAATGATCGGATCACAGTGGCTGTTGGTGAGGGATGTCCAGGACTCCGGATCATCGAAGTAAAAGTCGAACCACAAACTGGGTTTGGCAATGAAAGAATGCATGATGGGATTTTGGATTAGTATCGGAAGGATGAAGTTTTTCTGGAGAGGAGTTGTATTCGAATCAACTGTTGTTGCTCGAATGCTGTAACGGTTGACACTATTTCCAAAATATGAGCTTCAGGTTTTGGGGAAAAGTGTCAACCTTTGCGCCCTTCCTGATTGGAGAAATTGCCGCCACTGTGACATCCTAACTCTAACTGGTGGTTCCCAGGGCTGTAGACTGCTAACGGTCACGTGGCAATTTTCTTCTTCGTGAATCAACATCATTCCCAAGTCAGTCCGGTTGTCCTAGTAGCCGCTCAGGTCGAACGATCCTTCGATTGTCCGTTTCGACCACACACCACTACGGATGCGCTACACGATCCCAACAGAAAATAGATTCTTTTGGGCTAGGTTCGAGACGCGATTTCGAGGAATGAAGAGTTCCTAATGACTCTGTCCTCGGTACAAAATAATACAGTAGGAAATTAAAATTCCTCTCGGTGTTTACGCGCCCCCAGGGCCGGAACACCTTAACATATTGTGCAAGGCCTTGCAAAATTGCAAAATGTGATCGGACTCGCAAGGCGCAAGGTAGATATTCTCTTGAAATCAGTAGAATAACTGGTACTGTACAATAGTTCAATAATACGAGAAAGCGAGTAGGTAGTGCGACAAAAATTCGTAAGTATACTATCATATGGCGATCGATAGTGACAAGTTCCCACCTAAATGTCACACCATAATGATAGTCCTACATAGATACTTGTCGCCTAATGATTTTTTCCATAATGTCAATATGCAGTCGCATCCTTAGAGGCTCGCTGATTGGAATGAATGATTTTCATCCACCTTTTGATTTCGTGACTTTTATTCTGTGCCGTCATGAATTTGCACTAGGTCAGTTCATTTTAGGGACTTTTATGGCCTTCATCTCACTCTAAGATGAACCCATGCATCGTACCTAACGCTACAGATGAAATTTTGTGGAAAGGCCGTTCGGAGGTGAAGACAGCTTCACGCACCGAGAGCGGTGCCCGAAATAGCAAAGATTCTCTGTTGTATAAAGGAAGAACCACAGGGGGTGATCAGTTATGGGAGCATCATGGGTATCCCCAATCGAAAGCTTCCATAACGTTAGGGAAACTGACACCAACAGAGCAACTAAGAAAACGAGAATTTCGAAAGTCTGGTGCATTCTTGCCAGGAGCTAGATCTACGACTCCATCGCGAGCGGCAGTAACCGCCAATCCAGTCTTGCATTCTCGTGCAACAGCCAGAGGGAGATCTATCGAAAGACTACCAGGACCCACCAGGTCAAAAAGCAACGGGCCGAGACCTACAACTTCTACACTACAGAAAAAACAAGATCCCACTCGACCTGTTACTCCTGGACGAGGACGAAGCATCGAAATAAAACGATATCCTCATGAAGGTAGCACACCAAGAAGTCGTACCACTAAAGAACATCATGAAATGTCGTTACAAGATAAAAGCTTATTTCCAAGCTCTAGAACTGATCCAACAATTTTCAAGGCTTCAAGGAGCAGGACATCAGCCGTACCGTTCGGTGAACGCGAGTCAACAATTGACATGTTCTCTCCAAAAATTCCACTGCTTTTCTCAGATGCCAAAAAGAGCATCGACGAAGAAGTAGCTAGACAAGCTGAACTACTCTTTAATTCTTACAAGGAGTACTTGTCTGAGTTGAAGGCAGACGAGATTCCTGTGGTTCGTGACATTGTCACTGAAGCAACTATTGACGAAGTATCAGAACTTGGATTTGGATCAGCTACAGAATCTAGTTTGCAGTCAGAATACAGTCAATTCCTTTTTCGTAATTCTCAGAATCCTGTTTTTCCGGTTTCTCAGGCTCCGTCGCCTATTCTCTCCAAATGGAAATCTGCTGTTCCATCTGATCCTTCCCAGGATTCATTTGATGAATTTGATCCATTGGAAGTGGCTTTGAATACTCATCTATCCCATGTATTGACGGACGATGAAGATGATCGTTACACCATGCTTTCAGACGAAAATGATGCCTTTAACAAAGCAAGTCGGAGTCGTCTACGGTCCAGAGAGCGAAAAGAAAAAAAGAAAAAACGGAGAGAAAGTCGGGCTATCGAGGAAAACGAAAGTGGGGAATGGAATATCGATTCCAGGGTTGCAGAAATAAAAACATATGACAATAAAAGGCTTGTACCTACACCTAAGCGAAGGGTAACACCAGGACTAGCTATGGGCGAGTCTCGGTCAATTGTAGATCAAGCTGAAGAGCAGCTTAAGGCAATTCAACAAAAACGTGAGGACAAAAAGAAAAAAGAGAAACAAATGAACAAAGGGGAACAAATGAAAAAGAAAAAAAGTCCCACAGGTGTTGTTGATTATGGCATCATACATGCTACCAGGTCAGCTGTTGTCAAAATACAAGAGGAAAAGCAAGCAGCAGTTTCAAAGCTGCAAAAATGTGGAAGTGCTCTTCTTGAGGCCGTGGCGGCAGATAAAAACAGAAAACCAGTGACAAACTTAAGGGGAAGTCCGAGGAATGTTGCCACTGAGGCCGTGAAAAACGTGCTGCATTTACATGATGAGGAAGAGAAAAACACCTTCAGTATATCAGTAGGTTCATCTCAAGCCACTTCTACTGAACAATCATCAACAAACTCTAAGGCTGTCAAGCCAACGCCGTTGGTTCAAGCCGATAAGAAAAACCAAAAGGGATGGTTTGGTTGTAGAAGGAGTGATGCGGCTCCTCGAACAATAACGGCACCAGAAAGAAATAGCTCTTCCATATCTAGCTGGTCAAGGACAACTGGAAGCAAATCCGGTGCGACATTTAGTAAATCTGAAACGACCAATACGAGCAAGTCCATGATAACTAGCAAATCGGGAACTACATTAAGTAAATCATCAGTCATGACACCTTTCTTCATTTGTGGTAAAAAGGGACGATTAGCTCTCCAATCGTTAGATGAGGATTCAGTGTCAGGACCTAGTAGTACTGAGTATGGGGAAACCTCATCCTCAGACGAAAGCAATCCAGTTGAATCAAGTAAATGGAAGAAGTTTACGTCTTTTGACGAAGTAATCAAAAATAAATTTAAGAAGTCGCCTCTCTTCAAACCAGAATTTGCTATTGTAGAGATCGGAGAAGACGATCGGGCAACTACTGCACATGAAATTTTAATGAACAAGAATGATTTTGAAATGTACTTGACATCAGCGAACTGTCATGAAAATGAATCGTCGCTGGCAAACTCGAAAAATACGGATGATGCTACTATTGAACAATCAAGGAGGGTAAAAGACGACTTCAGCGTGTCTCGTGTTGAATTAACTAAATCCTTTGCTGAGCAGTTGCGAAAAATGAGATTAATGAAGAAACAGAAGACATACAAAGTACCGACATCCCACAAGGTTTATTAAAATTTTACTTTACATTCGAAAGTGTTGTTTTGCTATAGATCTGCAACTATGGTAGTAAAATCTAGATTTATTAGATTCAATTCGATTCTAGGTCTTGCTCCCTCATTCTTACAAAATGAGTCTTTGGCCAGCGTGTAAATCAGAAGTTTTCTCTAATTTGCCACCGGATTTTATTGTTGAGCGTTGGGGTATTGCATTTACATTTGAAAATGTTGCTTCACCATAGAGACGCTGAGTGATAGCTAATTGATCGTATTTCGTATCATTATGATGTTCAGACCTATCAATTGACTTTTTCAATCCTTGAAATCGAGGAGTGGGAGCTGTGTTTCCATGCCTAGAATCACCAATATCTGGTGGATCATTTTTTTGGCGAACCTCCTTAGGTTCAGTTTTTCCTGGCGCGTCGTTATATGAAGAACTCTTCGAAATGTTCGGTAAATAATACTTCGACGTTTTGTCTGAGGTGTGTTTGCTTGAAATACACATTGAACGATGTTTGCTATCACTTTGCTCTACAAATCGATCGCATTCTTTTTCCTGAGATGAATTGTTTAGTTCGGGCATATAGTATTTCGACAAAGATTCTACACTGTGCGTTTTTGAAGGTCTGAACGTATCTCTCGAAGTATTGTTTTGCACGCCAAAATGATTACTGGTCAAAGTAAGAGGAGATGGCTGCTCCATCATTTGCATTTTTTCTTCCTTTTTCGAATATAGACCATAGCGATTCTCGATAGCAGCAAGTTTGGTCTTCTCTGTTTCTAACTTAGGAGGGACATCGACCGACAATGTAGACATCATGCTTGAATCATGGTTATTTTCTGCAGGAGCTTCTTCAGCATTTTGGTTTGCTTCAATAGCTTTCATTTGGCCGTCACTAATTGCCTTTTCTATTTCTTCCCATGATGGTTCGGACATTTTCAATTCATGTGAGGTAATATTAGAAATAGACATTGCTTCTTCAGCATTTAGATTTGCTTCCTCGGCTTTTTCACTCCCCTTATCCATTGCACCATTCAGCACTTCTGTTGTCATACTGTTTTCTATAATATTAGACTTCCCCCGACTTCCAAATATTCCAGCAAAAAAATTCCTTCCAGCCTTTCGAGTGTTTTGGTAATTACCTGTTTTAATTTCATGTTTTGGAGAGGCTTCTCTGTTCTTTTTTGCTTTCGATGATATATCATCGGATCTTGATTTTTCATCTGTTGCTATTGTAGATTGCCCGTCTTGACTTTCTTTCATCGAGTTTTCTCCTTCCTTTTTCACGCTCAGCTCCGCTAGAATGCTCCCTGTATAGTGTACGGAGCTTTCCATGCTATGTAAAGGGCTTTGGTTATTCTCACCCAAATTAACAGCAGCCTTTCTTTTTGTGGGTGAAGTAACAAATTTCAACGATTGTTCACTACTCAAAAACACTTTTTCGTCATTACCTTCATTTAGCACAAGCTGGAATCCAGCTGGTAGTGGTTCCAAGTTTTTGATTTCATCCATTGAATTTATATGACGCAGTTCTCTCTGCTTCACTTGATTGTCGGTTTGCGAGCGAAGACCTGATATTTTAGTCATCTTGTTAGAATTCTTGTCACAATTTGTTTTTTCTAACACTTCGGTTGAACATTGAAGCGTAATACTCTTTCGTTTGTCATTGTTATACTTATTTGGATGCCGATCTTTTTGATTTTCATCCAGGTTTGGTAACATGCAGTTTTGCTGTTTTCTACTTTCGACAATTATGTTTCCTGTATTCTGGTTTTTACTTTCTGGACTTTTAATACCCAAAACAACGCCTTTATCCCAGTCTCCTTTACTCTGCCTTGACTTTGTTTTACTGTTGACATTTTCGTCCCAGTCCCTATTCAACTTGGTTAACTCTTTTCGGTAATGCCCTATGCTTTTGCGAAGAGAAGTAAGCCATAGCTGTTCTCTTTCGTTAATTTTATTACACTTTTCTGAATCATTGCTCTTGCTCTGATTTTTTTCATTCTTTTGTTCTATCATTTTAAATTCCATAGTAAGATATTTGTCAATGTTTTCTTTTTCATTCAGCTCTGAATCAATGGATTTTGAGGGAACGAGTGGTAATGGGCCAAGTTCATTGTACCTGTTTTGAGACACACTGGGAGATACTTGAAAATTTTCTTTTAAGGAATAGTTGGCACCTAACTTCCTATCCGATGCATTTTCTTCAACACTTTCATCGTTATTGTTTAAATTTGCTTTGTTTTCTCCTGGGTTTGTTTCTCCATCGTCCGCTTTTATAAGACGCTTATCATACTTCTTTTCGTTTTCTTTTTTCATGCCTTGTTCAGCCAACTCCAGTTTTCTTAATTTCCTCTGTGATTTATCATCTGACTCCTCATTCACTGATGCTGAGCGGAGAAGAGGTGGCTTGGATCGATTTGTATCTAAGACACTTTCATGAGAACGTTGCCTCCTAATTTGTTGCATCGATAAGTGTGGTTTTGATTTTGTCTCAGAAGTTTCATCTTGGATTGATTGAACGTCCTTATTTTTTTCTGCTTTCATAGTTGCAGATGGTTGTGAATTCGATATATTTATATTTACCTTGTTATTTTCACTGATCACAACCTTGTTCTCCTTCACTTCTCTTTCACCTTGTCCAAAAACATTGTTTAAAAACTTTTTAACAGATGTGAATTCCTGTTGGATCGCCCCGAAATTTGTTTGATTGTTCTTATTCAAAGATCCCGTAGCCCTTGGAAATCCAAATAATGTCACCAAATTGAGGGCGCCTTTTTCATCAGGTAGTCGCTTTTTAACTTTATGCTGCTTGGCAGGGATATCCACAATTGACGGAGGGGTTCGAGACGACAAATCACTTTCTGAATCACTTTCTTCATCCGATGGTCCATCAAGAATTTCGTTAAGTGATGACAGTGAATAGAGGTCAAGAGCACTGTTGCTATTTGTAGGATCATGAGAGGACGAAACGGTGGATAGTTCAAATGTATTGTTAAAGCCCAGCGTAGACATTGCTGACAATGAAAAAATATCCGGGGACATTATTGTCTCATCATTTTCATTTACATTATCTGGTAGAATAGATTCAAGGTACTGCTGTGCCTTAGAAGCAAATCCGTTACTTTCATTCCACCAACCTCGCCAATTCTTATTAGAGTCAGGTGTATCTAATGATTTTGAAAACACAATTTTTATGTGCTGATAGGCAGCTTCTTCTCCTTTTTCTGTAAGATAACTCAGTGTTTTTTCTAAATCAGGTAGGTCATCATCGGTCGTCATCAACCGACGAGCAGCTACTGCATGAGCAAATGCAATTTTGGCCATATGTTCAGAATCTTCCAACTCATGAGCTCCTTTAAAAACTAACGCTTTATTTAGCAAATTGCGTGCTTTTGTCATGTTCAACGCTACTTCTTGTATTCTATTAGTTTCAAGAAGGGTTTCGCCCCCATGGGATTTCTGAGGCAGTAAAACCACAGTTTTTTTGACAATTGTCTTCTTTACTCTTTTCTTTCTATAAATTGGAAGTGGAGAGAGTTTAGGTGCAATTATGATTTCTTTTTTATTTCGAAAATGGAAACGCTTTTGTTTCTTCGGAGAAGTGGTAACTGCTGGTTGTGTCAAGTTTTTAGGAACGCGTTCTATTTCAGAGAAAACAGCGCTCATCTCATCTTCAATCCACATACATTCCTGACCTTCTGCTATCACCGCAGGTTTCAGTTCTGGATGATAAGTTGGAATATTCAAGTTTTTACGCCGATGAAGCAACGATCGCAGTGTCACTACTTTATCTAAATCATTTACCGTAGTATCTTCGCTGTCATTTTCGTTTTTAATTCCTTCTTCCTTTCGTTTTCCTCCATCATTAGCACTGCTTCCTTTCTTGACTTTGTTAGCTAAAGCTTTGTTCTTCGCTTGTATATTATTGAGTTCTGGTTCTATTTCGAATATGCCTTCCGATGCCGACTCCAGCAATGATTTCCACCTGTTAGGAGTTCGGGCAGACAATGCAAATTTTCTTCCAGGTTCTGCTAAACTTGACTGTTTTGATAAATTTCTACTAATTCTGGCTATTTCTTCGACTTCAAGAGCTTCCAGATTAATCGGTTGATTAGATTCTCTTGACAGCCTCGACGATTTTGAAGTATTCAGTTTATCATGCGGAAAACCTCCAGATAGAGCTTTTGAAAGGTGCTGTGTCACTGTATTATTTTCCTTGCTCTTTTCAGAGCAGTTCGAGGATATTGATTCCATTGACAGCCTATTTTCTGTTTTCGCAAATTTTAATAAAATTAAATCAATCAATGAAGTGAGTGTTTTACTTCAAGAAAGCCGTTATTGAGCTCGGACTACCAAATGTATGTAATTTATGAAAGTCGCGGTTTTTGGGATGGCACGGCTGGCTCATTTGTCTTGCAACGTTAATTATATGCCTGAATTTCAGCGAATTTCTCCTAACACACATTCATAAAAAATGAATGAAAATTAAAAGCGTAGAAAATTGATCCCGCCGCAACGGACATGCCTGCTCGAATCGCGGAAAGTCTGCGTTAATCTTTCCGGGGCTGTGCGTGTAGCTACTAGGAAGTTTGAATGTGGATGGAAGATGGAACAAACCGTTTAACTGTAAGGTAGGGTTGGTCATTTTTTGCAGTTTCAGTTTTTATCAGAACATCTGCAATTATATAAATAGTTTTAATAAAAAAGTCATTTCATTATTACTTTAGTAATATTCTATTTTTGAAAAAAAATCAATTTTGGAAAAAAACAATTAGGTCTTCAGTTAATGTTTTAGGGCCTGTTTCAAGTAGAAACTACAATAAAATTAATATTGCTAGAAGACATTTCATTGGCCAAAAAATAAATATTGGTAAAGAAGAGGTGTATTTCTGAAATACACCTTCCCAAGGTGTATTTCAATCACCTGTCTTTGTTTTTCCTGTATTTTTTGGAAAGTTGCTGCAATATGCAGTGACTACCGGTATTAGACTACATTGAAAATGACAATGGGATAATAGAAACAAATTTTACTAGTTTTAACTGTTATTGCTGCATCCTGTTTGTTGCCTTTGTCAGCATCCTTGTAGCCATCAAAAACTAGGTACCTTATCATTGTACTGGAGTGTTGCAATGTCCGCCGGAAAAAATCCACAAGAGCCATCACAACTATACAACACATTCCAAGGTTGTGAGACATTTAAAAGTAGTAGTAGTAGTAGCAGCAGTCTTCAAGAGAAGTACTTGCTATGTTGTTGCAGGTTGTAGTTGTTGTTTTCTGGTTGCCATTGCCGTTGCCATTGTTGTTGCGGTTGTTGGCTGTTGTTATTGATCATGTCAGCTTTATGGTACAGTAACGTAAAACAACAGTTTATGACCCTCCATCGGATTATGACCCTGAAAACAAATCGACTAATCAGAAGACAGTATTGACACAATCTTGTATTCTGATTGGTCAGTTTTTGAGTTTTCATACCAATTTTTCCAGCGCAAAATTTTTGACAAAAATGCTTGTTTTCCCTTATCGGAAAATCATGTACCATATTTGTGTACATTAGTACCAGGTACTGGGCCATAAACTGTTGGTTGCACAAATTGAATTTAACTTTTTTAGCAACTTTTAGCTAATTTTTTATAACAATAAAATAATAAATATAAAATTTGTAGGAAGCTATGTTGTCAGAAATTTTCTTGTCTGCACAAATCTATTTTTACTTTTGTTTAAAGATATAAATTGAGTGAGATATCACCAAAAACGTTAAGGGTCCCATTTCAGGGCCATAAACCGTTGTTTTACGTTACAGTAGATTTCAAAAAACAAACACATAAAAAAATAGGAACATCTACTTGAAACACACATTTTATTTTACTTTATTTAACGTACAATCTTTTTTGCACTATTTCTACTTGAAACAGCCCCTTAGCTGCTTTACATTTGATGTGGGGGAAACAGACATAGAACAATACAGTTTATTTTTAAGGTGTTCCGGCGGGGGGAGGCGCTTGTTTTGTGAGAAATTCTGAAATTCCTACTGTTTTGTTTTGTATCAAGGAGACAGTCATTAGGAACTCTTCAGTTCTGTGAGATATTTCAAAAACCAGAATTAAGCAGTAGGCTTATGTGTAAGAAATTCAACCACATCAAGTGAGGTTGATGGAAACTCCAATTCTGTCAATTCCATCACTGTAGAAAAAAGTATAAAATAGGAATTTTATTGTCATACTTTAAAATTAGATAAATTTTGAACCAAGGATGGTAAAGATATATGAAACATAGCAAATAGTTTCTTTATAGATGAAGAGTTTATGTTTTTAGTGATTACAGTACATAAGAGTACAATCTTTTATCATTAATTTTTCAAAATTTACAAATTTTTGTAAATTACATAAGATTTTTACATTAGAGTACTTGAATCACTTAAGGAATTATAAAATTTATGTTAATCTCTTGTAAAATAAAATAATTTAGAAAAAATAGTTAATATTAAAATTTAAAAAGCTAATTTACATTTAGACTAGTTTAGTGTATAAATGTACGTTGCTACGTACAAAGCCAACAGTACCCCCGCCGGAATATTTTAAACTATATTTGCAAAAGTTTGATGTGTTCAATAAAAAAAATTGTATTGTTCCTTATTTATTTCCTTACATATACAACTATGCTCTTTATTAAAAACATTTTATTGCTTGATGGCTTGATGGCTTGACCTAAAAAATATTTTTTTTAATACAATGCCACAGGACAAGTTGTTTTAAAATCATTCTTCAAAAATTTTACATGTATATTTTCATTCAAAAAAATTTAGTAATCAATTTGTGTTCATTTTACCTAGAACTATTGAACTACTCAACAGTCAATGTCATCTATACATTTAGTGAAATAATATATTAAAAATGAATAATTGTGATTCCATAGTTGTCTAATTACTGGAGGTAACATGAAAATTAAATCTTATCCTTGATTTTTTAGTCCAGGCACAAACAACAAAGTCCTTACCACATAAGGCAAAATCTAGTAATTTGGTAAATTATCAATTTTAATGACTGATTAAGCCATAAATTATAAGGAATTATTTAGGATGTTTTTTACATTATTAACCCTTTTAGTACCAGAAATTTTTAGATCACGGTATACCTCATCTGAAATTGTCTAAGTACTTTTGACTTACCCTGTAAGTAAAAAAATTTAGCCTGCTATGTTTTGAGATTTTTTGAAAGGAAAAAAAATTAGACTAAAAAATTCAAATTGCTGCTACTGTACCATTATTTAACAATTACTACTTTTGTTTTGAGTCCCAGTAACACTCAAGTGAGATATTTCTCATCCCAGTAACAAAAGGATTTATCAAACACAAATTGACTGTTGGCAACTTTTTGACAACAACTTTTTGTATATAATTATAACGCATAGAATTTTGTTAACCTATAGGAATGGTATCTCAGGTGAGGACTATCTTGCCTGAAACTTGGTACTAAAAGGGTTAAGGTAAAAAACCTACATGAGGTCAATTGAATCAATTGTATGAATTGGCAAAAATAATTTCATGTGAGTACCAGAATATCAAATTTAGGACAAAACTATTGAAACCCTGTAAATAGATGTAAAAACTAGACAACAAAAGATAATGTTCCAGCAATTTCTTCTATTAAACAAGAACAAAGGCAACATAAAATGACTTAGTTTAGAGTTATAGTAATTACTAATATCAAACTATAAATCTACTCCCTAAAAACCATATATCAAGTCAATTTCAAAGTATATTTCATAATACTAAAAATTTAATTTAATAAAATTATATTTGAGCCTACAAAATTTTACTTCATATTTATTCAAAGATGGACATATCAAAAACATGTTATCTCTATGCTTGTACAAGCTAAAATTTTCTATCATGCATGATTGTTAGGAACAAGCAGCTGATCAAATTGATGAAGCCAAGTCTGAAAATCTGATTTGCTTGTTTCATCTGTCATTTGACATAAGAATATGTCCCTCTATTTCTAATGACCTATCCTTTTGTCCTTATAAAAAAATTGTATCTTTCCATTAATTTACATGCAATTTTTTTCTTGAAATTGCTCCTCAATTTTAACCAAAATTTCCCCAAATTTGGTAACATGAGATATGGCAATGAATGCCAAAAACTCTATACCTCCCCTTCTATTGTCATATCTCCTTATATAAATCTTATTAAAAGTTAGGTAGTAATCCACTTGTGATATAAGTTTGATTAAAATAATGATTGTTGCTGTACCTTTTTTGAATAGACATTCTAATGCACTATGCTAGAAAGTACTAGTAGGCTTTGTAGTATTTATTGACTGAAAATATAATTGTAAAAATGACAATAGTGAGACATATTTTAAATTTTATTTTAATTGATTTTGGTGTAGAGAAAACTGGCAAGATCATCTATGGTTTAATCTCTGTAAAACCTTACTAGTCTCAGGGAGGGCTCCCATTCTTTTAAATAAACCCCTTTAGTAAAATGTTTATAAATATTTATCTAGTATCACTAGTGTTTTGTATATAGACAAATTAAGAGCTTGAGGAGCTAATGGGTCTCGATGGTAAGGATCTAGGTGAACAAGCTAACCTTGCTTGATTACTTTTGGGATATAATATTTTTAGAACTTGCCCATTGTCTTCATCACCATTAAGTTCTTATTCTTGACATATTAACAGTCATAAAAACTCATCTAGCTTATGCTTTATAAGCATTTTATCATGGCTTTTAAGATTTTTTATTGGTGTCTTCAGTGATCCTTTTGGTCCCAGGATGTTGAGGAGAAGTCCTTTAAGTTTCTCAGCAACATCAGTAGCAACAACAACAAAATTACAAATGTTGCTTCTGTCAGCAGTATCTACAAAACTAACAAGTTTTGGACAATGACCTTCAATTGTACCTTATCAAACATTGTTAATACTTGACTTTGTTAATTGCATCTTTAAAAACCAATAAGCTGTTTTGGTGATTTTAAATTCAAAAGTTTACAAACACCATTGTCAGAATAATTGTACAAGCAATTTTTCAATTTGAAGTAAAAGAATTATCTTTTCCCCCAGAAACTTTCAAAGGACAATTTCATCTACTCAAAATTACACTAGAAACAATACAAAAGACTGTGAAGTTTAAGAGTTATTAAGGAGACAGTTTTTGACCTACAGGTTTTGGAAATTTTCCTGCCATTGTGGAGTTATTTGTGTTCAATTCAATCTCCCTTCAGCACTCAAATCTCTGTAAATCCAGTACTAATTGAAATTTTTGCATTTCTGAGGTACCTACAAAAAGCACAGCAACCACTCAGTCAACTTCTTACATCACACTTTTGTATGATATTCAACATTTCTCCATCTGTTGTATCATTGACTGTTGCAATAATCAGCAACCACAAGATATCATTCTACTTTCTTTAAAAAAATATATCTTAACAGCTGCTTTTTTGATTTCCTTCATATTCAACTCATTGTTTAGACAAAATTCTTTGCTCTTGTATTCTGTGTCCTTGAAAATCTTATGACAATGATGTGATGATTGCTGTTAAACTTCAAGTTCAATTTTTGTTATTCAAGAAAGTTATTTTTTGTGTTAACAATTATCAGAAAAATGAAGAAATGATTGTTGAAGTGAAGCAAACTATTAATTTAGTTAATTATGAGGAAAATGGACAAAAAGGATAAGTAACAGATGGGAATAGAAATTCTGGGTTACAATTCATAATTGAAAATGATTTAACATGTAGACTCACAATTTGGAACTACACAGACATTCAAGTGGGATCAAAAACTATTGTACCAGACACACATAGGATGTATGAGAAAAACTATAAAGTTAGCAAAACAAGATCTAAAACTCATTCCAAGAGCAAATTTGGCAAGACCTATACAAAACCTACACACTGGTACATAAAGCATGCAGTTCATGTTCTACATATTTGGTACCTTTGGATGACACATTTTATGAGAGAGAAAAAAGATACAACAGAAAATAGCAAACCATAAAATATTCTTATGATTCTAATTTTCAACACTTTGTAAGCTAGAAATGTCCCCTCAGTTGATAGTTCAATAAACATGCTTGAATAAAGCTTGTTTATATTCTGGTCTTCACACTTCTGGCCAACCTTGTTCCACCTCAAAACAGATCTCATTCTACTTTCTTCTTTCAACATTTATCATCTACTGATTTTGATTTTTTTTAACTTTTATTGTCAATATCAGACTGAACAACCAAGACCAGCTTGTTTTAATCACTGCTGTTACTGCTGCCAACCAAGGCCAAGCTCAACCAAGACCAAGCTCAACCAAGACCAACTGTTCAGACAACTTCTTTGCCAAGTTATATTTCCAGATCTGTTTATCCAAATTTTACAAATAAGGTAGATCTTAACAGCTATCTTTAAACACTGTCACTTGCTTTGTTTGAAAGTTATTTGATACCAAACATTTGATTATTTTTGGTTCTTTGTCCTTGACATTTATTTGGAAGTAAGACTTTAAACAGAATTTGTTGTTCCACTGGCCAATCTGCAAAGATGCTCTAGCAGAGCAGATGCTTCAAAACCAGCCAAAGCACATGCAATGATCAAATGATATATCTTTTGATCACTCACTTTGTTCTTAGTGACAACAAATACTATTGCTGGAATGGTTAATTGGTCTAAGCAAAGGCACACCTCTGAAGGAAGTCTGAGGCTGGAAGTTGATTAGTGATAGCATCCTATTCTTGGGGCAGGATAAATTGATCTACCAGTTATAGAGATAGACCTGGGGGTCTTGTCCACCTCTTGTTAGCTCTATGGTAAAGTTTTATTCACTGAGCAATCCAGCAGCACACACTGTCAAAGGAGATAGGACAGTCACTGGTGCCAACTTGTACTTTTACAAGCCAGCTAAGGGACAATCTAACTCCAAGTCCTTGACAAAAATAAATTTGAAAACCTTTTTCTACTTTCAAGTCCATCCCTTTTTTAATAACTTTTCACACTCACATTGTTGTACCTACAATTCCAAGCTCATTACTTTTAACTTAAGAGTTGCAGTATATTGTTTATTCCATTCACTGTCCAAATTTACAAATTTTGCACTGTAGGTTGTTGAGATTTACATTTTACCTGCAATGTCTTTTCACCACTACTTCAATCCATTATGGGTCACCCAGGAAAATGCTCAGTTAACATGATACATATTTTGGATATTGTTCTTTCTGTGCCACCATATAAAGTCATTCACCTTGCACTTGCACATGAAGGGTATGTTATTCCATTAGACTTTCTCACAGAAAAAGATGAAACACTAGATAATTTGGAATATTCTAATTTATGTGGCATGCCAATCAACGAACCAAAAAATTCATCATGGCTACAAAAAATTTTCAAGTAATTTTTTACCTATCAAAAAATCAAAGAACTCCATATGAAAAGAATTATTGGACCAACATCACAAGTGCACAATTTAACAGCTTCAGAAGCTCCAAAGGCTATGATATCAGCCCTGTTATGCATGATTTAATTCCATCAACAACCATCTATCTATCATCCATCAACATTTATGACCCAAGATCTTATCTTCATAAACTTCATGGAGGGGGTTTAGACATTAATGCCAGTACTTCAGTCCATAAAGACAATGCAGAACCTACAGAACTATCTCCCTTGTCTCTTGAAGCATGCAATGTCAAAAGTCATGGTCCCAGCCAAAAGAGGCATGTACTTACACCTATAGCTCCTGTGATGCCCTCTAAGTGCCAGTTTTTGCCCTAAAGTGTCCAGAACATTCATACTGGTGCCAAGCACAAGGTTAAAGCTACCTAACTTGAACTCCAAGTTATCCATAAATAATAATAAGTGTCTCAATTTACCAAGGGCCGATAGCAAAATGGTTATGTCTAAATAGCCTAAAGCACCCACCAAGCAATGCCAAATAGCTCCTTTAGTCATTGATGTGTATCTTCCAGTGCATCTACATGCCTTTGAGACCTCTAAGAGCCAGCATGTCAAATCTTTTTTGACTACAAGTTCATGTCTTCAAAATCTTTGCTGGGGGAAACAATCAGAAAAAGCATGTTCAAATTTTAATTTTTTAGATTCAATTTCAGCTCCTGAGGTCAGGCCAGCCCACTCTGATGCCACAAAAGCATGTCAAAGTCCCCCTTATAGCCATCAGAGTGCCCTTGGTAACTATCCAAATCAATACATGGTGCAAGATGTTGGGGAGACAGCCCTACATGCAACAGCTATGGAGCTTGATACACTCCTCTAGTTTGAGTATAGGATGTATGCCTTAGATGAAGTGACAATTACATTGGAGCCAACTTTTGCCAGCACTGATGAAGCAGTCATCAATGGAACTAATAGCTCAGATGTCCTGGCTTATGAACAAGATCCAATGATTGCTCCTTTAGCCTTTGAACAAGATATTCTAATGGAAAATACACAAGAAATCAGTTACACACATCAACATTTCAGACAGATTCTAAAGAGGCAATACTTATTCATATCCATTTTTGAAAAATCCATCAAGCACAGTTCAGAGCAGTTTTCCTCTGTTAATATGATCTGCTTGAAACATATTTTAACTGACTACAAAGACCAATAGATTGTTGAGAAGATTCAATCAATCGAAACTGATGAAAATGTGGAGGTAAATTCTAATGAAACCAGATCGGACTTACAGTACAAATTTGCCAAAAAATACAAAGTACACCTGACTACTAGGGATGGAGAAACGGCAATGGGAATCCAGAATAATAGCACCAATGCCAAAGAACAGTCAAAATATGTCAAGCAATGCCAATCAACGGATGAAAATGCGATAAACAATGCCTAAGTATTTTACGAGTACTCTGAACTTTATATGCCTCCATGTGCCCTTGATGCCAAACACATTTGTAGAAACTCCGATCATCTTTTACTTCTTTTTCGAAACAATCCCGTGAGATTCTTTTACTCAATAATTTGAGATGTTTTTATTCTCACTATTTTTGATTCTGTGAAATTAAGAAGATAAGATAGTCGTGGTTTTATGAGAGTGTGATGGAGTAAGTTTATAGTATTTATTTTATTCAATTTTATTTTAGTTTGGTTAGGTTTTATCATACAATTGCAATCACCAAAAGGCTGAGCAGAGGTAGAGTAGATCAAACGGTCTAGACCACCAACAACAACAAAAGGAATACAAAATTCCACAGCGCTTAACACAAATAATTATTTGTAGAGTGAGCCCGGAAAATGTCAGACAACATGTTTCATATCCCTGTGTTCGACGGATCAAGCAAGGTTGACTTTCATACTTACAAAAGAGCTTTTGAAGCAGTCGCTATGATCAAGCAATTTGACGAAGCGATTGAAGGTTCTTTATCAATTGCAAATCCCGCAGTAGTAACATACGCTGATAATCTTCGCAAAAGAAAGCTTGCATGGAGCTACATGACCTTATCATTGAAAGGAGCGCCCGCAGCAATCCTTGAACGAACTGCATCAAGAGATCCATTTGTTGCATGGACAGCACTATGCAGTCAATACGAGCCAAACACAATCAAAGCCTACAATCAGATCATGAGAGATATGGAAAATTGCATTCTCAAAGAACCTGAAGCTGACCCAGAACCGTGGATGCAACAGCTCGATCAATATAACGCGAGGCTACAAGCAATTTGAACCACGTATGCAAGAGATGACGTTCAGATGATACAGCATATCCTGAACAAATTACCAAAAACACTTTATCTATCATTCGTCACAACAATCATGATTCAAGATACTACGACAATGACATTACAAGTTTTCCAAGACAAAGTCATGCAATACTGGAGAAACAACGTCAAGTTGAGTCGGGAAGATGTTGAGATATCGATGCTTGCATATCAACAGCAGCAACTTTCACGACAAACTCACCATCAAGGTCATCAAGTTTATCATCCCAGTTGTGACTATACAAATGAGAGAGTGTACAAAACACAGAGTCAGATTTGAACACCAAATCTAGCACCAGTGAATCGAAGAATTTTTAAGTGCAAAAACTGTGGTATGCAAGGACACACAAAGGATCGTTGTTATCAACCGGGAGGAGACATGGAAGGAAAGCGACCACCATTATCCTCAATACGATGCAGAAATTGTGGAGAATATGGACACTACCCGTCTATGTGTCGTCAAACACAGAAGCAAGCAAACGCTGTTGGGATATATGAACAGGAATGTGAAATACAACATGAACATGAGTATTGTAATGCACAATATGAACAAGAACATTATGAGACATATACAGAAGATGACAAATATCTGGAAGATGAATTTGACTCCTTATTCATAGCAACGTTTGATCACACCATTACAAAACATAGCAACACTTACGAATGGTTTGACAAGTCAAAAGAAGATGATGACGAAGAAGAAATCATCAAGTTTTTCAACGAGACAGAATGGTGTCAATTAATTGATCAAGAAGAACCATATTGGGACTGCAATGAAAGCATTTACAATGATGAGTATGATCAGATCATTTTTCAAGACGAAGAAGAACCAGAAAAGCTATGGAATCAGCCAGAGGAACTAGATTACAAACAAGCAAATCTTGTTGGCGACAAGAAAGTCAAATGGGATCCGCATGTTGAAGTCAAGAAGAGATATGACGATTACTTACTTGATAGCGGAGCAACCTGTCATGTGACAAACGACATAAAGGATCTTGAAGATATTGAAAACATCAGTACAAATATTAAAGTGGCTCAAAACTCCATATGCAGTGCATCCAAAAGAGGTAAACTTGAACTGAAAGTAGAAGGTTTACCTAAAGACCTTAGGGTAAACCTACAACGCGTATACTTTGTCAAGGAGTTCAACAAGAAAATCATTAGTATCAAACAGCTTACAGATGACGACAACTATGAAGTTACCTTCAAAAGAGGTGCCTGCAAGGTCAAGATGCCAAGTGGTGGAACCTTGAAGATAGGAGATTGTACCAACGGTCTCTACTATTTTTGATGTGAAAAATCCAAACTGAATGGAAAAACCCCGTTCCATAAAGTGAATGCAATACTTGATAAGATCGTGGATATCAATCAAGCCCATGATAGGTTCGGACACATGTCAGAGAAACTCTTAAGGAAAACTCTAAGGTATCTTGGAATCGAACCAAGAGGAACGTTTGCAAGATGCAAGGCCTGTGCTGTGAGCAAAGCAAGACAGAAACCGACAAGAAAGGCAACGATAATCAGAGCAACAAAAGCTGGAGAAAGATTGTTCATTGACACAGCAGGTCCTTATTGCGCCGGATTGAATGGACATAGATACTTGGTGCAAGTAGTCAATGACTATACAAGGATGGGTTTCAGCTTTTTCATAAAAACCAAGGACAAAATTGGTGAAGGATTCGATAAACTTTTAAGCCGATTCAATATCTTGAACAAGGAAATAAAGTTCCTAAGAGCTGACAACGCCGGAGAGAACAAAAAATACGTCAAAGATCTAGCAAGAAAGGCAAAAATCGCAATGGAATATACGAGTACCGACACTCCCCAATTCAACGGAGTAGTTGAAAGAAGAATAGAGACGCTGAAACAGAGAGCCATGGCAATGATGAATGCTGCCAATCTAACAGAAGAAATCCAGGATTTTCTATGGACAGAAGCCATTAGATATGCAAATGCCATGTATAACGTCACCTGTAATTCAATCAGGGAGGATACACCATATAAATTATTCATGGAGAGAGACCCAAAAATATATCCTCATCTAATTGAATTCGGACGAAGAGGAGTGATGAAAACACCTGGAAAACAAAAAGCTTTGTCCGACAGAGGTCAGAGAGTCATCATGGTTGGATATGCATCCAATAAATCAAGTGACACGTACCAAGTTTATAACCCCAGAACAAGAAAGGTAGTTGAGAGAAGAGATGTAGTTTGGATGAAATGGGAGAAAACAACATCACGAAAATGGATCAACATTTTTGAAAAGCACAATGAAGACAACCGAGTAAGCGAAAAGTACAATCAAGACAACCGAATGAGCAAAATGAGGTTTGATTTAGGACCTGAACCCGGACTTGGAACCAGACCAATGCCAAGACGAGTGCCAATGAATCCAAATGCACCTGCAGCACCCACATCAGCTCCAGTCCCTTTTGTACCACCACAGCAACCAGTGCCACCAGGACCAATGGGACTAGCTCCACAAAGACCAGTTGCACCAAGGACTCCAAATACAAGATCACTCATGGGTTTAGGACCAGTCCTTAGGTTCAACACACCGGCTTCTGCAGGACCAGTAACCAGGTCAAGGCTGAATGCTCAGCAAAGAGTGCCTCAATCTGCCGATAGAAATCTTGTTAGAAAGCTACTCCAAAGACCTGACAAGATCAACAATGTGGAAGTTGTTTACAATGTGACTTTATTGTCAGACCCAAATGAGCCCAAGACAATTCAAGAAGCGTTGCGTGGACCTGAAGCAGAACAATGGAAGGAATCTGCAAAGGAAGAGCTAGATAACTTCATCAAAAGAAAATCTTGGAGATTCGTGAGCAGGGAGGAAGCAAAGCGCAATGGCAAGAAAGTCATAGGAAGTCGATGGGTTTTTAAGAAGAAACAAGAGAATGACGGAAGCGTGAGATACAAATCAAGAGTCGTCTCGAAAGGTTTTATGCAGGTACCTGGAGTCGATTATACCAAAAAATTCTCACCAGTGGCTAATGACACAACCACAAGAATTGTTATCGCTTTGACACTCCTATGGATGAAAAATAGAGGCTGGGTATGTCAGTCAATCGATGTGGAAGCTGCATTTCTTGAAGGTTTCTCGGACGTACCTAACTATATGGAATGGCCCCCTGGATCATATGAACTTGGACTTGCGACACTCGAAGAGATCAGGGATCAATGCATACTGTTGATCGGAAATATATACGGAAATGTAAATGCAGCGCTTATCTTTCACAGATTATATGCAAATTACCTTAAGTCACTCAAGTTCATCCAAAGCATGACCAATCCATGTCTATTCATTTTGAAAGATAGTGATAATATGCCCAAAATCATGTGTACAGTCCATGTGGATGACACAACAATAGCCGGAACCCCTGAAGACATTCAAGTAGTCAAAGAGCAGATAATGAAACGTTTCACAATCAAGGACATGGGTAATTTAACTAAACATTTAGGCGTCAACTATGAGTGGACAGAAGACGAGCATGGACCCAAGGCGGTAGCAACACTTGACAATCTTATAGATGAGATCATTTTGATCACTGAGCAACATTTAGGTAGAGAAGTGAAGAAGAGAAATATACCTGCACCTGAAGGATCAGTATTGCTCAAAGGAGACGGTGAAGAAGTAGACGCATCACAATACAGATCAATCGTCGGAAAAGCCATGTATGTCACCACAAAGTTGATGATTGAAGGATCAAACGCTGTGAGAGAAATGACAAAGTTCTTTAAATCACCGAATCAAGACCATTGGAATGCACTCGAATATTTTGTCGGGTACTTGAAGAGTCAAAAGGGCAAGATCAAGCTGACACTACGACCACCCAATGAGACAAGATTTATCGGACTGGTAGACGCAAACTTTGCAACAGACAAGGACAATAGAAAAAGTATCAGTGGAGGTATCTACACCCTGGGAGGATGTATTGTAAGCTGGATCTCCAAGTCACAAGCTCGATCTGCACTGTCATCAACCGAAGCAGAATATTATGCAATTTCTCTCGGATGTCAAGAACTTGCCTTCGTCAGAAACATTATGCGCAAACTTGATATGATCGAAGATCCAAATTATATTGTTGGAGATAATACCGGAGCACTTCAACTTGTGAAAAACCGACAAGTCAATCCAAGAACAAAGCATATTGACACTCGACACCATTATGTTTGCGACCTGTGGGAAGACAAACAGATGGATGTACAATACATAAATTTGAAGAAGAATGAGTTGGACATATGCACAAAGAATGTTTCAAAGAATCTACATGAAGTACATAGAGCTCATATTTGAAACGGAATACTTGCCTCTATAAATACGGATCAGTTTCGAGTTGTTTGAAGGGAGGATGTTGAGAAGATTCAATCAATCGAAACTGATGAAAATGTGGAGGTAAATTCTAATGAAACCAGATCGGACTTACAGTACAAATTTGCCAAAAAATACAAAGTACACCTGACTACTAGGGATGGAGAAACGGCAATGGGAATCCAGAATAATAGCACCAATGCCAAAGAACAGTCAAAATATGTCAAGCAATGCCAATCAACGGATGAAAATGCGATAAACAATGCCTAAGTATTTTACGAGTACTCTGAACTTTATATGCCTCCATGTGCCCTTGATGCCAAACACATTTGTAGAAACTCCGATCATCTTTTACTTCTTTTTCGAAACAATCCCGTGAGATTCTTTTACTCAATAATTTGAGATGTTTTTATTCTCACTATTTTTGATTCTGTGAAATTAAGAAGATAAGATAGTCGTGGTTTTATGAGAGTGTGATGGAGTAAGTTTATAGTATTTATTTTATTCAATTTTATTTTAGTTTGGTTAGGTTTTATCATACAATTGCAATCACCAAAAGGCTGAGCAGAGGTAGAGTAGATCAAACGGTCTAGACCACCAACAACAACAAAAGGAATACAAAATTCCACAGCGCTTAACATAGATGCCTATGGCTTAAAACAAAAACACAAGCCTATTAGCCAACTTATGTGAAAACTTTATAGAAAATGAAGTGCACTACTTGGAAACCACATTGCCAGGTGCTTTTACAATGATGGAATTTCATGATGCTCTCAAACTTAGCATAAAAATCATTCTCAGGCCACCACCTAGCCCCAGCATAGCTTTATCAGTCACTACAGCCTTGATTAAATTCCATACAACAATGCAAACATCAATGTGCAATAAAGCATTTTCATTTACTAAATGGACAACAGGAATCAGCTTTATTGGCATACTGAATCACTCACATATGGCCTTCCTAGCACCTTGGATATATACAGGAATTAAGCACATTACAGCAAACATTCTCCTGGTAGCAGACTCAATGAAAGCTGCCAGATACACTGTACTGCTAGCTTGAGGTTGATATGATGGGGGAAGTTTCTAAATTTCCCAATATGCACATCAAGAGTATTCTTTCTGGTACATAAGAGCACCTTCTTATGGAGAGAAAATTTATCCTTATGCCCAATGAATCTCCCAAGCTGCAGCAACTGCATTGGTTGCTCCTTCCTTAATTCATGGGGAGAGGGTTTAGCAGACACAGCACATGTTGGACAGAAAAATGTATAGACAACATTTTCATTTTAAACAAAACAGAACATAGCACTACCTTGAGTGCTCAGATGAAACAAAGACCTTGGATACAGCAATGGTTTGATCTTATTACATGTACTACAGCATGACACAGAGAAGTGACTACATATTGATAACATACAACTTTTTTGTTGTCAAACTTTTGGTACTAAGACTTCAGCTTGCAGAATCAAGTGAAGTAGGGGAGTGACAGGATTTTGACAGAAATTGCATAGCAGTATATTCCCTGAAAATCCATATACAGGATACAGTACAATCTTGTACATGGAATGGCCACAGAAATGAAACCAGTAGGCCCCTACAGGCCCCAATAGGACCAAAATTACCCCAGGGGACCCTGGTAGGCTCCCAGTAGGCCCAAAATAACAATTTTGGGTGCACTGTACCTGCATGGTACTTCCCTTACTGCTGCATGGATGTAAATGTAATTTTTGTCATAAGAAATATACTCAAATTATCAACATCACCTTGTTGTCTTTATACTTGTAGTATATGTTGTCCCTGACCCTGGGACTTCATATATAGGTATATTGTTCAATTTAATCCCTTGTATTCCTCTTGAATACATTGTATCAGCTTCCTTCCTGTCTACCCTTGCTTGATTGTTTGTGAGATATAATAGCCCTTGAATTTGCCCATCATCACCATTGAATTCAAATTCGGTATGCTTTACAAAACACAAAATTCAGAGTTAATAACTAAAACTTACTTACAATGGAAAATAATCAAAAGAAAAGATGAATAAACTTAATGTGTCAATGTAAAGTATTCTTTCAAATCCTTGAGAAAGGTGTCTGTAAATATTATACAAGCTCTAAGAAATAAAAAAACCTTTCTTGTTTCCTCTTTTGGGAAACAAGGGTTATAGCAAAAATCAAATATCTACCGGTATGTAGTGCAGTGAGCGTACGACTTACAGTTGCAAAATTCCAGGAAAGTTTCATTTCCGATTTTGCAAATCGACAGCATTATCAACATCATCAACTGCACTTCCTGAGCCCTACAAATGGATAAACTTAATACCAGTAGCACCAATGAAGCAGCAAATGACAAGGTGCTACTATTAATACAAGAGGGGTATTTTAATGATGATGCTTTCAAATCTGTTAGCAAGGAAACTGGTAGATCCATTGCAGCTGTCAAGTCCTATTTTCACAGGCATGGAGGGCAGCCTTTTGGTATTCATGGCAACTCTAAACTAACATGTGAACAAGAGAAGATGCTAGTATCTATGGTGATTGTCTTCGGCATGATGCATGAAGCTCTCAGCATTAAAGATCTTAAAGAATTCACAGAAGAGATCTTTTCTATAAAAATTTCAAAAAGTTGGGCTGGAGCCTTCATAAAAAGGCACAAAGATGATATTGGGTTGAGGAAAACCAAGCTGTTGGCCAAGAAAAGAGTTGACAATTCTATCATTGAGCATGTGGCATTGTTTGTAGCCTCAATTGAGGCTTTGAATGCAACTTTTCCTTATGTTGAAGACAATGTCTTCAATTATGATGAAACTCGTGTTTTTGTGGCTGATGAAGGTGGTGTTCAAATCAAAAAAGTTGGAAAAGAACGCGCTCAGCATAGGGGGGTAAAGGGCAAGACTATAGGCTCATTGCTGAGTTTTATTGGGGCCACTGGACATGTTTTACTGTCAGTTTGGATCTTTGCTGCAAAAAAAGAAAAAGGAAATGACAACAATCAACAAAACACTCTTGTGAATGTGGATTTTACCCTTCCGGATGTGCCTTCTTACCCAAAAAGAGGTCAGTGGCCTAGATACTATGCTTGGACAGACACTGGCTACAGTAATAAAGAACTACATGAGAGTATTATGGAGTGTTTTTGCAATGAATGGTTAAAAATTAGTAAATCCAGGTACTGCTATGTTTTTGGTGACCAATTGGGTGCACACAAAAGTGAGACTGTAACTGAAAAGTGTCTCAAAAGTAATGTTTTGACTTGCTTGCTGCCTGCAAATACTTCTCACTTCCTGCAGCCATTAGACGATGTCATTTTTGCAAGGTTTAAACAGGTGATAAATTTGGAATTTCAAACTTATCAGCTGTCACAGAAAACAACATCTGAGGACATCAAACGGATCATGCACAAAGCAGCCTACCATGCCAAAACACTCGCGTTCACTGTGCGAGTGATTAAGAGAGCATTTAGCAACACTGGCATGTTTCCTTGGAAGCCAGAGCTAATTTTGGAGAAAGCAAAACAAAATGCTGGTGAGGAAATGCAAGCCACAAAACATCAATATGTATCCATGATGAAAAAGGCTGCTGACCTAAAGATGCACCCAAAAGAGTCATCTACCAAGTTATCCCAAGGTTCTGTGAGAGTAGAAGCATCCACAGCTTTTAACCCCTTTGAAATCATTGAAAAAGCTCAGACAAAGGAAAAAGCCAAGAAAAAAATTGATGATGACAAAAAAAAGCGTAAAGCAGAAGCAGAAAAGGTAGCACAACAAAAAAAACAAGCAAAAGTGGCTGCAGTAGCCAAACGAGCTGCAAGAAAGTGCACAGAGCACACTTGCAACACTATTTCCAGATTTGATGATGGTGCAAAGAATTGGGGAAAGTGTATTAACTGTGACAAACTGTTCTGCCCAAAACATATTGAACAATACAAAGAACATGTCAAGACATGCTATCAGGATAGCAGTTCTGATACAGAACCTCTTACATTGGTAGAAATTTAAATATTAACTAATTTTATTTGTTTATAATCTTTTATTTACATTTCTATTTTAATGGTGCCTTGCAGAATCGCAAAACTCGGAAATGCAACTTTCCTGGAATTTTGCAACTATGACTCCGGTGCTCAGTGTGCAGTTACGGCGCGCCATTTTCTCAATTTGGAATTTTATACCAAAATCAACATTCGATTTTGGAACACGATATCCGATAATGGTGCAAATGGCTCCTCTCGTCGTCGATCAAAGTACTGATCCATGGTTGTTGAGCTTACCACAATCCGATCTGAAACGTCAACTCAAGGGGGATTTGGTATTGGTCAAAACATCTCTGGATGTCGTGAACAATGATGATGCGTACATTTTGGCAAATTCGCATCGATCCGCCTTGATCACACCCACCAAATCCTATTCCATGGTCATGGTGGGGACCTCCAATGCCCTCGTACTGGTCCCTGGACAACAAGAACCAAGCGATGAGGATGATCCTCCAGCGAAACGGATGAAACGGGGTCAATTTTGTCGGTTGGTCCAACCGGGTGGATCGGGAGCTTTTTTTATCGAACTACCCCCACGTCCCTTACCCGATCCTACCCAAGTGGTGGAACTGTTACAACAAACGTCAGCTACCATGGAACAATTGGTACGCCACTCTTTCCAGGCGCCCAGGGAATTGGAACAGGTATTGGACGACCTTCCCGTGATCGAAACATCGACGAATGACGTCATCCAATACCGACTCTTATCGGAAACCCAACAACTCGAGGCACAAGAGGCAGTCCTCGGCACACTGTTGGAAGAAGACGTCGTACACGACAAGAATGACAATTTGGTGATCATCTCCCATGTCATGGAGCGATGGCCCGGTGCCTCCTCTGACATGGCCCGTGCGGCAGTCCGACGTGTTTACAAGGATGGAACATGGTCGACGGAAAAGGTAGGTGCAAAAGTATTATCTGGGAAACAATCCTTTCGCAACAAAGAAATCGCTCACTTATTTCGTCACTTCGTATATATTTTGAAAAATCGTTTTCGGGGAAACCCTCAGATCGCCAAGTGGTCGGCACACAACCTATTTTTGCAACATCCGACCTGGGAATCGGATGAAGCATTGTTGGAGGCATGGCAAGCTCGCTTGCCGGATGTAGTCATCGAGAGTGACCTCGATTTGAGTTCTATCCTTCGGCTCCTCGATGGGATCGCCGTAAAGGATGGAGACCATTGGAACTATCGACCGTCGGTGAATCCGTGGTAATGTCAAAGCAAATATGACAATTAATTTTTTTGCTAGTTTATGGAAACAGTCGGAACGAGAAAAGGTGGTAAGGAGTAAACGAAAGAAAATCTAGGTATTGTTTCACTCCAGTGCCTATACGAGTAAGTTGCATGCTTACTATTCATATGTTTGTAAAAACTACAAGCAAAGGATTTTGGATTTCATGACGTAACGCAATTCTGTAATGGTCCAGCAGTATAGAATCATTTCTGCCATAAAACAAGGTTCCATAATGTATATGGTTTGCTAGTTTACTCGTTTCTATTGATTCATTTTCGTCCATAATAGCAATTTCTGCTTCACTCTCACAAGTTCCATGAACTCGGCTACAGCTATTGGAAAATCAGTCTATCGTAGCAAAAGTCCCAACAGTTTTAAATATCCACTGAATCGTGACGATACTCGAGCTTCAAAATTATACAAAAGCTTTGGGTTTCCTAAGTACTTTTTGAGTAAGAAAATATAGACTTATTTAGATTAAAACTTGTTCAATAAGATCGAGAGAGGGATGTTTTCATCATATCAAAGTTCATTTGGCCCTATACCTTGAAGGGAACGCAAAATAGTTAAGATTGTATGGTTGGATACGCCTACCTATTTACCAATGATTCTCTTCTAGCACTGCAATTCCACTCTTATTACAGTTCAACCATGTCTTTTGTAAAAAAAGCTTGATTGAGATATATGCCTATTTTTTTACTTTTTCCCTGTTGCAACTTACCTAGATTGTTTAGTATTATAAGGAAGAAATGGAAATGGATATTGCTTCTTTGGCTTTATTGCCCAGGCACTAATTGAGAATGAATGGCAAAAACATTTCAACGAGAAAATGATTGAAATCTATCACGGACGAATTCGCCTTTTACTAAATGTATCGGAGTGATACAAATGAACCAATACAAAAAATGAAAAGAATATTTAGTTGCTTAAATGTATTTAACCTGACTCGACTTGCACTGTCTGCAAAGTCTGGGTCATATCTAAAACGAGAGTGTTCCACAAACATGTTACGTTTTCTTGGAAATTTCTGTCAAAAATTTCGGCACACTTCATTGAAGATCCTCATCACTCTCATTTGTTATCCCGTGATGTCATAATGCTATCCTTCATTGATAGCAAAAATGGCAACTATTACTGACGCTAATGTTGATGTGCATAGTATCTTTCAAAAGGAATTGATATGATTCATCCTTGTTCGCTTCTTGGGTGAAATGGATCTATGATGCTTAATGTTTTCGTCGATCGGACGATAGTGAGTTCTTTGAATGTCTTTCAAGACACAGCTATCCACAATATTGGGAAAGAATCCGTACAGATTCCGCCACAATGTCATTTTGGTAGTTTGTGACCATTCCCGTTTTCCTGACGCAATTATTGGTATCAATTCGTGAACAGTCTGCGTGAGAGGATATCCTGCCCAGGAATACCATTTGACCGGACGGAGTTTTGCTCCCATATCCATGCGGCTCGAGTTTATCTTTGTACCTGCAACATCTTGCAAGTTGATTAGGCAAACTGCCGGTGAATCTTTTTTGTACGTATTCTTGAGTTCGATTCGAAGGGAATTGCAAAATCCCGTCAACGCACTCTTAGTTGCTCCGTACACGGTTTGATACGGGCTGGCCACAATCCCAGCCTTACTAGAGATGACAACAATGCGAGAAGATTTGGATTTCGGAATATGCTTGATAATGTAGTGAAGTGTCGTAATGACTCCACTGACATTCAGTTTGATCATATAATCAATTTGTTTCGAGTCTTGTATTTCTTCAAAATAGCATCCTTGGCCTCGACCTGCACTCAAAATTACAACATCAAACTTTTTGTAATCTACAATAGCCTGCTTCATTGCCATCTGAGTACTGGTTGCATTAGTCAAATCGGCACTGTAAACTTTGACTTGAATTGCGCCTAAATCACGGCATTGCGTGCATACGCGCTCAAGCTCTTCATGGTTTCTTGCAACAAGAGCCAAACTAGCCCCTTGTTGAGCAAACTGACGGGCGATTTCAGCACCGATTCCACTTGATGCTCCGGTAATAAGAACAACCTTATTTTTTGCTGTCCATCTTCCTGGTAATAAGTAAAAACCAAGTTTGGTTCTAGGAAGAAGAAGAATCTTTAATATCAGCTTGAGGGCTCCAACAATGAGTCCAGATAAAGTCTTGATTATTCCCACCTTTGATTGCTGTTCTCTCGAACTCTGTTGTCTCGTTGATGGTCTTCGCATAGAACGACTTCGTTTCATAGAATTCATGGCATTCGTCCTTAAGTTTTGTATCTTCTGTGAATCTGTTTTTGCTGGAACTTCAAATATTTCGCTAATCGGTGGAGAATCATCGATGTCATTTATTGGTAGGGGCTCTTTAATTGGATGAGGTTCTATTCTTCGTAGAGATTCATTAATTACATCACCCTTTGTCTCTATTGGCAGTTCCTCTTCACTTTCTGATGTATCAGGTGAAGGAGATAAATTAGGTGCATCATTTTGTATCTGCTTGTCAACAGGTGATCTTATGGTGATGTATTTCAAATGATGCATCCTAGGAGGCCGTGGGAGGGAATCACGTGTACTTATTTTTTTCGTTACTTCTGCCAAACTTTCTCCATTTTCTTTGAGATGAGTCGTTGTAGCCTTTCGAAGTGAATGGCGAGTAAATTTCTTTAAATTTGGCATTCTCTCTAGATTGCCCATTTTTCATTAAAAATATATGACAAAAGATTTTCAAATTGTGATATTAGTTCAGAGTTCAGATTATTTCTTCATTCGAGCAAACAGGAATGTGCAATCATAATTAATCGTTCTATTTCGGCCTCAGTGGCCCTAATCAGTTCCGTTAAACTAGATTACAATGGTTATTGGACAGTGAAAACCGAATTTAAATTAAGGATACATAGGCTGAACGGATGAGGTTTATCGCTTGTTTCTCGCTGAATCTTGGAACGCATGGCGATTGAAAATCAAAATTCGATTTTCACGCCTTGACGAATAGTACTTCTCGTTCAAAATGTACTCCAACAAGAAGAGCAATCTATCTGAAAAAAGGCAACGGAGTCATCTACATGTGCACATAGGCGAAGTCGTGGCTACCTGGATGCTTATCTCTATAACCAGAAATATACAGTTAGAACACAGTTGTTTGACCGCTCAGTTCAAATTCTAGCTAAAGAGACAGGCATAAAATTGTAAGCAATGCCAAAATAAAATTATTCCATCCCCCTAGAGATCAATTCCATTACAATTTCAAAACCAATCATCAGGAATATATACTTTAAATTAATGAATCTTTGGCAGCTACAAAGTTTTAATAGTGTTGTTCAATAATAACTATACAAAATTGCCCAATTTGGCCATCATGCTAGAGTTTGAGTTTGTCCCAGAAGTTTATAACCTTATTTTTGATAATTGTCAATTCTGCAGCAGGTAAGAAACCTAGTTGTGTTAACCCTGTCCAAATGGATGCCACCATATCAGCCATTGTGTTTCAAAGAGGACTTTTTTCTTCTTTTACAATCCTGTCCTTGACTTTTACTGCTGCATGCATTTACAGTAAAGGTTATGTGTTATATTGGATAAACAAACAAAGAGTTTGGTTGGTAATGTTCCCAACTTGCAATTGTGACATTTTTGTCTTTCTTTTGGTTTTGTATATTCAAATTTTAATTTGTTCCTCAGAATTCTTGGGCAATCACTTTGAGTATTATTGCTGAGATTGTTGTAATTGTAGCCATCATTGCAAAGCTAGCTTGGTTTCAATTGTTGCCTGCTAAAGTTTTTGTTGAAATGCAAAAGCAAATCAGTGTGCAATAGAAGTTATCTTTTCCTCTGTGCTTAAAGTAGAGTCAGTCTGGTATTAAACTTTGCTGGTTTAGGCAATAAGAAATTTTTATATACCAAGTTCAGTTGTTTCCTGTCATGTGTTACCAATTTTGTAGTTGTAAAAATTTCTGGACTCATTCTTTCTAATGGCTGAAACAATAACACTATGTTCACCCAAAACTGAATCCCATAGGTCAAGCAGCTGCCTATTTTTGCTTGGAATTTTTTTAATTTATTAGACCTTCATAATTCACTTCTTGTAAGGAATTAACACTAAATCCTGTTATACTGCTGTTGTAATGCTTTAATGCTACAAAAAAATGTTTTCTGTGTTTATGTCATTTCCATCTTCCACAAAAGATTTTAGGACCAAATTTATATACAAGAAATGTGTTTTTAACCATCTGTGCCCGCTTTATCCTTCTGTATATATCCTTTACAGAATTTTGGTCTAATAAACAATACATGATTTTTATGGTGGATGAAGGGAATAAGGTTTTAGGAAGCAAAACTTGATACAGTGTTGATTTGTGTGAAAAAAATTATACTAGGATGGTCATTTTAAATGCATTAAAAAAATTTTCCATATAACCTATCTTGGACATAGTCTTACCCACTGTAACCCTTTATCAAAATCTTTCTATAAATATTGAACATCTTGTTTGCTATCCACATCAACTATCCATTGGAAACATCACGCCCATTAAATTTATGCCTTTTCCCCCAAATATCTGACTTGTCCTTTGCACTATTTCATGTGCAGTATGCAGACTGTAGTACCTAGGAGGTCTGCTAGGAAGCAGCCTCCCAGGGTCTAATATAGACCCTGCTAGGTTGGACATATGCACGTACGGCCCAAACTAGTAGGTACAGTCCGGGGTGATGCGACATGCAATCGCACCCCCGGATGATCGCCTTAGGTGCAGCGCACCCAAGCAATTGTGTATGTACTGTACAGTACCCAAAAGGGGTACTGTACAGTCCGCGTACACGGATGCGCGTGTACGCGGACTACGGTTGTATGTGAGTAGGCTTAACTACTCACGTACACGACCGTAACTATCCCAGTACATTTAGTACTGGGATTCTTGGAACTTGTTCCCAGGACTCCAAAAGGGAGTCCTAGGAGCAGTTCCAAGAACTAGTCCCCCTAACTAAAGGTTGGGGGACTAGTGCACCTCTATAGTGGGGGTTAGGGGGTTATATTTCCCCCTAACAACCCACTATTGCAAGACCACTCCCAAGACCACAATTAGGGTCTTGGGAATGTGGCTGTCTTGGGGAACCCCTCCCCAAGACTAGTAGGGTTTTTACAGAGATCAACCCTACGGTCAATCTTGCCCGGTTTTCCCTGCAAAACAATTTATAATAGAATTTTAAAATAGTCTCACAATTACTTTCAACAACATCTTTGCAATCAATAAAATCTAGAAAGCCAACTAGTAGTATCTAGCATAGTGCACATGCTCAAAACTTTCTTTTTTACAATCCAGCAGAATTATCCTTCAGGAAATATTGACACATAACCAATTTTATTTCAATTTGTCAATGGCATAAAAATAGATTATAGCTTATAGCTGGTGATCTAAAATTTGTTGTAACATTTACATAAACAACGGCACTAGCCCAATCATACTATCAATCTTGTTTTTTAACCATTAAGTCTTGCAAGAACTGTGTCTTTCAAAAATAATTCCAAGGATTTGTTAAGAAATTATATAATGTGATTGTATTTAGAGCACAACATGTTCATGTCCCCATGATCATATTCACCATCAAGCAAAAAAACACAACAATACAAATTATCTGGATTCAACATATGCAAATGCTAATTTGCATAACTCCACATAACAAGCTGCTTGATTTCTCTCCACTCTTCCTTGAAAGGAATTACTCTATTTATAACCATTTCCTATTTATGAAAACATTTAAAAATTTAACCACATTAACATTTTGCAAAATTTTTCTAAATAATTGCATGTTTATGTAATGTATGACATATCTGCTTCTATCTCTCCTTGCTTAATGAGCATAGAGTCATTAAAAGTTTGGTATATCAACTTGTGTACCTTTCTCAGGGTATGCATACCTGTAGAAATGTACAAATTATTTCATCAATTTCTTACCACTTATGTATACTAGCATTGACCTGAATATATGTCCATCCAAATTTATATCCCAAAGGAAGTCAGGCTTCACTTAAAGGGATACCTGTAAGAGAAACATCAAATGGGATATTTTTCAGGAACCACATGAAAGTATAGTTGTGCTTTGTCATTACCATTGGCAAGTATTTACTAAACTTTTTGTAAAGTAGCAAAATGTACATCTCCATCTGCTGTATTTTTTCCAAGGAACATAATCTGATAAATTCATTGGAACAAAATTGCCACCAAGTTTTTCTTTATATTGACTTTGTAGTACCATAGTTGTTAAACAATTATGTACCCAAAGATGTAGTTTGACAGCTATTCTTTACCATTTCTAGGATCTTATGCTCCATTATGTTTACTTTGATGTTGACATTTTTGATATTTAAGATAACTTTCATAAGATTGACAACCTCCCCTTTATCTACCAGCAATTTACAAACAAAAAATACTACAAGATTTAGCAATTTTTTGTAGTGTGTAGTTTTTGCTTGTCTCCTTAAAGTAAATTGATCCTATCATTGGAAAAACAATTAAATGTAACATAGTTTGTTTTCCCAATTTCTCTAGAACTAAGTCCAATTTTTGTTTTCTTGTTCACTTATATTGCAGCATCTGAGTCATTGCAGCTTTCCTCATCATTCAGAGCCTGAGCAGCATATATTTCAGCTGTGTGTTGCAAAAGCAACCTTTTCTGAGGTTTAATTTGTGTATATCTTTTTCTACTTTTATAGTTTTTTTGTCTGATTTTACCCTTTTGGGTGGGGATAATTTGTAATAAATTGCTTAAAGAATTTAAATTTTTTATCTCTCTAAAGCCTTGTGTTTGGTTTTGTAGTTTGGATTTTCTCTGCTTGAGATTTGTGGGTGAATACCATACTGTTGGGTTTGAAATTGGTAAGGAATTGCTGGATTCATTATCATTTGTAGGTAGAACTGATGACTCATCTGAATTACAACTACTTTTATGGGAGACTTTTGATGACATTTTTGATATATTGTCACTACCTTTGTAGTACTTTTGTTAGATTCTGTGACCCATTGACACTCCTTTTGAGGACTTTTTATAAATAATGTATGTCACTGTCATTGTTTTTGTTTGTGGCTTCCTTTTATATTACTTCATGTTCTGCTGAAAAGCTAACCTTTTTATTTTTCTGGGGCATTATAAAAAAGACATCTGGTTTGTTCTTATATTCTCTATTGACTAATGTTATTTGTCAGCTTCATAATCATAACTATTTTTAATAGTGGAGGGGCATAAAGTGATTTATCTTCACTCTATGAGTACAAATTATCAATATTGCATAGTGTACACTTCTAGAAGCAGCTTTCTTTCAACCCAATGGTGATTCATTGTTTAAGCTAACATAACTTTGTTTTGACATTAGTATAGCATACATTGAGTCTTTGACCAAAAGAGGATTGTTTTTACTAATGGGACTAAATAGTTTCATATTTTTTATTGTTGGGTTCCAGTAACCTAATACTTTTTCCATTGCCATTTTTTTCTAATATGTTGTTCCACTAATAAATGTTCTGGTTAAGTTTTACATTAACTTTTTTGTGATGTTCAGGTTGTATATTTGGTCCTTCTGAAAGTAAATTCAAAGATGGTAGCTGTTTCTTGAAAAAATGTTTGTAATTTGTCTTTGGATTGACTATCTGTCACTGCATCTTCTGCCAAATAGTTACAGTCACTAGTAAGTATACTTTTATGCAACATAGGATAAACATTACTTTGTTGATAATCTAATACTTTTAACTTTGGTTTGGATGATGCCCTATCTTTTATTTTCCTGGTGGACTTTTGTTTACACTAGCCAATAGAATATTTTTTTTAAAGAATTTTCTATTTTTTAGTTGAAATAATTATCACTATTTTCTAAAAAACTTTGGTCCAGAAAGTGGTTTGGATTGTTTTTTCATAAGAAAGTCTGTTTTTTGGAGTTAACAAACATCTTCTCCTTTCCAAAATATTTGGAAGTATGACTTAATTTGTAGTTGTTATCATGATTAATTTTTAGTTGCAAAGGTTAAGGACTGTATTTATGTTATTTCTTATTTGATGTAAGTCTTCAAGTAGTTGTTCATGTTATTTTGGGACAGCAGCATCAATGGTAGTTGATCTGGTAACAAATTCCAATATAGCATTTGCTGTTGACATTTTTTCTCTTTGAAACATACATTGAGGGGCTTCTTAAATAAATGTATAAAGTTGTCATTGTGAGTTGCTGATGCATTGGATGAAAAATCTGAAAAATCTGGAAACTTGGGTTATTGAACAAATCTGGCATTTTCTGTTACCTTGGAATGGCTTCTTTTTTTGGTTTTGCTCTTCATATAAGAATTTCCTGATTTTTTGGTGGATTTGAAAACATTTTAGCAATAGCAATAGTAGCACCATCAAATAGTTTTCCTGTAAATTTTATAGAAAATTTGATTTTATGGCCTTCTCCATAGGTGTGTTAATACTTTGTGTGCAGCTTTATTCTGTTGTTGTCTCATACCAAAGTCACTGATTGTTTTTCTTTCACATTATAATTTATGAAATTTGGGACAATCAATATCTTTTATCACAGAATGGTTAAATTTTCTGTGCATTCCATGCTTGATTCTCACATGCCCATCAGAATGTTTGAAGTGTTTAAGTGGAGGCATTTCTTGTAACATCCACAAGAAGTACATGTCTCTTTCTTTGCATTTAGGTATTTTGTACTAACTGGAAAGCTTTTTTAATCCTCATGGCTTGCCAAGGGAAAGTAAGGCACAATCAATACTTTTTTGATTCAAAATTTTTGGTCTGTAGTAATAAAGGCATTCCTTTTTCTAATGTTTTGTAATATATTGCAAAATACAGTGAAGCTACAACTGCTTTGATATTTGTAGCACATGCTGAGATATTTATGATAAAAGTTATGAACTAACAAAGGCTGATTAATTTTTCCCCTTAGTTTTGAAATGCATTGGTAAAAAAGGAATCTTTTGAGATTCGAAACGTGACCAATGTTCGATCAAGGAATCTTTTGATTGGATTGTGAGATTCAACGGATCTTGATAGATATTGTACTGCTGGGTTACCAGGTACTGCACTGTACTTGGTAGATTTACATATGCCTCGAATGACACGAGACCAAAAACAGCGAACACGCGAACACGAAAAAACGAGAAATCAGTCATACCATATTCGACGACGAACAATGATGTTTGAATCTCCATCATAAAGTCATGAACCTGTACTACAATGATGATAATGATACCAATAACCATGTCTCTGATAGTCGTCGGAAGTGCTGCAATAGCCACTGTATCAACTATAGCAGCAGCAGCAGCTGTCACAATGACATGTCCAGTCGACAATGCTACCGCTTCTATAATGCCATGGCCGTCATCAATTCTGTTATTGGAGAAGAATTACAACACAAATTATTATGATCAAAATGACGCAAATAATCTAGAAGCTGACCACCTTCCACAGGATGATCACCTTCCACAGGAACAAGAACACGAACAAGGACCAAGACAAATAGAATATAATCAACAACAAGGACAAGGAGGAGACCGACAACAACAAGAACAAGGAGAGCAACAACACCAACAGCAATTAAATAACAATAATAATAGCAGCAGCACTAACAGCAGCAGCAGTAATGGCAGTGATAATGGAAATGTTGACAAGGATGAAATGAGTAAACATGGTCCCCTGTTCCTCTCGTTTCTGTTGTTTCGATTGTTCTATCGGATGATAGGTCGTTACATTTGGAACGGCACCATCCCCATGGCTGTGTGGAAAAGTATTGTCGATTATTGGGATGACTGGATGATTGTTCTACTGTTGAAATATGTACCAGTGTATATCACGATGCAATATCAAAAACTATATCAAGGGATACACTTTTGTTCCATCAAATTCCGATCCTCCCGTGCTTGTCAGAGGGCGACATTAATTTCTAAATTCGGTACCTTTTTGGCAGTGATTTATGCTCTAGAGTTATGCTACTTGACTTGCTTCCCCTGGAACCCTGACCTATCATCGAATGATATCATGTCATGGAAGGACATGATGAGTACTGCTGCTGATAGCGCTACGCGGGATTCCACACGAACCGATCTTAGCTCAAACGATTCTACACAAACCGGTTCCAGCTCGAACGATTCCACACAAACCAGTCCCAGCTCGAACGACTACTATGATGACGAAAATACCACTTCTACATATCTATTTTTCGAGCACTTGAATATCAGCATGTGGTCCACAATCGTCATTGTTCTTGTTGGTATGTCCCATTTCATTTCCTTGCTGCGACATGGATACATGTTTCATTTTGTTGTAGGTGGGAGTCCTACAAGTACTACTACTAATGGAAGCCACCATACCAATGACAATTATTATGACAGCAACAATAACCACAGCAGTCATCATAATATCGATGATGATGGTCATGACATTATCAACAATACCGAGCATTATTCGTCACAGTCCACACCGATAGACGCATCATTCTCTACATCCCATCGACCACATGACAAGAATTCCCGCCACGTCGCTAGTCGCGCTTTGGACATACTCATCTATGGTACCACCCTCTTGGCCTGTCTGGAGTTTGTCTGTATCAAGACCGGCTTTGTCGTCCAGAGCATGTTTGGACTGTCCGGTCTGGGCACCTTGGTCGTCTCGTTGGCATCCCGCGAATTGGTCGCCGAATATTTGGCCTATTGGGCCATTCGATCGAGTCACATGTATAAAACGGGCGACCAGATTTGGCTATTCACCAACAACAAACCCACCCAAGGCATCGTCCAGTCCATGGGATGGTTGCATACCATGATTAGGTTGGGCGACGAAAAAATCATCCGGATCCCCAATTCGTTGGTGGCACGGGCGCCCCGCATGGCCAATCTGACGCGGACGACCCGATCGCAAGTCCGGCAGTCGCTGTATGTGCGATACGACCAATGGGAAAAATTGCCCGCCCTCTGCAAAGATATATTAAACGAAATCAAACGCACCTGTCCCAAAGTCGTCGCCGACGGGTCCCGGCCCTTTCGGGCGCAATGGAGGGATTTTGCCAATTCGTACTTGATAATAGTCGTCGATGCGCATTTCGATCAACGACCCGCGTGTAACGGGTATTGGGTATTGCGGGAACAGGTCTTGCAGGCCATCATGCGGACCTGTGTCCGGCACGAGATCCAATTTGTCCATGAGGGACATAACGTATATAATATGACCATGGAAGCCTCGGTCCCCCTGGGCCGGAGCAGCACCATGGGGGATGGCTTTTGATGAAAACATTAATGTACAAAGTAATATAATACTGTAGTTTTTCTTTTTTTGCAATCTTTTTTGTACAAGAAATGTTTTCTGAATTTGCTCATACTAAAATTTTTACTTCGAATTTGTATTACTTTTTTTCAAGAAAAAATTGGTTAGGATGTTCCATGAAACTTTGGTATCTTACACCAATACCACCTTCTAGTAACAAAGAACGAATTCAATAGTAACAAAGTTGCTGCAGCAAATTGGGCTAAAAACAAATCTTACTTGTAACAAAGCCCAATTTAGAAAACAAAACCCTATCAAAATTATAGATCAAAAAAATCCTAGGTGATGTCATTACAAATTTTGGCACCAATGTTGATTGAAACACAGACATAACAGGACAAATACAAATAAGTTTTGTCACCATACAACAAACAATGAAAAAGACATGCTAGTCAGAACAAACTACTATGAGACTCAGTAACTTCCATTGATGTTGTCTCAAATACATGTTTTATTTTCAAATTTTAAACAGCATTCAAAATTTGCTAACAGAAATTTTACAAAAGTAACAAAAAAATCAATGAGAAAGTTTTGACTAGCAACCTAGAAAATTTTAATATAGGTAAGTAAGCTGCTACAACTGGCTCAAGAGAAGTTAAAAGAATAAGCACAGAACACTGTTACTTATCCCAGTAGCATCAAGGAGCAGTTAATGATATTAAAAATTGAATGTAAGTTAATATAACTGCTATTTTTGTTTCTTGCTGGCAAACATAAACTATTGGTCCAATTTTGTCACAATGGCAAAAAATTGTTTAAGGCTACAAAACTCCATGGTTAAAATTGAAACAAATAAACATGAGGCATGGACAAAATTGCTTCAAAAGCAAATAAGGGGCCTAAAACAAACATATATAATATCAGGAATAATATAATATGCACAAGAAACATGTATATGTTTCAAAAAATATTGTATATCATATTCCAAGAATTTATTCAAATTCTGCCTTTAATTTTTGATGCAACTAAATAATGCTGCTGATGCTACTGTTGCATATCTTTCTGTCTTATAATGAAAACATAGTATGCAAGTTAAGAGCAACACATATAAGAACTACACTTTTTAAAATTATATTTGATTTTTCTAGTCATAGATACATATGACATGTAAAGTACAAGATAATCTGATTTTTTTTAGAAAAACACAATTTTCATACCACAGCATAACTAAAATTGTTTCTTCAATTTTATTTGAACTCAAATTACTTCATTACCAATAAATGCACAATAAGCAGCAGTCCAATATCACTTAAGAGATTTATAATCTGCATTGCCAATAAGACTATTTATAGCAGCCAAAGAAATTTTATTTTACCAGGGTTTTGCAGGATTTTTGGGGAACAAAGAGCAACTATGACATTATTAGGCATTAAAGTAATGGGGTCATTTATTATCATTATGTGATAAAGAGAGTAAGACATTTAAAAATTTGACAAAGGATAGCATAAAAGCAGCACAGTATATATAACTCATGATCTTTTGGATCATTGTTTTCATAGACTACAAAATTTACATTTTAAAGCTATGCAGCAATGTTAAGAGGATAATTCTCTCCAATCTTCATAAACTTTAAAGTCACTAGCATAAACTTGATGCTTTTTTTAACATGCAAAAAATTACTCATGAATACTTCATTGAGAATATTTTATGGTTTAATGATGGTAATAGAGACAAATGAAACAGGAAAATAATGAGCTTAATTTAGGGAACTACAATTTGGTAAGATATAAAAACTCTCTTGTAGGTCATAGATAATTTGTACTGAGCTTGACAGAGATGTACATGGTTCTCTTGGTTCTGGTGAACATGTGTTCTGCTAAGTCTGGTGGAAATTGGTGGAAGCAGGATATGACCATTGAAAAAGGTCCTGTGCAGGCATAAAGGACTAAAATATGTCCTGGAGAAACCATGTTCACCTCATCCAAGAATATCCTCTGAAATCCCACTTGTAATACATATAATCCCACTTGTAATATATATGATGTCTCATCTAATATATATGGTGTCTCAATAGATTACCTTATATAGCTGTAGTTGCCTCTGCTAATACCTAGTAAACTTTGTAGTTGCTTGTGCTTCCTTGTAGTAGATCATGGTTGGATGACTAAATTAGACCTGACTAATCTTGTAACCACATAAGATGACTAAACCCATATATTCATCCCTGTTACTCCCCTTCATTCAATCATGTCCCTCTCTCATGTATATGGAATATGTGTAATATGTATGAAGCCAAGATATGAAAAACACAACTGAGAAAAGGTCTCTTGCTTCTGATAATATGTAATATGTAGTTCTTCCCATAATATATGTAATCAAATCCCAAAGCATATATGTTTGTTCCCTAGTACCCAAACTAAGGTGGTTTCAGAATCTCACCATGAGCTCCAACCTTGCTGTCTCCTTTGGTGGTCAATGCATTTCTGAAAAGATTCTTGCTTGTCAATCTTTCAAATGCTGCTCTGCCCAATGGTTTGGTTAACAAATCTGCCAAGTTGTCTTCACTCTTGATGTGCTTGTAGACAATGTAACCTGCTGCAATGCTCTCTCTGACTTTGTGATAGTTGCATGCTTGATGTTTCTTCTTCAAAGCAGAAGATGGTATGGTAGTATTCAACACAACTGCCATGTTGTCACCAACAAGAAGTGAACTCTTTTCAAGACCAACTCCAATCATAGCCAAAAAGTGCCTCAATGATATGATAACTTCAACTGCAATCCTGGAGGCAACCAATTCTGACCCATACGTAGATGATTTGACTATCTTTTGTCTTTTGGAAGTCCAACTGATAGGTGTGTTGTTCAACAAGTTCACAATACCTGTAACTGATCATCTGGTGACTTTATCTCTAGCATGATCTGCATCCACAAAGGTAGTAATTGTGATTGTTTTCCCTTTGGTGTAGGCCTGTTCAATGATAAATATTCTTCTGCATCAGGGTAGAACTCAGTCCAATCAGCTTTTCCTTCAAGATCCAAATCTTCTCTGATAAGTACTTCTCCAACGTCAATAGGAAGTTTGCCATTAGGTCTCTGCCTCAAGTATCCAAACACTCTCTGTAATGCAAGGTAATGTCCTTCTCTTGGCTTCATAGAATATCTGGATAGCACATTGACAGCATAGGAAATGTCAAATCTTCCAAGTGTAATGATCCAATTGGCACTTCCCAATAATGACTTGTAGATAGAAATCTTTTCAAAGGATATGAACTCTGTTTCATCTACCTCTGGGTAGTATTCTTCAAAGAATGGAGTATTGAACTTCCTGAATTCTGCTAATCCACAAGACTTGGCCAACTTTGGTAGAATGTTTGTGATGTATGTTTCTGCTGAGAAAGCTTGTTGAATGCCTTCTTTCTCCCATTCAGGTCCTAATTCAATCACACCTCCTCCAAGATAATACATTGGTTTACCAGCACCTTTCATAGTATATGTGCCTTTCAACTCTTGCATAAGGGTCATTGGATCCTTGGAAAGTATAATCATGTCATCCACATATCTGCAAATGTATCCATAGTGATCACATTTGTTTTTTATCCATAGATCAAAGTCTGCACTTGTAGGCTTGTATCCCATGTTTCTGAGTGTAGCTGAAAGATGCTCATGGAATCTTGCTGAACTTGGTTTCAATCCATACAATGCTTTGTAGATAATCAAGATCTTTCCACACAACTCTGGTCCAAACTCTGGTCCTGCAATGATGTAGACACATTCTATGGTGATTCCATAAAAAAAAGCATTTCCAACATCTCCAGCTAGAATCAACAATCTATTCAATTGAGCAATAACAAACACAATCCTCACTGATTCCATGTCAACCACTATAGAATATACATCTTCTGTAGATGGATCAGTCATATGACCTCCTGCAACCAATCTGCACTTTCTTCTGCCATCAAACTTGACATCATAGATGCAATGATAAGGGATCTTTTTTTAACCTTTAGGTATATATTCTCCATCTTCTAAGACTCTGAAAGTGCCATGTTCTTGTAGGGAATCAATTTCAACTGACAACTGTCAAGAAATAAAATCCCTTGTCAGTGTGGACCACTAGGCAATGTAGGTAAAAGAAGACAATGGCTTTAAATACAACTATCCAAAGGGGGACAGAGGAGGCAGATACAACTATTCTAAAGGAGAATAGAGGGATAAACAGAACACTATAACTATGGTGTTGTCCTATGGTCAAGGGCAACAACAACAGTAGCTATGGTGACAACGGTGTGTTGATGATTCTGGTTTATTTTTTTGTGGGTAAGTACTACAGCTAGCCTTGCAGCAGCAAGGGAAGTACCATACTGGTACAGTGCGCCCAAAATTGCTAATTTTGGGCCTAGGGATGTGTACTAGGGTCCACTGTGGTCATTTTGGCCCTACTGGGGCCTGTAGGGGCCTACTGGGTCAATTCTGATGGCCCAGAACGTATACAGTACTGTACTGTACCTGTATGTGGATTTTCCACATAGAACTTGGAATATAGAATTCCTGTGAAAATCTTGTCACTCCCCTACTTCACTTGATTCTGCAGGCTGTCAGTCTTAGAAGTATCTCCCTGCCAGAAAAGTAAACATCTCAAGTTTTCCCAATTAGAAGCGTATGACCAGTGCTTGCTTAGTATGTCTGCAGGGTTATCTGCACCTGGTAGGAAGTAGAATCCAATAAACTTGGATGCAACTGCTTCACGGACACAATGAAAAGACAAAGCTGTATGGCGTTTATGCAACTTGTGATGAGGGATTGATGATGAGTTCACAACTGACTCATTATCACCAAACATATAACTTTGGTCTTTGATTGGAACTCCAAGGTATCTCAGTGTGTTCCTAAGGTCAATGATCTGCTCAACACAAATTCTTGCTGCCACAAACTCAGATCCATACGTTGCTGTCTCAACAGTAGCTTGCTTCTTGGAATACCAGTCAATAGGTGTTGCGTTCAGCATATGCAATACCCCAGTGACAGATCTCCCCGTGAGTGCATCATGGAACAGGTTGGCACCCACATAGTAGGTAAGTGTCACAGGTTTCCCAAGAGGCTCTGGTGCATCATTTGGTAGCAGCTCAGATACCTCCCCATAGACTGATGACCAATCATAGTGCTTGACTGGAAGATCACTGTAGTCAGGCTCATGGACTCTGAACCTCAGGGCAGCACTTTTCATTTTAACAAGATATCCACAGATGCGCTTGAGTCTGTTTAGGTGACCTCTGCGTGGGAGTGCACAGAAGCTTGACATGGACATGACTGCTGTTGCAATATCAAAGCGTCCAAGAGAGATGGCCCACTGCAGTGATCCAATGAGGGACTGATACTGTTGTATGCCTGTTGCATCTAGTATCTCTGAATCATCAAGCTCTGGGTGGTCATCTTTCTCCAATGGGGAGTACATCTTGGCACTTGGCTTCTCACCAAACATCTTCTCATATGATGCAACCAGTCTTTCAATGTACTTCTGTGGTGCCATGCATAATGTACCATCTTCATCACGGAAGAAATCTGCACCAAGATGAAATTCCAAGGGTCCTGCCTCCTTGATCTTGAACTGATAATCTTTCTTCAAGATGTCAATGAAGGCCTGCGGGTCCTTTAGTGCAAAAGCAAGATCATCCACATAGACAGCAACGTACTCATACTGGTCACCATTCCTGCGCATCCAGATGTCTGGCTCAGCTCTGCATGGTGTGAAACCTTCTTTCCTCAGCACGTCACTCAGTCTTTCATGCCATCTGGCTCCACTAGATCTGAGACCATATAATGCTTTGTATATGAGGAGTAGATGCTCTGCCAATGCTCCGAACTCTGGACCTGCTTTGATGCACACGTTCTTGGATGTCAATGCTTCAAGATATGCATTGCCTATGTCTGTACCCCATACTGTCAAACCATGGAGTTCAGCAAGAAACAGTAGGATACATAGTCCATGCAATGATACAACACTGGAATACACACTGTCATCTGGTATATCCGTGAGGTGTCCATCAGCAACCAGTCTAGCCTTATTTCTACCATCATGCTTGACATCATAAATCAGATGGACTCTGATGACCTTGTACCCAGGAGGTGGCTCAGCTTTATACCCTTGGTCCTTGAATACTTGGTATGCTTCCATAGATGCAAGTTCAAGCTTGGTGGCATCTTGCCATTTGGTGTTGCCATTGCGTTCATCAATCTCAACTGCATGCCTAAAATCTCTTGGTACCTCATACCCATACTTGTACTTGACTCTAGTACTGAATTTACAGATTTTAGCAAGGTTGGCAAGCCTAAAGAGGTTCTTCTGTTTCTTGGCTAGGGTCCTGAATCTTCTCCAGTGCGGTAGGTCAAGAAGGTTGTTATCACGGGCATATATAGCACAAGATACAGGATCATCGGCTGCTATGATAGAGAGAGGTTCATCAGAAGTCTCCCCATTCTCCCATAGCACGGTCACATTGTATGGTGATCCCTTGTAATCTCTATGTCCTTTCCTATAAGGTCCCTTATGCCCAATGACATCTTTGAACTTCCAAATGATGTCATCATCATCTTCCTTTGACATGTACTCCAAGACCTGGTTGTATGATAGGACATCCTCATATGCATCATTGTTCATGGAGCACCTAAACTGGACATTACTGAGAGAGTCATCTACATGGCTTTGGTGGTCTCTGATAGCTTCCACAATGCATATTTGACCGGAATGACCATCTTCCTGGGTAATTCCAAAGGTATGTCCAACAAGATCCTCAGGATGAACAATTGGCATCCTTACCCTTGTGTCATCTTCCTCATTAATTGTATCATCAATATGTGATTGAAGGATTTCTTCTGGATCATGATCTGGAGGCCTATCTACCCTTAGGTTCCTAGTAATTGAGTCAGTGGCAGTGCGCACAACAGATCTATGGATGATCTTCTGAGTATCATCTGACAAGATCATGAATGTCAATGCATGGCCAACATGTTCTGATATGCCTACAAATCTTCCCAATTTCTCAGTTGACATGGAGGGAAAATGACTTTCTTCATTCTTGTAGTATACCGGCTCATAGAAGTCAAATTGTAGGATAGCACTGATGTCAGGGGTGGCGCCTGTAAGAACTTGTATAGGGATAGCATTTCCTATAGATGCATTTGCAGTGTGATTCAGGATCATACACACATAGGTCAATGCCAGGAACCATAATGACGGTGGTGCACCTGTATGGTCAAGTACAGTGTTTGCTAACCGCTTAGCATCTTGATAACGCCTTTCTGCTGCATTCTGATGCTGCTGGTGGGGTTCACTTTGCCAATCCTTTATGACGTAGTTCCTCAGAATATCTTGTACCTTGTTGCTTATCTCAACTTGAGCCCTGTCACTGATGAGCTTAGACATGGCCCCCCGTCTCCTGATACTGTCTTGCAACACATTGACAAACTGTTTGTCAGACTTCAGAGGGTAGATGTCACATACCATAGACTCTGTGCCAACAAAGAATTGTGCCGCAGTTATTCCATTATCAATTGCAGGGGTATCAGAATAAACTGTATCTGTTGCAACAGGTTCATCATGCTGGTGGACATTACAAGCTGGGAATGGGGACTTATACCTCTTCTTCAAATATGTTCCCATGGGCATTCTGTAGAACTGTGTGGTCCGTTCAAAGGTATTCCTGATTACATCCACTGGTAGCCATGCCAGCTTGGGTCTGTATGACTCATAGTCAATCTTGTTTGGCATGACATTCTGGTTGTACAGTTGCAACACATCATTATAATCCTTGATGATATGAGTATCAATCAGATGACTGTTGACCATAGCTTGCGCAACATGTTGGATGTGCCTGTAGTCTCCAAATTCATCAAAGAGGGGGTCTGAATCAAGCTCTGGAAGGTCCTGCATGGTGTCGAACCACTCCTCCCATCTTCAAGCTCACAGTCAATGATGGTAGGATCCCAATCCACATCTGCTGTCAGTATCACATGGGGCAACTCATCCCATTCCTTGCTAGTGAATGGCCGCATGGACATGTATGGAAGTCCACTTCTGATGTTGAGGGGTATGATGTATCCATCCAGAGTCTCTATGCGCTGCTTACCTCCAACTTTGGTAGACTTGTCATGTACTGATTGCTTGTGTGTTTCCATATGAGCACATGAGTGGATGGACTTGCCCTTTCCTGTATATGCATACTGATGCATGATGGCTATCACTGGCCCTTTTTGGGTGGTGATGACTCCTCCAGCTGTGACAATAGGGATCTCATTGATCCTGTGGTTGTCTATGCCTTGGATATCCACACTTCTACCAGTCTTGGCAATGACACAAACATCATCTCCTGCTATCCCCCCATTTGCTCCACAGTCAATTAAGGATCCTTTGTGTCCTGATGCATGGCATGAGGAAATGCTGTAAAGGGTTGATGCTGTGTTAACCTGCCTGTAGATAGTTCCATTAAGGTTCACTTCTTGAGGCTGTCCTGTGTTGCCAGTTTTGTTGGGTGGCGGAGATAAGAGGTGTTTAATATTACCAGGTGGGAGGGGTTTCTTCTTGGTCATGTGTGCCAAAAGAGGTTGTTCTTCAGTTTCAGGGATGTCTTCATGCACTGAGGTGTCTGCACCAATGTTTGCAGAAGCTGCATGTGGTGGTGTGTCCCCCCCATGAAGTTCATGAAGACATGAAATAATGTAGTCAAGGTCATGTTCATGAATAGATCTGCGTGGTAGGGGTGGATTTTGCTGCCTTGGAGGTGGTCTACCAAAGGGTTTTGAATCTCTATTAAAATCTGGTTTTGGTGGTGGCTGTAGGATAATGGCTTTTGCATCTTGGCTCAACATATCCCAGATTTTTCTTGCATCCTCTGGGAGGGCTTTCCACTGTTCATATGCCAATCTTGGACCTTGAAAGTTTGTCACATTGACTTGTACGGTGTCAATGGGCTGGTCAATGTCATATGTGCCAGCATCATAAAACTCATCATCAATAGGGTCATAAGTGACATTATGTTCATAGATCCTTTGCTTCACAATTTTATCAGTTTTGAATCCCCTCTGCATGTCATATTGCTGTGCTGCTGATAGAAGCAAAGAACAATATTCTTCATATGATAGCACCTTTCCTGATTGGGTCTTAAATTGTTCAGCTTGGAGCTTGACCTGTCTCAACTCCATGATTGGATGAACTGCATTCTGGAGAAGGGTGCATTGGATGTTAGCATTCAATGTTTGTTGTGGTGCTAAATCATGGTAAATTCTGACTTTATCTTGCCAATGAAGAATAAATGCATGTGTTGATCCTTTCCACATTCCATCAGCTAAGGTGGTAGTAGTGATATATGAGAGCAATGACGCTGCATCCATGGTTGCTTTGGTTGAATTCTTGGCATATTCCGATAACTCATCATAAACCTTTTGGGCATCAAAAGTGTGCTGATATTTCCTAACTAGGGCCTTCCCTTTATCCGTCAACAATGTCTTTTCAAATACTGCATACATGAACTTTTGCTTTTCCAAGAATAATGCAGTATCATCAATAGTTGCAGGAATATAAACTGGATCAAGAACTTCAACAATATCTTGAGCTCTAGCTTGGGCCATGGTGCTACGGTTCCAATTATCCCAAGCAGCATCATCTTTCAAAGTGGGGAATTGAGATGCATCCCTTTTGATTCCACGTTTAAAGTCTCTGACAAGATCAACAACAGGTGGTGGACGGACAGGAGGTTGTTGTGCAGATGGGGGTATAGCTGCCATAGTATTACCTGCAAAAGTACTCCTGAATTTATTGAATTCCGCACGTGTTATCTTGGTCCAGTCATCTTCTTCATAAGGTTGGCCTTGAGTGTTGTGGTGCATAACAAATTGCTTGAAGGTCTTGAGCAACCCTGAACCTTGTTTTGAAATCTCTACTACATTCCCTTTTCTCATCGGTGTAGGTGAGCTGCTCTAGGGTTTCATCTGTTTCCATCAAGAAATCTTCCGGTGCAACATATCCATTGGAATCCAGAGCTTTGGCAACCGGGGTATCATCTCCTGATGCAAAAACAACTCCAATGAGGTGATTTATGATCTGCTGTGCTTTAGATCTTGTAGTCATGGTTTCTAATTCCTTGTTGATCCCTTAAAATTATGGCTGTGTTTGTTGACTTCCAAAATTTTGGTTGATTTTGGATTTAGAAATTATCCCAACAATTGACTCCTTGAGGACTACTCAAAATAAAAGCCCAAGTTGGAATTTCAAGATTTCAAGAAGCCTCAAAATCACTAGCTCAACTCAACAAGATATAGAGCAACGAGACAAAAGGTTACCTCACAGCAACCCTATCAAATAGGTACAGCCAGATGGGCCAAAAGCCTGTGACTCTTATTCTTTCAGCTTCCAGCGTACTTCTACAATCACCCTCTTGCCCCATATCTCTAAGGATACTATTCTTAGACAAGTGAATGATAATAGAGATACCTTTTGGGTTTCTTTCAGAGGACCTAGTTATCCAAGGCTTCAAGAAACAAGAAATTCCAACAAGGAAATTTATTGAGAGCAGTCCTTGAACCAAAAAAAAACTGTGTAGAGCCTTGAGTAGTTTTGCAAATCGGAAAATTTGCGATATCTTGTCTGGTAGTTGTTAGGCAAAAAACTTCCAAGCACCAATCTTGCAAATTCGGCAATGGCAAACAATTCTTGAGAGCGCTACAAAGCCTAAAAATCAATATCCGGAGCGCTATTGCGTTCGAATTGATCTTGCTTGTCTTGATAAGAAAGGAGGTCAAGAGGACTGTTGGGAAAGAGTTGACAGTAACAATAGCCAATATCAATTTTGACAACAAGGTGCCAAATTTTTTTGTGTGCAAAAGCGCAATACCAAAAATAGTGCTGCTTACAGTACTCAAAAATTCTGGCTGGTACTAAAGTTACAGTCAAAACTGTGTAGCAGCAAAAATTTCAAGTAAGTAGTACACAACCACCACAATGGTGAAAATTCAACCAATTGTATCTCCACAACCACAGGTCCAAATTCAATTCTGTAAGAACCTAGATAAAATAAATAAAATCCTCTTTTACTTTGTAACAGTGGCTTAATGATACTACGACTGTTAATCTGTCAACTGTCAAGAAATAAAATCCCTTGTCAGTGTGGACCACTAGGCAATGTAGGTAAAAGAAGACAATGGCTTTAAATACAACTATCCAAAGGGGGACAGAGGAGGCAGATACAACTATTCTAAAGGAGAATAGAGGGATAAACAGAACACTATAACTATGGTGTTGTCCTATGGTCAAGGGCAACAACAACAGTAGCTATGGTGACAACGGTGTGTTGATGATTCTGGTTTATTTTTTTGTGGGTAAGTACTACAGCTAGCCTTGCAGCAGCAAGGGAAGTACCATACTGGTACAGTGCGCCCAAAATTGCTAATTTTGGGCCTAGGGATGTGTACTAGGGTCCACTGTGGTCATTTTGGCCCTACTGGGGCCTGTAGGGGCCTACTGGGTCAATTCTGATGGCCCAGAACGTATACAGTACTGTACTGTACCTGTATGTGGATTTTCCACATAGAACTTGGAATATAGAATTCCTGTGAAAATCCTGTCATCAGCTTTCATTGCTTCTTTTCAAAGGTTGTCCTTGTTGGCTATGTCTAACTCCAATGCATGTTTGGTACTCTGGGGAACAGTGACACCAAACTTGATAAGCTTCAATAGACTTGTAACCTTGTTTGCACTGTTCAATTCAGGGTTAAGTTCATCCAGCTCTTTGAAGTACTTGGTCCATTTCCATCCATATTCTTTGGTCAAGTTGTTCTGGTATGCATATCTCTTGAGTAAGTAGGGTTCATGTAGTTGTGGAACATCCATTGAAATCCATTGTTTGTCACCTCCAAACCAAACTACTTTGAGGAAAACTCTGTTTTCTCCCCTGTCCTTCCTAATCTCCCAAGATTCAATCTTTTCAATTTGCCAGTTTACATCACTTTGGTCAGGCTTATCAATAGAACTTTGTAGATCCAATTCTGCATGATATGCTCTCAACTTCTCCAGGTTGTCTGATGTATCCAGTTCAATGTCTTGGGTATGAGGGACTTTCTTAGTCTCTTTTGGTGCATTTGAGGTTGCATGTATTGAGGAAGGTAGGAAGGTAAGCCCAGATTTTGCTGATTCCATAGCTTTAGTGATCCTTGAAGGCTCCCACTTGGTAAAGTTAGCTCTAAATCTAGCAGATCTTCTTGGCTTGGATTCTGCTAATTTTATTGACTTTCTTGGGCTTGACTTCTCCAAAGGTTCTCTAAACTCATCAGGTTTGTAGTTATCCTTGTATTTGACTTCCTTGTATGACTTCTTCCTAGATCTGACAAAGGTTTCAATAGTATCATTTAATGGTATGCACTATGCTGAAACCCAGATGGTGTATCTGCACAGTTGATCTCACTAAGATGTGGAGTAAAAGGTTTGAAGTGTTTTAATTTGGTTCTAATTCGAAATTATGATACTAATTCTAGTTTTGGAAAATTGAGAGGAGATCCAGCATTGCTGACTACTCCTCTCACCTAAAAACCTAACTGTTGTTAAGTATAGTAAATATTGAGTCTTGGTCTTAGTCTTGCCAAGACTCAACTTCAAGTCCCATATGAGTCCCATATGAGTCCCATATGAGTCTCATATGTGTCATGATTAAGTCCCATGTGACACATTACTCTATTTCATGAGTCCCATGTGTATCACAAAACTATTTGAGTGATGCACATGCATTGGGCATGTCTTTGACATATTTGGACATGTGAGTCCCATGTGGTCACAGATTTGTCAATTGTGGCCATATGAGACTCCAATGTCCAGGTACCCCTTCTAGCTGGGTCTCTAAGGCACTAAACTAGCCTTTATGCCTGTTCTATATAGTGGCATACTGCATTCTCCCCCATGATGTGAGGCATTTGCTGAAGTAAAGTGAATCAGTTGTTGGAGGTTTGATCAGTTTCCTCAACTGTTCCTATCTAAAGCAATTGGTTCATTATCATTAACCATTATTGGGCAGTATGGACTCTTTTCCTTTGTTTATCTCATACTGATTCTCTGTCTCTCTCTTTAGAGGACAAGAACTCCTTTCTTTTGTCATAGGAGTTGTGAACTTTTCTTTTTTCACCTGTTCAATTATCTTGAGCTTTCTTTTTAGCTTGACTGATTCTTTATCTCTCTCTTTTTGGAGGACAAGATCTCCTTTCTTTTTCATAGGAGTAAACTTTATTTATCCTTTGTTCATCTGTTCAATCATCATGCTTTCTTTTTTGCTTTGATGTATTTAACAATTTTCTAGTTCAAATGTTCTAATCATGTTTTGGCAAAACCTTTTCTTCTTTTGCATTTAATCATTGATCAGCATTTGTTTGAGTTTATTTGACTCTTGTTTCTGGCTCTTTTTGCAAACTATCTTCATGTTATGTTTGGCATAAATGGCCCTAGTACTAGACTCTTGTCTTTCCTACTTATGGAGTGCAAACCACAGGATACAGAGCTTGTCATCTCTAGCTGGTTTTCCATTTCTGATTTTTGTACGTCTGTCTGGTTATTCATTATTATCTTGATGACAGCCTGACATGAAATCTCATGGTCTTTTTGAGGCATTTAGCTCTAGCTTTTGGTCTCTCTTTGCATTGACCTTTGCCAGTAGAGTCTGAAATTGCGTCTCTTTTTCTTTGTCAGCTTTTAGCTGCCTTTGGTATTCTGTTGATTGTAGGCCAGCATCTTACTGCTCTTAAACCAATCACAGTGGTACACTTTGGTTCTGCTTTTGCTGTTTTTGAACTAACATACTAGCTTTTATATAAGGGATCACTTTTTCCAACAACATAACTGTCTTGTTGATTCCCCCCCCATGGAAATCATGGAGTTTGTACATGTATTTTGTACATTTTTCAGGATTTACATGTCACATTATCTGACAATCTTATTGTCTTGCTTTGCCAAAGGTATTTAATAAGATAACTTTGCTTTGCCACTTAGTTTTATTGGAGCTCTACAGCTCATAAGTGACCTGGTAAGGGTCCTTTGGAATTTTTCCTGCATCTTTACAGTACTTCTACTTGTAATAGAAGCTTTCTCCTTTTTGTGTTCAAGGCATTGATTATTTGTTCTCTGCTCTTGTACTAAGGACTTATTCTTTTCTCTTTTATTTTAGGTGATTAAAACTCCATTTTTGGATATAAAGTGCTACTGCTGTGCTTAGCCCCTTTTCTTTATATAACTCTTTCTCCTTATTGTTTCTTAGAATTATTGGAGTTAATTGCTCGTTTTTAATGTAGCCAATTACTGGTTAAAGATGTAATTCATGGTACAGAGCCTTTTTCTGGTCTTACAAGGGATTATAACCAATCCTCTTTGTTAGCTCTTATATATATATATATATATTCTTAATATATATATATATATATTTTTATATATATAAAATATTTTTTTTAAGTAAATATTCTCTCCTTTTTAGATGATGCAGAGCCCATCAGGTAAGTTGAATTTGTCACAGCTTTTACACTCTGTCTCATAGGCAGAAGTGTCTTTTAATGTTTGCTATGTAAACTTGTCTGGTGCCTTATAGGTTCAAGACTCTCCTAGGTGGACATACTTGTCCATATTTTGGAGGTCATTCTCAGCACTTTAGAAGATGATTAATTTCTCACTCCAGGAATGAGTTTTATAAATTCACCATTTGCTGTTGGCACTCCCTGGATGTTGAGGAGTATGCTTTAGAACTTCTTCTGGCCTTTCTGCCAAGTCTCTAAACTTATGCCGGTTGCCGGAACTCCACCATTTTAAAGGTTATAAACATGGGATGTACTCATTTTGATATTCTTTTGCATGTGTCTTTGTTGACATTTTCTGCAATTTTCCTAAGACCTGTGCTTTTGGAAGTATAGAACCTTACTAGGTTTTTATAGTATCTGTTGTACAGTCTGAATTTGTTCATGTATAAGTGCAGAAATGTCTGGGGTTACTCCAAATGCCTTCTCAATAGGTGTCTTATAGCCCAAACCTGGTGATGTTAAATGGTTGAGTAGTACACAGACATACTTCAAGCACAAATACCACAAACAATTAGGTGCTCCTACTTTGTCCATAAAGACTGTACTGGTGTTTTTCACTTCTTGAATTCTCCTCTCTGCATAATTCTGATGCTGATGATTAGGCTCTGATTGCATATCCTTAATTGCATATATTCTCAAAATGTCCTTAATCTGCTTAGATGTTTCCACTTTTGCTGAGTCAATCATAAGACCAGATGGTGCTCCTCACTGTCTGATGAAGTCCTGGAGAGTTTGTGGCATCTGATTTTTAGTTTTTATTCTATAAATCTCAGTAAAAGTACTTTTTTTACCCACATAAAGTTGGGCACAAGTATACCCACCAAGGGCCTTCTCACTTGAAAAGAAAATATCTGTAGCAAATGTCTCTCTACATCTCTTAACTTGAAGTGAAAGGTCTCTAGACTTAAAGTGCATTCTATATGCTTGGTTCTAGGTCTAAATTTTGGGACCTTAGCCAACTTGATTGCGACAGAATTGTCTACAAAGATATTGCACCTGATCTTGGGCTTGGAAGCATCCTTCATCAAATTGTGCTTGAGTATTTCCTGCATGAGTGACAGGACTGGAAGGAATTCCCTCATTTCATTGCTGAGGGCATTGTATTTGGCTTTGGTTGTCAACACTGTCACCAAAGTCTGGAGCCTTGAACACCATAATATGGGTATGTCTTGGTATCAAATCAGGAACCCTGATCTTGATTGGGCTGCATCAAGGTCCAATTTGGTTTCTGTGATATCCCAACTCCCTGAGAAAACGGCATCTACGTGACATTCCAATCCCTTTGATGGATCCGGTTTGACCATGAGGCCTTTGCCCTTTGTTTCAAAAAGATATTGACCCAGCCAGTGCATTGCTTTAGCATGCTCTACTTTTGGTTGGGCTAAAAATCTGGCAAGCTGATGGACGGCATAGCTGATATTGGGTCTTGTTGACTTTTCAAGATATAACAACTTTCCCACCACGGATCTGTAGTTGAAGTTGTTGTCATGTGGAGCAGAGGCAGAGTGCCTTAGGAGGATCATGGATGTCTAGAGTGGTGTCAATTTTGTCTTGCAGGTTAAGTCTAGTCTCAGTTCTTTCAATATTTAATTTATCAAATGGGGTTGGGTCATATTAATGATCCCGTGAGGAAGCTTTTTAATTATTACCCCTAAGAAGTCTGCAACACTATCTTTGATGGTCAACTTTGACCCAGTTGACTTATTATCTTCGATGGCTTTGTCAACTAGGTTCTGCTCAGGTGCTGTAATAATGCTATCATCCATATATAGTACATAGAGCACCTTTCCCCGTATGTATAGGCACTCATCATTGACTGACTGAAGAAAGCCCACTTTGATTAGCTGCTTAGCTAAGTGAAGATTCCAAACTTGACCTGCCTGCTTCTGATTGTAGAGGTTTTGAAGAATCCTGTACACTTTGTTGTTGTTGTTTTCTATCCCTCTTGGGACCTCCATGTACAGTGAATCTGTCTCTGCTTGAGCCTGAGTGAAGGCTAAGACATTATCTATCTGTTGAGAGCACCAGCCAAAAGCCGCCATGAGAGGTATCAACACCCTGATTGTTGAGGATCTAGCAACGGGTGCAAATGTCTCCCAATAGTTGACTCCTTGTGTTTGCTTGCTTCTGTCTATGCAGAGGCAAGCCTTATACTTGTAGACCTCACCCGTTGCAATTTTCCTTTTTCTCTTCATTTGCCATACTGACTTGAGTATGGACCCTATGCTTGAGACAAATTGATGTGGAACTGGGACTATGTTGCGTTGCTAAAGGTGTGCTGTCAGCTCTTTGTTCATTGCCTCAATAAAGTGTTGGCAAGTAGGCTCCTTCATAGACTTATGATGGTTCATGATGTCTGCATCTTTAACAGCCGCAGATGCGATGAGACTTTCATCACTCTCTTCTATAGGGAGTTCTATGGCTGAAAAGACAGCCTTGTATTGTTTGGGCTCTTTTCTTGTTCTCATGGAATGCCTCAGACTGTCCACACCATGTCCTGGATGCACTTCTGACTCATCCAATAGACCGTTCATTCTTTGCTTGGATTGTGGTAGTTGTGATGCCATTGTTTCCAAGTCTTGTACTTGGAAGTTGGGAATTCCAACTCCCATCTCCTTGTCATGATAGGTATTGTCATAGGTTTGCTTCTGCAGCTTTTTAGTTGGCAGCTTAAAATGACAGGCCTGTTGCTAGCAGGACTTTGGTGCTAGAAACTCATCACTAAAGATGCTTCTCATTGTTTGAAAAGTCACATCTACTTGGATATGAAATTGTGGTGACACTAAGCCTGTTGTGAGGCTTTAAACCAATGCAATTGTCCTTGCGTGCATTGGAGATGGTGCAAGGTACAGTCCTAGCCGTCCCTGTGCCTCCCATATATTGATCTGCTGACTTGCAGCAATCCAATTGTTGAGCACATATACTGGGGCTGCAAAAGGATGAAAATGGGTAGCATTATAAGATATTTCAGATTTTGAGAATGCTTGCCTTGGTGCAATTTGTTGCTTGATGTCTGGCACCTTGTTGTGAACAAGATTTGCCAATCTTAAGACCTATGGCCATAGGTTTACATTAACTGCATCCAGCCAGCGCTTCTGCACATGAATGAGGACAGTCCTAGCTCCCTCAGCCAGGTCCCTGATGCTCTTCTTGGCAACATAAATTTGAAAATGGGCATTAACCCCACAGAGGGATTGTGTCTGATCCTTTCAATCTACGTCTGCTTTCCAGACTGACTTGGTGAACCTGCCATTGTTGGCATGATAGTGTGTGATTGTCACACCTTGATCTCTTGCCCAAAGTTTGAAAGCATTCTTGGCAATTATTGTTTCAACAGCTGTTGTACTTTCCTGAAGATGAATGTAAGATGCACTTGAATGGTGATCTACAAAGATGGTGGCTGCCATATACCGGCACTTGGATAGTATGCCCTTTAGTTGAGCTATTAAGCCTGGAGTTGAGGCTAGCATTTGGTCCACTGAGATGCAGTCACCAGGTTTCACTACTGATCAACCACCAGTTGCCTTGTATAGAGCACTTGTCCTCCAAGGTCTCTTGGTTGCCTTTCCATACAAGCAACTTGAGCACAGCAGGATTTTGCACTCTGCAAGGTTGTGTGGAATCACCCCAGTCTTTGCCAACATCTATAGACGCTTGAAAGAAATATGGTTGTACCAATGGTGCCACTTGAGTAGCTCTGCCATCATTTCCTCCAGGGTAAGATGCTCCTCATTTACTTTGACATCTGGCATTGGACTTAAGTTTTTTATTTGCTTGGCATTGGGGTGAAGGTCAAACAGAACTGGGTCATTTCTGACATTTTCTTGCTCATGATGTTCCTCATCTTCATTTGTGTTGGTTGTATTATTGCCTTCATCAGAGTTCCCTTTGAGGGGTCCAAATGTGCTTTGGAGAGCATGCATGGACAAATGAGTATGGCTATGGAGAAATGCTTTATATTTGCTGAAGCTGGCACTTGTATAGAAGACTCCTTTCCAGCACATTGGGATCCTAAGCTTAGAATTCCACGTGGACAAGTTGTC
>JADMIO012752797.1_pt1 | contig 63693 bp, 56 predicted proteins | sample 8958161 | NCBI WGS metagenome assembly JADMIO01 (sample SAMN16585339, study PRJNA669376) | soil metagenome | isolation source: Crop rotation soil | place: USA: Cullars Rotation, Alabama | collected 2011
GCCGCGACTTCAAGTCACGTGAATTCCAAGCTTCGGATCCCACTGTGCTGGAAAGGTCGCATCGTTGCCGATCTTCTCCGATGCGCGGCGGAGGTTTTCTTCCGCCAGGTCGTAATTGCCCTGCTTGTAGTAGGCCCAGCCCAGCGAATCGAGGTATGCGCCATTCTGCGGATCCATCACCAGCGCTTTCTTGATCATCGCAATGGCCTCATCGAGACGCAGCCCGCGATCGGCCAGCATGTATCCGAGATAATTCAAGGCTGTCGCATTGTGCGGATCGGCCGCGATCACCTGCTTGAACGCCGCTTCGGCTTCGTCGTATTTCTTCTGCCGCTCGAGGATGGAGCCGCGCACGAAGGCGATGTAATCCTTCTCGTCGGGCTTGGAAAGCTTGTCAGCCTCGTTCAGCGCGGCCTCGGCTTCCGGCCAGTGCCGCAAACGAGCCTCCACCTGACCCAACGCGATATAAATGTCACGGTCTTCGGGAGTCCCCTTCAGCAGCGCCTTCAATTGCGCCACTGCGGCATCGCCCTGGCCCATGTCTGCCTGTTGCGAAGCCAGAACCATCTTCAATTGCTTGTCGTTCGGAAGCTTCTGTACCGCTTCGCGCGCAACGTCGGTCGCCTTTTGCCACAGCTTCGCATCGCGGTAGGTTTCTACGATCTGCTGATATCCGCGCGACGCGTTCTCGTCGCCAAGATCGAGCATCTGCCGGAACGCATCAACCGAGGCATCGGTCTTATGCTGCTCGCGGTAGATCGTCCCCAAGCGTTCCAGGAATACCGAGCGGTTGTTCTTGTCGCCGGCGGTGTATTCGAAGTTTGGCTTCTCGGTTTTCTTCAGCAGCCCCTGCAAGATCTGCGCCGCTTCGTCGTAGCGTCCCTGCGCTTCATAAACCAGCGCAGTGTTATACGGGACCTCGAGCGAATCCGAGACGAGGGAACTGGTCTTCTTCAGGCTTTCCAGCGCCTGATCGAATTTTCCCGAGCGTCGATACAGCTCCGCGATGCGCAGATGCGCCTGCGCATCTTGCGGATCGGCTTCGGTGATGGCTTTGTATTGCTCGAGAGCGGCTTCCGTCTGGCCATCGTTCAAAAGGTTCTGCGCGAGTCCGCGGACCGAATCCAGATTGTCGGAATCTAGCTCCACCGATTTCTTGTACGCGGCGATCGCCTTCTTGTAGTCCTTCTGCTGCTCGTAGGTGTAGCCGAGCGCGGCGAACAACTTCGACGACTGCGAAGAATTCGCAACGTTGGTCAGCACCTTCACCGCGCGCGCGCTGTCGCCTTCTTCGTTGTATAGGTAGGCGAGGCTGGTGACGGCCTCTTCGGAGTCCGGCTGCATCGCCACTGCAGCCTTGAACTCAGACTCTGCTTTGATTAGATCGTTGTTCAGCCGATAGAGCCGGCCGAGCAACAGGTGGTTATCAATGTCGTTGGGTTCCAGGCGAACGATTTGCTGATACTGCTCAATGGCCTTCTGCAGCACGTCGCGCGACTGCGGCCCCGCCTGCGTGTCTCCCATGGAGCGCAGGTAGATCCGCCCTAACAGCTTTCGCGCATCCAGGTTGTTGGGATCGCGCTTCAGGATGTCTTCTGCTTGCTCCACTGCTTCGCGGATGCGTCCCGTTTTCGCGTACAGCTCAGCCATTTCCGCATCAAGGAAGCCGGAGTCGGGGTCGTACTGCGAGGCCAGCCGGTATTCGTCAACCGCTTTCGACACCAGGTCCGAACGCCCCGTCATGGTCGCCTGATCTTCGTAGTAGTGCGCGAGGGAGTAGTGGTAGTAGGCCTGCGCCTTGTCCGGCTTCACCGCTCCAGCTTTGGCCGGAGCAGCCGGTTTTGCCGCAGCATCAGTGTTTTGGGCTGCAATGATGCCGCTGAGCAGAGCGCAAGAGAGGACGACCCGAAGAATCTTCATTATGAACACGCCGGAGCAAGTACCCTGGCGGATTGGATGCTTGCGCCCCGCGCCGGGGTGGATTTTTAACATTGTACGCCCGTTTTCAGCACTCAGCAGGAACTCTAAAGTGCACGACCGATTCCCAAACGTCTGGCTCATATTGCTAAACGTCTGGCGTCATCCTGAGCGAGGCTGGGGCCCAGCCGCTTTTGCCGGGCGGGAGGAACCTGATCGAGGGACCTTGGTTCTTCGTCACCCACAACTCGCAAACGGCATCGACTCCAGCTGCTTACCGGGCTCTTCCACTGATTGGACGCTTTCCACAGCAGCGGGATTCAGGTGCGCCTCAAAGAAGCGCTCCACCGAATCAAGGATCTGGGGTCCCGTCTTTGCGTGGTACACCGCCTGGCGCAGCGCCGTCCCGCCCTGTACGCCGTGTGTAAACCATGCCACGAACTGCTTCATCTTGCCCGGAGCGCCGTGCATCTCTTCATCCACCAGCATTGAGAAATAGCGCCGGATCATCTCGTAGCGGTCGCGATCGGTCGGCTGATCGTAGAGCTTCGCACTCTCACCGGAGGTCATCCCGAGCGAGGACGGGCCCGCCCCGGCGGGAGAAGCCGAGTCGAGGGATCGGCATTTCATCGCTTCGTTGTACTGAGCTATTTGGCGAAAGATCCACGGATTCGACGCTGCTGTGCGGCCGATCATGATGCCGTCGCAGCCGGTCTGCGCGACCATCGCGGCCGCATCTTCCGGCGTGCGGATGTCGCCATTTCCAATGACGGGGATCCTCACCGCCTGCTTTACCGCGGCGATCCACTCCCAGCGCGCATTGCCGCTGTACCCCTGCTCGCGCGTGCGCGCATGCAGCGCCACGCCTTGCAGTCCGCATTCTTCCGCTAGTTTTGCCAGTTCGACGCACACGATCTGGTCGTCGTCCCAGCCGAGCCGGAACTTCACCGTGAACGGGATCGTTACCGATTTGCGTACCGCTTCGAAGATGGTGCGGATCAGCGGCAGGTCGCGCAACAGCCCGGAGCCGCCGTTGCACTTGACCACGCGCTTCGCCGGGCATCCGAGGTTCAGGTCTACGATGTCAAACCCTTCTTCTTCCACGATCTTCGCCGACCCCGCCAGCGTTACCGGGTCTGAACCGAAAAGCTGCGCCGCAATCGGGTGCTCGTCCTCGTAAAAATGGAGATACCGTTTGCGCTTCGATTCGCGCATGCGGTAGAGCCCATCGGCCGAAGTGAATTCGGTCTCGATCATGCCGCAGCCGCCGAGTTCCTTGATGAAGCGCCGGAAAACGGTGTCGGTTACGCCAGCCATCGGCGCGAGCAGCGTCGCCGGCGCGATCTCGACAGTCCCAATGCGCAGCGATTGCGGCACGACCGCAGCAGCAGCCTCGCGCACCGGCGCGGGATTTTCCCAAAACTTCTTCACAATCAGTATTTTACAGGAGATTTGGCAGGTTAGAACCCCGCCGCCTTCTTCAGCACATCCACGCTTCGGGAGGCTTTCATGCGCGCAGCGAGCGATTTGATCGTCCCCACCAGGTGCTGCTCGCCTTCCAGACTCAGCACGGCATCCGCGCGGTCGGCATTGTTGATCGAGCCCGCGTACATCATGATGATCCGTATGCTCGGCTTCATTTCCAGCACCGCTTCCGCAATGCGGTTGCGTTCGGATTCAGGGATCCCGTGCCCGAGCACCGCAACATCGAACTCGCCCAGCCGCATCAGCGTTAGCGCCTCGCGCAGCGTGCTGGCCGATTCCACCGGAACCTCCGCCCGCCGCAAACTTACGTGCCGCTTCACCAGATAAGGGATGGAGTACTCGACGGAAAGGACCCGGCACATATGCGCCCCCAAAAACTCATTGATTTTTCGAGCGACCCTGCGTTGCGTGCTGGCGTGGGACTGACTTCTAAACAAAAGTTGTAAGCAGAGTAGATGCTTCGCGAGCGACTTTGGTTTTTCTTGTCTGCTGTTGACGCCCTTCCGCCTTATACTTGCGAACGCCTGTGGAAATTCCCGGTGACCGCGTGAGTTCGCAGCCTTCTCCTATTCGCTCCAATGATTTACCGACCCACCCTGCACCGCCGAAGGTGCAATCCCGCGCCTATTTTGCGGTCCCGCTGCTGCTCGCAACCGTCGTGCTCTATTACTCAGCGCTGCATTACGGCTTCCTCAATTACGACGACAACGATTACGTCACACAAAATCCGCATGTCGTCACTGGGCTTAGCTGGACGAACATCCGCTGGTCCCTCACTGGAGTCTGGGCGGCAAACTGGCATCCGCTCACCTGGATCTCCCACATGACAGACGTGCAGATGTTCGGGCTGAATCCCGCCGGCCACCACGCAACCAATGCCGTGCTGCACTTGGTCAATGTGCTTCTGTTGTTCTTCCTGCTGGACGCCGCGACAGGAAAGCGCCGACGCAGCGCGATCATCGCGGCGCTCTTTGCGGTGCACCCGCTCAACGTGGAATCGGTCGCTTGGATCGCCGAGCGCAAAAACCTGCTCAGCACTACGTTCCTCTTACTCGCGTTGCTCGCCTACGGGCTGTACGTGCGCAAGCCTGCCATCGCGCGATACCTGCTGGTCGCTCTCCTGTTCGCTCTGGGGTTGATGTCGAAAGCCGCGATCATTACTCTGCCGTTCGCTCTGTTGCTGCTCGATTATTGGCCGCTCGGGCGCTTTTCCGGCGAAGCAAAGCAAAGTCGCGGCCTGATATTGGAAAAAGTCCCGCTTCTATTCATCTCCATCGCCGCCGCACTCGTTACGGTATGGGCACAGCACAGCGGAGCCGCCCTTGGAACGGCTTCTGCCCTACCTCTCTGGCAGCGGCTAGAGAACGCGGTCTATTCTTACGCTGTCTATCTCGGCAAAGCCATTTGGCCGTCCGATCTTGCCGTCTTCTACCCACATCCAGAAGGAGCGCTGGCTGCGTGGAAGGCCGCGGTCGCTGCACTTTTGCTGATCGGCATCTCCGCCCTTGTCTGGAAGTACCGCGAGCGCCGCTACTTGGTCACCGGCTGGCTATGGTTCCTCGGCGTCATGATCCCGATGATCGGCATCGTGCAGGCCGGCCGCCAGGCGATGGCCGACCGCTACGCGTACGTCACCTTCTGGGGATTGTTCGTGATCGCGGTCTGGCTGCCTGCCGATCTCGCTGAACGATTCAAGCTCTCGCAGCGCGCCCTTGGCACTATCGCGGTCGCAGTACTGCTCGGATACGGCAGCGCCGCGTACGCGCAACTCGGATATTGGAAGAACAGCTACGCGCTGTTTACGCATGCGCTCGCTGTGACAAAAAACAATGGTATCGCCGAAGGGAATTTAGGTGACGCTCTTGTGCAAATGGGACGGCCCGACGAAGCCGTACGGCATTTCAAGCGGGAGGTCGAGCTTCTGCCCGAGCTCTCGACCGGTCATTACAATTACGCAACCATTCTGCACCGCGAAGGCAATCTTGCACAGGCTCTGCCGCAGTACGAACTCGCGATCCGCTACGGGTCAGATCCTGCCGAGCTCGCGCAGGCGCACAACAATCTCGCTGTGCTGTTCGCGCAGTCCGGCCGGCTCGAAGACGCACGCCGCGAGTACGACGCCGCCCTCGCACTCGATCCCAACAAGCTGAACGCGCTGCTTGGCCGCGGGGAATTGGAATTTCAGCAGAAGGAATTCGATGCCGCAGCCCGCGACTTCAGCCACTCTCTAGAGATCGATCCCGGGCTGGCCGAAGCCCGCCAGCGGCTGAATGAAATCAAAAACAAGAACGCCACAGATTCACACTGATTCACAAAAAAATCCAGAAGACCAGTGCAAATCTGCGGCTCTTTCGCCCCGCGAACATCCGCATCTTGAACGATGTCATTGTTGGCAGGAATCTCCCGGCGCCTACTCTTCTTCTTCCACGATCCCCGCTCTCGCCGCCTTCGCCGCGGTCACGATCTTCTCCTGCTGCTGTGCCGGGACGATGTCGTAATGCGCCATCTCCATCGAGAAGCTGCCGCGCCCTTGTGTCATCGAAGTGAGGTCCGTGCCGTAGGTCAGCATCTCTGACATCGGGACTTCGGCCTTCACGATGGTGTTGCCCGCCTTGTTGTCCATGCCCTGTATGCGCCCGCGGCGGGAATTCAAGTCACCCATGATGGAGCCGGCGAATTCGTCGGGAATGGTGATCTCCACGTGCATGATCGGCTCAAGCAGCGTCGGCTTGGCCTGCTCCATGGCTTTCTTAAAGGCGATGCGGCCCGCCGTCTTGAACGAGAGTTCGTTCGAGTCCACATCGTGATAGGAGCCGTCGTAAAGCGTGACGCGGAAATCTACGACGGGAAATCCCGCGAGATATCCTCGCTGCGCCGCTTCCACGATTCCTTTCTCGACCGCGGGAATGTAGTTCTTCGGGATAGCGCCGCCGAAGATGTCATTCACGAACTCGAAGTTTGCTCCGCGCGGCAGCGGCTCCATCTTGATCTTGCAATCGCCGTACTGCCCGTGCCCGCCGGACTGCTTCTTGTGGCGTCCCTGCACGTCGGCGCGGCCGCGGATGGTTTCGCGGTACGGCACCTTCGGCGCCTTAAGGTTCACCTCCGCGTGATAGCGCTTCTTCAGCTTCGCGACGATGACTTCGATGTGCTGCTGCCCCGTGCCCGCGATCAGGAATTCTTTCGTCTGCTCATCGCGGAAGAAGCGCAGCATCAGGTCTTCTTCCATGAGCTTATGAATACCCGACGCCAGTTTGTCTTCGTCGGCGCGCGTCTTCGGCTCGATAGCGAACGTGATCGCCGGCTCCGGCAACGTGATCGCCGGGTACTGGATGGCGTGCGCCTTGTCGCCCAGGGTGTCGCCGGTGAGTGTGTCGCGCAGCTTCGCCACCGCGCCGATGTCGCCGGCGTGCAGCTCGGTCACCGGCTGCAAATTTTTTCCCTGCGGAATGGAGAGATGCGAAAGCTTTTCCGAAGTCTGGCGCGTGAAGTTCTGCACGCTTGCATCGTTCTTGATCACGCCGGAAAAGACCTTGAAGTAGGAGATGCGGCCGGCAAACGGATCGTTCGCGGTCTTGAAAACATAAACCGACGCCGGCTCTTTATCGCTTACGTGCCGCTCCTGCGAGTGTCCGTTGCCGCTCGCCTCAGGCGCGGCATGCACCGCCCGATGCTCGGCCGCAGTCGGCGCGTAATCCACCAGGAAGTCCAGCAGGTGGTCGGTTCCGATGTTGCCCAGCCCCGACGCAAAGATCACGGGGAATATCTTGTCTTCCTTAATGGCCTCATGCAGCGCGGGGATCAGGTGCTCTTCCGGGATCGTGCCCGTGTTGAAGAATTCCTCCATCAGCTCGTCTTTACCTTCGGCGATGATCTCCACCAGCTTCTCGTGCGCCTCTTTGCACTGCTCAGCGATGTCGTCTGGGATCGGGCCTTCTTTTCCTTTGCCGCTGCCGCCCATCTCGTAGGTGTAGGCCTTCATGTTGACCAGGTCCACCACACCCTTCAAACTTTTTTCGCTGCCGATAGGGATCTGCACCGGGACCACTTGGCGCCCGAACGCCCCGACCAGCGTCTCCATCACGTGCTCGTAGCTGGCGCGGTCGCGGTCCATGCGGCTGGCGACGATCACGCGCGGCAGCTCGATTTCTTCCGCGAACTTCCAGACGCGCTGCGTCACCACTTCCACACCGTGTACACCGTCCACCACCACGATCGCCGACTCCGCCGCCATCATCGCGGCCTTGGCTTCGTGCACGAACATCGGGAAGCCAGGGGTATCGAGGATGTTGATTTTGGTATCGTGCCACTCCAGGTTGGCGATGCCGGTCGAAATCGACATCTTCCTGGCGATCTCTTCTTCGTCGTAGTCGGTCGGCGTGTCACCCACGTCCACGCGCCCCAGCGTCTTGGTGGCGCCGGCGGTGTACAACATGGATGAGACCAGGGAGGTTTTGCCGGCGTGCGAATGGCCGACCACGGCTACGTTGCGGATCTTAGGGCCTTCAAAGACTTTCAAGCGGACTCTCCTTCATTCGCTCTGGGCAGAGCGCGACCGAAGTGAATCGGGGCAAGAATGCTAGCACAGGCGTGAATCGCGGCTCAACGCTGCTGGATAGGGCTTCCGGATAGGATTCCGGAGGCACACTCATCACCAATCACAAATCACCAGTCAAAAATTATTTCTCGATGTGCAGATTGATCGTCACATCTTTGCGCGAATCGAAGGAGCTCAACCGTTTGGTATCGCTCTTCGCGCCTCCCGCCTGGGCAAAAATCTCGTAATCCACGTTCGGCAGCAGCGCGTTGAACTGGTACTTGCCCGCATCGTCGGCGATGTACGTCTTCAGGGCACTGGTTCGCGTGTTCTTGATGTACACGATCGCGTCCTTCAGCGGCGCATCGTTGTTGCCCGTTACCCGCCCGCTCACGGTGCGGAATTGCGGGCCCTTCTGCTTCTCCGGCGGCGGCGGACCAGTGCTCCCGTGACTCGGCCCAGGCGTGTACTGCGCTGCAGCCAAGCCGCCCAGCAGCAACAGTCCACACGTGATGGCGAAAACCCGCTTCATAGCTCTAATCTTATCCGGTATTCAGGTTAGATGCAGAAAAGCTGCCGTCGTGAGGACGCCAGGCTGTCAACTCACAGCGTGTCATCCTGAGCGCAGCGAAGGACCTTGCGTTTGCCTTCACGAAACACGACTTATTTCGCCAAATGCACCGACACATCCTGGCGCTCATCGTTCTCCACGTGCACCTTCACCTCCGGGGCAGGAGGATCGCTGGTGATCACGTAATCCGCCTCACCCGCGGGCACGCGTTGCGCGAACTCGCCGGAATGATCGCTGGTCAACTCCCACTTAGGTTTCTTCTGGTCGGAGCGGCGGATCTTGATCTTCACTCCGTACGCAGGACGCTCGTCCGCGCCGTAGACGGTGCCGAAGATCAGCGCATAAGGTTTTTTGGCGGAGGGATCGGAGGCGTGCAGAAGGGGGGCAACGAGCAGCAGAGTAAAGATGAGGAAGCTATTCTTCCTCGTCTTCATCCTCGTCCTCATCCTCATCATCGTCATCGTCGCCCACTTTGCTCAGCTCGAGGGGCGATGTGCTCACAACTTCGAACTCGGCGCCGCACTCCGTACAGGAGACGGTCTCGCCCTCGTCCACCTCGTCTTCTTCAAAATCCATGTCGGTTTCGCAATCGGGACAAAGTACCATCGCGTTCGCCTTTCCCTGGGTATCGGTTCGTTTCGGGTGCATTTATATTTAGAATCCTTTGGTGCCGCCGTCAAGTGGCTGGTGGCCGCTGTGCATTAATGGAGCAGAAATGATTGTTCGGAAGATGACCGTCCTTGGGCTTCTGATGTTGGCCGCGTTTACGATGGTTGCTCAGCAACCGCGCAAGTCAAATTCTGCCAAACCGCGCAATCCGCGCAAGGTGGAAACCTACGCCGTCACCGGCACCGCCGCCTACGGCGACTCCATCAAGCCGGAAGCGGTGATCGCAAAAGCGCTGCGCAACGTCTCCGCCGAGCACATCCGCCAATTGGACCTTAAGCTCGTCAGCTTCGGCACGCGGCACACGATGTCGGCTACGGAAGGCCCAGACGGGATCGGCGCCGCGCGCGAGTGGATCCGCTCCGAGTTCGAACAGATCTCCAAAGATTGCCACGGCTGCCTTGAAGTCCAGACCGACGAATTCACCCAGCCCGTCTCCGACCGGATCGATCGCCCCACGCAGATCGTGAACGTCTACGCCGTACAGCGCGGCACCGATCCTGACCAGGCCAACCGCATCTTCCTCGTCACCGGACACTACGACTCGCGCAACAGCGATGGCATGGACATCACCAAGCCCGCTCCCGGCGCCAACGACGACGCCAGCGGAACCTGCGTCTCGCTGGAATCCGCGCGCGTGCTCAGCAGGCTGAAGTTCCCGGCCACCATCATTTATCTCACCGTGGCCGGCGAGGAGCAGGGGCTTTACGGCAGTGAACATTTCGCCAAAATGGCCAAGGAAAAGGGCTGGCAGATCGAGGGCGTGCTCAATAACGACATCGTCGGCGGCAACCGCACTCCCGGCGACAAGGAGCAAGACCCGACTATAGTCCGAGTCTTCTCCGAAGGAATTCCATCGACCGCGACCGAGAAGCAGCGTAACCGCTTGCTCGACCTCGGCTACGAGGATGATGGCCCTTCGCGCCAGCTCGCGCGCTACGCTCGCATCGTCGCACGCGCATATCTGCCGCAGTCTGGCGTCGGACGCTTTACGCCCAAGCTGGTCTTCCGTCAGGACCGCTTTCTACGCGGCGGCGATCACATCTCGTTCAACGAAGCCGGATACCCGGCCGTGCGCTTCACCGAATATCGCGAAGATTTCAACCATCAGCACCAGACGGTACGTACCGAGAATGGCATCGAGTACGGCGACCTGCCCAAGTTCGTGGATTTCGACTACATCGCCAACGTCGCGCGCCTGAACGCCGCCACGCTGGCTTCGCTCGCCGCTGCGCCCGCCGCTCCGGCGAATCCACGCATGTCGGTGAAGGAACTGGAAAACGTCACCCAGCTCGCCTGGGACGCAGTTCCCGGCGCGACCGGCTACGAAGTCCTGTGGCGTGCAACCACATCGCCCGAGTGGGAGAATGTCGAAAGCTTCGGCGAGGTCACGCGCGCCACTCTGCCGCACTCCAAAGACAACGTTATCTTTGGCGTCCGCTCGATCGGCAACCACGGACACAAGTCGCTGGTGGTTGTACCACTTCCGGCGCAGTCGCTCGATGCCCCGGCATCGCCGCCAAAATGATTGCATCAAAGTAAAAAGCAGAAAGCCAATGCCCAGCAACCGCTATCGCAATGACAATGTCACGATGGGCTTCCCGCCCTTTACCGGAGCGGTCCGCGCCATCATTATTTTCAGCACGGCTGTTTACGTCCTCATTCTGCTGGCCCGCGCCTTCGCTCCCGACATCGGCGATGCGCTGGCCGTGAACGGCGCGCTCGTCGGGCAGAGCGTCTTGCACGGCAGGATCTGGCAGCTCGTAACTTACGGCTTCGTAAACTTCGATCCCATCAATTTCGCGCTCTCAATGCTCGGGGTGTACTTCCTGGGCGGGTCGGTTGAAGGTGCGCTTGGTTCGCGCCGCTTCGTCCAGTTCTATTTCCTGTCTCTGGCCATCGCCGGCGCGCTCGGCACCGTCGCCTCCATGAGCGGCGTGGTCGGGCAAGGCCCCGCTTTTGGTGCGGGTGCCGCGACCAACGCCATCCTCATGGGCTTCTACCTGCTGCATCGGAACGAGTCGCTGACCATCTTCCCGTTCCCCATCCAGATTCCCGCCAAATACATTGTGCTCGGCACTGCGGTCCTGGAGACCGCGTACCTGTTGCTCGCGCATTTTGCGCTGTTCTACCTGGTGCTGCTCTTCGGGCTCGCCGCCGGCTACCTCGGCTTTGCGTTGCTGCTGGGACAGCGCAACGCCTATCGCCCGGCAACTTCCGGTGTGGGCCGCGGCTTGTCGGACCGCATGTACGCAGTCGCTCCCGCTAAGCGCGAATCACTCATCGCGCGCGTGAAGAATGGATACCATCGCTGGAAGCGTCGCCGCATGGCTCGGAAGTTCGAGGTCTACATGCGCAAGCACGACCGCTCCGTTTACTTCGACGAGCACGGCAACTACAAAGGCCACGAACTCCCCGACGATGAAAAACCCAAAGGCGAAGGCAAAGGCGGCTGGGTCAACTGATAGTTGTTCCTTGATTTGGTTCTCATCCTGAGCGCAGCGAAGAACCAGTTGCTCCTGCTTACGTTTCGCGCGTGGAAGCTCACCGCTTCCTTCGCTCCGGCAGCGGCTTGTGCCGGGGCAGCTTTCTTCGCTCTCTGCGTTTCGCCAGCTGCGCGTGCGTGATGCCCGCTCCATCGTCTGCGCCGACCACATGCAGCCGCAGGAAGTTCGTTGAGCCTGTGGCCTTCTGGGTTCCTGCAACGATTCCGACCACGTCGCCATAATCCGCCGCGTTCATCTTGAGCAGCTCTTTTTCGGCGTCCTGCACCATGTCGTCGCTGGTGGAAGATTCTTCGCACGAGATCGGATGCACTCCCCAGTAAAGATTCAGCCGGTTGCACACCGTGTCGCGGTGCGAGAAGGCGAAGATGCGGCACTGCGGACGGTATTTCGATATTAGCCGAGCCGTCGTGCCTGTCTCCGTGAAGACTGCGATGGCTCGCATTTCGAGATCGAGCGCAGCGTGCGCAACCGACTCGCAGATCGTCTCTGAGATCGAGAGCGCGCGATGATCGCGCCGCCGGTGGGCCACACCGGTTTCGTGCATGTGGCGCTCCGTCTCATTCACGATGCGCGACATGATCGCCACTGCCTCCCGCGGATACTTGCCGCTCGCCGTCTCGGCTGAGAGCATCACCGCGTCGGTTCCATCGAAAATCGCGTTTGCAACGTCACTTGCCTCGGCACGTGTGGGTCGCGGGTTCTCGATCATCGATTCCAGCATCTGCGTCGCCGTGATCACCGGTTTGCGCCACTCCGCCGCCCGCCGGATGATGTGCTTCTGGATGATCGGCACCTGCTCTGGCGGCATTTCCACGCCGAGGTCGCCGCGCGCGACCATTACTCCGTCGGCGACTTCAAAAATCTCTTCCAGATGCTCGATGGCCTGCGGCTTTTCCAGTTTGGCGATCAATGGTGTGTCGTAACCGCGGTCGGCGATAAAGCGTTTGATCGCGCGGACGTCCTCGGCGGTGCGAATGAACGATGCCGCCACCATGTCCACGCCCGATTTCAGCCCGAACTCCAGGTCCTGTTCGTCCTTCTCCGTCATCGAAGGCACGCTCACCGTGATGCCTGGCAGGTTGATCCCTTTGTGCTCGCCGAGCATGCCGCCGTTGACCACGTCGCACTGCACGTCAGCGCCGTCGATCGTGCGCACGCGCAGCTCGATCAATCCGTCGGAGAGCAAAATGCGGTCGCCCGCTTTAATTTCCTCCGCCAACGTTTGAAAGGTTGTCGAGATGAGCGTGGCGGTGCCTGGGATATCGCGCGGCGTAATGGTCACGCGCGAGCCTGCCTTCAGCGCGACCGGCGTTCGGAACTTCAAGCGCCCGGTGCGGATCTTCGGCCCTTGCAGGTCCTGCAGGATGCATATCGTGCGGCCCAGCTTGTCCGCGGCGCGGCGTAAAGTCTCCATGCGCTTGTGGTGTTCGGGATAGGTACCGTGGGAAAAGTTAAGCCGCGCAACGTCCATGCCCGCGTGCATCAGATCACGGATGATGGATTCGCTATTCGTCGCCGGGCCCATGGTGCACACGATCTTCGCGCGCCGGTGCTGGGTTACATGTTGGTGGTCTGGGTGAAGGTCTGGGACAGCCGACGCCGGCACTTCGCTGGCAAGCTTGTTCACACGCGCTCCATGGGCCTAACTCTCGATTGTAAATCCTCCGCGCGGCGCCCCGGCGTGGACTCCGGCAGAGCAGTCACCGTTCGCGGATACATCGTCGCGTTGAACTCTGCCCCAAGCAGCACGATCAGCGACAGCAGATACATCCATACCAGCAGCGCGATGGCCGCCCCCAGCGGCCCATAGATGGCGTTGTAGGTCGCGAAATTGACCATGTACCAGCCGAAAAATTCCGTCGTGCCGAACCACAGGATGGCGGCGACTGTGGCGCCGGGCGTCACGCGATACCACGCCTGCCAGCGCGGGATCCCGAAGTGGTATATAAGCGTGAGCACTGCCACGGTCGTGAGCAGACCGATCGTCCAGCGCAGCAGCGTCCATACGATGATGATCAGCGCTCCCACCGGCTTGCTCGTATTACTGATGAACCACAACTCGATCTCGAAGCCGAACGCCATCGAGATCGTCGCGACTGTCATTGGCACCAGCGTCGCTAGCACCAGCGCGATCGAAATCACGCGCTGCTTTACCACATTCCATGTGTAAGGCAGGCGGTAGGCTTTGCAGAAACCTTCCATCCAGCTCACGATGATTCCCGAAGCCGAGATGATGGTGATCAGCGAAGCGGATATAAGGATATGGAGTGGGACACTTTCTTTTCCCTGGAAGTAGGGATCGGCGCCGCGCGCCGTTCCCGGCGGCATCACCTGGTGCATGGTGTGCGCGATCTCTGAAAGATAAATGCGTGTCTCGGGAAAAGCGGCGAGCACGCTGGCAACGATCATCAGCGCGGGAAACAGTGTCAGGATCGAGTAATAAGCCGCCGCCCGCGCAATGGTGAAGATGTCGTGCTGGAAGCTGCCCCAGATCGCGAGCCACAGTATCCGCAGCGCTCTTCGCATAAGCGCCTAAGGATACTCGCGGCCTCACGCATTAGGCCAGTGTTTTAGCTGGTGTAGGTACCGCCTACGTTGGTGTAGGTACGGGCGTCCTCGCCCATACGTCAGTCCGAGGCAGCCAAGCAGTTTTCGCCTCTACGGAAGCGCGATAAATGGAAGTGCGGGTAAATTCCGCACCTAGAGCCGCGGCATGCCGCGTCTCAGGATCGCCAATTTACTCTCACCAATAGCTCACCTTGAACTTGTCGCCCCAAACATCGAAATCGGTCTGGGTCTTGTTGCCGTTCAGCTGAAAGTGGAGAGTGATCCAGTTCCCACTGTAGTTAACGGTCGTCGGGTAAACGGATTTATTGACGTAATACTTGTGGCCGTTCACTGTGACCGCGTCGAAATACACCTTCCCATTTGCGCGGTGTCCTTCAAACAGGGTGTGGGTCCAGCTGTACGCCTTGGGGCGACTACACGGGGCGCTGGTGTTCACCCACTTCGAATACTTGTTGTCCCATACTCGGAACACGCCGAAGTAAAACGAGCACTGCCAGTCCCAGCGATACCACTTCGTCCCGACGTGCTGGCTTACCGAGAACTCCATCCCAGTCGGGGCCGAAGGGTTCTTGTAGTAATAGCTCGTGTCGTTTGTGAAATGCGTGGCGGTGCTGTTATAGCCGACGCGCTTGAACCACAGCGCGTCCGACAGTGGAGTGCTGCCGCCTAAATGGAACTTCGCTGAGTTGCCATCGAGTGAAGGCGAAGACTGGTGTTGCGTGAGCGAGTATGTCGCCACACCGCCATTCGCGCAGGCGGAACAGGAATTCCATCCTGTCTGTTGGTCGAGATTACTGGCGGTTGTTGCTCCGGCGGATGAGACTAAAAAAGAAACAAAAAATACCGCTACCCAGGGGAACCAAGTCGTTCTCACGCGAACGCTCCTAATATTAAAGATGGGGCTTGCTGTGGAAGTCGTAACCGTACTAGGGGTTCTACTTACGCTCAATGAGGCTAAGACCTTAGTCACTCTTTTTGGCGTACTAGTCCCGTTCTACTAAGGTGCATCTCTTCCTCAGGCATACGTCAGGGCTGATGTCAGTTTGCGTCTTCACCGATTCTTGATTTTTCTTCTGGGACGAAACGCCGCTGGCGCGGGATTAGGCAAATTGGCATTGGACAACCCCTGTTTCCGGAGTGCCTTCTATCCAGCAGGAGCTTTCAATGGTTCGGGCCGAGTCGTGGGCAATAGTGGCAGTCCTTTTGTGTCTAGTGGTGGTAGAAAACGGATGTGGTGGGGCAGGAAAGTCTTCCGGCTCCTCTTCTTCTTCCAATCAGCCGGTTCAGGCCTCCGTCAACCACATCGTCTTCATGCTGCAGGAGAACCGCTCTTTCGACAGTTACTTCGGCCGCCTCGGGCAGTACAAGCGTGATCACGGTATTCCCGGAGACGTTGAAGATCTTCCGCTGAACGTCACACTCTTCACGCGCTCAGGAGCTCCGGTGCAGCCCTTCCATTTCCGCACCGTGTGCCAGGAAAACATCAGCCCTTCCTGGAACCAAAGCCATTTCTATTGGGACGGCGGCAAGATGGATTTATTCATGCACACCGCCACCAAGTCGACCATTGATCCCGATGGGACACGGGCCATGGGCTATTTCGATCAGAGCGAACTTCCTTATTACTACGAACTGGCCAGCCAGTACGCCACCAGCGATCGTTTCTTTTCCTCGGTGATGACGGAGACTGTGCCCAATCGCCTTTACATGATGGGCGCTACCTCTTGGGGGGCCACCAAAGCCATTGGACCATTCCCGCAGCAATACACGCTGATCTGGGACCGGCTGAATGATGCCGGCGTCAACTGGAGATATTACGTTCCATCCGCCAGCAAGCCGCCGTTTATCGAGCAGTTCCCCGGCGGCGCAGCGCGCTACGGCAGCCACGTCTTTCCTATCAGTCAGTACTTTACCGATCTGAAGAGCGACAGCACGTTTCCGCAAGTCGTCTTCATCGAGCGCCTTGAAGGTTTCGATGAACACCCCGGCAACAACATCCAGATAGGCGCAGCCAAGGTCAAGACTTACGTTGACGCCCTGATGCAGAGCCCCGCCTGGCCTACCTCGGCGTTCATACTCGCTTTCGACGAGGGGGGCGCTATGTACGACCACGTGCCGCCCGTCTCCGTGCCGCCCCCGGACAATATTCCGCCCGACCTGGGGCCGCAGGATTTTCAAGCAGGCTTCGACATGACCGGGTTCCGCGTTCCGTTCATCCTGGTCTCCCCGTGGGGAAAACCTAACTTCGTCTCGCATACTCCCCGGGACTTTGCCTCGATCCTGGCCTTCATCGAGTCACGTTTTAACCTTCCGGCGCTGACCGCGCGTGATGCGGCGGCGGATAACATGTCTGAATTTTTTGATTTCACTGGATCGCCGAGGACCACGATCCCCCCTCTGCCTGATCAGCCGAAGAACGGGGTTTGCGATCCCACTCGGGAAGTAGCTCCTGGACACTGATCGAGCTGGAAACTGATTAAGATTAGAAAGAGTTTTTGGGCACAATGCAAAATATTAGGAGTTATGCGAATAGAAAGCTGCCAAAAGCGGCGCTCTTATTTGTGCTATTAGCCCTCTTCGTCGAATGCCGCGGGCCTCTGAACCTTTCGGAGATCCCGGAACCTATTACTCCCTTCAAGCCGGTAACCAACCGTGTGATCCTGGTGGTGCTGGAGAACCAGAAATTCAACGCCATCATCGGTAACCCCCGCGCGCCGTACTTGAATTCCCTGGCGGAGAAGTATGCTGTCGCCGGAAATTTCTTTGCCAATACCCATCCCTCCATCGGGGATTACTTCATGCTCACGACCGGCAACATCATCAGTAACGACCTGGTTTTCCAGGGCATCGTCGAGCAGGACAACATCGTCCGCGAATTAGGACAGCATTCGATGGATTGGATCGCTTACGCGCAAAGCATTCCCCAACCCGGCTACACCGGCGATCGTGCCTATCCCTATGCCAAGACGCATGTGCCGTTCGCTTATTTTGCCGACATCATCAAGTTTCCCGATCAAGCAGCAAAGATGGTCGGCACAGACGCGCTGCAGAGCGACGTTGCTCTCGACGCCCTGCCCGCCTTCGTTTACATCACACCCGATCAGCTACACAACATGCACGATTGCGCCAGCGGCATCCCGAAGACCTGCACCAATGACGACAAGGTGGCAGATGGTGACGCCTGGTTACAACAGACACTCGACCCTATCATTCAAAGTCCCAGCTTCGCAGCGCACAACACCCTGCTCGTGATCACCTGGGACGAGTCTTTCGATAAGGATGATGAAAATGGCGGCGGGCACATTCCCGTGATTCTTGTCTCTCCCGACGTGAAGCCCGGATACGTCTCCGATACTTTCTTCCAGCACGAAAGCGTGCTCAGGCTGGTGGAGGAACGGTTGGGATTACCGGTGGTTCTCGGCGCATCAGCGGGCGCGCCTTCGATGCAGGAATTCTTCCACAATTCGGCAGGCCCGCCGAATCCGGAACCTTAAACGAGAAGGCGGGCATTCGCCCGGGCCTTTTTCTTGCCTCAACTCTCTACCAGTAGGTCAGCTTGAATTTGTCGCCCCACACCGAGTAATCCGTCTGGTATTTACCACCGTTCAATTGGAAGTGGAATGTCACCCAGCTGGTGGTCGTGGTGACCGGCTTCGGACTGAAGGTTCTGTTCACGTAGTGCTTCACTCCATCCACAGTGAACGAGATGAAGACTGTCTTCCCGCTGATCCGCTGACCTTCGAGCACCACGTGCTGCCATTTGTAGGCTTGCGGCCGAACGCACGGCACCGACGTGTTCACCCATTTGGCGCCGGCATTGTCCCATGTGCGCCAGAAGCCGACCGTGTACGCGCATTGCCAGTCCCAGCGGTACCACAGTCCGGGACGATGCTGCGCCGCGGAAAATTCCATCCCCGACGCCGCTCCCGGATTCTTATAGTAGTAATAGACGTCGTAAATGAAATGGTTCGCCGTTCCGTTTGTGGACATCTGCCGATAGAACAGCGCGTCTGAGTACGGAGTGCTTCCGCCGATCCAAAATTTCGTGGAGTGGCCATCGAGTACGGGCGAAGTTTGACCCGGCGTCATGGAATACAGCGCGACGCCTTGTCCTTTAGCGCACGCCGAGCAGACCTTCCAACCTGACATCTGGTCGATACTGCTGAACGTGGTTTGTGCGTTGAGAGCGGCGGCAGTGAGCAGTACAACAGATAAGATGAGCAGAACAACTTGCCAAGCTTTGAACAAGCCCCTTCCCTCCCTCGCCCGGCCGGGCGGCCCGAAGACTCTTGCCTCTCAGGAAGGTTGAAGGGTAAGGGTGGTAATGCTTAATCACCATACAGGGAAAACACTAGAGCGGCGCCGTAAAGAGGCTCACGCAACCAATAGGTGTGACGAATTGTCTTAGCGGCTCGGTAAGGGTGACGCTGAAGCCGCGATCGGCTCCACGATGGCGGGGTGGATCTCCCACACGCTCGCAACGTAACGGCTGCCGCGCTTATGTTTGGCGTCCTGGTATGGGAGTCCGCGTACTGTGACCGCGAATGGCTCGGGCACTTCCTGCTGCAGCACGCTTAACTCCACGCCGTGGTCGCGTAAAGCCTGCTGCAGAGTCTTGCGCGCCGTGCAATATTCCTGGTCCACCGGAGTCTCCACGATGACTCGAGGTGCGTCTTTGGCCGGAGTCGCCGAGATTTCGATGTGAATGTCGCAATCTCCGCGATACGCCCACGCAAATTGCACGTACGCCCGAGGGATAGTCACCATCTGAAGCTCACGTCCCGTGCGCGGCGCATCATTTCTGGGATTAGAACTTTGGTCCCAGCTCAGCATGTCTTCCACGCTCACCGTTTTCGGCGGCATGTCGGGCAGAGGGATATGTTTTTCCGCGAAGCGGTAGTCGGTGGTTTTCTCCGACCGTGGCTGGCAGCCGCATACATCGAGCTTGTCGTCCGCAAAAACGGATGACGCAAGAAAAAATCCGAGCAGCAGAATAAAGGAAGATGGCTTCATCGGATTGCGACCCAAAATCTTTCGGAGGGACGGGGCTTCAGCCCCGCCCCTCCCCCACCGATAAGAGAGGGTTTTAGCCTGGCTTAGTCTCTACGCCGTGTCTGCCGGAGCGCCGTCGCAAAACTCCTGCCCGCGAAGCTGATCGTCTCCACCACGTTTCCGGTCACGGTCACCCTGGCACCCTTGCCCGGCACGCCATAGTTCTCGCTCAGGATCCAGATCTTGCCGGTTCCGTCATCCAGCTGGTACACGCCCGTGCCCAGCGCGCCGTAGGTTTCCGTCACGGTACCGCGCAATGCAACTTCTTTGTTATAAAAATGACCGGGGTCCTGCTGGATCTTGTTCACGGTCGTCTGTGTAGGGCATCCCGCGATCAGCACCATCGCGATCGTGACCGCCGCCACTACAAACAGCTTCGTCGCATTCCTCATCTTCTGCCCTCCAGTGGGATACCAAAACTTTGATGCAGAGTTCCACCTGTGCGTCTACTTCCGCCACCGTATAAACCCGTCCGCCCGCCGAATGTTCCGACGCGCTGAAAACCGTTGCGCAGGTATTCATTCTTGTTAGCAATGCCCCTGTGTTAGCTTTATTCCCTTCAGGAGACGCCCATGCTCCGCCTTCGCCTCTTCATCGCCATCTTCATCGTGTGCGCCACGTGTTCAGCACAATCCAAGCCCAAAGTCCGCGCTATTACCGGTTTCGTCCGCCTCGACCACGCCCAATACCAGCAGCAGATCGAGGACACACTTGTCGTCCTTCGCGAAGCCAAAAAACAATTCGAAGCCGCAGGATATGAGGTCGAGACCGTGCGCATCACCACCCAGCCACTCGCGCAGCTCGTCTCCGGCATGAGCGACCCTGATGCGCTCGCCTATCTGAAAGCCCTCGACGCCCTTTCGGTGAAGGAGAATTTTCTTCCTAACGTGGGCCCCGCAATGATGAGCGACTCCGACGATCCGAAAACCGTCCGCTTGCTTGAGCAGGCGCTCTCCGGCCTGCCGAATATCGAAGGCAGCACTATCATCGCTGCCGGCGACGGTATCCATTGGAAGACGATCCACGAAACCGCCGCGCTGGTGAAGTATGTTGCCGACCACAGCGCGCGCAGCCAAGGCACCTTCAACTTCACCGCAACTGCGATGTTGCAGCCCTACGGACCGTTTTTCCCCGGCTCCTATCACAACGGCCCGGGTAAGCAATTCGCCATCGGATTCGAAGGCGCGAACGTTGTGCAGGAAGTTTTCAAGCAGACGCGCGACAACATGGAATCAGCCACCGCCGCACTGACCAAAGCTCTCGACGTTCACGCGCATGCGGCCGACCGCATCGGCAACGAGGTCGCGCGCAAGACCAAGTGGGCCTACATGGGACTCGATCCCACGCCCGCGCCGCTCGCGGACGTTTCCATCGGTGACGCCATCGAGTCTTACACCGGAGCAAAATTCGGCGGCAGCGGAACCATGACCGCCTCGCGCATCATCACCACCGCCGTAAGAGCCGTCTCCGTGAAGCAGATCGGCTACGCGGGGCTGATGGTACCCGTGATGGAAGATAAACTCCTCGCCCAGCGCTGGGCCGAGGGCACCTACAACATGGATTCGCTGCTCGCCTACTCCGCCGTCTGCGGCACCGGCCTCGACACCATCCCGCTTCCCGGCGACATCCCGCAGGAGCAGCTCGAGCGCATCTTCTCCGACGTCGCCGTCCTCGCGACAAAATGGAACAAGCCGCTCTCCGCCCGCCTGCAGCCGGTGAAGGACAAAAAAGCCGGCGACACCACCGAGTACCAGGACCCTTATCTGTTCAACACGACGATTCGCTAAACTGACTGCAGAGAAATCAAATGCGCGTCGCCGCCGCACAGATCGACATCACGATCGCCCAGACCGAGCAGAACCTCAAGAAGATCCTGTCTCGCATGAATGAGGCTGCACAGAGCAAAGCCGACCTAGTCATCTTCCCTGAATGTTCGCTGCAAGGTTATTGCTACCAGAATCGCCAGGAAGCTTGGGCCGTTGCGGAAGATATTTCAGGCCCAGCCTGCGCCCGCCTAGCTGAGGAAGCAAAAAAACTGGGAGTCACCGCCATCATCGGCTTCATAGAGCGGAGCGGCGAGAGCATGTTCAACTCCGCGCTGGTCGTCGGCCCTCGCGGCGTTCTCGGCGTTCACCGAAAGATACACTTGCTTCATCTTGGTGTAGACCGCTTCAATACCCTCGGAGACATTCCCTTCCCGCTCTTCCAAGCTGGCGATTGCAAGTTCGGCGTAAACATCTGCTTTGATTGCAGCTTCCCCGAATCCGGTCGGGCGCTCAAGCTGAAGGGCGCGCAGTTACTGGCGATTCCCACGAACTGGCCGAGCACGTCAGATTCCTGGGAGCACACGCCGAAAGTTCGCGCGACGGAGAACCACATCTTCGTCGTCGCTGCCGATCGCGTGGGCGAGGAGCGCGGCTTCATCTTCGCCGGACACTCGCAGATCATCGATTGCGAAGGACACACCCTAGCCGAAGCCGGAGCGACAGAAGAGAGTATCTTGTACGCCGACATCGAACCTGCGCTCGCGGACGAGAATCGAGTCGTCAAAGTCCCGGGTGAGTACGAGTTCGACCGCATCGCCAGCCGCCGCCCGGAGATGTACGGTGCATTCGGCGGAGAGAAGTGACCTTAGTGACGGGAAAGCTGCGCATACTGCTCATCCTGCTGATTTGTGTCAGTGCCAGTGGAGCTGAAGAGAAAGACGCCGGCATTTCCAACGAAACACCACAACAGAGGATTCCCGGCTCAAAATATTCTTCGATCCGCGAAGTTGATTTCCGGAATTCGCCTGTCCTGCAAATCGACTCCGCTTTCGGCAACGGGTCTACCTGGCCTGCACTAAAGGATGGCAGGTTCAGGCGCGACTCGAAAGTTGCTGAAAAAAAATCCCATAGCGGAGACGAGGTCACCCTTGATGCGGTCGGGTACCTTCCTGCTAAAAGCGAACGCGAGTACGCATTGGTCCGTTTGCACCACACCACCTGGTTTGGCAGCTCCAGCTCAGAGGGCCAAGTACTGGTCATTGATCTCGACTCCGACGGCTACCCCGTAATCCGACAGAGAATCGAGTACAACATCCGCGGCGCAGATCCACACGAGGCTTGGGCGCACTTCGATCCCGCACGCAAAAGATTAGTTGTCTCTGCCGTTCACGGGTGGGAGCACTGCTGCAACAAGGGACGCATCATCATCACCTTCGACTGGAATGGTGAAAGATTTATTCCGCTCGGCAGAAAGCTTATGGCCTTGCATCATCCCCAGTAATCAGCAGGCCGCGCAGCACTCGGCGCACTGCTCCTTCAGCAATCCCTTCACCTGCTCGTGGATGTGGTCGCGGATCTCGCGCACCCGCTCCACCGGCTGTCCCTTGGGATCGGGAATCTCCCAATCCACTACGCGCACTCCCGGAACGTACGGACACTGCTCCCCGCATCCCATTGTCACCAGCACATCCGCTCCGCGCGCCAGCTCGTCTGTGAGCTTCTGCGGCTTGGCCGCGCTCAGGTCGATGCCGATCTCGCGCATCGCAGCCGCAACTTCCGGATGGACTCGTTCTGCTGGCTGAGTCCCGGCCGAGATGGCCTGGCACCCCTCAGCGGCGTAGAGGTTGAAGAACGCCGCCGCCATCTGCGAGCGCCCGGCGTTATGCACGCATGCAAATATGAAAGTTTTCATCGGTGCTCCATCCGGCGACGAGTGCGGCAGCAAGACCTTCCCGGCGACGTCCGGCAAACTCGGCATCAGCCAGCGGAAGAATAAGGTTGCCGAGATCGCACCAGCGAATTGCGCCGCAATAAACAGTGGCGCGTCCGCCGGCCTGATCCCAGCGAAGGTGTCGGAGAGTGTTCTCCCAATGGTCACCGCGGGGTTCGCGAACGACGTTGACGCAGTGAACCAATACGCCGCCGTGATGTATGCCGCCACTGCGTACGGCACAGCAGCGCTGCGGCTCTTCGAAACTCCCCAGATCACCGCCAGCAATCCGAACGTCGCGACGAATTCGCTGAACATCTGCGCGCCGCCGTGCCGCGCGTGCTGCGAGTAAGAAAAGAGCGGCAGCCCGAACATCAGGTGGGCGACGGCAGCTCCGGCGATTCCGCCAAAAACTTGCGCTGGGATATACGCGAGCGCCTCCCGCCATTTGATCCCGCGTTCGATGGCGTCGCATATGGTTACCGCGGGATTGAAGTGCGCCCCTGAGATTCCGCCGAAGGTCAGGATCAGCGCAACCAGCGCCGCTCCGGTAGCGATCGTGTTCGCCAGCAGAGCGATCGCCAAGTTGCCGGCTGCGAGCCGCTCGCCCATGATGCCCGACCCGATCACCGCGGCTACCAGCAGAGAGGTCCCAGCGAACTCAGCGGCAACACGTCGGGAAAGAGTAGCTTGCATTTTGCAATGATACGGGAAGCTTTGGAAGTTGCAGCCGCCGCAGTGTTTTGAACGACGGACCTAGGCGATCAGGAGCTGCTGCTTGCCGGCGCGGTCTTCTCTCTCGACTTCTCCCAGGCCTCGCGCAATTGCTTGAATACGTCATACGCGCCATCAACCGCGCGTATCTGCACATAGATCGCCGTGCCCTTGCTTGTCGTCTTCCCGGTCGAGAACCTCACGCTGCCGGCCCCCACCATGGACTCAAACGGGCCTGAACTCACCGTGAGCTGGTCGATATCGGTGAGCTCGTAGCTCTTGAAGCTGGGCGCAAGGGCGCCGCCGCGCAGGATGACTCTTTGGTTGGTGATCGCGAAGACCACGTTGTGATACGAAACCATCAGGTACAACAAGTACAGGATCGATCCCCAGAGCGGAAACAGGTGCATCGCAAAAAACGGAATGGCCAAGCCCACGTCCCTGCCGTGCATCCCGCGCATCAGGTTCAGATCGAACCATCCCCACAAGCATCCCACCACTAGGAACGGCACTGCCGCTACCAGGTAAGGGACAAGGTGGGGGCGTCCGGTCCAGGCGACTGTCTCTCCCGAGGCGAGCACCGGATCGAAAGCAGTGGGTTCATACCCCATGGGTCAGCTCCAATTGCGAAAGAGTGTAGCAAGATTTTTAGAAGCCGCGGCTGCGATCAGCTTAACCGGCCCTTCGCAGCGGGTGCACAGTCTCCCCCGGATGCCGGCGCGGGTCTTGTGTCGCAGGGTCAATCTCTTCCATTCTGAACAACATGGCCGGGGCAAGGTTAGCGATGTGCGAGTGCCACTTGGTACGCAGGTCGATGTATTGCGAGGCTCCGGCTTCCAGGTTTTGTCGTGTACGGATTCCACCAGCCTGCAGACGCCGCACCGCCGCTAAATAGCGCTGGCGCCATTTTTGCACGAGAACATCGCCCGGAGCTTTCGCCGCAACTTCGCCTTGCTTCAGGAAATTCCTTTCCAACGTTGTGAGCAGCAGGAATGAGGACTCCCAAACTCCATCCAGTGCAGAGGACTCCTGCAGCCACCCGAATTCATCATGCTCGAGTGCCGAACGCATCAGGCTCACGCTGTCCAATGAGATCAGTGCGATCTGTGATGCCGAGTAATAGCTTTCACGGAACCGAAAATAAAAGAGCACCGGATAGAAGTGGTGCGACTCTTTGACGTGCACGATCTCACCCGCGATTTCGCTGATGATGGTGTAGCCGGAGCCGAAATTCCCGTGAGACCCGACCCTTGCTACCAGCTCGGCGGCGTCCCCGGTGTTCCGCGTCATCACCCAAAGCTTCAGTCCGAGTGCGTTTCGCCGTAAGAGTGCCGAATACACCTGCATCAGGTAGGTGACGGTGAGCGAAAGCACCGCCGCTCCCGCGAGCGAATTGAACATGTACAGGAAACGCAACGGTAAGGTGTAGGGGGAAAACTCGCCTGAACGCACGATTGAAACACTGCTCTCGGCCACGTACAAGCTGGTTATGAAGTCGGTAGGAGTAGGCCCGGAGTTTGCGCGTACCGCCGTCCCCATATGAGGATGCAGGATCAGTGCCGTCCCAAGAGTGAGGCCGAAGCTCCACAATACAAGCAGCAGTACCAGGATGACGGGCCCGCAGAACGACAATACAGCTCCGCGGTTCTCTCCGAAATGCCGCGCGATTCTCCGGAAACCACGCCATGTGGCCAGCGCCGCCTGGTAGCCCAGTATTCCCGCCCCGATGCGCGCGTACAGCACCGTCAGAAAAACGTCGAGCAGGATCAGGACTATCAGAATCGCCCCCGATGCCTGCTCGATCCAACTCAGCATGGCTAAGCTAGGCCGCGCGTCTGCGCTTGAACTCTCGTTCGATGCGGCGGGTATTCACCTTCGATGAGCCGCTTTCGTCGTCGTAATCAGTCATTCCGGCGATCAGCGTCTCACCCGCGCCCTGTCCGTAGAAGTACTGGGCGGGACCGGAGGTCCGCCGCTCACCCAGGATCTCTGGCATCGCCGCGCTCAACCCGGCAACGCCGTAGTCGAGCACGCCGTGCACCTTGAAGCTGTACAGTCGGAAGACGCCGAGCGGATAATCCGTCATCAGCGCATTAGCCAGCACACTGCCGCCGAGCATGAACGCCGCATTCGAGGCCTTGCGGCTCCGCTTCCGCAGCATGAAACCGGCAACGATGTTCGTCGTTGCGTGGATGTAGTCAATGATGCCGTGGGTCTTTGCGTCGATCACCCGCGGCATCTTGTCGTCAAAAGTAAGTCCTGCCATTTTCTTCTCCCGATATGAGTTCTTCTCCCGATACAAAGAGGAGAGTTTTTAAGAATCGCTCCTGCTTCTGGCCGCACGAGTTTTCGGCAACCAGAAACGAGAAACGGTTTTAGGCCGCAGCTCCATCCGCCCACGGGTCGAGCACGACCTTCGTGCAGTGCTCTTCTTTGTCGCGGAAAGTCTTGTACATCTCTGGCGCCTTGGCGATGGGAACGCGATGGCTGATCACGAAGCTCGGGTCGATCTCACCGCGCTGTATGCGGTCGAGCAGCGGCTTCATATACTTCATCATGTGCGTCTGCCCGGTCTTCATGGTGATGCCCTTATTCATGTACTGGCCAAAGGGGATTTTGTCGATGAACCCGCCGTACACGCCTGGGACGGAGATGGTCCCGCCTTTGCGGCACGCCATGATCACCTGCCGCAGCACAGTCGGTCGGTCAAAGCTCATCCTGAGGAGTTGCTTCGCGCGGTCGTACATGTATGGCAGGCCGTGACCGTCCGCCTCCATGCCGACCGCGTCTATGCACGCGTCCGGACCGATGTTGCCGGTCATCTCTTTGAGCGTCGTCAGGATGTCATCGTTCTCGCTGAAGTCGATGGTCTCGGCGCCGCCGTCCCGAGCCATTTGCAGGCGCTCCGGTACTTGGTCGATGGCTATCACGCGCTCCGCCCCCAGCATGAAGCAGCTCCGGATAGCGAACTGCCCGACCGGCCCGCATCCCCAGATCGCGATCGTGTCGCCGGGGCGAATGTTGCAGTTCTCCGCCGCCATATATCCGGTAGGAAAAATGTCTGTAAGGAATAGCACCTTGTCGTCGGGGATTCCGTCCGGGATCTTGAGCGGACCCACATCCGCGAATGGCACGCGCGCGAACTGCGCCTGCCCACCCGCGTATCCTCCGAGCATGTGCGTGTAGCCATAGAGCCCGGATGGCGAATAGCCCATCATCTGCTCCGCGATCCAGTAGTTCGGGTTCGAGTTGTCGCACAGAGACCAAAGTTGCTCTTTGCAGAAGAAGCAGTTTCCGCACGCGATGGTGAACGGCACCACCACGCGGTCACCCACTTTCAGCTTCTCTTTATCCACACTCGGGCCCACCTCGACTACCTCGCCCATGAACTCATGGCCGAGAATGTCGCCCTGCTCCATCGTCGGCATAAAACCGTCGTAGAGGTGGAGGTCGGAGCCGCAAATGGCAGTGCTCGTGATGCGCACGATCGCGTCACGCGGGTTCAGGATCTTCGGGTCAGGGACGTTCTCGACCGACATTTTTTCTATGCCCATCCAGCAAACGGCTTTCATGCGATCTCCTTTTGCGCTGTGAATGCGTCTTGTATGTTGGTCCCTTGGGCGCGGACCGGCTCGTCCGGATTCATCATGCGGGCGGCGGCGATCTTCATCGAGCGCGGGCCGTGCGTCTGGCCATCGACAGTCGGAATCTCTCCCGTTTCGATCAGCGCCTTCAGTCTGCGTATGTCCTGGCGCATCATGAAGCTGGGGTCCTTGCCGAAGATCTTCGCGACGGCAAGCCCCGGCGCGTCCACTGCGGTGAGGACTTCTACGAGCGTCCCGCGATTTCCCCAGGCTTCGGTGAAGCGCACGGCCCCATCCACCTGGACGTCAGAATTCTCACGTGAGCGCCAACGGATCTCTTCGTTCTGGCGTTCGTCGGTGATTTCCGCGTCCCACGCGATGCGCGAGCCCATGGGCCCGATCGCGACCCAGCGCGAGCTGCGCGGGCCCGTAATGGAGACGTTTTCCAGGTGCTTCATGAACAGCGGCAGATTTTCGAGATTTCGCCAGAAGCTATAGACCTGCTCCGGGCGCGCGTTGATGATCATGCTGCAGTGCGCGACCGAGCTGCCGGATTTCGCTCTCGTTCCCGAGTACGCCAGCAGCCCTCCCGCCGCCGCGATCGCAACTCCGCCGGGCGAGCGGCGGCTCAATCCCCAAAGCGCGAGGGAGCTGCCCGCGATCAGCGAACCCCATTTCGTCGCGCCAGAACGTGACTTACTATTACCGGCGTTTCGCCGGTCCATCGTGACAACATTGGCCATAGTTTTCCCCTTCAGATGGGATACCTCTTTCGGATGCGACCCTCTCTTAGCGGGTGTGCGTCATCCGGGGTCATGGCTGGATTTTTCGCGAGCACCTCACCACAGTCACCGACCGGCCGATCACGATTCAAAATTCAAGATTCGGAATGCGTTTTAGAGAGTCGTGCATTATGGGCGGGCATCCAATACCATCTCTACTGAGAAGGAGTCCCCCCATGGACGAAAAGGTCATCGTCATCACCGGAGCGAGCAGCGGGATCGGCGCCGCGGTCGCGCAGGAAGTCTCGAAACGCGGGCACCTGGTCGCCATTGCCGCGCGCCGTGCCGATGCACTCGAAATGGTCGCCGACCAGATCGGCGAAGAGGCGCTGGTCGTCCCCACCGACGTCACCAAGCGCGCCGAAGTCGAGCGCCTGCGCGACACCGCCATCCGCCACTTCGGCCACGTAGATGTCTGGATCAACAACGCCGGCCGCGGACTTTCGCGCGCCGTCCTCGACATCACCGACGCAGACTTCGACGAGATGATGCTCGTCAACGTAAAGTCCGCGCTTTACGGCATGCAGGCCATCACGCCGCATTTCCAGCAGCGCCGCCGCGGACACATCATCAACGTGAACTCCATGCTCGGGCGCCTTCCCCTCGCCGGCATCCGCTCCGCTTACAACGCAGCCAAGCACGCCCTCGCGGCGCTCACCGCCAACCTGCGCATCGATCTGCACAATGAATTTCCCGAGATTACCGTTTCCACCGTCTTCCCCGGCGTAGTCGCTACGGATTTCGGGAAGAACGCGCTGGGCGGCGGTCCGGACTCGCGCCAGATTCCGAACGCGCAGCCGGTAGATGAAGTTGCGAAGGTCATTGCCGATCTCATCGAGCATCCGCGCGCCGAGGTTTACACGCGCCCGATGTATTTCGACATGGTGAAGCAGTACTACACCGCTGACGATGTGGCGGAAGTGGAAGCGAAGCCGCCGTTCGCACCGGCATCGGTTTCGCTAGCGGCGAAGTAAATTGCTAGTGCTGGTTATCAGTTTGCGAAGGTCATCCCGGGCGAAGTCGAGGGATCTACATTTGCAACCCCTTTCGCCGCGGACGAACGCAGATCAACGCGGATTTTTCTGACCCGTGAGATCTCCGCTTCAGCGGTCAGGTTTTTCGTCTTCCGGCGGCGGGACGTTCTCGTACTCCGGCGGCTCGATTTTCAGCTGCGCGTAGACCTCTCCCAGGGAACGCACAACGTACAGATGCGGGCGGCTCTGGTCACCGATGCTCTGAAACATTCGTCCCATGCCGAACGCCTCGTCTGAGGGCGCGACGAGGAACCTCGGCAGCTCGGCTTCCGGCAACGCCGGTTGCGCTCGTCCCAGGTCACGCACGGTTTCCGAACTGGCGTGAAACTCCGTCACGCCGCTCATGTCCCAAATGCCAATGGCCGGGTGGCTCGCGCGCCCATAGCGCTTCACCTCGCGATAGGCGTGGCGCAGCGCAGCATCGTCGAGCACACCTTCAAAGGTGACGCGCAGTATGCGCGGGCCCGCCGCGAATTCAAAGCGCATATGCATCGGTGCACGGGATTGTACGCCTCATGGCAGTGGGTGCGTCCAGCCGTCGTCAAGTAGCAATCTCGCCAACGTTGGGGCTATTCCTAACAAAACAGAGGACTTCTACTCGCGCCCGTTTGGCAGGTTTGCCCTGTCCCATTTGCTACTCTGGAATCAGGATCATCGCGGACGCACATTTTTCTTCTGGACGCCGCCGCCCTTCCAGTCCAAGGCGAGCTTCACGGCGTGGGTCAGCATCTCCGGCTCGCTATAGGAATCCACCGAGAAATCTGACCCGCGCAGGCTGGGGTCGCCGTGCTTGCGAACGTTCAGGATCGGCGCCTTGCAATTGTGACGTAGCCGTTCTGTCAACGCGATCTTGTCGGCGCGCGGCACTAAGTGTCCCAGCACGACGATGTCGAATCTGGGTCCCTCGTCGCAGATGGCGCACGCTTCCGCGAAGTTCCGCGCGGAGGTCACCTCGAACCCGTCTTCGCGCAGCGCGCGCTCGCGCATGGCGCGCAAGCGGTCGTGATACGAGAGGCACAGCACGTGCTTGGCAGTGGGCATCGGTCTTACTCGCCCCAGGGGGAGCGCAGTGTACCACACGGCGATCAGATTCTAGGTTCGCCGTGCGGGACTCATTTATTTAAATCCGAAATCCGAAATTCGAAACGTTCTTACCCATGCCCACAAAACTTCTCGCCAAACAAAAAGGCGAGTGGGCAGAGGTGTGCTTTGCCGCCGAGATCTTGCGTCGCGGATGGCGAATCTCCCGCCCCTACGGCGACTCCTGCCGCTACGACTGCGTCGTCGACGTCGGCGGCAACCTCTCGCGCGTGCAGATCAAAGCCGTGGCCGCGCGCAGCAGAGCGCGATACCGTCCCTACAACGTGAGCCTCATCCACCACAAACACTATTACCTGCTGTACTCCGCACGTGAGGTCGATGTGATGGCCGTGCTCATCCTTCCGCAAGCCATGTGGTACATCGTGCCTCTCGCCGCAATCCCCAAAGGCCGCAGGCACATCTCGTTCGCCGGAGACAAGAAGATCGCCGGCGGGCTGGAGAAGTATCGCGACGCTTGGGAGGTGCTCAAACCAAATCCACGCAGGAATCCACCGACTGACTTGAAATCCGCCTAGATCGCCGCGATTCGCGGTAGAGTTGGCGTTCCCGGTAAGCTCTTTCACGACGGTCGCACACAGGAGGATCGGATGGACAGGAATCAACTTCGCCTGGTCGCACTTTTATTCCTTGCTCTCACGCTTGCTTGTCCCGCGTCAGGACAGGCGCCGACAAAGAATGCGAAGAGTCTCTATCCCACCATGGCCCCTGCGGCCCGGTATTTGATGGACCGCAACGCTGAGATCGCGCTCGCCCGCAGCGCCGCACCCGAGTCCATCTCGCGCGACGCGAAGGTCCTCGTGCTCGGCCCGCATGGCTACGAAACCGCCGCTGAAGGAAAGAACGGCTTCGTCTGCATGGTCGAGCGCGCCTGGACGGCGTCCTTCGAGGACCCGGAATTCTGGAACCCGAACAACCGCAGTCCGATCTGCCTGAATCCGCAGGCGGCGCACCTCGTCCTACCCATGGAATACAAGCGCGCGGAAATGGTGCTGGCAGGAAAAACCAAGGAACAGATCAAGCAGTGGACCGATGCCGCCTACGCCCATAAGCAGCTACCAGGCTTCGAACCCGGAGCCATGGCCTATATGCTCTCGAAGTCGGCGTACCTCACTGATCGCGGCGGCCATAACGTCGCCCATCTTATGTTCTACACTCCGCTGGTCAAGGGAGCGGATTGGGGCGCAGACCTGCCCAACTCTCCTGTCATGCTGATCCAGCATGGTCCTCCCGAGCCATACAACATCTTTATCGTTCCCGTAGGTCAGTGGTCAGACGGAACCCCCGCGTCGTGACAACGTTGTCATCCTGACCCTGAGCGAAGTCGAAGGGGAAGGACCTTGCGTTTGCGGTTTGATTTGTCATCCCGAGCGCAGTCGAGGAACCTGCATTTGCTTTGATTTGTCATCCCGAGCGCAGCGAGGGACCATGCCTTGGACTTTGATTTGTCATCCCGAGCGCAGCGAGGGACCTGCTTTCTCGAAACTCGAAACCCGAAACTCAAAATCAGCCCAGTCAGTTGCGTTAGACTTTCACGGGAGGGCCCCATGCGGCTGCTCGTCGCCTTCTTTCTTTTTCTCGCTACAGGTTTTGCGCAAGCTCCCAACAACATCCGTGTGACTCTGCTCGGCACCGCCGCGGGTCCGCCGGTGCGGTTGAACCGCTACCAGATGAGCACCCTCGTCGAGGCAAACGGCGAGCGGCTTCTCTTCGATTGCGGACGCGGCGCCACGCTCCGTCTTGCTCAGGCGGGCGTGCCTCTGGAGGGCGTGACCAAGGTCTTCCTCACCCATCTGCACTCCGACCACATCGTCGACCTGCCCGATCTTTATCTCAGTCCATGGGCATCGCGCGGGCAGCGCAAGCAGCCGCTCGAGGTCTGGGGACCGGCGGGCACACGCGCCATGATGAACCACTTGGAGCAGGCTTTCGCCTACGACATTCACATCCGCCGCGATGTCGACGAGCACTTCTCCGCCGAAGGCATCAAGCAGATCGCGCACGATATCAACGAAGGCGTTGTGTATAACAAGAACGGAGTGAAGGTCACAGCCTTCCTGGTGGACCACGGGCCGGTGAAGCCTGCCTTCGGCTATCGCATCGACTACGCCGGACATTCCCTCGCCATCTCTGGCGATACGCGCCCATCAGAGAACCTGGTGAAGTTCAGCAAGGGCGTCGACGTGTTGATCCACGAGACCCTCGACGCCGACAACTGGCAGACGCAGGGCTCCAAGCTGGATCCAAAGGCCATCACGGCCATCATCAACCACCACACGTCGCCCGAGCAGGCAGGCGAGATCTTTGCGCGGGTCAAACCACGCCTCGCCGTCTACTCTCATTACAGTGACTCGCCCAATATCATCTCGAAGACGCGCAAGACCTATCAGGGCCCGATCGAACTTGGCCAGGACCTGATGACAATCACCATCGGCGACGAGGTTCGGGTAGAGCCCAAGCGCTAGTGGTCCAAAAACAAGAATCCGCTTTGATCCGCGAGATCCGCGGTAAGTTTTTCGGCCATGCCTGTCGTCTTTGATCCCGCGAGCTACGAGCAGATGAGCGATGGCGCGCTGCTGCGCATCGCCATGGACCGGGCGGAGCTTACGCCCGAAGCCGGCGCCGCGCTCGAGGCGCAACTCGCGAAGCGGGGATTGGGCGAGGAGCAAGTCCGCAGCTTTGCCAGCAGCTACCGCGCGGACGTGGCGGCGGAGGAGCGGGCGCAGGCGCAACGCGGTCCGGAATCGTTCATGAGCCGCCGCGGCATCGGCACGGCGTTTTACGGCAAGCGCGATCTTAAGCAGATGCAGAACCGCGAGCAGTACCAAGCCACGCGGTGGTTCGTCATTTTCTGGGTCCCGCTGGTGCCGCTGGGGACGTACATCGTCCACCGCACGACCACGACTTGGATGGGCCTGTTCGACGATGTCCGCGTGGTACGCAAGGTGCCGCTGGATTGGGAGCAGGTCTTTAAGACGTGGGCGGTCGCCGCACTCGTCGTCGCCGCGCTCTACTTCATCGGGCCGTGGTGGCTGGGGTGGTGGGTCAGGCGATGACTTCATGCAGGCCCAAAACGGGAGAAGGTCTTAGATATGTTGCACTTATTCGCTAATCGTTGATAATTGTCGGCCACCACTGGAGAACGCCACGATGAGCCTGAATCCGGGAAGTCTGGTTCCGCCCGACGATTCGGGTACAGAAGCGCTAAAGCGCTACAGGTACCAAGCTGAAGTCGCTTTCAATTTCTGCCTTGACTGTGCATTGGGAGGAGAAACGCTTTCAGTCACATGTGAGCATATAGAGGACATAGTTGTCGAAACGAAGAGCTCAAAGTGGCGATTTGTCCAAGTGAAGACCAGGAATTTGGAACTAGGTGCATGGACGCTTGCAACAGTTCTCAGACCTGGTGGCGGATTCGATTCCCTGCTGAGAACGTTTCAGTTCATTCAGGGACATAGCTCTGCTGAATTGATCTTGTTGTTAGAAGGTGCCATAAAGTCCACCGATGACCTAAAGTACTTTAAGGTGGTTGGTACAAAGCCGAGCATGGTTGTTGAAAAGGTAAAAAAAGCACTAAAAATTAAGCTTGCATTAGCAGAGAGTTTCTGCGCACGCATCCGCGTAATGGGTTTTCCGGTCCTGCGCGAAACGATTGGATTACATAACCAACAACTGCTTAGGGATCAATCGCCGCACCTCCCGGATGCCGCCATCAAGGCCCTCTATGAGCAAATGATCGGCAAAATCGACGCCGCTATGCGCGCTGAGATTGGGGTGCAGGGTTGGGAACTCTTCATGAAGACATTAGATCCTTCGAAGTTAGGACCGACTTCGAAAAACAAACGTCTAGATAAAGCCAATTTGACCTTCTCAGAGCTTACATCGCCCCCCAGACGGCTACTTCGCCGATTAGTAGACCTTCCGGAAGATGCAGCGATTTCGGCAATGGAAAGGAAATTGTTAGTCGGTGGCGCGGACGAGAACCTAATTCAGATGGCCAAACAATTGCGGGCTAACGCTTCAGCCGTGGAGTATGAGCTTCGAAGCTCATCGATTTGGAGTGACGATGCGCCCTGGGAGGATCTCAAAACTCGATTGTTAGCTCGAGCGGTGGGAATTGAGGGTTCGATGGCCAACGGGAGTAATCCGGCCGCGGCCATTTGGGCCAAGTTAATGGAAGTGCTCCATGCGCAATCCGACGTGATTGACAGTGGCGGGATTTTTTCCGGAGATTCTGACTTGCTGCTGGGTGCAGTTTGCAACCTTTCAGACGAATGTAAATGCGGGTGGGGTAGGGCAAATGCGTAGAGAAGCTTTCAGAGCGACCCCAGATGCCGAGGCCCGGATATTGCTGTTGATAGCAACATTTAGCCAGGGCAACTCCGTAATGGAAGGCCGAACAAAGCTTGCGAAATTAGATTTCTTTTTGCGCTACCCTTCCTATCTTAGGAGAGCGATTGGCATACGCGCGCAAGAACTCAAGCAAAAAACACCAGACATTGTTGTTCCTCAGGAAAACATTGAGTCCCGAATGGTCAGGTACCGATATGGCCCCTGGGACCCCCAATACTATTCCGTGCTAGGACGCCTGATCGGGAAGGGTTTAGTGGTGACAGTTCCTGTCACTGGCGGAATTGGGTACAAGGCCACAGACCTTGGCTCGCAAATAGCTAAAAGACTTTCCGAAACAGATCCATGGGAAGAGACGTCGGACGCAGCAAAGCTTCTTAAAAAATTTCTAAATCTCACCGGCTCTAATTTGAAAGAGTTTGTCTACGACAATTTTCCCGAGGTGGCCGGAGCATCTTGGGGAAGACAGTTGTGATAACGCGGCTCAATAGTGTCGACTTGGTGGGCACAACCCGAAGACTCTCGTTCGAGCCTGGCCTAAACATTATCACCGGCCCCATTTCTTCTGGAAAATCAACATTGGTAAGGCTATGCCGCTCACTATTTGGAGCGCACTTGGAAAATCTTCCTCCAGAAGTGCGGGCCAACGTCTACGCCATTGGGGGCTCAATCACTCTTCGGCAAGCAGAGTGGACCGAATTGAGACCCTTGACTACAACGCGCAATGCCAAGATTGAACTCGCGGGAGGACATGGCTCAGTTCGGTTGCCATACCTAGAGAGAGACCGCCCGGGCGACCGAAACTTTTCCGACTGGCTTTTGGAAAATCTTGGGCTACCGCACTTGAGCGTCCCCTCCTCTCCAACCCGACCCGACAGCGAAGCTTCGGCTCTATCAATCAACGATTTCTTCCTGTATTGCCACTTGTCACAGAAAGAAATTGACCAAAGTGTTTTCGGTCACCAAGATCCGTTCAAGAACATTAAACGAAAGTACGTCTTCGAGGTTGTTTATGGTTTATACGACGCTGAGGTGGCGGTGTTACAGGAGCAGTACCGGGACGTCTCCTCGCAGTTAAGAATGGTTCAAACTGAATTGTCCACTTTCGGCAAGGTAATGGCTGATACCCCTTGGGAAAACAGAGCTGAGCTGGAGAGACGATTGCGAGACGCCGAAGGGGACCTGTTGCTGCTTCAACAGGAAGCCCGGTCTCTGGCAAGGGGTGGGACTAGCACCCCGGAGATTCAAGCATTGCAGAGGCAGATTCTAAGCCTCGACATGAGCCAAGCCGAACGCCAAAATGTGATATCGAAAGAGATTCAGAACATAGCGGAATTGGATCGGCTACGCAATCAGCTCGATTCCCAGGCAGCGCGACTCACAAAAGCTATAGTTGCTGATTCTTACCTGAACAATATTGAGTTTATGGTATGTCCGCGTTGCGGAAGTGAATTGACGCCGACCGATTCTTCCGAGACTTGCTATCTGTGCCACAACCATCCGCCAGTAAGCATTGACAAGCAGCATTTGGTGAGCGAGCAGGAACGACTTTTCGCCCAGGTAGATGAGACAAACCAACTGATTCAGTCGAGGCAAGAAGCTCTTAAGAAGCTACGAGAAGAAGTTAACTCAGAGCAAAATCGCCGCCGGAGACTGGGAGAAGAACTGGATTTCTTGCAGTCTAGCTACGTGTCTGACGCTTCGAGTCGTTTGACTGAAGCGGCGACTCTGCGGGCAACGGCACAAAATAACGTTGAGAGACTGACTGATTACTTGCAGCTTTACAAGCGGCTAGAGCAATTTGCTGGGGATAAAGCCAAGTTGGAGGCTGAAAAGGAGAGCTTGGAGGCCCAGCTTGATGATCGATCGGCAAGAAAAGAAAGTGCGGAGACAGCAATTAAGACATTGGAAGAGGAGTTCCGCAATATCCTAATGCGACTAGCTCTGCCGAACTTTCTTAACCCAGAAAATTCATTTATCGATCGAGAAACTTATCTGCCTCTGGTGGATGGACGGAGGTTTGACACACTCAGCTCCCCCGGCCTTGAAATTTTCATAAATTTCGCGCACGCCATTGCACATCATAGGACTGCAATTAAATTGGGCTTGCCATTACCGAACATCCTTTTTATTGACGGCTTGACTAGCAACATTGGTAAAGAAGGTTATGACGTGGACAGAGTAAACCGAGCGTACGATTACCTAGTTGAGTTGTCGGCGGAACTCGGGAACAAATTGCAGGTTATAGTCTCAGATGGGTTAATACCTACTCAGGCTGAGCCGTTTGTTCGCCTTCGGCTCTCTGAAGATGATCGCCTGGTGCCCAAGCGATAAGATCATTCAGAACTTAGTCCGATGGGTGAAAAAAACAGCCGCCAGGTTTCCCTGACGGCTGAATGCTGATTGCTGCGAGTTACTCCCCAGCAGCCATCTCTTCCTGCTCGCCTTCCTGGCGGAGCAGTTCGAGGGCGCGCTCGGCTTCGGCGTAGGCAGTCGAAACTTCTGCCTGCACCTTGGCGGCGGCTTCCTCGAGTTCCGGCGAGAGGCGCACGTTGCGGTAGTACTCCATGCCCGTTCCCGCCGGGATAAGGCGGCCGACGATCACGTTCTCCTTGAGTCCGCGCAGGTGGTCCACCATGCCGTTGATGCTGGCTTCGGTGAGCACGCGCGTCGTCTCCTGGAACGATGCTGCGGAGATGAAGCTATCGGTAGAGAGCGAGGCCTTGGTGATGCCCAGCAGCAGCGGACGCCCGGTTGCGGGCTTGCCACCCTGTGCGATCACGCGTTCGTTCTCCTCGCGGAAGCGGAACTTATCGATCTGCTGTTCCAGCAGGAACGTGGTGTCGCCCACGTCCTCTACCTTCACCCAGCGCATCATCTGGCGGACGATCACCTCGATGTGCTTGTCGCTGATGTTGACGCCCTGCAAGCGGTAGACCTCCTGGATCTCGTTCACCAGGTAGGCCTGCAGCTCCTTCTCGCCGAGCACGGCCAGGATGTCGTGCGGGTTCAGCGGACCATCCATAAGAGGTTCGCCGGCGCGCACGCGCTCGCTTTCCTGCACGTTGATGTGGACGCCGCGCGGTACCGAGTATTCCTTCTCGGTGCCGTTATCGGCGGTCACGTAGAGTTTGCGCATGCCCTTGGCCACTTCGCCGAAGCGGACCACGCCGTCGATCTCGCTGATGACCGCGGTCTCGCGCGGTTTGCGGGCCTCGAAGAGTTCGACAACGCGCGGCAGACCGCCGGTGATGTCCTTGGTCTTCGTGGTCTCGCGCGGGATCTTGGCGAGGATGTCGCCCGGCGTCATGGTGTCACCGTCGTTCACCATGAGGTGAGCGCGTGAAGGCATCAGGTAACGCTTGCTGCCCTTGGCGCCCTTGATCACGATGGCAGGCTGGCGCTTCTCGTCGGGAGACTCGCCCACGACGTGCCGCGACAGTCCGGTGACTTCGTCCACTTCTTCGTGCAGGGTCAAACCTTCCTGCAGGTCCTTGAACTGGACGGTGCCGCCGATCTCGGTGAGGATGGCGAAGGTGTAGGGGTCCCACTCCGCCATGACCTGGCCAAGCGTGACGGGCGTGCCGTCTTCAACCTTGACGCGCGCGCCGTAAACAACGGCGTAGCGTTCTTTTTCGCGTCCCTTCTCGTCGATCACGGTGATCGAACCGCTGCGGTTCATCACGACGAGGTCGCCGACCTTGGAGCGGACCGTCTGGAGCCCCACAAATCGAACAGTCCCGTTGTTCTTGGCGTCCAGCCGCGATTGCTCGCTGACTCGCGATGCCGTACCGCCGATGTGGAAGGTACGCATCGTGAGCTGCGTTCCCGGCTCGCCGATGGACTGTGCCGCGATCACGCCCGTCGCTTCGCCCAGCTCGACCATGCGTCCGGAGGCGAGGTTGCGTCCGTAGCAGGCGACGCAAACACCGCGCTTGGATTCGCAGGTGAGCACGGAGCGGATCTTGACGCGCTCGATGCCCGCGGCCTGGATCGCGTTCGCCAGCTCCTCGGTGATCTCATCGTTCACGTCTACGATCACGCTGCCTTCGTAGTCCTTGATCTTCTCCAGCGAGACGCGGCCGATGATGCGGTCGCGCAGCGGCTCGATGATGTCGCCGGCTTCCACGATGGAACCTACGTAGATGCCGTCGAGCGTGCCGCAATCGTTCTCGCTGATGATCACGTCTTGCGCAACGTCGACCAGGCGGCGGGTCAGGTAGCCGGAGTCGGCCGTCTTGAGCGCCGTATCCGCCAGGCCCTTGCGCGCGCCGTGCGTCGAGATGAAGTACTGCAACACGGTGAGACCCTCACGGAAGTTCGCCGTGATGGGCGTCTCGATGATCTCGCCCGAGGGGCGGGCCATCAATCCGCGCATGCCCGACAGCTGGCGGATCTGCTGCTTCGATCCGCGAGCGCCGGAGTCGGCCATGACGTAGATGGGATTGATGTGCCCCTGCTTGTCCGCCGTCTGCATGCCGCCGAACATCGTGTCGGCAACTTTTTCCGTGACGCCCGACCAGATCTCGACCACTTTGTTGTAGCGTTCGCCGAAAGTGATGGCGCCGTCAAGATACTGCTGCATGACGGAGACGACTTCCTGCTCCGCCTTGTTGACGAGCTTCGCCTTGTCGGCGGGGATAACCATGTCGTCGATGCCTATGGAGAGGCCGGCCTTGGTCGCGTACTTGAAGCCGAGGTTCTTCACCTGGTCGAGCATCTTGACGGTGATCTCGAGCCCGAAGTGCAGATAGCAGTAGTTCACCATCTGGCCGATGCCCTTTTTCTTGAGCAGGCCGTTGATGAACGGCATCTCGTTGGGAAGCTGATCGTTGAGGATCACGCGTCCTACGGTGGTGTTGATGAATTTGCGCTCGAATGGCTTGGGCTCGGTGTGCAGGATGTCCTGATCGTCGTAAGCGGCGGTCAGATCGATCACGTCACCCGAGTAGCGCAGGCGGATGGGCGTCAGCGTCTCGACTTCGCCCGCTTCAAGCGCAAGCAGAACTTCGTCGAGGTTCGCGAACGCGCGGCCTTCACCCTTTGCGCCCGGCTTCGCCTTGGTCAGGTAGTACAGACCGAGCACCATGTCCTGGGTAGGAACGGTGATCGGGTGTCCTGACGCGGGCGACAGGATGTTGTGCGAGGCCAGCATCAATACGCTGGCTTCCACTTGCGCCTCAGGCGAAAGCGGGATGTGCACGGCCATCTGGTCGCCGTCGAAATCGGCGTTGAAGGCGGTGCAGACCAGCGGATGAATCTTGATGGCTTTGCCTTCGACCAATACCGGCTCGAACGCCTGGATGCCCAAGCGATGAAGCGTTGGAGCGCGGTTCAACAGCACGGGATGGTCTTTGATGACCTCTTCCAGGATGTCCCAAACGATGGGCTCCTGCTGCTCCACCATCTCTTTTGCCTGCTTGATGGTGGTGCAGTGTCCGGTCTGCTCGAGGCGGTGATAGATGAACGGCTTGAACAGCTCGAGCGCCATCTTCTTCGGCAAACCGCACTGATGCAGCTTCAGTTCAGGACCGACCACGATGACCGAGCGACCGGAGTAATCCACGCGCTTGCCGAGCAGGTTCTGGCGGAAGCGTCCCTGCTTGCCCTTGAGCGTATCCGACAAAGATTTCAGCGGACGGTTGTTCGCACCACGCAACACGCGGCCACGCCGTCCGTTGTCGAAGAGCGCGTCGACGGCTTCCTGCAGCATGCGTTTTTCGTTGCGCACGATGACTTCCGGAGCGTGCAGGTCCATCAGCTTCTTCAACCGATTGTTGCGATTGATGACGCGGCGATACAGATCGTTGAGATCGGAAGTCGCGAAGCGTCCACCGTCGAGTGGAACGAGGGGGCGCAGCTCCGGCGGAATGACCGGGATCACGTCGAGGATCATCCACTGCGGCTTGTTGCCTGACTTGCGGAATGCCTCGGCAACCTTCAGCCGCTTGGCATATTTCAGGCGCTTCTGCAGCGAGGTCTCGTGCTTCATCTTTTCGCGAAGCTCGATCGACATCTCCTCGGTGTTCACGCGCTTGAGCAGTTCCTTGATCGCCTCGGCGCCCATCATGGCCTTGAAGCCGGTGGGACGATACTGCGAGTCGAGTTCGCGGAAGCGCTGCTCTTCCTTAATCACTTCGTGATCTTTCACCGGAGCGTCGCCGGCTTCGATCACGACATAAGCTTCGAAATAGAGCACGGCCTCGAGCTCGCGCAGCGAGATGTCGAGGATGTGTCCGATGCGCGACGGCAGTCCCTTGAAGAACCACACGTGCGAGCAGGGCGATGCCAGCTCGATGTGACCGAGCCGCTCGCGCCGGACTTTTGACAACGTGACTTCAACGCCGCACTTATCGCAGATGACTCCGCGATGCTTCATGCGCTTATACTTGCCGCACAAGCACTCCCAGTCGGTGACCGGGCCGAAGATGCGCGCGCAGAACAAGCCATCGCGCTCCGGCTTGAAGGTGCGGTAGTTGATGGTCTCGGGCTTGGTGACTTCACCATGCGACCAGCTCCGGATCTTTTCCGGAGAAGCCACACTGATCTTGATGGAATCGAAATCCGCTACTGCGTTTCCGAGGTCAAACGGGCTCGAACGATACAAGGTGTCCTCCTGCGGCATTCACGATTGCCGCTTTCGGCTCCCCTTCCAGTGGCCAGTGGTCGGTGACCAGTGTCCAGTAATTCTTCCGACCTTGTCAGCGCGGGAGCGGCGCTGGGTCGTCGATCTTCAATCAAAACTTTTCGGGTCGTGGCTAATGCGGGTCGGCTGACCGCTGAGCACTAGCCACTGACCACTGTTAATCCGCCGCGACCGCCGCCGGCTTCTTGGGCTCAAAGTTGATCAGCTCAACATCGAGGCACAATGCCTGCAACTCGCGGACGAGCACGTTGAACGACTCAGGGACGCCCGGCTCGATGGCCGCTTCGCCCTTCACGATGGCCTCGTAGATCTTGGTGCGGCCATACACGTCGTCGGACTTTGCCGTCAGCAGCTCCTGCAGGATGTAAGCCGCGCCGTAAGCTTCGAGCGCCCAGACTTCCATCTCTCCGAAGCGCTGTCCGCCGAACTGCGCCTTACCGCCCAGCGGCTGCTGGGTGATGAGCGAGTACGGTCCGATAGAGCGCGCATGGATCTTGTCGTCTACCAAGTGCGAGAGCTTCAGCATGTAGATGTAGCCGACGGTGACCGGCTGTTCGAACTTGTCGCCGGTCATACCGTCGAAGAGGTCCGTCTTGCCTGATTCCGGCAGTCCGGCTTCGCGCAGCAGCGATTTGATCTCGTGCTCGCGCGAACCGTCGAATACCGGCGAGGCGAAGAAGACGCCCTTCGACATGCCTTTGCCCACTGCTTCGAGCGTGTCATCGTCCAGGTCTTTCAGCGACTCGAGGAACGGCGTGTCTTTGAAGATGGTCTTCAATTCACGGCGCACAGACTCGGCGCGTCCGTTCTCTTTCATCATGTTCCCGATGCGCTCCGACAAGCGATGTCCAGCCCATCCGAGGTGGGTCTCGAGGATCTGGCCCACGTTCATACGGGAAGGCACACCGAGCGGATTCAGCACGATCTCCACCGGCGTTCCGTCGGCGAGATACGGCATGTCTTCTTCCGGCAGGATGCGCGCGATCACGCCCTTGTTACCGTGGCGTCCGGCCATCTTGTCGCCGACCGAAAGCTTGCGCTTCATGGCGATGTAAACCTTCACCAGCTTGATCACGCCAGGAGGAAGTTCGTCGCCCTTCTGCAGCTTGTCGATCTTCTCTTTCACGATCTTGCGCAGCACGTCGATCTGGCGAGAGGTCATTTCTTCGATCTCGTCGATCTGTTCGTTGACGCGCGGGTCCTTATCGGCGTACTTAATGCGCTTCAGGTTGCGGGTAGCGATGCGCTCGATGGTCTCGCGATCGAGCATCGCGCCCTTGCCGACCAGTTTCTTGTTGGTCTTCTCGTCGTGCAGGTCGGCCTGGACTTCCTTGTTGCCAAGGATGTTTTCCAAACGCTTCAAGCGCTCGTCGGTGAGAATGCGGATCTCGTCAGCCAGGTTCTTTTCCAGCCGCTCGATCTGCAGACCTTCGATGTGCTTGGCGCGCTCGTCCTTTTCCTGCCCTTTGCGCGAGAAGATCTTCACGTCGACCACGGTGCCTTCAATACCCGGAGGCGTGGTGAGCGAAGCGTCGCGAACGTCTCCGGCTTTTTCGCCGAAGATGGCGCGCAGAAGTTTTTCTTCCGGCGTGAGCTGGGTCTCGCCTTTCGGCGTGACCTTACCGACGAGGATGTCGCCCGGCTTCACGGTAGCGCCGATGCGGATGATGCCCGACTCGTCGAGATCGCGCAGGGCGTTCTCGCTGACGTTGGGGATATCGCGCGTGACCTCTTCCGGCCCAAGCTTGGTGTCGCGGGACTCGATCTCGAACTCTTCGATGTGGATCGAGGTGTAGTAGTCCTCGCGCACCATCTTTTCCGAGATCAGGATCGCGTCTTCGAAGTTGTAACCGCGCCACGGCATGAAGGCCACGAGGACGTTACGTCCCAATGCCAACTCGCCCTGGTCGGTGCAAGGACCGTCTGCAATGACTTGTCCCTTCAGCACGCGGTCGCCCTTGCGGACAACCGGCTTCTGGTTGATGCAGGTGTTCTGGTTCGAACGCTTGAACTTGGTCAGCGCGTAGATGTCGCTGCCCACTTCACGCGAAAGCTGCATGGGGTGGTGTTCGCCCTCGACGCGCACGATGATGCGCTCCGAGTCCACCGAATCGATGATGCCGTTGCGGCGGGCAAGTACAACTGCGCCCGAGTCGCGCGCGGTAACGCCTTCCATGCCGGTGCCCACGATAGGAGCTTCGGCGCGGAGCAGCGGAACCGACTGGCGTTGCATGTTCGCGCCCATCAATGCGCGGTTCGCGTCGTCGTGCTCAAGAAACGGCACGAGTGACGCGGCAACGGAGACGAGCTGCTTCGGAGAGACGTCAACGTAATCGATCTCGTCGCGGCTCACCAGGACAAAGTTGCCGGCCTTGCGGGCGTTCACGAGCTCGGTCGCGATGCGGCCCTTCTCATCGAGTTCAACGTTGGCCTGCGCGATGATGTGGCGGTCTTCTTCCCAAGCGGATTGATAGAAGCTGAACGGCTCCCACTCGATCTGGCGCTTGCGGCGCTCTTTCAGATCGGCGTTCGCCTTCACTACTTCATGCTTCTCGATGTGGTCGCCAACGCGATAATCGCTGTCACCGCCGTTCACGATCTGCACGAAGTCGAGGACTTTGCCATCCTTCACGCGGCGATAGGGCGACTCGATGAAGCCGTAGTCGTTGATGCGCGCGTAGCAGGAGAGCGAGGAGATGAGTCCGATGTTCGGACCTTCCGGCGTCTCGATGGGGCAGATGCGTCCGTAGTGCGTCGGGTGAACGTCGCGGACTTCGAATCCGGCGCGCTCACGCGAGAGACCGCCCGGCCCAAGGGCCGACAGGCGGCGCTTGTGGGTGATCTCCGACAAGGGGTTGGTCTGGTCCATGAACTGCGAGAGCTGCGACGAACCGAAGAACTCGCGGATCGCGGCCATGACCGGTTTCGCGTTCACCAGGTCGTGCGGCATCGCCGTGGACATTTCCTGGTACACCGACATCTTTTCCTTGATGGCGCGTTCCATACGGACCAAGCCGATGCGGAACTGGTTCTCCATCAATTCACCGACAGCGCGCACGCGGCGGTTGCCGAGGTGATCGATGTCGTCAACGATGCCGATGTTCTTGCGCAACTTCACCAGGTAACGGATGGTGGCGTAGAAGTCGTCGGGATCGAGGGTGCGCTTGTCGAGCGAGCTTGCATCCTGGTTCTCGAACAGCTTGATATTGAACTTCAAGCGGCCCACGCGCGAGAAGTCGTACTTCCTCGGGTCGAAGAACATGCCGTGGAAGAGCGAAGTCGCGGTGTCGAGCGTCGGCGGGTCGCCCGGACGCAGCTTGCGGTAGATCTCGATGAGCGCCTCTTGCGGCGTCTTCACGGAATCTTTGCGCAGGGTCGCGCTGATCACCGTGCCTACGTCGTCGCGCTCAGGAAAGAAGACCTGGATCTCGCTGACGCCGGCATCGAAGATCTTGGCCAGCTTGTCGGCCGTGATCTCGTTGTTGGCTTCGAGCAGTACTTCGCCGGAAGTGGTGTCCACGATATCGGCAGCGGTGAATGCGCCTTCGAGGTCAACGTTGTCCACTTCGATCTCAGAGATCTTGGACTTCTGGATCTCCTTCAAGATCGCGTTCGTGATCTTGCGGCCGGAGTGCGCGATCTCATCGCCACCCTTCGACTTGATGGAGTGCGTGACCTTCATGCCGAGCAGGTTGGTCGGGCGCTCCACGCCAGGATCGAGCTGCCAGAAGAGCTTGGAGTTCTTCAGGGCAATGCGGTCCACGGTGTAGAACGTCTTCAAAATGTCTTCGTCGGTACGCAGGCCGAGGGCGCGCAGGAAGATGGTGCCCAGGAACTTGCGCTTGCGGTCGATGCGCACGTAAAGGATGTTCTTCTGGTCGTACTCGAACTCGACCCACGAGCCGCGGTAAGGGATGATCTTGCCGAGGAAGTAGGTGCGGTTGTTCGCCGTCTCGAAGAAGACGCCGGGCGAGCGGTGCAATTGCGAAACGATCACGCGCTCAGTGCCGTTCACGATGAAGGTGCCGTTGTCGGTCATCAGCGGAACGTCGCCGAAGAAGACTTCCTGCTCCTTGATGTCGCGAATGGTCTTATTGCCGGTCTCCGCGTCTTTATCGAAGATGGTGAGGCGGATGGTGACTTTGAGCGGAGCGGAATACGTCATGCCGCGCTCTTCGCACTCAGCCACGTCGTATTTCAGTTGCAGTCCGACCGGGTCGCCGCACTTGTTGCAGAAGTCAGGCGTGTTCGCATTGTAGGTGCCGCAGTTGTGGCACAGAACCTCGCCCGCGTGGAACGGATCGGTAATGACGGTGTTGCCGCAATTGCGGCAGGTAGTGCGCAAGTGATGCAGCCCTTTCAGGTGGCCGCACTTGCACTCCCAGTTGCCGATCGAGAAATCCACGAATTCGAGCTGTGAGACGTTGCGGAAGTCAGAGATCGGGAAGACGGACTGGAACACGGACTGCAGTCCGGTCTCGTCGCGCTCGCTGGGCAGCTTGTCCATCTGCAGGAAGCGATCGTAGGAGCGCTTCTGCACCTCGATCAGGTTCGGGATCTGGATGGTTGCCGGGATCTTTGAAAAGTCGAGACGCTTGCGGAAAGCGTTTTTCTTAGGCATTCACTTCTCCAAGTGTTCTTCAGGTCCGGCGGTTGGCCCGCCTCGCCTTCGATAACGCTGCATGGCGTTATCCCGCAGGAATCTTTTCGTCCTGCACGAGTGAACGGTTACAAACTATGTACTTGCGCCGGCATCTGAGTTGAGCTATAAAACCGCAACTTCAGTCGCTTTCGCGGCGGGAGAGAAGGTCCACTTTTCTCTCCGAAAGCGCAGAAACGCGTGCGGGCCCGCAGGGACAAGATTCCCCACAGGCGCCATTTGCGCTTTGCGCTACCTAAATTGTGTTTTGCCCGCCAGTATAGAAACCACGTATCGTGGCCAGCCGTTTGTTGCCAGTTTCGGAGCCCCGTCTGGATTAGACTCCGCCCGGTACCTAAACGATTCTCCCACATTTCCAGGAATTTTGCAGGGATACGGGTACCCGTATCCCTGCCCTGATGCCCTGAAAATGCGCAAATCGGGCTTATTTCACTTCGACTGTCGCGCCCGCTTCGGTGAACTTCTTCTTGATGGTCTCGGCTTCTTCCTTGTTCACGCCCTCTTTTACCGGCTTGGGGGCTCCGTCGACCAGGTCCTTGGCTTCTTTCAAGCCCAGGCTGGTGACTTCGCGCACGACCTTGATCACGTTGATCTTGTTCGCGCCCGCGCTGGTGAGGATGACACTGAACTCGGTCTGAGCCTCAGCACCCGCTGCCGGGGCCGCGCCTGCTGCCGCGCCGCCAGCCATCATGACCGGTGCCGCTGCCGCTGAAACGCCGAGCCGCTCTTCGAGTTTTTTCACAAGCTGCGCCGCGTCCAACAGGCTCAGCCCAACGATTGATTCTTCTAACTGCTGCAGATCCGCCATTTTCTTATCTCCAAAATTGATTTATCGATTGTGCTGCCCTGATCTCAGTTCCCAGGTTTCCAGTACGGCCTCGGCACCAGACAAGTGCCTTCCGCAACCCCTGACAACCGATAATCAAACTTTTTGTCGCCGCGTCAGCACGAACCGCGGTGACCAAAACTGTTAGGAAGCTGCTTCTGCTTCCTTGAATTTTTTCTGCTGCAGGCCCTGATTGAGAACCACAGCGACGTCGCGGCCGACGGCATTCATCACCGTGACCAGGCGTTGCGCCGGAGCGTTGATCAGGAACAGGAGCTTGGAGTAGATCTCTTCCTTCGACGGCATCGTCGCGAGCGCCGAGATCTCTTTGATCGAGATCACGCGGCCTTCGACCACGCCAGCTTTGAAGGTGAACTCCGGATTATCTTTTGCGTACTTCGCCAAGGCTTTCGCCAGCGCGACCGGGTCGCCCTCGGTGTATGCGATGGAGGTGACGCCCTTCAGGTCCTTGATCGCGTCGGCGATCTGGGTGCCCGCTGCGGCGCGCTCAGCGAGAGTGTTCTTCACCACGCGGTATTTGCCGCCGGCGGAGCGCACGCTCTTGCGCAGCTCGTAGTCCTGCGCGACGGTCATCTTGTTGAAGGTGCCGACGATCGCGCTCTTCACGTTCTTCAGGTCCGAGCCCAGCTTTGTGGCCTGCTCAATCTTCTTTGCTTTCGTGACTGCCATATATTCCGATTCCTCTGCGGCTTGGCCGCTCAAAATTTGTTAGGCCCGCTCAGCCTTGGAAGCAGCTTCAAGGCTGCTGGTGTCGAGCGAGATTCCCGGGCCCATGGTCGAAGAGAGATAGCTCGCCTTGATGTATTTGCCCTTGGCCGCGACCGGCTTGGCCTTGATCACGCTGGCGATCACGGTGTTGGCGTTGTCGATCAGCTTGTTGGCGGCGAACGAGATCTTGCCGACGGGAACGTGCACCAGCGCGGTCTTATCGGTGCGGAACTCGACTTTGCCGGCCTTCACTTCCTGCACCGCTTTGGCGATGTCGGTGGTGACGGTGCCGGTCTTCGGGTTCGGCATGAGGCCGCGCGGTCCGAGGACTTTGCCCAGCTTACCGACGGAGCGCATCATGTCTGGCGTGGCGACCACGGCGTCGTAGTCGGTCCAGCTCTCTTTCATGATCTTTTCGACCATGTCGTCGCCGCCGACGTAATCGGCACCGGCATCGCGCGCTTCCTGGAATTTGTCGCCACCGGCGATAACCAGGACTTTTTTCGACTTGCCCAGTCCGTGCGGCAGAACGACGGTGCCGCGGACCATCTGGTCGGCGTGCTTGGGATCGACTCCCAGACGCAGCGTGATCTCGACCGTCTCGTCGAACTTGGCGAACTTAACTTTTTGCAGAAGCGGGACTGCGTCCTCGATCTTGTACGGACGCTGCTCGACCGACTTCCGCGCCTTCTCTACGTTTTTTCCGGATTTTCTCATTTCGACTTCCTTCGTTATTAGTCTCCCACCGCGGAACGCTGTTCCGAGCCGCCGTGGTTGTTAGTGCAAAACTTATGCAACAACCTCAATGCCCATGCTGCGCGCGGTTCCTTTCACGCTCTTAATGGCAGCGTCGATGGAGGCGGCGTTCAGGTCAGGCAGCTTCTGCTTGGCGATGTCGGCGACCTGCTTTTCCGTGACCTTGCCGACCTTGTCTTTGTTCGGCGAGCCCGAACCCTTGGCGACGCCAGCGGCGCGCTTCAGCAGGATCGAGGCCGGCGGGGTCTTGGTGATGAAGGTGAACGACTTGTCGTTGAAAACCGAAATCACGACCGGGATGATGAGGCCGTCGAGCTCCTTCGAGCTGGTCTTGGCGTTGAACTGCTTGCAGAACTCCATGATGTTGATGCCAGCCTGGCCGAGCGCTGGACCGACCGGAGGCGCCGGCGTGGCTTTGCCCGCGGCGATCTGGAGCTTCACTGATCCTGTTTGTTTCTTCGGTGCCATTTTCGATTCCTTCTAATCTTGAGGTTGTTGCGTTATGCCGCTACTTTTTCTACTTGCCCAAACTCGAGTTCGACCGGCGTCGCGCGTCCGAAGATCGTGACCATGACCTTCAGCGTGGAGCGGTCTTCGTTGACTTCGTCCACCGTTCCATTGAAGTTCGCGAACGGCCCTTCGGTGATGCGAACTGTCTCGTTCTTCTCGAACTTCACCTTGAGCTTCGGCTTTTCCTTGCTCGAGGCGACGCGGAAGATGATCTGGTTGACTTCGTCGTCGCTCAGCGGCGTCGGGTGGGTTGCTCCGCCCAGGAATCCGGTGACGCGCGGCGTGGCCTTCACCACGTGCCAGACTTCGTCACTCAATTCCATCTCCACCAGTACGTAGCCGGGATAAACCAGCTGCTCCATGTTGTACTTCTTGCCGTTGCGAACCTGCGTGACCGTCTCCATAGGAATGACGACGCGGCCGATCTTGTCCTGAAGCCCGAACGCCTGCACGCGCGACTCGAGCGACTCCTTCACCTTGCGCTCGAAGCCCGAATAGGCATGGATGATGTACCAGCGCATGTTCGCGTTGGTGGGGCGCGTGAGGTCGTTCGCCAACTGTTCCGGCGTTTGCGCGGGCTGCTCGCCCTCGGCGGTTCCGGTCTTAACTTCCTGCTCAGTCATAAATTCCTTAAAACTTGTGCTTCAAGATCAGGTCCATGCCGTGCGCGATGATGGTGTCGGTCACAAAAAAGAACAGGCCAAACAGCGCCACCGTGATGATGACAACGACCGTCGTCGCCTGGACTTCTTTGCGCGAGGGCGCGGTCACGTGCCGCAGCTCGGTGCGCACATCGCTCAAAAAGCTCTTCCCGCGCGCCGGCCACGCCTTCAGCTTGCCTAGTGTGTCGCTCTGTTCGTACGGTGCCGCTGCTGACTTCGCCATCTCTGTCCCAACTTCCTTCTTCGTTTCCTCGCGCGCCCTGCGGCGCGCTCGTTCTGTTCTCTCGCTTCAATCTCTGGCAGGGGCGGAGGGATTCGAACCCCCAAGTTCGGTTTTGGAGACCGACAGTTTAGCCGTTGAGCTTACGCCCCTCTATGAATCGAGCTTGCCTAGCCCGACTTATTTCACTTCTTTGTGGGCGGTGTGCTTACGGCACTTGCGACAGAACTTCGAAAATTCCAGACGCTCGGTCGTGGTCTTCTTGTTCTTGGTCGTCGAGTAGTTCCGGTCTTTGCAATCACCGCACTGTAACGTGACTATTTCTCGCATATTCCAAATCCTTCCTAGTTAGATCCTTCGCTTCGCTCAGGATATCGGCTGCGGACTCCCGCTCGCCTTTCGGCTCGCTCGCGCCCGCAAAGCGCCTCTATTTGATGATCTCGCTGATGGTTCCGGCTCCGACGGTGCGTCCGCCTTCGCGGATAGCAAAGCGCAAGCCCTTCTCCATCGCGACCGGTGTGATCAGCTCGATCTCGAGCGCCACGTTGTCGCCCGGCATCACCATCTCGGTGCCGGCTGGAAGCTCGGCCACGCCCGTCACGTCGGTGGTGCGGAAGTAGAACTGCGGACGGTAGCCCTTGAAGAACGGGGTATGACGTCCACCTTCTTCCTTCGACAGAACGTAGATCTCGCCCTTGAACTTGGTGTGCGGCGTGATCGAGCCGGTCTTGGCGAGCACCATGCCACGCTCCACGTCTTCTTTCGCGATGCCGCGCAGCAAGAGGCCGGCGTTGTCGCCCGCCATACCTTCATCCAGCTGCTTCTTGAACATCTCAACGCCGGTAACGACCGTCTTGCGGGTCTCGCGGAAGCCGACGATCTCGACTTCTTCGCCCACCTTCACCTTGCCACGCTCGATACGGCCAGTGACTACGGTGCCGCGGCCGGAGATCGAGAAGATATCTTCGATCGGCATCAGGAACGGCTTGTCGACATCGCGCGCCGGCAGCGGGACGTTCTTGTCCACCGCTTCCATCAACTCGTCGACTGATTTCTCCCACTTGGCTTCGCCGTTCAATGCACCGAGGGCCGAGCCGCGGATGACGGGCAGCGTGTCGCCGGGGAACTGATACTTGGTCAGAAGCTCGCGCACTTCCATCTCCACCAGGTCGATCAGCTCAGGGTCTTCGACGGCGTCGCACTTGTTCAGGAACACGACGATGTAAGGCACGCCTACCTGGCGGGCCAAGAGCACGTGCTCTTTGGTCTGCGGCATCGGGCCGTCGGTGGCAGCGACCACCAGGATCGCGCCATCCATCTGCGCCGCGCCGGTGATCATGTTCTTGATGTAGTCGGCGTGGCCCGGGCAATCGACGTGCGCGTAGTGCCGGTTCGGCGTCTCGTACTCGACGTGCGCCGTGGCGATCGTGATGCCGCGCTCGCGCTCTTCCGGCGCGTTGTCGATCGAATCGAACGAGCGGAACTTGATGTTCGGGTTGTGCTTCGACAACACCTTCGTGATCGCCGCCGTCAGAGTCGTCTTGCCGTGGTCGATGTGCCCGATCGTGCCTACGTTCACGTGCGGTTTGCTGCGGTCAAATTTTTCCTTAGCCATTTGCTTCGTCCCTTTTTCTTGAATCTTTCAAAAGCAGATCCCTCACTGCGCTCGGGATGACAATCTCAGTACAAAATCGAAAATCTCTATGCGTACTCGTAAACCTTCTGGTGCTTGCGGCGGAGGTCGGTTGCGACCTGCTCGATGCCCACCAGATAAAGCTCGCGAACCTGCGCCTGGTCCGATACCGGCAACTTCTGGTAAACCGTGGCCGCTTCCCCCTGACGCGCGCCGGTCGCTTTCTCCAGCAAACTGGCGTTCAAAACCTTTTCAAATTCGCGGATCTTGAAGCCGGCGCTCTTCACGCTCTTCAAAAACCTGTCTACGTTCGCCTGCGAGAGCGCGCCCGTGATCAGCGCTTTCGCTTTGTCGTAATGCTCGGTGTCCTGTACCGGGATCTGCGCCTGCTCAAAGCTGACGCCTTCGGTCGCCAGCTCCGCCTTGTGTTTCTTGTCGCGGAAGATGGAGACGATCTCTTCATCTTTCAACGTGACTTCATCTTTCGGCGACGGCTTCCATCCGCTCGCGATTCGCTGCTGGAAGTAGCCGGCCAGAATGTCCTTCCACAACGTGGCGTTGGTGACCGTCTCATTGCGAAGCGCGATCTGGTTCGCCAGCGTCACCAGCACCGGGATACGGTTCTCGATGCCATTGCCGAGGTCGACCCAATACCGGCTGGCGGCTTTCATGCCGCCTTCAGCACCGAGAACTTGCTCGGGACCAAAGATATCGGTGCGAGTGATATTCAACTGCAACCCCTTACCGCGGATCTCGCGGATCGAACTGATTTCACAAAAACCAAAGTCGACGATCTATGCAAAAGACAAGTGAAATTTCTGGAGCGGGAGACGGGAATCGAACCCGCGACCAACAGCTTGGAAGGCTGTGACTCTACCACTGAGTTACTCCCGCCAACCGCTTCTAAAATCAACGAATCTCGCTTTGTTCTTCAGCCTTTCGCCGCGCGTGCAGCGTAAAAGTGCGGAGAACGAAGGCCCCGATCAAAACCAGAGTGACAAGCCGCACCTTCTGATCGCTCAAGGTGAACCACGCCAAGGTACCGAGCACAACGTAGGCGGCAAGAGCGATAGCGAAGCGATTCATCTGCAAAATCTCGAAACTGGTGCACAGGGGAGGATTCGAACCTCCGTAGCTCGCAAGGAGCGGCAGATTTACAGTCTGCTGCCATTAACCACTCGGCCACCTGTGCAAACCCTCAAACTGGAGCTGATGATCGGGATTGAACCGATGACCTCTCCCTTACCAAGGGAGTGCTCTACCAACTGAGCTACATCAGCAAAAGCTCAAAATTCCTTAACGCTGATGACCCGGATTGAACCGATGAACGTCTCCCTTACGAAGGGACTGGGCGCCAATCGGCAACTGAGCTACATCAGCCAAATCTCCAATTTTCAAAGACACAAAACCAAAACGCGCGAGCATAGCTCCGCTAGGGAAGCTGCCAAACCGCATTAAGACAAACCACGTTCGGAAAAGAGATCCTTAGAGTGGAGTGTTCGGTTGAAGAGTTACCGGGCCGCCGCGTCTACTTTCTCACAAGTGTTGCTGAAGCTCTGATCTTGGAGCTGGCGAAGGGACTTGAACCCCCGACCCTCTGATTACAAATCAGATGCTCTACCAACTGAGCTACGCCAGCGTGGGCTCTCTTGCTGTTCGCCATCTCGGCCACGCACACAAACACTTCAGCACGCGTGGCGCAAAGAAGAAAGTATAGCGTAACGGCATTTGGCGTGCAACCCAGAGCCGCTCGAGCCTTGCCTATATAGTAACCGGAATTCGTGTATTCGTACCTTTGTTGCCAACAAGATTCTTCGTCGGCTAAAAATCAAGGACGCAGGACCTGGAAGTGGGGCAGGAACAAAAGAAACTTGCACAGCCCGGGGACGGCGGTGCCACGCAAGAGCGCACAGGCGGGGTGCCTGTGCCACCTACTCCGTGGGTGCTATCATTTCATCCTTATCCAGCGGGTCTGGCCGGAGTAGCGGGCCGGGGCCCACCATCCATGCGCAAACGCCATATCTTCCTCATCCTTTCCCTTTTGCTGGTAGCCGGCGCCCTGGGCACTCTACTGTGGCTGCGACAGCGGGCACTGCCGGAATCGGTGCGGCTGCTGCCTGAGTCGGACGCGTATATCTTCGTGAACTTCAAGGCGATCCGGCGGGTGGCGAACACCAGCCTGAGCGGGATCGTGAGGGAGCCGGAGTACGAGGAGTTCATACGCGAGACGGGCATCGACCCCGAGCGCGACCTTGACGACGCGGCATTCGCGGTCCATTCGATCGGCAATAACGAGCACCGCTATTCGGAGATATTCAACGGTCACTTTGATTCGCAGAAGCTGGCAGACTACTTCCGCAAGCACGCCAAGACGGTGCTCCGTTACAACCAGGAAGAGATCTTCGAGTTACCGCAGGAGAACCGGACGGTACGCGTTGCGATCTTGGACTTGGATTCTGTCGCCGTCTCGAACCTGGACGACGGCGGCGTGATCCGGGGGATGGTGGACCGCTCGCGACAGCGCGGATTGCCGCAACGCGGTCCGCAGATGGTGCAGCAGTTCCGCTCGCAGATCCCTCTGACTGCGGTGGCATGGACGATTGCGCGCGTGACTCCCAGCGACAACCCCATCATGCAGAAGTTCTACTCGCCTACTTGGGGGACGGGATTCACTCTGGTCGCAGCCATAGCTCCTTCGATCACGACGGGAACGATCCAGTTGAAGGCGAATGCCATCGTGCGGGATGAGCAAGCGGCGAAGCAGATCGCGGAGAACGCGGGGACGCTGATCTCCCTATATCAGGCCATTGAGGCCAATGCGCAGCAAGGTGGCGGTGACGCGGATGTTAAGGCGTTCGTGGACAGTGTGAAGGTGGAGCAGCAGAAAGACAAAGCCGTGCTCACGGCGACGCTGCCGCCGGCGTTCTGGAAGAAGATGTTTCAGGGTGAGGCGGGAAAGTAATTTGTGATTGTGTTTGGTGATTGAAAACCAGGGTCTTTCGCTCGCCATGTGCTGTAAACGCTGACGGGGCGACTCAATCAGGGCGCCAATCCTTTAATCAGCGGCAGTGCCAGTCAGCAAAAACAAATCAAAATCACAAATGAAAATTGATCACATTCCCTGGTGCAGGTGTTGGGTCTGGGCCAGCGTCACGCGCAGGTACTTATAAGGATTAACGGGGGTATCGAAGATGCGGACTTCGTAATGGAGGTGGGGGCCGGTGGAGCGTCCGCTGAGGCCGACGTAGCCGATGGTCTCGCCTTTTTGAACGTGCTCGCCGGAGGCGACGTTGAAGCTGGCGAGGTGTCCGTAACGGGTGGATACGCCGTGGCCATGGTCGATCTCGATGAGGTGTCCGTAACCGCTCATGTCGCTGGCGTAAGTGACGACGCCATCGGCGGGGGCGACTACCGGTGTCCCGTAGGAACTCGAAATATCGATTCCGCTGTGGAAGGCGCCCTCACCACTGAACGGGTCAGAGCGCTCGCCGAACGATCCTGAAACCGGGCCTTGGACCGGCCACAAGCTCGGAGCGGCGGCGAGGCGCTGCCAGTCGGAAGCTGTGGCCTGCACTGCGCCGAAGCTGACGGCCGCGGTGGCGGCACCGTTATAGGCGGAAGCCTTCAAGGTGTAGAGCTGGTCGATAGAACCGGAGAAGTGCTGATTGTTGAAGTCGGTGGCGGAAACGGTGGCGAGCGATGCGTCAGACTTCAATCCGTAGAGCGCGGAGACTTCGCTGGCGAGCGAGCCTAACGACGCGACCTGAATCTGCTTTTCCTGCGCGACCTGCTCCAGCTGGCGGTACTGCGATTTGATGGCGTTCTTTTCCTGGCGAATCTCGTTGAACTGCGCCGTCTTTACCAGCATGCGGGCATAAGAGCCCGCCATACCGGTGATAGTGAACATGCCGATAACCGCCCCGGCAAGGAAGACATATAAATAATGAAGTGGGATAGGGATTTTGCGGATCTCGCCCTCGGCGTCGCGAGTGACGAAGAAGATGTAATAACGCTTCCGCAAAACCAAACTCCTTGTCCTAAAAAAGGACAGTGGTGCAGATCAAAACTACATGCGATCGGCCCGCCGTTCTTGTTCCCGAATGCCGGCTCCGTGGCTGGAACCTTAGCTTTCGGCGGGAGGTCACGAAACCTCCACAGGGCCTGTGGCCAGGTGTCTTACTTTTCTATGATTTGGGGTTCAACGGCAGCCCAAACCTACCAGAGCCACTTCTGGCATGTCAAGGAAGAGTATGTCTGGCCTATTCGGGTTGCCAGATACCGGAGGGACATGTACTTGGGCTTAGGCGGGAAGTTATGTGCCAGATGCAGGTTTTGGCGGTTTGGCACAAGAAAGCTCCTGGAGTGCCGCCATTTATCATGGCGGGGTGCCGCTGCCGGAACGCCAACTGATAGCCAGAATCCGCAAGATGGGCGGGCGGAAATCGCTTATTGGCGACGACTGCGCGGTGCTCGATCCGCCACGCGGACACGAGCTGTTGGTAACGACCGACCTGTGTCTGGAGGGTGTCCATTTCCGGCGCGATTGGCACCCAGCGCATTCGGTCGGACACAGGTGCCTGGCGCGCGGGTTGAGCGACATTGCCGCCATGGCGGGCGAACCGCTGGCGTGCTTCTTGTCTTTAGGACTGCCGAGGGATATTCCGCAGGATTGGGTGGATGAGTTTTTTGCCGGATTTTTGGGGTTGGCGAAGCGGTTTCGGATTCCGCTGGCGGGCGGTGACACGGGCGAGTCGCCGCAGGGGGTGATCGCGGACGTGATGGTGGTGGGGTCAGCGCCCCGCGGCAAAGCGGTACGACGCTCAGGGGCGCGTCCGGGAGATTTGATCTATGTGACGGGTGCGCTGGGCGGGGCCGCGGCGACATTGCAGAGATTGCTAAAGGAGGGTCAGCGCAAACCAAAAGACCTTAACCGCATAGACCGCCGAAGATTCGCAGAAGCCGCCGAAAGATCTGACTCGCATTTTTATCCGGAGCCGCGGATCGCGGTCGCGCGAAAGCTGCGGGGCATCGCGAGCAGCATGATCGATCTGAGCGATGGGCTCTCAACCGACCTGGCGCATGTCTGCGAAGAGAGTGGGGTGGGAGCGGAGGTGGAAGTCGCTTCGGTTCCGCTCGCTGACGGCGCGACTCTCGAGCAGGCTCTGCATGGCGGCGAGGATTACGAACTGTTGTTCACAGCGTCTGAGAAGAAGAAGCTGCCGCCGAGGATTGCCGGTGTTGCCACGCGGAGGATCGGGAGAGTGACGCGCGATCCGAGGCAGATGCTGTGGTTGCGGACTCCGGATGGAGTGCGCGTACCGATGCCGAGTGGTGGGTGGGAACATTTCAAAAAGTGACTTCCGCCGACGTGCGCATCTGCGACAAGCAACGTAAGTACCTTTGTTAGACTGAAAACCTTCCAGAGCTGAACAGGAGTCACTGTGCATCGAACCACAATCGTGCTGAGCGCGATCCTTATGCTGGCGATGTATGCCGTCGCCGGTCCGAAGACTTTCCCCAACGAACAAAAAACTATGGCAAAAAATTCTGCGACACTTCCCCGCCCCAAAGCTGAACGCAAACACGCGCCGCCGGCGGGAGCCTCGGCGCTGCTGACGGTCTCTCCCGAAGAATTCAACAAGACGTGCCACGCGAATATGGATACCGCGCGCGCGGCGATGGACAAGCTAAAAGCGCTGAAGACGCACGACGCGGTGCAGACGCTCGAGATCTTCGACGAAGGGCAGGAGGCGCTCGGTGATGCCGGAGCGCGCGCTGGACTGACGCACGAGGTGCATCCGGATAAAGGCGTGCGCGAGGCGGCGGAGACGTGCGAGCAGGAAGTTGCGGCGCTCGCGACCGAGTTCTCGCTGGACCGCGGTATCTACGAGGCGGTGGCGAAGATCGATACTGCGAAGCTGGATCCGGCTTCGAAGTACTACGTCGAAAAGACGCTACGTGATTTCAAATTAGCAGGCGTGGATCGCGACGAGGCGACACGCAAGCGTGTGCGCGAACTGAATGACGAACTGGTGAAGCTGGGCCAGGAGTTTGGGAAGAATATCCGCGAAGGCGTGCTGACGCTGGAAGTGGATCCGAAAGACCTTGACGGCATGCCGGAAGATTTCATCAAGGGGCATCCGGTGGGCGCGAGCGGCAAGGTCGCGCTGAAGACAGACAACACCGACTACGTGCCCGTGATGACGTATGCGAAGAGCGAAAAAGTGCGCGAAGACTTTTGGAAGCTCTACCGGATGCGCGCTCATCCGAAAAATCTTGAGACCCTGAACCAAATGCTGGCGAAGCGGTATGAGCTGGCGAAGCTGCTCGGCTTCGACAACTGGGCGGATTACGTCACCGCCAACAAGATGATCGGCAGCGGGAAGAACGCGGCCGAGTTTATCCAGAAGATCACGGACGCGTCCGCGGAACGGTCGAAAAAGGATTATGCCGCCTTGCTGGCGCGAAAAAAGAAAGACGATCCGGCGGCGAGCGAGGTCGAGCCGTGGGACACGAGCTATCTGACGGACCGCATCAAGGCGGAGCAATATGGAGTGGAAGCGAGCGAGGTGCGTCCATATTTCCAGTATGACAACGTGAAGCGCGGCGTGCTGCAGACGACCAGCCGGATGTTCGGCATCACGTACAAGCCAGTGAAGGACGCGAAGGTGTGGCATCCGGATGTGGACGTGTATGACATCTTCGATGGTGCGCGCAACATGGGGCGGATATATCTCGACATGTATCCGCGCGAGAACAAGTACAAGCATTACGCGCAGTTCACGCTGGTGAATGGCAAGCAAGGCGTCGCGCTGCCGGAAGGCGTGCTGGTTTGCAACTTCCACAAACCGACGGCGGACGATCCGGGATTGCTGGAATACTCGGACACGATCACGTTCTTCCACGAGTTTGGGCACCTGCTGCACCACGTGCTCGGCGGACACACGAAGTGGGCGGGCATAGCGGGCGTCTCGACGGAGCAGGATTTTGTGGAAGCGCCGTCGCAGATGCTGGAAGAGTGGATGCGCGATCCGAAAACGCTGCAGACATTCGCCATCCATTACAAGACGAAGAAGCCGATCCCGGTGGAGCTGGCGGAGAAGTTGAAGAAGGCGGATGAGTTCGGCAAGGGTTTGAACGTGCGGCAGCAGATGTTCTACGCCGCGACGAGCCTCGATCTGCACAACCGCGATCCGAAAGACCTGGACACGACAAAGCTGGTCGCGCAACTGCAGGAGCAGTACACGCCCTTCCATTACGTCCCGGGGACGTACTTCCATGAGTCGTTCGGGCACCTGGATGGATACTCGGCGGTGTACTACACCTACATGTGGTCGCTGGTGATCGCGAAGGACATGTACAGCGTCTTTCATGACCAGGGAAACATCATGAATCCGGCGATCGCGGCGAAGTATCGGCGGACGGTGCTTGCGCCGGGAGGCTCGAAGCCAGCGGCGGAGCTGGTGAAGGACTTCATCGGCAGGCCGTACGGGTTCAAGAGTTATGAGGAGTGGCTTAATAGAAATTGAAGATTGTTGATTCTTGATTATTTATTGGGCCGCCGAAAAGGGCGGCCATTTTTTTTCAAAACAAACGCAAGGTCCTTCGCCCGCTGCGCGGACTCAGGATGACAATACATACAGTGAAGTTCCTATTTCGCTTCGGAGTGATTCCAGCTAATCTGAAGCTGCATGCCAGCGCAGGCGAGACAGTCGAGACAACCGAAGAAATCGAGCAGCAAGGGATCGGCGTGGGTCACGTTCTTCGTGATCGTGTTGTGCATCTTGGGCCTGGTCGCGAGATTTGGGAAGATGCTGCACCTGCCGGACTTCTCGAAGATCAATCTGCCGGCCATGAGCCGACCCAGTGAGGTGGCGAGCGCGCCGCCGGGAAAGATCGTCAGCGAAAATCATTTCGCTCCGGATGAGAATTTGGAGCAGCTCGATTACGACAGGTTGGGTGAGGCGCAGCGGCGCGTGGACATCGCCATGTACGCCTTCACCGATAAATATCTGGCTGACCAGCTGATGACCTTGGGCCGGCGCGGCGTCACGGTGCGGATATACCGCGACATGGACCAGTACAAAGGCGAGCAGCGCAATGCTGATGAGCATCATGACGACTCGGTGACGCAGCTACTGCGCGGCGAGAAGAACATCTACATCCGAGTGAAATCGAGCGGTCGGCGCGACCTGATGCACCTGAAGGCCTACGCCATTGACGGCAAGCTGCTGCGCGATGGCAGCGCGAACTGGTCGGCTGCGGGAGAGAAGGCGCAGGACAACAATGCGCACTTCAGCAACGATCCCGCGGAAGTGAAGTCCTTTGAGCAGCAGTTCGAAGAGATGTGGCAGCGCAGCGACAACGTGGTGGTGCAGTGATCAGTCAGTGGTCAGTGGTCAGTGAAAATCTATATCCCTCGACTCGCCCGCTGAAGCGCTTTCCAGCACATTGGGATCCTAAGCTTAGAATTCCACGTGGACAAGTTGTCGCGGCCGCTTCTATAGTGTCACCTAAATACTAGTGACTCCAGCGTAACTGGACTGGCCACAGTTAGGCCGCAAATGTAATCACACTGGCTCACCTTCGGGTGGGCCTTTCTGCGTTCGCGAGTGGACCCGATAAGCTCATGGAGCGGCGTAACCGTCGCACAGGAAGGACAGAGAAAGCGCGGATCTGGGAAGTGACGGACAGAACGGTCAGGACCTGGATTGGGGAGGCGGTTGCCGCCGCTGCTGCTGACGGTGTGACGTTCTCTGTTCCGGTCACACCACATACGTTCCGCCATTCCTATGCGATGCACATGCTGTATGCCGGTATACCGCTGAAAGTTCTGCAAAGCCTGATGGGACATAAGTCCATCAGTTCAACGGAAGTCTACACGAAGGTTTTTGCGCTGGATGTGGCTGCCCGGCACCGGGTGCAGTTTGCGATGCCGGAGTCTGATGCGGTTGCGATGCTGAAACAATTATCCTGAGAATAAATGCCTTGGCCTTTATATGGAAATGTGGAACTGAGTGGATATGCTGTTTTTGTCTGTTAAACAGAGAAGCTGGCTGTTATCCACTGAGAAGCGAACGAAACAGTCGGGAAAATCTCCCATTATCGTAGAGATCCGCATTATTAATCTCAGGAGCCTGTGTAGCGTTTATAGGAAGTAGTGTTCTGTCATGATGCCTGCAAGCGGTAACGAAAACGATTTGAATATGCCTTCAGGAACAATAGAAATCTTCGTGCGGTGTTACGTTGAAGTGGAGCGGATTATGTCAGCAATGGACAGAACAACCTAATGAACACAGAACCATGATGTGGTCTGTCCTTTTACAGCCAGTAGTGCTCGCCGCAGTCGAGCGACAGGGCGAAGCCCTCGGCTGGTTGCCCTCGCCGCTGGGCTGGCGGCCGTCTATGGCCCTGCAAACGCGCCAGAAACGCCGTCGAAGCCGTGTGCGAGACACCGCGGCCGGCCGCCGGCGTTGTGGATACCTCGCGGAAAACTTGGCCCTCACTGACAGATGAGGGGCGGACGTTGACACTTGAGGGGCCGACTCACCCGGCGCGGCGTTGACAGATGAGGGGCAGGCTCGATTTCGGCCGGCGACGTGGAGCTGGCCAGCCTCGCAAATCGGCGAAAACGCCTGATTTTACGCGAGTTTCCCACAGATGATGTGGACAAGCCTGGGGATAAGTGCCCTGCGGTATTGACACTTGAGGGGCGCGACTACTGACAGATGAGGGGCGCGATCCTTGACACTTGAGGGGCAGAGTGCTGACAGATGAGGGGCGCACCTATTGACATTTGAGGGGCTGTCCACAGGCAGAAAATCCAGCATTTGCAAGGGTTTCCGCCCGTTTTTCGGCCACCGCTAACCTGTCTTTTAACCTGCTTTTAAACCAATATTTATAAACCTTGTTTTTAACCAGGGCTGCGCCCTGTGCGCGTGACCGCGCACGCCGAAGGGGGGTGCCCCCCCTTCTCGAACCCTCCCGGTCGAGTGAGCGAGGAAGCACCAGGGAACAGCACTTATATATTCTGCTTACACACGATGCCTGAAAAAACTTCCCTTGGGGTTATCCACTTATCCACGGGGATATTTTTATAATTATTTTTTTTATAGTTTTTAGATCTTCTTTTTTAGAGCGCCTTGTAGGCCTTTATCCATGCTGGTTCTAGAGAAGGTGTTGTGACAAATTGCCCTTTCAGTGTGACAAATCACCCTCAAATGACAGTCCTGTCTGTGACAAATTGCCCTTAACCCTGTGACAAATTGCCCTCAGAAGAAGCTGTTTTTTCACAAAGTTATCCCTGCTTATTGACTCTTTTTTATTTAGTGTGACAATCTAAAAACTTGTCACACTTCACATGGATCTGTCATGGCGGAAACAGCGGTTATCAATCACAAGAAACGTAAAAATAGCCCGCGAATCGTCCAGTCAAACGACCTCACTGAGGCGGCATATAGTCTCTCCCGGGATCAAAAACGTATGCTGTATCTGTTCGTTGACCAGATCAGAAAATCTGATGGCACCCTACAGGAACATGACGGTATCTGCGAGATCCATGTTGCTAAATATGCTGAAATATTCGGATTGACCTCTGCGGAAGCCAGTAAGGATATACGGCAGGCATTGAAGAGTTTCGCGGGGAAGGAAGTGGTTTTTTATCGCCCTGAAGAGGATGCCGGCGATGAAAAAGGCTATGAATCTTTTCCTTGGTTTATCAAACGTGCGCACAGTCCATCCAGAGGGCTTTACAGTGTACATATCAACCCATATCTCATTCCCTTCTTTATCGGGTTACAGAACCGGTTTACGCAGTTTCGGCTTAGTGAAACAAAAGAAATCACCAATCCGTATGCCATGCGTTTATACGAATCCCTGTGTCAGTATCGTAAGCCGGATGGCTCAGGCATCGTCTCTCTGAAAATCGACTGGATCATAGAGCGTTACCAGCTGCCTCAAAGTTACCAGCGTATGCCTGACTTCCGCCGCCGCTTCCTGCAGGTCTGTGTTAATGAGATCAACAGCAGAACTCCAATGCGCCTCTCATACATTGAGAAAAAGAAAGGCCGCCAGACGACTCATATCGTATTTTCCTTCCGCGATATCACTTCCATGACGACAGGATAGTCTGAGGGTTATCTGTCACAGATTTGAGGGTGGTTCGTCACATTTGTTCTGACCTACTGAGGGTAATTTGTCACAGTTTTGCTGTTTCCTTCAGCCTGCATGGATTTTCTCATACTTTTTGAACTGTAATTTTTAAGGAAGCCAAATTTGAGGGCAGTTTGTCACAGTTGATTTCCTTCTCTTTCCCTTCGTCATGTGACTTGATATCGGGGGTTAGTTCGTCATCATTGATGAGGGTTGATTATCACAGTTTATTACTCTGAATTGGCTATCCGCGTGTGTACCTCTACCTGGAGTTTTTCCCACGGTGGATATTTCTTCTTGCGCTGAGCGTAAGAGCTATCTGACAGAACAGTTCTTCTTTGCTTCCTCGCCAGTTCGCTCGCTATGCTCGGTTACACGGCTGCGGCGAGCGCTAGTGATAATAAGTGACTGAGGTATGTGCTCTTCTTATCTCCTTTTGTAGTGTTGCTCTTATTTTAAACAACTTTGCGGTTTTTTGATGACTTTGCGATTTTGTTGTTGCTTTGCAGTAAATTGCAAGATTTAATAAAAAAACGCAAAGCAATGATTAAAGGATGTTCAGAATGAAACTCATGGAAACACTTAACCAGTGCATAAACGCTGGTCATGAAATGACGAAGGCTATCGCCATTGCACAGTTTAATGATGACAGCCCGGAAGCGAGGAAAATAACCCGGCGCTGGAGAATAGGTGAAGCAGCGGATTTAGTTGGGGTTTCTTCTCAGGCTATCAGAGATGCCGAGAAAGCAGGGCGACTACCGCACCCGGATATGGAAATTCGAGGACGGGTTGAGCAACGTGTTGGTTATACAATTGAACAAATTAATCATATGCGTGATGTGTTTGGTACGCGATTGCGACGTGCTGAAGACGTATTTCCACCGGTGATCGGGGTTGCTGCCCATAAAGGAGGCGTTTACAAAACCTCAGTTTCTGTTCATCTTGCTCAGGATCTGGCTCTGAAGGGGCTACGTGTTTTGCTCGTGGAAGGTAACGACCCCCAGGGAACAGCCTCAATGTATCACGGATGGGTACCAGATCTTCATATTCATGCAGAAGACACTCTCCTGCCTTTCTATCTTGGGGAAAAGGACGATGTCACTTATGCAATAAAGCCCACTTGCTGGCCGGGGCTTGACATTATTCCTTCCTGTCTGGCTCTGCACCGTATTGAAACTGAGTTAATGGGCAAATTTGATGAAGGTAAACTGCCCACCGATCCACACCTGATGCTCCGACTGGCCATTGAAACTGTTGCTCATGACTATGATGTCATAGTTATTGACAGCGCGCCTAACCTGGGTATCGGCACGATTAATGTCGTATGTGCTGGGGAAAG
>JADMIO010841952.1_pt1 | contig 63675 bp, 43 predicted proteins | sample 8958161 | NCBI WGS metagenome assembly JADMIO01 (sample SAMN16585339, study PRJNA669376) | soil metagenome | isolation source: Crop rotation soil | place: USA: Cullars Rotation, Alabama | collected 2011
CTTTCCCTCATCGGCGCTGCGGTCGCGTGGGGGATGGGCCTGTTCCGCCCGCGACCGACGGTGGCACTGGTGACGAATAACGCCGACCCGTTCTGGGAACCGGTGATCGCCGGTGCGCAGGCGGCGGCGGACCAGTACCAGGTCAACCTGAAGGTCGTCCGCGGCACCGGCGACATCGCGAACCAGTCACAGGCCGTGCAGGACCTGATGAAGGAAGGGGTCCGCGGGATCGGCATCAGCCCGATCGACGCCGAGGGGCAGACGCCGCTGCTCCGCGAGGTGGCGATGAAGATGCCGCTGGTGTGCGTCGATTCCGACTGCCCGGATTCCAGCCGGCTGTGGTTCGTCGGCACCGACAATTACGGCGCCGGGCGGCAGGTCGGCAGCTACGTCCGCGACGCGATCCCGGACGGCGGCGAGGTCCTGATCTGTCTCGGCAGCATTACCGCCGACAACGGCAAGCTGCGCCGCCAGGGCGTCATCGACGAGTTGCTCGACCGCCACTACTCGCCAAACGGGCCGTTCGACGCGGTCGACGCGACGCTCAAGGGCGACAAGTACACGGTCATCGGGACCTGCGTCGACCAGCACGACAAGGACCGAGCGGTCCAACTGGCCGCCGAGGCGATCCGGAAGAACCCCAACCTGAAGTGCATCGTCGCCCTCTACTCCTACTCGGCGCCGGCGGTGCTCAAGGCACTGGAGCAGACGGACAAGGTCGGGCAGATCAGGGTGATCGGCTTCGACGTGCTGCCCGAGACGCTGGCGGCCGTCGAGTCGGGGCAGATCTTCGCGACCATGCAGCAGGCGCAGTTCGACTTCGGGTTCGACACGGTGCGGGCGCTGGCGGGCAGCATCAGCGGCGAGGCGCACGCGGTGTCGGCGTCGCCGATGCGCTTCCTCGGCGTCAGCGCGGTGACCAAGGAGAACAACGGGCAAGGCAAGCCTGACCCGTCCACCACGGCGCCGGCGGCCGCGGCCAGCGCAGATAACAAGTAGCCGCTATCCAGTGGGCGACGTCTTGCCGAAGTTCATCGCGAGGCCGGCACAGTCCCGCGAGTTGACCCTGCCATCGTAGTTGAACGTCGGCCGTGCGGAGGTTCATCACGCCCGTGCGCCGCGCCGCCGACGCCACGGCCGGGTGCTCATCGCGGTCAAAAGACCCGCGCCGGCCAAGGCGGGCTCGGGCACCGGATTGCCCGGGACTGGCACCCCGGGCAACGTTTGACCGAAGTTCGTGGCCAGCATGCCGAAGTCCAGCGAGTTCACCGTGCCGTCGTAGTTGAAGTCGCCGTGCGCCCAGTCGTTGTCGGACGACCCGAAGTTCGCCGCCAGCGCGGCGAAGTCCAGGCCGTTCACCGTGCCATTGAGGTCGGCATCGCCGAAGTACGCTCGCGCGATCGTCAACCGCATCGACGAGGAATCGTCCATCCAACCCAGTCCGATCGAAGGCGTTGCGGTCGTACTGCGGATCTGCCCGCTGAGAAAGCCGTGCGTGTACGCGTCGGCAAGCTGCGCCGGGACGGTCGCGGCCGGCGACCCGCCGCCGCCGCCGGTGTAGTCGAACACGAGCCGCCCGGCCTGCACGTCGGCACCCCCGCCGGCGAGCACCGGTGGCTGCGCCGCATTAGACAAAACAAGTGCGCCCGCTTGCAGCGTGGTCAGACCAGTGTACGTGTTGCCGCCGAGCAGCGTCAGGCCGCCGGCGCCGGTCTTGATCAGCCCGCCGTCGGCGGTCGAGCCGAGCGTCGCGTCGTGCAGGAGCGGTTGGGACAGCCGAACATTAAGCCCGTTCGTGTCGATGATTGCCCCGCCGGCCCTGACGCTGGCGGACGTGAGATTGCCGACCAGGTCCGCGCCGTCGACCGCCGCCCGCAACAGCCCGCCGTTAAGGTTAAGGGTCGCCCCGCCCGTGCCGACGCGGGAGACGCGGTTGGCGGTGACGCTGCCGCCGTTGAGGTTGAACACGCCGCTGCCGGTGGCCCGCTGGGACAGGATGATGTCGCCGAGGACAGCCGACCCGCCGGTGATCGTGTACGTGCCGGCCCCGCCGGCATCCTCACCCAGCAGCGTGTTTCCGGCTTGCACCAGGACCGTGCCGCCGGTCTGCGTGAACGTCCCAACGCCGCCGAGTGAGCCGATGATGATGTTGTTCAAGCCGTTCTTGTTCAGCGTCGCGTTACCGGAGATCAGGTAGTTCCCGGTACCTCCCTGCCGGCCGATCGCGAGCCAGTTGCCGACCGTGAGCGAGCCGGCGGACTGTGAGTAGGTCCCGCTGCTGCCGGCGGCCTGCCCGACCCACGTTTCGCCGCCGCTGATCGTGACCGCCCCGCCGGATTGAAGGAACGACCCCGCGCCGCCGGCATCGCCGATACGCAGGTGATTCGCCTGCACCGTCGTCGCCGTGGAAAGGACCCGCAGCGTGCTGGTCGAGCCGGCCGTCGTGCCGACGTAGATCGAGCTGTCCGGCGTGCCCAGCGTCTTGAAGAACGACGCGTCGGCCGATCCGACGACGTTCGTCCCGCCGCGGTGGTAGACGTTGGTGTTGAAGCTCGACTTGCCCGAGTCGAGCGTCAGTGCACCCGCGCCGTGCACGTCGCCGAGGAAACCGATCACGCTGGTCGTGGCGTTCTTCACCCGCAGGTTGCTGAACAGCTCCAGCCGTGCGTTAACGATCTGCGTGCCCTGCGTGGCCGAGTTCGGGTTGACCTGCACATCGATCACCGCCTCGGCCGATGAGCCGCCGTTGCCCCAGGTGCTGACCATGAGCAAGTCGTCGGTTGAGCCGATGCGATAGTTCGACCCGGTGCGGAACGTCAGACCGCGGACGACCTTCGTATCAGTCCAATCCAGCGTTGCGCCGGCGGAGGTCGAGTTGCTGCCAAAGAACGCGGTTTGGCCGGCGAGCTTCGGTGCGCCATTCGTCCAATTGCTCTCCAAGTCCCAGTTCTGGTTCCCCGAGCCGCCGGTGTAATCCGACTGCGTCGCCGCGGGCGCGGCGAGCCAAACGCGCACCCAATCGACGTCGAACGACTTGTTGACGTCTTCGGTCGCCGGCGGATCCCCGGGCCAGCCGCCGATCCCGAGGTTCAGGATCAGGTACATGTGCTGCATCTGCGCGATCGCGTCCGCGCCGGCGTAGCTGTGAAACTGCCGGCCGTCGATGTACCAGGTAAGCGTGCTGTCGGTCCAACGCACGCCGTAGTTATGGAACCCGGCCGTCAGGTCTCCCGCGCCGGCGTCCTTGAAGCCGGACCAGCTCGACGAGTTGCCGCCGGGCGTCGAGAAGTGGACGTTCGCGACGTAGTTGTTCGGACTGGTGTTCGGACTGCCCGCGCCGTTGCGGACGAACTCCATTGTGTCGATCTCCGGCGGCCATCCGTCCTGCAGGGACCAGAACGCCGGCCAGGCCCCGAGGAAGTTGGGCATCTTGATGCGGGCTTCCATGTACCCGCTCTGCCCGGTGAGCTGCAGGTTCAAGTGGCCGTTCGTGTTGACGGCGCCACTCGTGAACGGTTGGCCGCCGAAACTCTCGCGCTTGCCCCAGAGCTGGAGCAGCCCGTTGTTGGTCGTGTTGACGAGGATGTTTTCGTCGCGAATGTACGCTGGGTAGTTATGCGTTCGTCCCCACGGGTAGGCCGAGCTCCACTTGTCGGGGTCGAGCCCCATGATGTTGCCGGCGTACGTCTCGTTGAACTCGTCGGCGAAGCGCAGCGCCCAGGTCATTCCGGACGGCAGTTGAGCGCGGACGGTTGAGACGAAAACGAAGCACGCAGCCCCGCAGGCCAATCCGATCATGCGGTGAGATCTGGACATGAACCCTCGCTCGCCCCGACGGATAACTTGCAACCTGAAAGTAATTAGATACCTTCGTTCCGACTCCCAGGTCAACAGGATTTACGCCATTTTCGAACAATCGTTCTCCGTCACACGCCCAACCTGCGAACCGATGAGCACGACCGAGCGACAAGCACTTGCCTCACCCCGTTTTGCGATCGGCGAGTCGGACTTCCTGCTCGACGGCCAGCCGCTGCAGATCCGCTGTGGCGAGATCCACGCGCCGCGCGTTCCGCGCGAGTATTGGCGGCACCGCCTGAAGCTTTGCCGGGCGATGGGCCTGAACACGGTGTGCGCTTACCTCTTCTGGAACCTCCACGAACCCACGCCGGGGCATTTCGATTGGTCCGGACAGGCCGACGCGGCCACGTTCTGCCGGATCGCGCAGGAAGAAGGACTGTGGGTGCTGCTCCGCCCCGGCCCGTACGCGTGCGCGGAGTGGGAGATGGGCGGGCTGCCGTGGTGGTTGTTGAAAGATCCGGACGTCCGTCTGCGAACCACCGATCCGCGTTTCCTCGACCCCGCGAAGCGCTATCTCATTGAGGTCGGACGTGTTCTGGCGCCGCTGCAGGTCACGCGTGGCGGGCCGATCCTGATGGTGCAGGTCGAGAACGAGTACGGCTTCCTCGGCAAGGACGCCCAGTACATGGGGGCGATCCGCCAGGCGCTGATCGATGCCGGGTTCGACGTACCAATGTTCGCGTGCAACCCGGTGCAACACCTGAAGGACGGGTATCGCGCCGACCTGTTCCCGGTCGTGAACTTCGGTTCCGATCCCGCCGGCGCGTTCAAAGCGCTGCGCGAGATCCTGCCGCGCGGGCCGCTGATGTGCGGCGAGTTTTACCCCGGTTGGTTCGACACGTGGGGATCTCCCCACCACACCGGCAACGAAGAACGCTATCTCGGCGACCTGGAGTCGATGCTGAAGGCCGGCGCCTCGTTCAGCATCTACATGGCGCACGGCGGGACGACGTTCGGCCTGTGGTCCGGCGCCGACCGGCCGTTCAAGCCGGACACGTCCAGCTACGACTACGACGCGCCGATCAGCGAAGCGGGCTGGACCACGCCGAAGTTTGATCGCACGCGCGCGCTCTTTGCGCAGCACCTGCAGCCCGGCGAACACATCCCGGAGCCGCCGGAACGGAATCCGACGACGTCCTTCGCACCGGTAAAAGCGAGCGAATGCGCCGCCTTGTTCGACCATCAGCCCGACGCGACCCGGGACGAGCGCCCGCGCACGATGGAAGCGTACGATCAAGGCTTCGGCTGCATCCTCTACCGCACGACGCTGCCGCCGGGCCCCGCCGCTACCCTGCAAGCCGAGGCCGTGCACGATTTTGGGTTCGTGTTCGTCGATGGCGAACGAGTCGGCGTGATGGACAGGCGCGGCCGTCGTTTCCGCGTGAAACTGCCCGCGAGAAAGCAGCCGGCACAACTTGACATCCTCGTCGAAGCGATGGGCCGTGTGAACTTCGGGCAGGAAGTCCACGACCGGAAGGGGCTGCACGGGCCGGTGCGGCTCGGCACCGACGACGGTGCGACGGAGCTCAAAGGCTGGGAAGTGTTTCGCATTCCGCTCGACGCGCCGATGCTTGCCCGGCTCCGCTACGACCACCCGTGCCACGGCCCCGCCGTGTGGCGTTGTGCAGTGCACCTCGACCGGCCGGCCGACACGTTTCTCGACATGCGCGGCTGGGGAAAAGGCGTCGCGTGGGTGAACGGCCGTTGCCTCGGCCGGTTCTGGAACATCGGCCCGACCCAGACGATGTATGCGCCCGGGCCGTGGCTGAAGCAAGGCGCGAACGAGTTTCTCGTGCTCGACCTGATGGGTCCGACTCGCCCCGTGATCGCGGGACTGGAGCAACCGATCCTGAACGAGCTGCACCCCGAGCTCGATGTCGCGCTCGCACGTCGCCCGCAGGTGGTGTTGTCCCTCGAACGCGCTTACCCGGTCTTCGTCGGCCAATTCGAGCAGGGCAGCAAGTCTCAGGAAATCAGATTCGACCGAGTCGCGCGCGGTCGCTATTTCTGTATCGAATCCCTCAGCTCTCACGACGGTAAGGCGTTCGCGGCAATTGCCGAGCTGGACCTGATCGGACAAGACGGCAACGCATTGTCCCGCAACGACTGGACTATTGCGTACGTCGACAGCGAAGAACGCACCCGCGAAGACGGATCGGCCGAGAACGCGATCGACGGGCAGATCGCCAGCTTCTGGCACACCCAGTGGGGCGACGCCCAGCCGAACCACCCGCACCGACTCGTGCTGGACCTCGGCCGAACCTGTTCGGTCGCGGCGTTTCGGTACGTCCCGCGGCAAGGTCCGGCCGACGTGCCCGGGCGCATCAAGGACTTCCGCGTCTACATGGGCGACGACCTGATCCGTGGTTGACGCTCAAGGCGTCACAGGCATCTCGTCGACGCGACACCCGGAAATGATCGCACCGTCCGAAGACCGTCGGCCGACGAAGGATTCGCCGTCGGTGGAGATGAAGCAGTCGGCCGTCGCCCCGCCGGCGTTTGACTGGTCCGGAGACCAGCGGATCTGGAGCTGATCCTCGGTCCGCGTCCAACGGCCGATCATCTGACCGTCTTTGCGGACCGATCCGTCGCGATCGAACAGGCATCGACTGGCTTGCTTTCCGTAGTCCGACAGCAGATCCCATTGACCATTCAGGTCGGCGGTGACCGGTTCGGCATCGTGGCGCTGTTCCGCCAGCGGCTCGCCAGCCAGCGGCCAGCCGTCCGCGTCCCAGTAGATTTCGCGGACCTGAACGCGCGGAATGCCGTTGTCGCGGGCGTCGTAGTAGTGGTGGACCATCCACGTGCAATTGCCTTGTCGGACGAACGTGCTCTGCCCGGGCCCGCGGGTGAAGCCGTAGCTGCGGAGCAACAGCGACGCGTGGCCTTCGAGCATCGGCTTGCCGTCGCGATCGACGTACGGGCCGGTGATCTGGCGCGATCTCCCGATCACCAGCTTGTACGTGCTGTTCACGCCGCGGCAGCAGAAGTCGTAAGAGACGACGAGGTAGTACCAACCGTTGCGAAGGAACAGGCTTGGCGCCTCCAGCGCGTCGCGGCCGGGACGCGCGGCGAGATGATCAGCCGCCTTGTCGGTTGCGGGCAGCTTGCCGGAATTCTCGTCGAGCCGGCGGAGGAAGATTCCCTGGTTCCACGAGCCGAACGCGATCCATGGCTTGCCGTCGGCATCGAGGACGACCGTCGGGTCGATCGCGTTGAAGGGCATGCCCGGGGACGACTCGATCACCTTCCCCTGGTCCGCCCAGAGGTAAGCCGCGTTCGAAGGATCAAGGGTCGGATTCGTCGCCAACCCGATCGCGGACCGCTGGCTGCCGAACGTCGAACAGGCGTAGTACAGGTGATACTTGCCGTTGAAGAACAGGACGTCCGGCGCCCACAGGCCCGCGCGCGGCGAGATGTCGGTTTTCGCCCATGCGGGCGTGCCGGCCGGGAACACCGGAGGCAGCGGCTCCCAGTTCACCATGTCGTTCGACCGCCAATGGGCGATGCCGTTGTGGGTGCCGAACACGTGGAACGTGTCGCCGGCGAGGATCATCGTGGGGTCGTGTCCCGGGATGAGCGTTGTCGGGGTCGGCGGGTAGTGGGCCGATCCCGCGTCAGAGAGCGTGGTCGTTGGGGTCGCGCGCGTCGTAGCTTTCGAGGAGTCCGAGCCGGATCGCGGCCAGTCGATAAACTGATCCGGCGAGAGCGCCGCTGCGCTGATCCGCACCTCGCCGATGTATCCGCCCCACTGTTCCGTCGGCGAGTTCGCGTAACACCCCCGTCCGATCGTCCAGATGCCGCCGCCGTTGAACAGGGCGCCGCGGAACGGGGCGCTGCCCTGCTCGACGTACGAACGGTCATCCGGCGACTTGACGAAAAGCGTCAACTTCTGCCCGTCGCTCACGGCCACGACCAGGTACCACCGGTCGGGCGTCATCGGCTCTTTCGAGCGGACGGTGACGTATGACCCACCGGCGTCGCGGGCTTCGATGCTGACGCGGTTGTCGTCGCCACGCTTCTTGAAGCCGAGGTTCGACAACGGGTCTTCGTCAACCGGGCTCGTTGCCGGCAGGTCGTACCCGTCACGGCCGACGAACGTCTGGAACCGCCGGTCCCAGCCGGCGGCGCCGCGGCAGCAGATTGCCGCTTCGATCGTCCACTGCGGAAGCTCGTCGTGGTTCAGGTCATGCGTTCCGGCGATTGCTGCGTCGTGCCTCACGAACAAGTCCCGCGCCGGCATCGGCCGACGCGCGGGCTCGGTGAAATCGAGCACGAGGTGTTCGCCCGGCTGCGTCGCCGCGAAGCGTGGCGCGGCTTCTGAGCTGTACGCGCGCAGGTCGTTGCCATTACCGGACAAGTCCACGATCGCAACGCCGGGCGGGAGCAGTTCGCCCGATTCTCCTGCACCGTCGAAGCGCCAGTGCGCGACGACCCGGGGTTGCGTCGCCGGCGCTGCAGCGGGCGCGGCCAACCAGACTGTCGTGCACCAGACGAAGGCGACGATGGCAATGATCGACTTCGCCATAGTGGCTGCGTGTTCAGCTTGCCAGTTCAAACGTCGCCGCGACCACGGATAGGGTCGGAAGCTTGAGTGTCGCGCCGGAGCGGTCGAAGCTGACGTCGTCGAACGGCTTGGCGACGACGGCATCGGGGCGATCGAAGGTGTTGATCTGCTTGTGATCCCGCCCGCTCACCACTTCGGCCGACAGCAGTTTCGCGGGTCTTGCGTCGGCGACGTGCAGTTGCAGCTCGGTTGCCGCGTCGAGGTTGCGATTGACAGCGAACAGGCTCATTCGGTTCGGGCCGTGCAGGATCGCGCTGGCGTCGACGTACTTTGCCTTCCCGAACTTCCGCGTGTCGTACGTCGGGCCGTCGACGACGAGCCGCAGCGACTCGCCGTCGCGGCGCTTGGCCATCATCTCGATCGGGTGGAAGATCGTCTGCAGGACCATGTCGTCGCCGCGGGTGAGGATCGGCGCGATCACGTTCACGATCTGCGCGAGGTTGGCGATCTTCACGCTGTCGGCGTGGCGGATGAAGCTGTTCAGGAAGCTGGCCGCGACCAGCGCGTCCTCCAGGTTGTAGACCTCTTCCAGCAGGTGCGCCGCGAACTTCCCCCGGCCGTCCATGTGCTCGGCCTGGCGGGCGCGGTACCAGACGTTCCATTCGTCGAAGCTGAGGTACACGCGCTTGCTCGTCTTCTTGTACTTGTGGACGAACCGGCACAGCGCGTCGGTGGCCTCGATCTGCTCGTCCACGCTGTTCGTGCACGCGAGGAAGTTCGGCGTGTCGTTGTCCTCGTTGCCGACGTAGCGGTGCAGGCTGATGTACTCGACGTCGCCGCGACAGTGCTCGAGCACCTTGCGGTCCCACTCCAGGTAGGTCGGCAGGTCGATCGCGCAGGAACCGCACGCGACGACCTCGATCGACGGGTCGACCATCTTCATCATCCGCGCCGTCTGCTGCGCGAGGATCGCGTACTGCTCGGCCGGCATGTGGCCGATCTGCCAGTGGCCGTCCATCTCGTTGCCGAGACACCAGAGCTTCACGTCGTGCGGCTTGCGGTGCCCGTGTGCGATCCGCAGGTCGGCCCAGCGGCTGCCGGACTCGACGTTGCTGTACTCGACCCAATTGCGGGCCTCTTCCGGCGTGCCGGTGCCGAGGTTGACGGCCATCATCGGCGTCCAGTCCATCCGCCGGCACAGCGGGACGAACTCGTCGGGGCCGAACTCGTTCGTCTCGATGCTCTGCCACGCGAGGTCTCGCACGGTCGGCCGCTTGTCCTTCGGCCCGACCGCGTCGAGCCAGTGGTAGCCGCTGACGAAGTTCCCGCCGGGGTAGCGCATCGCGGTGAACCGCAACCGCTTGAGGGCGCTCAACACGTCTTCCCGGCAGCCGGTCTCGTCGGCGTGCTTGCTCTTCGGCTCGTAAACGCCCTCGTAAACCGCGCGGCCGAGGTGCTCGAGGAACCCGCCGAAGACGCGGGGGTCGACGGTGTCGACGACGTGTTTCGTGTGGGCGTGGATGGTCGTGGTCGTGTTCATTTAGTCTTGTCGTTTGGGATCGGCGTCATGCACGCAGGAGCTGCGTGAGCCCGGACGGATCCAGGTCGGCGACGTCACGGAACACGTGTGCGGCGCCCGCCTCCCGCAGCTCGTCCTCGCGGTGCGTCGTCGTCACCGCGACGGCGAGCATCGCCGCCGCGACCGCGGCTCGGATGCCGGCGGGCGCGTCTTCGATGACCGCACAGTTCGCGGGCGCGACGCCCATCTTTTGCGCCGCGATCAGGAACACGTCCGGCGCCGGCTTGCCGCGCGTCACTTGGGACCCATCGACCACCGCGTCGAAGTACTTCGCGATCCCGCCGGCGCGGAGGATCAGCTCGACGTTTTCCTTCGGCCCGGACGAGCCCACGCCACACCGAACGCCCAGTGACTTCAGTCCCGACAAGAGCGCTTCGATCCCCGGCGCTAGGGGTACGCAGTGACGCACGATGTCCCGGAACGCCGCTTCCTTCTCGTCCGCGATCGCCGCCACATCCGCGGCGGAGACGTCAGAGCCAAACAGCACGGGGACACAGTCGGGGTTGATCCGTCCGAAGACGCTTTCAAAGGCGGCGTAGCTGAGTTCGACGCCGCGCTTGCGCGCCGGGACGAGCCAGCTCTGCCAGTGCGCGTCCTCGGTGAGGACCAGCACGCCGTCCATGTCGAAAATGACGCCAATGTCGGACAATTGAGCAAGCCTCCAAGTGCTCGCGCTTTCCCCTGTCGCGGTGCGCGGGATCACACCTCGACCACGATCTTGTTGACACCCTCCGCGTACCGCGCGTTGAGCGTGAACGCATCGGGCGTCTTCTCCAGCGGGAACCGGTGGCTGATCAGCCGATCGAGCCGGACCGCGCCGCGGCGGTGCAGTTCGATCGCGCGCGGGTAGACGTGCTTCATCCGCCTGGCCATGCGGATCGTCAGACCCTTGCGCCTTGCGGTCGAGTGTTTCAGCGCGAGCCGGTCGTCGCCGGGGATCCCGACGAGCACGAGCCGCCCGCCGTTACGGGTCATGTCGGCCGCCTGCTGGACGGATTGGTCCGCCCACGCCGCCTCGATCGCGACGTCGACACCCCGGCCGCCGGTGGCGTGCAGGATCGTTGTGGCGGCGTCGCGCTGTTCGAAGTTCACCGGCACGCCGCCAAGCTGCGCCGCAAGATCCAACCGCCACGGAAGTCGGTCGGTCAGGAACACCGGATCGGCACCCGCGAGCCTCGCGATCTGCAGGATGCACAACCCGATCGGCCCGGCCCCGAGGATCACGGCACTGTCACCGACGCGTATTTGCGCCAGATCGATTGCGTGGATCGCGACGCCGAGCGTCTCGAGCAGCGCCGCCTCGCCGAAGTCGACGTCGTCCGGGATCGGGAAGCACGTCCGCGCCGGCACGAGCATCCGTTCGCACAGCGCACCGTCGTTCGGGTACAGCCCCGCGAACTTCAGGTCCGTGCAGAGGTTCGGGTGCCCGCGCTCGCACATCTCGCAGCGATAGCACGGCTGGGCGGGATCGACGGCGACGTGGGTGCCCGGTGAGATCGGCCGAAACGTGCCGTCGACCGCGTTGTCGCCGACCGCGTCGACGATCCCGGCAAACTCGTGCCCGAGGCACAGCGGGCCCTTGAGCGCCGTGTCGCCGATCCGCGCGTCCTGGTACGTGTGCAGGTCGCTGCCGCAGATGCCGACGGATTTCACGCGCAACAAGACCTGACCGGGGCCGGGTTTCCCGGGCGGCGGGACGTCTTCCAGCCTCAGGTCGGCCGGTCCGTGCAGGCGGATTGCTCGCATCGTCGTGCCTTACTCCCGCGCGGCGACCGTCACGTCAACGCCCGCGTGTTCGCGGGAGTCACCTGGACCGGGCCGTAATACGCGTTCGGGCCGTGCTTGCGCAGGAAATGCTTGTCCAGCAGCGTCTGCGGGATCGGCGGAAGGTTGGGGGATAACGCCAGGCTGTTCATCGCCATGTGCGCCGCGAACTCCAGGACGATCGCGTTCTCGACGGCCTTATCGAGCGTCGCACCCCACGCGAACGGCGCGTGCGACGCGACCAGCACGCCGGGCACATCGTCGGCGCCAAGCTTCAGCCGTGCGAAGCACTCGACGATCGATCGGCCGGTGTTCAGCTCGTAGTCGCTTTCGATCTGCTTCGGTGCCAGCTCGGCCGTGACCGGGATCTCGCCGTAGAAATTGTCCGCGTGCGTCGTGCCAAAGCACGGGATCGGCTTGCGGGCCTGAGCGAAGCTCGTCGCGTACAGCGAATGCGTGTGTACGACGCCGTTGATCTTCGTGAACTCGCGGTAAAGGTGCAGGTGCGTCGGCGTATCCGACGACGGCCGTGCCGTGCCCTCGAGCACTTCCCCGGTCTCGATCGAGAGCACGACGATGTCGGCCGGCGTGAGCTTGTCGTACGGGACGCCGCTGGGCTTGATCGCCATGACGCCTTGCGCGCGGTCGGCGCCGCTCGCGTTGCCCCAAGTGAGCACCACGAGTCCTGCGTCAACCAACGCGAGATTGTCGCGGAGTACGGACTCTTTCAACGATTCGTAGGCCATAGCTTTTGGTGGGCGGACATTTCGATCCGCCTCGGACGAGGCACTCCTATCCGGGTGGGTCAGACATTCCTGTCTGTCTGGTGGGGCAGAGATTCCTGTCTGTCTCGGGGGGAGGTACTCCTCGACCCGAAACACGCAAAAGAATCGGCCGCGGAATACCGCGTCCGATGGCAGACAAGAATGTCCGCCCCACCAAAGACCTCTCCGATGGCAGACAAGAATGTCCGCCCCATCGGCAGAACCGCATGGGACAGACAAGGATGTCCGCGCAACGGCTTCTTCTATACCTGTCCGAGCCCCGGAGCCAGGTGGTAATAGACCTCGTTGTGGCGCAACGTCTGCCGGAGCGATTCCACATCCGTTCGCGCGTCGATCGTCACCATCTCAATGCCGGCAATTTCCGCGAAGTCGCGGAGGTGCTCGGCCTTCACCGAATAGCTGAACACCGTGTGATGCGCGCCGCCGGCATAGATCCAACTCTGGCACGCCGTCTTGAAATCCGGCCGGCAGCGCCAGACGGCGCGGGCGACGGGGAGTTTCGGAAGCGGCTTGGGCGGCTCGACGACGTCGACCTCGTTGACGACCAGCCGGAAGCGGTTGCCCAGGTCGACCAGCGATGCGTTCAGCGCCTCACCCGGCGGCGCGTCGAACACCGATCGCACGGGGTCGGCTTTGCCACCGATGCCCAGCGGGTGAACCTCGAGCGACGGCTTGCCGGCCGCGATCGACTCGCAGACTTCCAGCATGTGCGATCCGAGCACCAGCGGATCCTTCGGGTCGAGGTGATAGGTGTAATCCTCCATGAAACTGGTGCCGCCGCGCAGACCATTGGCCATAGTCTTCAACGCCCGCAGTAAGGCGCAGGTCTTCCAATCGCCTTCCGCACCGAAGCCGTATCCCTCGGCCATCAGCCGCTGCACCGCCAGACCCGGCAATTGCTTTAACCCGTGAAGGTCTTCGAACGTGGTCGTGAAGCCTTTGAAGCCGCCGTTTTCGAGAAACGCCCGCAGACCCAGCTCGATCCGCGCGCCGGTGCGGACCGACTCGTGCCGCGCGCCGCCCTTCCGCAAATCGGCGGCCATCGTGTAGCGGGATTCGTACTCGTTGCAGAGACTGGTCACCGCGGCGTCGCTGACTTCGTTGACATACTTCACCACGTCGCCGATGCCGTAGCCGTTCACCGAGTAGCCGAACCGCAGCTCGGCGGTGACCTTGTCGCCTTCGGTGACGGCGACCTGTCGCATGTTATCGCCGATCCGCGCGAATCTCGCCCCCTGCAGGTCGGCCCAGCCCAATGCCGCGCGCGTCCAAACGGCGATACGATCCAGCGCCTCGGTGTCGGTCCAATGGCCGACGACGACCTTGCGCGGCAGCCGCATCCGCGCGTGCATGAAGCCTGCCTCGCGGTCGCCGTGCGCCGCCTGGTTCAGGTTCATGAAATCCATGTCGATCGAGTCCCACGGCAGGTCGCGGTTGAACTGCGTGTGGAAGTGCAACACCGGCTTGCGCAGCGCCCGCAGTCCGCCGATCCACATCTTGGCCGGCGAAAACGTGTGCATCCAAAGGATCAGGCCGACGCATCTCGGGTCGCCGCTCGCTTCCGTGCAGACGCGGCGCACGTCGTCGGGCGTGGTGACCGTCGGCTTGGCGGTCAGCTTCACGGGGATGCGGCCGGAGTTGTTGATCGACCCGACGAGAGCGGCGGAGTTCTTCGCGACCTGCCGCAACGCCTCGTCGCCGTACAGGTGCTGGCTGCCCGTCACGAACCACAACTCGGCCGACGGGACACTGGTTGACTTGGACGACATTGACTCACCTTGGCGAGGAACAGAGGCAACAACGCAGGCATCTTCAGGCGCCAGCGACTTCGTCGCGGATCGTAAGCAGCTCTTTCATGACGCCGGACAGGTCCGCGCGATGCCCGGCCACGCCGAACGCGTCGTGCAATTGGCGGTACAGGCGGTACAGCCGCTCATACGCGGCGGCGCGTTTCGGGTCCGGCCGGTATTCCTGCGGCTGGACGCCGCCCATCGCGTCGATCGCCTGGGCGAAGCTCGCGTGCCCGCCGCGCTCTTTGCCGGCGACCACGGCGCCCGCGATCGCAGCGCCCAGCGCGCAGGTTTGGAGACTCTTCGCGATCCCGAGTGGACGGTTCAGCACGTCGGCGTAGATCTGCATCACCATCGGGTTCCGCGCCGCGATGCCGCCGCAGTTCACGACACGCTTCACGACCACGCCGAACTCTTCGAGCCGCTCAACGATGACCCGCGCGCCAAATGCGGTGCCCTCGATCAACGCCCGGTAGATCTCCGCCGGCGACGTGTGCAGGGTTAACCCGACAATCATGCCGGTCAGTCGCTGATCGACGAGGACCGTTCGATTGCCGTTGTGCCAGTCGAGCGACAACAAACCGCTTTGTCCGGGCTTGAGCTTCTCAGCAGCTGCGGTAAGCGTGGCGTGCGTACCCTTGTCGGCGCCGCCGGGTTGGATGCGTTCGACGAACCAGTTGAAGATGTCGCCGACCGCCGATTGCCCCGCTTCGAGGCCGAAGTGATCGGGCAGGACCGATTCGGGCACGATCCCGCACAGCCCCGGCACGTCCGCCAGCGAACCGCCGAGCGGGCTAACCATGATGTCGCACGTTGAGGTGCCGATGATCTTGACAAGCGTGCCCTCGCCGACGCCGGCCCCGATCGCGCCGACGTGCGCGTCGAACGCGCCGACCGCGATCGGGATGCCCTGCGGCAGGCCGAGCTTCGTCGCCCACTCGGCGGACAGCGTGCCGGCCGGGTCGGCAATGCAATACGCGCGCGCCGGCAGCGATTTGCGGACCTTCACCAGGCCCGGATGCAACTGCGCCAAGAATTGCTCGTCCGGCCAGCCGCCCCACTGCGGGTTGTAGAACGCCTTATGGCCCGCGGCGCAGACACCCCGGCGAAGCTTGTCGAGCGAGGTTGTTCCCGTGAGCACCGCGGGGATCCAATCCGCAATCTCAACCCAGCTCGCCGCAGCATCGAAGACGTCGGGCGCGACGGTCGCGGCATGGAGGAGCTTGGACCAGTACCACTCAGACGAATACCGCCCGCCGCACTTGCTGAGGTATTGCGGCCGCTCGCGCGACGCCAGGTCGGTGATCCGCGCCGCCTCGGCGTGCGAGGTGTGGTCCTTCCATAGCCACGCCATCGCGTTGGGGTTGGATTCGAACTTCGGCTGCAGCGCCAGCGCGGCGCCCTTTGCGTCAACGGGCAGCGGCGTACTGCCGGTCGTGTCGACGCCGATCCCGATCACGTTGCGCGACGAAAACCCCGCGTCCTTCGAGGCTTCGGCAACTGCTCGGGTAACCGATTCCTGAATGCCCCGGAGGTAATCTCTCGGGTGTTGACGAGCTAGATCCGGGTTTGTCGGATCGAGGATGATCCCCTTCTCGCCCTGAGCATATTCCCACACGGCCGACGCCAGCTCGCGCCCGTCGCGGACGTCGACGACGACGGCGCGGACGGAGTTGGTGCCGAAGTCCAAGCCGATCGTGTAGTTACCAGTCATCACCGGATCTCCCGCATCACTCCGGGCGGGTCGCCAATTTCGTTCAACTTGAAAGAATTTATCGATCCCCGCAATACCGGTCAAGCTTTTTCCATGTGCCTGACGCGGACGCCCGCAGGCAATTCTCACGCGGGGACCGAGCAGAAATCACGCCAGCGGCGCGTCAAGGAGGGTTCGGTCGATCGCAAGAGAAACGAGTCCGGCCTGCCGGTGCCGGGCTGCCGTGCGACACACGATGCTGCCGAACCGCGCCCACATCGCGTCGGCGCGGATGGCCTCGCTGAGGTATTCGATGTACGGCTGCGGGAACTCCGCGAACGCCCCGGTGAGGACGACCTGCCTCAAGCCAAGCATGTTCAGTGCGGCCGCGATCGTCACCGCGGTATGGTCGAGCGTTTTCTTCAGCCACGCCGGCATCGGGCGGTCCACGAGCGACGCGACGAGCTCCGACCAGGTCTCACGCTCACCGTGCTCGGCCGCGCTCGCGAGCAGCCCAGGGCGGGAGATCAGCGTCTCGAGGCACCCGACGGAGCCGCAACCGCAGACCCGCTTGTTCCCCAATACCGGCGTATGTCCGATCTCGCCACTGAGCGGGAGCGGCCCGGTGTAAAGCGTGCCGTTCGCGACCGCGGCCGCGCCGACGCCGCTGCCGGAATCGACGAGCAGGAAATCGCCCGAGGTCGGCTCCATGGCCAGGTGCCCCAGCGCCAGCGCGCGGATCTCCTGCGAGAAGAGGATCTTCACCGTTCCGAACACGCTTTTCAGGACGTCGCCGAGGTCCGCCTGCTCGGTCCACCGCAGGTTCGGCGAAAGAAAGACCCGGCCGGTGTTCTCGTCGACGACGCCGGGCAGGCTGACGACGATCGTCTTGACGCCCTTGGTGCGGTGCGGCTCCCACGCCGCCGCCAACGCGCGCGACCATTCGTCGGCACGAGTCGGCATGTCGAACTCGGTGGTCCAGCGATCGGCGCCCGGGATGGCAATGGGGAGTACGGCCAGCCGGGTCTTGCGTACGCCGAGCTGCACGACGGCGAAGCGCGGCTTGCGGCGGTCGAGCTCCAACGGCGTCGACGGCCGACCGACACCGGCGCTGGCGCGAGTCTGTCCGTCGGTGCTCTGCTCCGCGATCGCTGTCGCGGCCACCGCTTCAACGAGAATGCCGCGGCTCAAGAGGCGGTCGACGATGCGGCTCACGGTGGGCTGGCTCATGCCCGAAAGTCTCGCCAACTCGACCCGCGAAACCGTACCGAGTCGCGCGACCGACTCGATGATCCGCCGCTGGTTCAGCCGCCGAATGTAGGACGAGGTCGCCATTCTTGCGTTCGTACAGATTTTTGACTCGGCCACGTCAACTCAAGGGCATGATACCAACGGACTGAAAGAATTGCCGGAAGATATTTCCCGGCCCCTGCCGGGAGCCCCATCGCGGCGGCATCATCGCGCGCTACCTCTGTACCCTGAAGACTTTATGTAGAGACGAGTGCGTCCTCTTGAATCGGGGAGCGGTGGTGCCCGCTCGGGGATTCTTTGGCAACATCTCGTTTTTTTGTTGACACGGCAAGAGCCGCCCGATAATTGTTTTCACGTTGAATGAAACTCGCGGGCGGCGGCGGCGAGGGTTGCATGTCTGAATCGCTGGAATCGGGAAGGGTCAGCTTTCTCATCCACCGGGATGGATCATTCCGGCTTGACGCCTCCGACGCATCCGGCACCTCCTGTCCGCAGTCGCCATTCGCCACAGCAGCAACGCCCATTCCCTCCCTCTCTGCGGAGCCTGCCATGTACCTCCGGATCCGACCGAAAGGCCGTAACGGTGCATTCACTCTCGTCGAGCTGCTCGTCGTGATCGGGATCATCGCGCTGCTGATCGGGATGCTGCTGCCGGCGCTGAACAAGGCCCGCGAGCACGCGCGGAACGTGCAGTGCGAGGCCCGGCTGCGGAACCTCGGGCAGGCGATCCTGATGTACGCGAACGCGAACCGCGGCCGGCTCCCCCAGCACGGGTCGAACTCGATCTGGCTCTGGGACGTGCCCTACGAGACGCGTGACGCGCTGGTCCGCAACGGCGGGCAGCGGACGACGCTCTACTGCCCGTTCTTCCCCGAGCAGGACACCGACGATTTGTGGAACTTCAGCAACGCGGGGAACTACGCGGTCATCGGCTATTTCTGGCTCGGGCGGCGGATGCAGCTGGCCGACTACGGCAGGCCGAGCACGATGCTGCCGAACCTCGCCGGCCGCAGCTACGTCGAGGGGCTCAAGGTCCCGCCGCCGCCGATCGTCGCGCCGCAGCTGGCGCCGGGCAAGACGCCGGACGTCGAGGTCGTCGCCGAGGCCGTGTTCAAGCAGAACGGGCAGTGGGCCGCGGTCGGCGGGTGGAAGGGCGTGCACGTGACCCCGCACCTCGGACGCAACGGGCTGCCGCAGGGCGGGAACATCCTGTTCCTCGACTGGCACGTCGCCTGGCGGCCGTTCCGCGACATGCGGCAACGAGCCCTCTACGGCAGCGGGAACCAGATCGGGTTCTACTTCTGACCGAGCGTCAAACGAGGTCGGCGTCGAGCCTCAGCGCCGCCACCTCGGCGCCTCAAGTCTTCACATGCAATCCCGGACCTACCGACATTTCATTTCGAGGCTGGAGGAGAAACAAATGAGCATCACGTCGCGGACGAGCGTCGATCGAACCGGTCAGCAACAACCGCTCTCAACCCGCCGCAAGACCCGCGGGCGGGCAGTATTGGCGCTCGCGCTCGGCGTCGTCGTGGCTGAGTTGTCGCCGCTGGGAATCACGGCCGCGCGCGGCGCATCGGCGACCTGGAGCGGAGCCACCAATCAGGACTGGAACACGGTCACCAACTGGGAAAACAACACGTTCCCGACCGGCTCGTTCCCCGACGGCGTGGCCACGGTGAACGTCGCGACCGGGAACTTCCCGGTGGTCACCGCCACCAGCGCGTTCACCCCAAGCGACATCAACATCGGCGTCGGCAGCGGCTTCTCGGGTAGGGTCGACCACATCGCCGGCACCGTCAGCACCGGCGGTACGAACTGGATGTTCATCGGGTGCAACGGCGGGACCGCCGTCTACAACCTCGCCGACACGTCGAAGACCGGCGGCACCTATACGGGGTTCGGCACCGGGTCCGGGAACCTCTCCGTCGCCGGCAACCTCTACATCGGCGGGCGCTACTTCGATCCGAACGGTGTCGGCACGGTGAACGTGAACACGACCGGGTCGCTCACGGCGGGGAACCTCGTCGACGTGTCCGATGGGCAGAACGGCAGCGGCAACGGCACGCTGAACCTGGACAACGGCACGGTCAGCTCCGGCGGCGAGTTCTGGACCGGCGCGTGGACGGCCGCCGGCGTCACCCAGCCGGTCGGCACGACCAACCAGTCCGGCGGCACCGCGCAGGCCGGCAGCTACTTCGTCATCGGGCGCGGCGGCAACGGCCAGTACAACCTGACCGGCGGCACGCTCAACAGCTCGGCCAACAACGCCGGGTTCCTCGTGATCGGCTCGTTCGGCGGGGCCAACGGCACGCTGAATGCCAGCGGCGGCGTCGTCAACGCGCCCACCCAGCTCTACATCGGCGAAGGCGGCAACGGCTCGCTGAACATCAGCGGCACCGCGTCCATCACAGTGGGCAACGGCATGCAGCTCGGCGTCAACGCGGGCGGCGCCGGCATCGTCAATCTCAACGGCGGAACGTTGCAGGCCAACTCGATCAGCAAGGGCGCGGGCTCCGGCACCTTCAACTTCAACGGCGGCACGCTCAAGGCCGGACGCGACGGCGCCAACCTCTTCGTCAGCATGACCGCCGCCAATGTCAAGGCCGGCGGCGCGATCATCGACACCGGGACTTACAGCGTCACGGCAACGCAGGGCTTCACCCACGACGCGGCATTGGGCGCGACGCCGGACGGCGGCTTGGTTAAGCGCGGCGTCGGCGTCCTGCAGATCTCCGGCAGCCACAGCTACACCGGCACGACGAAGATCGAGTCCGGCACGCTTCAGCTCCCCACGGCAGGCTCGCCGACCGCCGTTGCGAAATACTCGTTCGATGACGTCCGCGACACGGGAAACAACCCGGTCACCAGCGGCAGCCTCAACGACGGGTACGTAGTCGTCAACGGCGGCAGCGGCGGGTCGGCGCTGAACGGCGTCACGAACAACAACGACAACCTGCTCGGCCCGGGCACGCCCGGCGGCAACATTACCGCCGGGAAGTTCGGGAACGGGCTGCACTTCGACGGGCTCGGTTCGTCGGTCGACGTCAATTCCCGCATCGTCGACCAGGACAGTGGCGGCATCTGGACGTTCAACACCTGGGTCAAAACCGGCACCGCCGGCTCGTCGTGGCTCAGCAAGAACAGCGGAACGAGCACCTGGAACAGCGGGCACTCGGTCTACTACCTGGCCACAAATCCGGTCAGTCCGAACCCCGGTGCCCTGCCGACGGCCGTCCGGAATTCCGGCGGGTTCCTGCAGGGTAACCAATCGGTCACCGACAACGCCTGGCACATGATCACGTTCGTCGACGCCGGCGGGACGAAGACGATCTACGTTGACGGCGTCGCGGTCGCGCAGAACTACAGCGACTACAACGGCGTCGATACTTCGACGTTCACGCGCATCGCCTACAACACCGACTCGCTCTCAAACGTCGACGGCAACATCAACTACACCGGCGATCTCGACGAGATGTCCTTCTTCAACGTCGCGCTGTCGGCGCAGCAGATCCAGCAACTGTTCGCCAGCAACACGATCACCGCCGGCAACCCGGTCGGCCAATACCTGCCGGCGGCCAGCGCGGTCGACATCACGGGGAGCGGCGCGGCGCTGGACCTGAACGGGAACGACCAGGTGATCGGCTCGTTGAACGGCGTCTCGGGCAGCAAGGTGATCCTCGGCACCGGCAACCTGACGCTCGGCGGCAACAACACCTCGACGACGTTCGCCGGCAACATCAGCGGTACCGGCGGGGTTACGAAGGTCGGCAGCGGCACGCAAACGCTGTCCGGCAGCAATTCCTACTCCGGGGCGACGACCGTTAAAGCCGGGGCGATCGTCACCAAGGGCGCGACGAACCAGAACCTGCTGCTGACCGGCGTCGGCGGCGCCGACGTCCAAGGCGGGCGGCTGATCTTCGACTACAGCGGCGGGGTCCCGGACCCGAGCGGAACGATCAGCACGATCCTGAAGAATGGGTACAATCTCACCAACAAGTTCTCCAGCGGCCAGATCCGCAGCACGACCGCAAACGCGCAACACGGATTAGGCTGGGTCCAGAACACCGGCAACTCGACCGTCACCGTGATGTACACGTACTACGGCGACGCCAACCTGGACGGGGCCGTGAACGGGTTGGACTTCTCCTCGCTGGCGAACAACTTCGGGCTCAGCGGGAAGGTGTGGGTGCAGGGAGACTTCAACTACGACGGCAGCGTGAACGGTTTGGACTTCTCGCTCCTGGCGAACAATTTCGGGCTCAGCGTGCCGGGTGATCCTGCTCCGCTGGGTCCCGCGGTACCCGAGCCGGCGACCGGCCTGCTATTGGCCGCCGCGGCCGCGGTCGGCGGGCTGGCCCGGCGACGTCGACGGGGCTGATTGTTCTTCTCCAAGCGTGCCCGCGCGGACGGGACCGAAACCTCGGGTTCATGGTTTCGGTCCCGTCCGCACTTGTTTATCCTTGTCTTTTGATTCCGCTACCGCGAGTGAACGACCGATGCATTCGGCTACGGCCAGCCAACGTTCAAAGTGCCGCCGGCGACGTGCGCGAGCGATCGCCGTCAGCGCCGCCGCGTTCGTCGCGATGGGCTTTGCCGTCCTCGGTGGCTCCGTGCGCGAACTGCGGGCGGAAGTAACCGGGCAGACCGCCGCCCACGACCCCTCCAGCATTGTGAAGGATGGCTCAACCTTCTACTACTTCGCGACCGGCCAAGGCATCATCTCGCGCAATTCGACCAACCGCGCCGCCTGGTCCAACGGCCCGAGCGTGTTCGGCTCGACGTGGCCCACATGGATCAACACGGCCGTCCCGGGGTTCGGCGGCGTCTTCTGGGCGCCGGACGTCGGCTACCGGAACAACAAGTATTACCTCTACTACGCGGCCTCGACCTGGGCGTCCCAGGTTTCCGCGATCGGCGTGGCGACCAGCCCCACGCTGAATCCGTCGGCGCCGAACTACGGCTGGACCGACCAGGGCGCGGTGATCCAGTCGACGAACGGAAGCGCGTACAACACGATCGACCCCTCGATCTTTCAGGACACGTCGACGGGGCGGATGTGGATGGCGTTCGGGTCGTACTGGAACGGCATCTACGTGACCGAACTGGACCCGACGTCCGGCAAGCGGCTCAGCGGTTCGCCGGCCGTCAACGTCGCGCGGAACTCGTCGATCGAAGCGTCTGCGCTCGTCCAGCACGGCGGCTTCTATTACCTGTTCATCGATTGGGGGACGTGCTGCTCCGGGATCGACAGCACCTACAACATCCGCGTCGGCCGAAGCACCAGCCCGACCGGGCCGTTCCTCGATAAGAACGGCGTGAACCTCGTGAACGGCGGCGGCACGCTGTTCTACGACGACGACGGGCACCGCACCGGGCCCGGGCACTTCGCGCTCTATTCCGACGGCGTGCAGGACCAGTTCGGCTACCACTACTACGACGGCAACCTGGACGGCGCGCCGCAGTACGGCCTTAGCAACCTCTACTGGTCCGCCGACAACTGGCCGGGCGTGGCGCCGGTCAATCCCGACTGGACGGGTGCGACCGACGCCAACTGGTCAAACGCCGCCAACTGGAGCGGCGGCACGATCCCCAACGGGATCGGCAGCGTCGCCAATTTCGGCGCGAACGCGGCCGGGAGGTACAGCGTCACAGTTGACGGCGGCGGCAAGACGCTCAGCCGGATCAATTTCAGCTCGACCGCCGGCTACAACATCGGCAGTGCCGGCGGCGGCACGCTGACGCTCGACGCGATGACCGGCGACGCGCAAACCACGATCAACGTGTCGGCCGGCAACCACGGGATCAACGCACCGATCGCCGCGGTCGATGACCTGGGCGTGAACGTGACGCCGGCAACCAGCACGCTCGTGCTCGGCGGTGCCGTTTCCGGCAAATCGATCTCCAAGTACGGCCACGGCACGCTGGCGCTAGCCGGGGCGAACACCTACAGCGGCAACGTGTTCGTGCGATGCGGTACGCTGGACGTTAGCGGGTCGGTCGCGGCCACGCAATACGTCAGCGTTGCGCTGGGGACCGGCGACGAGGCTCAACTGATCGTCCGCGGCAGCGGCAGTTTCGTCTCGACGGTCGACCTGAACATCGGCGACTCCGGTGATTCCGCGACGCCCGCGACCGGCACGCTCGACCTCCGCGATAACGCTGAGGTGACCGTCAACTCCGGCGGCGGGTTCTACGTGGGCTCGGGGTTCTTCACGAACACTCGCGCGGTCGGCGTCGTGAACCAGACCGGCGGCACGCTGACCGCCAGCGGGACCTTCGACGGCGCATTCGTCGTCGGGGGTCGAACGTCGAACCTCGCCGTCGGGACGTACAACCTGGCCGGCGGCGTCGTGAACGCGAACACGAACGTCCGCGTCGGCGGGAGCGGCGCGGGGACGGTCAACCAGACCGGCGGGACATTTAACTCGGCCGGCCACATCTCGATCGGCCGACTTAACGGCGCGGCCGGCGTCTGGAACATCAGCGGCGGCTCACTCAACCAGAGCAACGCGGCGCGGAACCTGATCGTCGGCGAGGCCGGCGCCGGCACGCTCGTCGTCAGCGGCACCGGCCAGGTGACGACCGCGGGTGCCTTGCGGATCGGAGCTTCGGCGACCGGCTCCGGCACGGTGAGCCTCAACGGTGGCGTCATCACAACGCCGGCGATCACGCGCGGGACCGGCGCCGCGACGCTGTTCTTCAACGGCGGCACGCTCCGCGCGGCCGGCAGCAGCACGACGTTTCTGCAGGGGCTGACCAACGCGCTGGTGCGTGCCGGCGGTGGAACGATCGACACGCAGGCATTCGCGATCACGGTCGCGCAACCGCTACTGCACCTGCCGGCGCTGGGCACCTCGCCGGACGGCGGCTTGACGAAGACCGGCGCTGGGACGCTGATCCTCGCCGGCAGCAACACCTACACCGGCGCGACGACCGTCAGCGCCGGCACGCTGATCCTTACCACGCCGTCGCAGTCACCGGTCTTCAACAGTATTGGCGGCGCCGACGTTCGCGGCGGGCGGCTGGTGTTCGACTACACGGGAAGTCCGAGCGTCGCGTCGGCCGTCTATTCCCGGCTGCTCGTCTCGTCGTTCTCGGGCTTCACGTCCGACCAGCTCCGCAGCGCGAACGCGGACGCCCAGCACGGCCTGGGCTGGGCCGACGATCCTGCCACGTCACGGGTGACGGTGATGCTCACCTACTTAGGCGACGCGAACCTCGACGGCACCGTCAACGGGTTGGACTTCTCGGCCTTGGCTACGAACTTCGGCAACGGTGGGAGATTCTGGAGCCAAGGCGACTTCAACTACGACGGCACGGTTAACGGCCTGGACTTCGCCACGTTGGCCGGCAACTTCGGGCTGACGCTCTCTCCCGCGGCGACACCGGTGCCCGAGCCCGCGGCGGCCGGACTGTTGGTCTCGGCTTCCCTGGTGACCGCGCGACCGCGACGCCGACGGCGCGTAACGGAGCGGCTTACGTGAAGCGCCACCCGCGTCAGACATCCCGGCTGCACGCCGGTGCTCTCGCTGCCGCGGTGGCGTCGGTGCTCGTCGCACATTCGCACCGCGCCGGCGCGGTCCTCAGCTTCAACGTCGGCGGCACCTGGGACAGCGATTCGCGACGACAGGCGGCGATCGATTCGATGCAGGCCGACGTCAACCGGTTCAACGCGTTCGGGAACTTCGGCAGCTACAACATCTACGTTTATTACGACGCCGGCATCCCCACCGCGCAGACGAACTACCTCGGCTCGATCGGCTTCGGCGGCACCTGGCCGAACGAGCGCGTCTCGATGCACGAGACGTCGCACTACCTCGGCACCGGCACGACCGGCGGCTGGCCGCAGCACATGATCAACGGCGCGTGGAACGGCCCGGTCACCAACGCACTGGTCCGGCAGTTCGAAGGCGAGCAGGCCGTCCTCAACGGCGACGGCCAGCACTACTGGCCGTACGGGTTGAACTTCGACTCCGAGGGCAGCGAGATCAACAAGCAGCGCGAGGTCGCGGTCGTCTACGCGCTGCGCGGCGACCTGGGGCTGGGCCCGACCACGCCGGCGTCGAGCGCGACGACGGTCAACCTGACGGCGTCCGATGCGGTCGGCGAATCCGGGTTCAACTACCAGAACAGGTGGAGCGACACACACTTCGCGCACGCCGGCGCCGCGTACTCCACCGGCAACTTCGCGCTGCGTACCCCGGCGAGTTCGAACAGCTTCAAGTTCTACGGCACCTCGCTGACGATCAACAACACGAACAACGTCAGCGGCGGGCTCTACTACAACGGATCGGGAAACACCGGCGTAACCACGATCAACAACATGACGCTGGCCGGCGGGTGGGTGCAGCACCTGTCGACGGTGAACGACGTCTTCCAGCTCGCCGGCGCGATCACGGTCACGTCGCCGTCGGTCTTCCGCGCCAAGCAAGGCAACATCAACATCCTGGCCGACATCAAGGGCAGCGGGAACCTGGCGATCGCAACCACCGACAACATGGCGGATGACAACCGTTACGTCACCCTGCTGTCGGACAATACCGTGTATTCCGGCAACTGGTCGGTCGGCGGTCGGCTTCAGGTCGGTGGCGGGACAACCGCCGGCGGCCTGGGGACTGGGAGCGTAACGAACAACGGCACGCTGGTCTTCAACCGCGGCAACACGCTGACCGTCGCCAACCCGATCAGCGGGAGCGGTAAACTCTTCAAGCGCGGGGCTGGAACGCTAGTGCTGAGCGGGTCCAACACCTATACCGGTGCGACGATCGTTCAGTCCGGTGCACTGGTCCTCGGCAACGCCGCGCAAGCGCCGGTTCTCACCGGGGCCGGCGGCGCGGACGTCCAGGCCGGGCGGCTCGTCTTGGATTACACCGGCGGCTCATCCCCCGCCGACGCCGTGAAGGATCTGCTCGCAAACGCCTACGCGAGCAACTTCACGACCGGCCAGATCCGCAGCAGCACCGCGACGACGCGGATCGGGCTCGGCTGGGCGGACGATACGAACGCGAAGCAGTTGACGATCCTGCGAACGTACAACGGCGACGCGAACCTCGACGGCGGCGTGAACGGTTTGGACTTCTCGAACCTGGCGAGCAGCTTCGGCACGTCCGCCCGCGTCTGGTCCGACGGCGACTTCAACTACGACGGCACCGTCAACGGGCTGGATTTCAGCATCCTCGCGACAAACTTCGGCTTTATTGTCCCCGCACAACCGACGCCGGTTTCGGCGCCGGTGCCGGAGCCTGCCGGGATGGCGGTGGCTCTTGCGGCTGGCCTTTTTGGGTCAAGATCCCGCCGCCATCCATCGCGAAAGACGAACGGGTGACGTCATCCCCGAGTGGTACTCCGCGAAGGATCTTGGGAGGCGAACGCACTTCTCCCGCCCGAGATCCCTCGCTGCGCTCAGGATGACGTGCGATGCAGGCTACCACGGCGCGATAGCTTAGCTGTCTTCTTCCAACTCTTCGATCGCCCTCCTCAACCGGGCCGTGACGCGGCTCTTGGCGATGTAGACGGCGCCGCTCGACATCTTCAGCTCGTCGGCGACGTCCTGTGCCGGGCGGTCCTGGACGGCCGTCGCGTAGAACGCCTGCCAGGTGCGCGGCTCGAACTCCTCCTTGACCTGTGCCATCGCGAACCGCGCGAGCTGCCGCTCGCACTCGCGGTCCCACATCTGCGTCTCGTCGGCCGGATCGGGTTGCGCTTCGAGCACCTGCCGCACCTCGTCGCTGCCGCTGCCGGGGACCGCGCGGCGGGATTTGGCCTGGTGGTCGATCAGGTTGCGGCGGGTGATCGTCAGCAGCCACCCGCGGAACCGCCCCTTCCCGCGGTCGTATTCCAGCCGCCCGATCGCTCGTGCGACAGCCTGCAGGGTTTCCTGCGCCACGTCGGCCGCGTCCGCGGGCTGGAGGCCGCGACGACGCAGGTACCCGGTGATCACCGGGGAATACACGTTGACGAATTGCTGCCAGGCGTTTGCATCGCGCAAGTCGCGCACGCGAGCGAGCAGGCTCGGACGGGTCAGTAAGGGGTCTTCGGAAGACATCGAAAGTTCACCAGCGGGAGGCGCGTTGCGCGGGTCTATCGGACCGGCGTCGGCGTCGACATCGTCGCAGGAGCGGTCGCGGGTTGGCTCGTGGGTGCCGACGCAGCGGTCGTCGTCGCCGCGGGGAGATTGTACTGCGTACGGATCACGGCGGCTTCATCCTCGCGACCTTCCAGCGACAGCGTGCGAGCCAGGTACTTGGCGGCCTTCAGGGTTGAGGCGTGCTTGGGCCCGAGCACCTCCCCCGATCCGTTGAGCGCTTCGCGGAACAGAGCCTCCGCCTCGGGCAGCTTGCGCTCGAGGAACAGGACGAACGCGAGGTTGGTCATTGAGGAGAACGTCTCGGGGTGCTTATCCCCGAGCCGCCGACGCGAGCCCTCAAGCACCTCCCGCAGCAACGATTCGCCTTCCGGCAGCTTGTCCTTGCCCTGCGAGATCAGCAGCGTCGCCAGGTTGCTTCGCGTCGTCAGCGTCTGCGGGTGATCGGCGCCGAGCACCCGCTCGGTCGTCGCCAGCGTCTCCCGACAAAGCTGCTCGGCCTCGGGAGATCGATCCAATCCCTGCAGAAGCGCGACCAGGTTGTTCGCGGCAATCAGCGCCTTAGGATGTTCTTCGCCGAACGTCGCACGCGCGGCGTCGAGGGCTTTGCGGTACAGCGGCTCCGCTTCCGCACCGCGCCCAAGGTCCTTCAACACGCCGGCGAGGTTGCTGAGCGTGACGATCGTCTCCGGATGGCGCTCTCCATGGACCCGAAGGTGCGCCGCCAGCGTATCGCGCAGGATCGGCTCGGCTTCCGCGGCGCGACCCAGCGCCTTGAGCACGACGGCCAGGTCGTTCGCCGAGCCCAGGGTCTGCGGGTGGTCGGACCCGAGCGTGCGCTTTCGGATCTCCAGCGCCTGCCGAAGCGGCGCCTCGGCGTCGCGCAGGCGTCCGAGCGACATCAGCGTCAGCCCGTACGCGTTCAGCGACCGCAGCGTGTCCGGGTGCTCCGGGCCGAGCACGCGTTGACGGCCCTGCAGCGCCCGGAGCTGGACCGGCTCGGCGTCGGCGGGCTTTCCTTCAGCGCGAAGCACCTCGGACAGCAACTGCAACGAACGAAAGACTTGCACATGGTCCGGCCCCAGCGCCCGCTCGCCACGGGCCAGCGCGTCGCGGAGGATCGACTCGGCTTCTTTGGCACGTCCGGCGTCGCAAAGTATCGTCCCGAGCCCGTTCGCGCGGGCGATCGTGTCGGCGTGATCGGGGCCGAGCATCGTCCGGCTGGTTTCCAGCGCGTCGCGGATCAGCGGCTCGGCCTCGCCGGGCTCGCCGAGCGATTGCAGCACGTACGCGAGGTTCGTCTGAAGGTTTGCGCGAACCAGCGGCTGGTCGCGGAAGCGGAACTGCAGTTGCGCCACCGCGCCGCGGACGATCTCGATGGCCGGCACCTCGCGCCCGCGCGACGACGCGGGGTCGGCGGCCTGGAAGACGTCGATCAGGAACTGGCTGGTCGTCTCGGCGACGACGCGCTGCCGCTGGGCTTCGTCGCGCTCGCGCTTCGCGAGGCGCGATTGCCACGTTGCCGCGATGATCCCGCCGACAAGGACGACGAACACCACCGCCGCCGCCGCGACCGCGCCGCGGTTACGGCGGAGGAACTTTCGCAGCCGGTAGACCCGCGACTCGGGCGCCGCCAGCAGCGGGAGACCGGCCAGATAGTTCCGCACGTCGTCGGCCATCTCCTGCGCGGTGCGGTAGCGCTGCGTGCGGTCGCGGCGCATCGCCTTGAGCGGGATCCACTCCAGCTCGCGCCGCAGCGACGCCCGGAGCTCGGCCGGCTCGCTCTGCCGGCGGGCGGCGCGATCGGCGACTTCATCCTTGGTGAGCTGACTCAACCGCTTGCTCGGCGTCGGCGGGTCGACCTCGCGCAGGACGTGCTGAACTTCCGGCAGGCTCGCGCGGCGCAACCGCTGCTGCTCGTGCGGCAGCGAGCCGACGAGCAGCTCGTACAGCAGCACGCCCAGCGAGTACACGTCCGCCCGCGTGTCGACGTCTTCCACGTCCGGGCCGGCCTGCTCGGGGCTCATGTATTCCGGTGTGCCGATCATCTGCCCGACCTGCGTGTAGAGCGTCTGCTCGACGAGCGGCCCGGCCATCGCCTTGGCGACGCCGAAGTCGATCACCTTCGGCACCGGCTCGCCGCGCCCGGCGTCGCAGACCAGCACGTTCGTCGGCTTGATGTCGCGGTGGATGATGCCCTTCGTGTGCGCGTGCTGCACCGCGTCGCACACGAGCGCGAACAGCTCGAGACGTCGCCGGACCGACAACCGCTTGCTGTCGCAGTAACGTGTCACCGGCTCGCCGGAGACGTACTCCATCACCAGGTACGGCCGGCCGTCGGCGGTCACGCCGCCGTCGAACACGCGGGCGACGTGCGGGTGGTCCATCAGCGCGAGCGCCTGCCGCTCGGCCTCAAACCGCGCGACGGCCTGCTTGGAATCCATCCCGATCTTCAGGAGCTTGATCGCAACCGTGCGGCGGATCGGCTCGCGCTGCTCGGCGCGGAAGACCGTGCCCATGCCGCCTTCGCCGAGCTCGTCGAGGACGGTGTACCGGTCGATCTGCGGGCGGGAATGGCGAAGCCGATCGAAGAATCCTTCCGGCGGCATGCTGGGCGTGGCGCTCGGCGAAGTGGTGGCGGCGGCCATCGGCTCGGCGGGCGCCGAAGCGGACGGGGAGAACGCGGTTGGACCGCTGGCAGGTTCCTCCGCAGCCATAGCGACGTTCCCTGTTGCAGATCACGAGGAGGTGGTGCGCCCCCGCGCGTGCCGACATCACGCGAAACGGACGGCGCTCGGTGTTATTGTCGCCGTCGTGTTTCGATCCGACAAGGAAGAACTCGAGGATCGTGCCGCTCAAGAGGCATCACGCCCGCTGCAAGAATCAACAAACAAGGCCCCACGCCCTCGCCGATCCGCGCGTGGCTGGCACGCGTGGCGACGAGGACGCGGGGCTGTTTGTACGGACATGGGGGTGCAGCCCGACCGGCTCAGGCGATCACGCTCGGATCGCCGGTGTCGCTGGCCAAGACGTCGCGCGCGATCGGGTTCTCGCCGAATAACCCGCCACCGGGGCCGCGTGCGGCCGGCGCGCCGATGTCATCGCCGCCGGCGCCGCCACCCCCGCCACCGCCGCCGCCGGGTTGGGCGATCGCGGTGTGATAGTCTTCGACCTCACCCCAGCCGCCGGGGCCGTACGGCAGCGCGACGCCGTTCATGCTGAAACGGAACCGCGCATACGTCCCCCCGATCACCGCGCCGGCCGGCACGTTCACGACGACGTTGTTGATCCCCGCCGCCAGCGCCACGCCGGCCGCGATGCGCTCCGGACCGGCGTCGAACTGCATGTTGCGGTTCCAGTCGACCCACGCGTCGAGCACGCCGGGCGCGGATGCCTTCACCTGGATCACGTACGCGTTGCCGGGCACGAACGACGCCGGCAGGTTCACGCCGTTCTCGTCGTCGGCGCCGTTCGTGTCGTCTCCGAGCGCGGTGACGGTCGGCTGGCCGTTCGGCTCGGCGTCCACGCCGTTGCCGAGGAAGAACCCCGGCAGGATCACGTGCCGCGCGCCGTTGTTCGCCAGCAGCGTCCGGTAGTTCGCGTTCGGCGCGTCGCCGAAGTCCGTCGGCAGCATCGCGATCGGGCCGGGAACGATCAGCCCGGGGCCGATCAGCTTCGGCTGAATGAGAGAGCCGACGGCCGCGTCGGCGCCCGGCGTGCCACTCATCAACTGCCGCGCCTCCAACGCTTCAAACATCGCGGTGCCTCGGTTCGAACTGGATTCAGTGTGATCGGTGTTGCGGGACATGACGATTCGCCTTTCTCATGTACACACCCGTACGCGGGACGCTCGAATGCGTCAGCAGCACGCTGTGTGGACGTGCGATCCGAAGCCGGGCGTCGGCTTTCCGTCCGCCGCCCTGCCCCGCCGCCACACGGCGACGAGGCGTTTGAGTCGATGCCTCGGATCTGTGCGAGTTACTTCCCGGCGGCGTCGCGGGTCTTTCGACCCGGTCCCGCAACAGGGACGGGCCCGCGGCCGTGCTCCGTTTGGTTTGCGCGTGCCCAACGAGTCGACGGCGGATAAACTGGGCCCCCGCCGCGCGATATGACGACCGCTTCCATCAGCTTCGGCGTACCGAAGTATTCCGTCCCCGAAGGCGCGTTGCGCCGCTGGGCCGAGCAGCGGGTCCGCCGCGAGGATCGGGCCGACGGCGGCGCCGTCTTCGCGTTCGCTCTGTCGGGTTCGACGTGCAACGGGACGCCGTTGGAGATGGTGTTGACGGTGAACGTCGGGCCCGACGGACGGATCGAATCAACTTCGTCCGTGCCCGCCGACCACGACCTCGGGTTCGGCGTGCAGTGCGTGACCGCGCGCGACGAAGACGAAGCCCGCCGCTGGCTGGAATACGTCGGCCCTTGCAAGGAAGCGGTCGGGCTGACGATCGAACAGGCCGCGTTCAGAGACTGGCACGAAGAGCCGTCCGGCTGCCTGTGCACCGCGGGGCACCGCCGTCACAAATGGCGGAACGTGCTCCAGACGCTGCATTTCGTCGAAGCCCGGCGACCGTGACACGCCGCCGACCACCCACGCCGGCTCTTCCAGACGCGCGGTGGCGACGATTCCCCGATCACTTCTCGGCACAGCGCATGATCGATCGTGACCGCCGCTCGCGCGCCGGTACAATCCCGCGGTCATGAGAACTGCCGCGCGCGCCCCGGTGCGGATCGACCCGGCCGGCGGAGGGACGGACGCGCCGCCTTACTCGGTGGAGTACGGCGGGTGCGTCGTGAATTTCGCGGTCGCACGCTACAGCCACGCGCAGCTTCAGTGGCTGCCGCGCGGCGCCGGCGCTCACCTCTATTCACTCGACCTGAACCAAGGCGCCTGGGCGCCCGATGTCGCGTCGCTGAAGTCCGACGGACGGTTGGATTTCGTCAAGGGCTTCGCCCGCCGGCTGCTTCGCGGCCGCGACGACTTCCTGCTCGTCACGCAGTCGGACGTTCCGGTCCGCACGGGACTGGGCGGCAGCGGCGCGATGGGCGTCGCAATCACGGCCGCGAGTCTGAAGGCGCTGGGGCTCGACGTCGACCAGTCCGCCGTTGCGGCGCTGGCCAACGAGATCGAGCGGACGGATCTGGGCTTGGCCGGGGGGTCGCAGGACTCGTACGGCGCCGCGGTCGGCGGCGCGAAACGCATCGACTACGCGCGCGGCGGCGGAACGACGTGCGCGCAACTCAAGCTGCCTGCCGAGCTGTCGCGGCGGCTCGAGCGCGACATGCTGCTGATCTACACCGGCGGCATTCACCTCTCGGCGACGATCCACGAGGACATCAAGCGGTCCTACGCGCTGCCCGACTCCCCCACCGTCGCCGCCATGGACGGCCTGAAAGCCGCTGCGGTCAAGATGGCCGCTGCGCTGGAAGCCGGCGAGTTGATCGGATTCGTCGACGCGCTCAATGCGTCGCGAAAACACCATTACGCGCTGCACGCGAGCTGCGACAGCGACGTGCTCCGCCGGTTCTTCGACCGGATCGCGCCGCACGTCCTGGGCGGCAAGACCTGCGGCGCGGGCGGCGGCGGGTTCATCGCCGTCGTCACCCGCCCGGGCCGAAAGCAAGCCTGTATCGACGCCGCGAAACAACTCGGCGGCGAGGTCTGGCCGTTCTCCTTCGATCACGACGGCGTCGTCGCATGGGACGAGCCCGAGTGGACCAAGGCCGAGATCGAAGAACTGACAGCCATGGCGCGCGCGTAGTAGATGAGCAGAACGCCTATGATTTGTTGATTGTTGATTGTTGATTGTTGATTGCGGCTCGTGGCTTGTGGCGTTTTGGCCCGCGACATTCAACATTCAACATTCAACATTCAGCATTCAACAATCAGCATTCAACAAGCACCGCCGATTACCTGACGATGGACAACACTCCTGCCACAATCGCCTTCCGTGGCCGGTACCTCGACGTCATCTGGGAGGAGGTCGCGGCCGAGTACACCCACAACCGCCGGTCGCGCGGTGTCGTGCTCGTGATCCCGGTCACGACCGACGGGCGGATCGTCTTCCTCGAACAATACCGCGTCGCGCTGAAGTCGAACGTGATCGAGTACCCCGCCGGGCTGGTGGGAGACGAAGACGCCAGCGAGTCATTCGAGTTCGCGGCGAGGCGCGAGCTGCTGGAAGAAAGCGGCTACGAAGCGGCCGAGCTGGAATTCCTGCTGCGCGGCCCGGCGTCGCCGGGCTCGAGCACCGAGGTTGTCGACTTTTTCCTCGCAAGAAACGTCCGCAAAGTCCGCGACGAAGCCGGCGTCGGGCACGAGCGGATCCGCGTGCACACGGTCCCGCTCGCCGAGGCCCGACAATGGCTCGACCAACGGGCAAAGAGCGGCGTGCTCGTCGACCCCCGCGTCTACCTGGGCGTCTACCTCGCCGCGCAGCTCCACGGGTAACCGACGCGCACGAATCCGTAGTCCCAAAGTCCGGCCTGGCGCAACACGAGGCTTTACCTGCAGCGCCACGCTTAACACAACCATCCGTCGAACGACTTCGCGGCTTCGTCCGGTGCGACCGGCACGTCACGCGTTGCGACGCCGCCGACTCTGCTTCGTCGATGTCTGGCGAATGAGAACCGGCCCCTGGCCGCTGGGCGCGAACGGCACGCGGTTGAGGGCGATGGCAGTGTCGATCAGGTGCGCGACCGCCGGACGGGCAAGGGTGGACGCGGCCTCGACTTCAATCCAGCGCGTCAGGCTGCCGGATCCTTGCAACAGTTTCTCGGGGTCCGGCAGGCCCTTCCCGCGGTTGAAGTACAGCTTGACGCCGTCCGCGCTGGCGCGGATGGCAAGCACGCCCTCGTACCCGCGCTCGCTGGGCGAATAGCTGATCACGACGCAGTCGCGGTACTCGTACACCACCTCGTGTGCGGTGGGCAGCCGCTTCCGTAGCGAGCGTCGCAATGAGCCGACGAGCCGTTGCTGCGCAGGCGTGGCCGCGAATCGGCCAATCAACGTACGCAACTGCGCCTCGGCCGATCGTCGCGCCGCCGCGCGTGGGGTGCCGGACTGTGATGTGCTCATGACATAAGGATCCGTCGGATGGATCGGTATTCAAGGGCTGATCGGGGCGGTCGCGGAGGACATCGGACCAAACCCGAGTCGGAATAGGATGCGGGACGAACCACGTCGCCACGTTCAACCTGTGACTGACTTGGTAATCCCGACTCGGCACGCTAAGGTAATCGTTTACTTAAAGGCTTCCAGCGAGACTTCCGCAGGCAACCGAATGGCCTGCAGGGTAACGAACGAGGAGCGCATCCGATGACATCTGCCACGCATCCGACGAGCGTCCCCGGGCTCCTGCGTCGTTTCGGCAAGCCCTTGGCGTCGCTCGCACTTTTGGCTGCGTACCTACTCGCACCGCCCACCATGGCACAGCCTTCCAAGCAAACCCCACCGGCATCCGCTCCGAACGACAAGATGACGGCGATCGAGACCCCCGCGCAGCCGGACGCGATCGAGCTGGGGACCGGCCCGTTGCCGGGCGCGACGGTTCCCGAATCGTGGCACAGCCAGTACGGCAGCAGGTTCGCTCGGAACGTCACCGTCGCGACGCTCACGCCTTTCCTCCCGGATGTGTCCAAGGCCAGCGGCGCCGCGGTCATCGTCGCGCCCGGCGGCGGGTTCCGCACGCTGTCGATGGAGAACGAAGGCTCGAACGTCGCCCGCGCGCTGGCCGAGCGCGGCGTCGCGGCGTTCTTGCTCAAGTACCGACTCAACCAGACGCCGGCGGACCTCAATGAATTCGCGCGGGCGCCGATGGGCCCGGGTTCGCGTCCCGCGACGCGCCCTTCTCCCGCGGAGATGGCCGCCCGGATCGCGCCCCAGCTCGCGGACGCCAACGCCGCGTTCGCGCTCGTCCGCGCGAACGCCGCGAAATGGCACGTCGATCCCGACCGCATCGGCATGATCGGCTTCTCCGCCGGCGCGATGCTCACGATGTCGACCACGCTCAACAACAGCGGCGACGCCAAGCCGGCGTTCATCGCGAACATCTACGGCCCGCTCGGCGCCGTCGACGTCCCCCCGGACGCACCGCCGCTGTTCGCGGCCGTCGCCGCCGACGACCCGCTGCTCGGCACCACCGACTTCGGCATGATCGTCAACTGGCACAAGGCCCACCGCCCCGTCGAACTGCACTACTTCGAACAAGGCGGCCACGGCTTCGGCATGTACCCCAAGGAAACCACCAGCACCGGCTGGTTCGAGGCATACGTCAAGTGGCTGGGGATGCACGGGTACTTGCGGCCGAAGAGCTAGAGCAGCGCGCCGTCGCGTGTAGCGTTCAAACAACGACTTATGTCATCCTGAGCCGTACTCGGCGAAGGATCTACCCCGGCATGCGAGGCCAGATCCTTCGGCGAGTACGGCTCAGGATGACAACCGTTGCCGGGACGCCACAGGCGAACGCGCGTCGCCATAGCCTCGCAGAGCATCGGGTCAGTGTCGCGATAGGCTCAACGTCGTGCCGGGAAGCCCGTTGAGGGGCGGGTTATCCGGCCCTTCGAAGCTCGCATTTGGCCACGGCAACGAGCGCCGTCAGGCATACGGACGCGGTCATCGCGATAGCGGCCACCCACCCGTTTGCTGACAGCAGCGTTCCCAGCCCGACCAATGCACTGGCGAACGTGCCTGCGACCGCGACGGGCGTCATCGCCCGCATGTCCGACTCGCATAGTGGGTCACCCCCGCGCCCACGGGCCGCGCGCCACACCACGCCGAAGAACGACATCAGGCAGATCAAGACCATCGCAAACACCCACCCCGCCGCCGCGCCCACGATCACGCCCAACACGGCCCCTCCCACGCCGCCGGCGAACCCATGATGCCCGCCGAGCCGCGCGCCAACCGCCGCACCGGCGAGAGCGCCCGCGATGATTCCGGATTCGAGAATCGTCATGACGGAACCGACCAGGTTTCAACGATCGGCCGACCACGGACCCGCGCAGGAATCGCAACAGCCGTCCCGGCCGGGCCGCCAGATCTGCCTCAGCCGATCTGCTCGGCCAGCGCGACGATGATCCCCTCAGGCCCGCGGATGTAGGCCAGCCGGTACGCGTCCCCGTACCGCATTTCGCCAATGATCTCGGCCCCGTGCGCGCGCAAGCGCGAGACGACGGCGTCGAGACCATCGACGGCGAACATCACCCGGCGAATACCCAGCGTGTTCACCGGCGCGTCCACCGGCCCGAACCGGATCGCGCCCGGCGTGTGGAACTTGTCCAGCTCGATGCCCTGCCCGTCCGGCGTCCGCAGCATCGCGAGCGTGGCCCGCACGTCCTCGAGTCCGATCAGCTTCCCGACCGCAGGCCCTTTGACGGTCTGCTCACCTTCGAGCGTCAGGCCCAGTTCGATGAAGAACGCCTTCACCGCTTCGAGGTCGTCGACGACGATCAGGACATTGTCCATCCGTTTCAGCGGCATGTCGGTCCTTCCCTCGCTTCGCGGGCAATGCCGGTACTTTCCCCCCAGCATTCAAAGACTGGCCTCGCACTCTGCCGCGAGGTGAGCACCGCCGCCGCGGTCACCGCCCGCGTCGCGTCACCTGCCGGCCCGGACCGTGGCCCATGTGCGGAGCGAAGTGGCGAACCGCGCTGCCATCGCTCCGCCTTGCGTCTCGAGCCACGCCGCGAGTTCTTCGAACCCGATCTCGTCGGGAAGCGACGCGACCGGCTGGACGTACAGCACGTCGATCGATGCATTTGGCGCGGTGATCTTCACGTCTGGCAGGCAGGCGTTCACCGCCGACGCATACCGCGGTGACCGCAGCGCGTCGTCGAGTCTTTCCGGCAACGTGATGAGCGCATGCTTTTCCAGCAGCCGGAGCAAGCAACAGTACTTGTGCTTGTGATCGCTCGCGCAAACGATCTTCAGGACGCCGTCCAGCAGCGCGGGAAGGCCCACCTCCTTCGCGGCTTTCAGGTAGGCATCCTGCTTCTCACGGCGGGACGACGAGTCGGTCTTGAGCTCGACGAATACTGCGCGCCGGCCAGACGCATCGAGCGCGAGATAGTCGATCTTGCATGACTGATTGCTCGGTGTAGCCGGATAGATCGTGCCGATCCGCACCGGGAACTCGGGGATCAGCGAAGGACGGATGTCGAGCTTCAGCCGCCAGGACAGGAACTCGGGCAGGCACGAGGCGAAGAAGATGTCGGCACGGCGTTCGAGTTGGTAATCGGGAAGGTGGCGCCACGCATCCAACAGGTCGAAGATGCGCTCAGGGGTCTCCACGGGCAGATCTCTCGGTGACTAATTCGAATCCCGCCTCCGTCTCGCGTGGCGGTGCGCTGAAGGCGTCGTGGACGATTGTTCTGCGAACTCGGCCAACACTCGCAGCGATACAGCCTGCGCCCGGCGAAAGGCCTCGTCGCGCGTCTTTCCGTACGCCATCACCCCCGGAACCTCTGGGACCTCTGCGATCCAGCGGCCATCCACGTCCTGTTCGGTTTCGACTGCGTACATGTTGCGAGATTGTATCACCGGATGGTGCGCCCAGCAGCGACTGGTCGATCGCGCGCTGACTTCCCGCCAACACATGTCCGGCCGACGATATCTCGGCCAAGCCACCTTCCGTCGCTTTGGCCGCGTCTTTGGTGACGGGTGACTCACGGGTCGTCCGAAGGTCACTTCGTGCGGCGGCCGGTCCGGGCCGAGGCGTTTTTTACTGTTGTTCCGGCCGGGAGTTGGCCGCGGTCTTTCGCGGGTCGGCGCGAAAAATAAGGACTTATGGCGCGCTCGAGCGGCCTCGCCGGCGGCAATTCGTGGGTTTGCGCAAGGGGACCCGCCGATGGCCATCGGCGGGCTTTCTGGTGCGGTTGCGATCGGTACGCGGGAGCGGGAGATCCTGCTAACCCGAAGCCTGGAGGACCGGCAGCATGCCGCGAGGGGCTTCCGGCGGAGTCCAGACTTCATCGGCGGTGCCCTGCGGGCATCGCGCCAGTTGCAGGCGGATCTGCTCGCGCACGCGCCGCCGGTAGTCCAGGAAGTGTTCAGCCTGCGCGCAGGTGGTGAGGTAGCTGCCGATCCCGCCGGGGTTGCGCTTGTACATCTGGTAGAGGCGCTTCCAAAAGAGGACCCGCGTCTCGCGCAGCACGCCTTGCCGCCACATGATCGTGAGCAGCGCCCGCGTGTTCCGCCAGTTGTTCAGTCGCTTCTTCGCGGTTTTCGGCTTCTTCGGGAAGTCGGCTTCCTTCAGCATCATGAAGTGCCGGAACACGCGGTCGAGGAAGCGCTTGGGGTCGTAGAGCTCCCAAAAGCCGTCGATGTATTCCTGCGCGATCTCGCTCATCGGGCGCGTCGGGACGAAGTTCAGCAGCGTCGTCTGGTTGATGTCGCCGCCCTTCCCCTCGATCAACCGCCCGCTGGCGCTGAGGCGCTTCCACAAGCCGGTGTCCGGCAGTGCCTGAAGCATGCTGAAGGTCGCGGTCGGGATCGCGGCCTGCTCGACGAAATCGACGATCCGCTGCCCGGCACCAGCCTTCTCGTTGTCGAACCCGATAATGAACCCGGCCATGATGCGGATGCCGTTGTGCGCGATGCGGGTGACCGAGTCGATCAGCGGGTCGCGGTTGTTCTGCGACTTCTTCGTCAGCTTCAGGCTCTCGGTGTCCGGCGTCTCGATGCCGAGGAAGACCGCGCCGAAATTGCACGCCCGCATCTTGTCCATCAGCTCGCCGTCCTGCGCGAGGTCCACCGACGCCTCGGTGGCGAACGAGAACGGGTAGCCGTGCTCGACCATCCACGGCAGCAGCGCGTCGAGCAGCGCCTTCACGTTCTTCTTGTTGCCGATGAAGTTGTCGTCGACGACGAAGATGCTGCGCCGCCAGCCGAGCTCGTACAGCCGGTCGAGCTCGGCGATAAGTTGCGCCGGCGTCTTGGTGCGCGGGACGCGGCCGTAGAGGACGATGATGTCGCAAAACTCACAGAGGAAAGGGCACCCGCGCGAGAACTGGACCGACATCTCCGAGTACGCGTCGAGCTCGAGCAAATCGAACCGCGGGACCGGCGTGTGCGTGACGTCCGGCTTCGTCCCGCCGGACCGGAACGTGCCGTGCGTCTCGCCGCGCGCCAGCGCGTCGAGGAACATCGGCAGCGTGACCTCGGCCTCGTCGAGCACCAGGAAATCGGGGGCCGCAACTTCGCACTCCTGCGGCAGCGCGGTTGGGTACGGCCCGCCGATCACGACGATCTTGCCGCGGCGCTTGGCTTCCCGGATCTGCGCAAGCAGGTCGTCCTTCTGCACGATCATCGCCGAGAGCATGACCATCTCGGCCCATTCCCACTCGGCTTCGGTGACGTCGCGGACGTTGCGGTCGACGAGCTTGAACTCCCATTCCTGCGGCAGCAGCGCTGCGACGGTGACAAGACCCAGCGGCGGGAGCATCGCCTTGCGGCCGAGGAGCGCAATGGTTTTCTCGAACGACCAGAAGCTTGGAGGAAAGATGGGGTAGATCAGCAGAACTCTCACGACGGAATCCCTTTCGGCGCAAGAGCGCGCACTTTGACGGCAACGGCGACACCGCGTTGCGCGGGCATTTCAACACACGACTGGCCCACGGTCTAGCACGTCGATCCGCAAATCCGCTAATGTTCGCCGACGCCGAATGCGGCTGGCAGTAATCTCGCTTGCTCTCCCTCCTCCGGTACTCCGGGGGAGGCCGTGCGTGGGGGCTCCGAGAGCAGCCGCCCACGGCGAACCCCCACCCCAGCCCTCCCCCGAAGTACCGGAGGAGGGAGTGATCGTGCGCCGGTGATCTCTCGTCGTTCGCCGGCAGACGAGGTGCAGCGGACAATCGCACTCGCTATCCTTGCTTGCGAACATGACTCCCCGCCAGCGAGTTGCGGCCGCGATGGCGCTCAAGCAGGCCGACCGCGTGCCGGTGTTTTGCCAGCTCGCCCTGGGGCATTACTTCCTCAACGCGGGGATCCCCGCGCATCGCATCTGGTTCACCAGCGAAGGCTTCGCCGAGGCGCTGGTCAAGCTCCAACGCCGCTACCGCTTCGACGGCCTGCTGATCAACCTTCCGGGTCGGCGGCCGGGGCTGCTGGATCAGTTGCGGCGGATCGAGAAGACGCCGGACGGAGAACGGCTGTATTGGAAGAACGACGAGGTCACGTTCGTCCCCGAGGATGACAACCCGCGGCACTACTCGAACGCGAACGACGCGCCCAACCGCCGGGCCGACTTCGCGGCGATCGACCCCGATACGCTCGACGTCTCCAACCTCTCCGGCTACTGGTGGAACACGATCCACGTCCCCTGGCTCGACGGCGCCAGCTCCACCGGCCCGATGACACAATTGCCGGACTACTTCCTCGACACCGTGAAGCTCGTTCAGCGCGAGACGCACGGCCAAGTCAGCGTGCAAGGCGAAGTCTTCTCCCCGTTCACGCACTACATGGAGCTGCTCGGCTACGAGAACGCGCTGATGGCGCTCATCGACGACCCGGGCAAGGTCCACGCGCTGATGGACCGGCTGGTCGAATCGTCGATCGCGTGGGCGGTCGCACAAGCGAAGGCGGGCGTCGATGCGGTGTTGATCTCGTCGGCCTTCGCCGGCGGCGGGTTCCTGTCTCGCGACATGTACGCCGAGTTCGTCCTGCCCTACGAGCGGCGGCTTGCCGACGCCGTCCGCGCCGCCGGTAAGCCGGTCTACACGCACACGTGCGGCAACATCGGCGACCGCATCGACCTGATGGCCGAGACGCACATCAACGGGCTCGACACGATGGACCCCCCGCCGCTGGGCGACGCCGACATCGCCACGGTCAAGCGCGACGTGGGCGACCGCATGTTCCTCAAGGGCAACATGAACTCGGTCAAGCTTCTGGCCGCGAAGACGGCGGACGAGGTAACCGCCGAGGCCAACCGCTGCCTTAGCGCCGCCGCGGATCAAGGCGGCTACATCCTCAGCACGGCGTGCTCGGTCGCGCCGCGGGTACGGCCGTGGAAGCTGGAGATGCTGGTGCCGCTGGCGGAGGAAACCGGGCGTTACGGTGTCGCGATCCCCACTAAACCATCGCCGGGTCCAACACGGTGACTCCCATTCCGCCGAAGTCGGGCGCATTAAAGGTCAGAAGCTGCGTGATGCCGTAACACTGCATAGCAGCCACCAAACGGGTATCATGCGAGCGAATCCCGGTGATCCGATGTGCTCTCACCAGTTCATGCCAGCGTGCGGACAGTTCCTCACGATCCACCAGAAGCTGGAATCGGCGACGGAAGAAAGTCAGCCATTGGCTCGCCCGATCAACCGTGAAACCCAATCCGTTCTGGCCCGAGGGTGGCAGCCCATGCTTACGCGTGGCGACGGCCCAGAACTCGTAGAGGCTCTGAGGCACGATCACCAGTTGCTCGCGTCTGGCCAGAAGCCGGTGGATCGCGTCACGAGCCGTCGCACCATTGGTATGCGAGGTGCTGGTCAGCCGGGTGAGCAGGTTTGTGTCGAGGAGAATCACTCCCCCTCCTGCCGTTCATAGATTGCCGCACGCGAATCGTCGAACTTCTCGACGTCCGCCATATACGGCTCCATCTCCGCGAACATCTCTTCGACCGTCGCGGGGACGGGAAGCGGCGCGTCGGCCGGTTCCTCGATATAGACGACGGCTTGGCGGACTTCCCCTTGGAGGTCGGTGATCTGGCGGGCGATCTCCTGCTTGCTGCCGGTCAGGATGCGTGTGGTCATGATGGTGAAGTCCTCAGCCATAATTGTATCAAGCCCGGCATGACCCGCCCAAACGATTCGTGGCGGGCACCGTGCGTACAATGTCGCCATGGGTATACTTCCGGCCCTATGCCGCAGCTTAATCGGCGGGAGTTCCTGCGGGCGTCGCTCGCTGCGACGGCCGCAGCGGGGGTGATGGGCCTTCGGTCGCCGCAGACGGGTCATGCGCGGCTGGCGGCGCCCAACTCGGGACCGGTGCCGTTGACTCGTGGGTTTCCGGAAAAGACGGACCTGATCCTGCTGACCGACCGCCCGCCGCAGCTCGAGACGCCGCTGAAGTACTTCTGCGAAGACCTCACGCCCAACGACGCGTTTTTCGTCCGCTGGCACAACGAAGGCATCCCGACGTCCGTCGACCTGCGCACGTTCCGCCTGAGCGTCGGCGGTCACGTCGAACGGCCGCTGGATCTATCGGTCGACGCGCTGAAGAAAGACTTCGAGCCGATGTCGTTCGTCGCGGTCGCGCAGTGCTCAGGCAACTCGCGTAGTTTCTTCGAGCCGCGCGTGCCCGGCGGACAATGGCGCAATGGCGCGATGGGCAACGCGAAGTGGACCGGCGTCCGCCTGCGCGACCTGCTGGACAAGGCCGGCGTGAAAGCCGGCGCGGTCGACGTCAGCTTCGCCGGCTTGGACGAGCCGCCGTACCCCGGGCCGGCGAAGTTCGAGAAGTCGGTGACGGTCGACCGCGCCCGCGACGGCGAGGTCATGGTCGCGTACGCGATGAACGACGCGCCGCTGCCGATGCTCAACGGCTTCCCGCTGCGGCTGGTCGTGCCCGGGTGGTTCGCGACCTACTGGGTCAAATCGCTGTCGCGGATCAACGTCCTGCCGACCAAGTTCGAAGGCTTCTGGATGGCCAAGGCATATCGCATCCCGAAGAACGAGACCGGCAACGAGTCGCCACAGAGCCTGGCGACCGAGACGGTGCCGATCAACGAGCACACCGTGCGGTCGCTGTTCGTCGTGCCCGAGACGCGCGCGAACGTGAAGGTCAGGCAGCCGATTGAGTTCGAGGGTTTGGCGTTCGACGGCGGGCACGGAATCCGTAGCGTCGAAGTGTCGGCCGACTCCGGCGGCACGTGGACCGCGGCGACGCTGGAGAAGGATCTCGGCCGGTACTCCTGGCGGCGGTGGCGGCACCGCTGGACCCCGGAGAAGCCCGGCGAGTTCCGCGTGACGTGCCGTACGACCAATAACGCGGGACAGGGACAGGTCGATGCGCTGTGGAACCGCAGCGGATACCAGCGCAACGTGATCGAGCACGTCGACGTGACCGTGGCGTAAGTATTCCGACTCGGGACGCGGAGTGATTCATGCGGATCGTCGCGATCGTATTCGCACTGCTGGCCGTCGGCTTGGTGGGCGGTTCCTGCGACGGCAAGGCGGGCTCACACTCCGCCGGATCGACGACGATGCGCGCGGAGCACGATCAGGTCCACACGATCGCGCTTCCGCTCTACCAGGCCGATCTACCGCCGGGGCCGGGGCGTGAGGCGTACGCGGTTGCCTGCCAGTCGTGCCACTCGGACCGCTACGTCACGATGCAGCCGGCGTTCTCGGCGGCGACGTGGGAAGCGGAAGTGCGGAAGATGATCAAGACCTACGGCGCGGCGGTCACCGAGGAGCAGGTGCCGCAGGTCGTGCAGTACATCATGGCGACGAAGGAGGCCGACGCGCACGGCCCGTGGAGCACGCCGGTCCCGGCGACGCCGGACGTGCCGGTTCCCGCGGTGTCGATCGCGTCCGACGCCCCCGCCCGCGAACGCGACCTCCAGCGCGGCCAGTCGCTGTACGCCAAGTCGTGCGCGAGCTGTCACGGCCCGACCGGCCACGGCGACGGCGTCGGCGCGGCGACGATGCTGCCGCGCCCGACCGACTTCCGCAGCGGGCGGTACGCACCGCACGCCTTGGCGTACGCGATCGTCAAAGGCGTCACGGGTACGGCGATGCCCGCCTACCCGACCCTGTCACGCGACGACCTGCGGGCGCTTGTGACCGTGTGCGACGAGCTGAGCCGCGGTACGTCTGATGAGACATCGGCGGCGCCCGTCTCGCCGACGTCTCCCACGACTGCACCCGTCGCCACCGTCGATCCGAAGATTCTTTACGAGCAGAACTGCGTGAACTGTCATGGCGCCAACGGCGGCGGGGACGGAATCGTCGCCCCGACGCTCCCGCGGTGGCCGGCGGACTTCCGCGTCAATCAGCCCACGCCGCGCCGCGCCGCCGACGTGATCGCCAACGGCATCCCCGGCACCGCGATGCCGCCGTGGGCGGCAAAGTTGTCTGAACCGCAGCGGGCGGTCCTGGCGGATTACGTCCGCTCTTTCTTCCGGCCGGAGGAGCGTTGAGCTGCCCGCTGTGTGACTCCGATCGGCCGCGAAGCGGCACGCGATGCTTCCGTCTGCGTCCCCGGGGGTTGCGATGAGCAACGACACCATGCCACCAACGGATCCGAAAGATCTGCGGATCGCAGAACTCAGTGAACAACTGGACCGAAAGGTCGCGGAAATCGCGGCACGAGACGTCACCCTCGGACAACAGCATCAGGAACTCGCCGCGCGAACCGCAGCGATCGGCGACAAGGATCGTGAACTCGCGGCTCGCGATGCCGCGGCCGCGCAGGCGGGTCGCGAGATTGAGGCTTGCCGCGATCTCCTGCGCAAGCGCGATCAGGAGATGATCGAACAGCGTTCGCTGACCGCCAAAGCCGAAGCCGACCTCAACGCGCTGAAACAATCGAGAGAACAACTGCGCGCCGCGTACGCCGAGGCGGGTGCCTGGGCACGGCACTTCAGCACGGTCCGCATGACGGTCACGCCATTCCTGATCGGCATCAGCCTCGGCGTCACGTCGTTCTCGTGGGAGAAGAGCGGCGCGGCGGCCGGGTTGATGGGCCTGGCGGTCGTCGTCTGGGGCGTCATGCTCTGCCTGATGTATTTCTTTACCGCGGCGATGCAGAGACGATGGCACCATCAGCAGGTTGACGAGTTTGCCCTTCAACTGAGCGACGTGCTGGCAGACGTGCAGCGGAAGCCGAGGCCCACGGCCCCGAGCCCGCTGGAAACGCCGTCGAAAGACAATGCGTGGCTGGCAACGTTGGTGCTGAGCGTCTTGTTCGGACTCGCGCAGGCGTACTGGTTCATATCGCTCTTCGTGCCCTCCTGGAGACCTCATTCACCGCAGGAGGTTGTCGTCCGATCGCTGCCGGATGTGAAAGTTAGCGCGACGACGACCACCACCGCCGAAGTCCGCGTCAAAGAGCTACCGGCCGTGCAAGTCGGCGGCGGATCGCTGGGAGTGCAGACCGGGCCGCTGTCGGTAGGCTCGGTGAGCCTGTCGCCGCCACAACCGCTGTCGGTAAGGGTAACCGATTGGCCGCCGGTCAATCTTCGCACGCCTACCGGCGCCGCCGCTCAGCCTCCTGGTGTGTCGTCGCCATCTACCGGGGTGCCGTCAGCAACTTCGCCGGGCACGGTGCCGGCGAGCGCACCTTCGACCTCACCTTCGAAACCGAAACCGTGATCCGCGAACGGGATGACGCGGCCCACGCCGGTCAGTATGCTCCGGTTGGTCCGCTTCGAGGTGATCGATGCCCGCGCGAGGTTTTCCCGAGTACCTGTTCGTCCCGCCACCCGAACTCGGACGAGGGACGACTGTGACGGTTCGCGTCGTCACCGGCGACCTGCAGGCGATCGGCTGGGATCTGGCGGAACTGATGCTCCGGGAGATCCTCGCCGCCCAATCGGCGGGTCGTCCCGCGACGTTCATCGTCCCGGTCGGGCCGGTCGACCAGTTTCCGATCCTGGCCAGTCTGATCAACGACCAGCGCGTCGACTGCCGCGACGTCTGCCTGATCAACATGGACGAGTACCTGAACGACGACGACACGTGGATCGATCGGGATCACCCGCTGAGCTTCCGCGGCTACATGAACCGGCTGTTCTACGACCGCGTCGACCCGGCGCTGGCGCCGCGACAAGAACTGAGAAGCTTCCCGGACCCGGCGAACGTCGACGCGGTCGGCAAGACGATCGAACGCCGCGGCGGCGTGGACGTCTGCTTCGGCGGGATCGGGATCAACGGCCATATCGCGTTCAACGAGCCGCCCGAACCCGGCGAGACGGTTGACGTCGAGCAGTTCGCGAAGCTGCCGACGCGGTGCCTGTCGCTGACCCGCGAGACGCGCACCATCAACGCGAACACGGTCGGCGGCGAGATCGCCGTGATCCCTAGGCGGGCGATCACGGTCGGGATGGTCGAGTGCCTCGGCGCGCGCAAGCTTCGGTTCTACTGCAACCGCCCGTGGCAGTCAGCCGTCGTGCGGCGGGTGCTGCACGGCCCGATCACTGCAAGTTGCCCGGCGTCGCTGCTGCGCACGCACGCGGACGCGGAGATCGCGGTCGCGGAATACGTCGCGGCGTTGCCGGACATCCGGCTGCGGTGAGGGGAACTGAGCCATGCGACTCTCGTTCGCCGGCGATCGCGTGCTGGCCGTGATGGCCCACCCGGATGACGCCGAGCTGCTCTGCGCGGGCACGCTGGCCCGGGCCCGCGCCGACGGCGCGGCGATCGCGATCTGCATCATGTGCGACGGCGACAAGGGGCTGCCGCCGGCGTCGGTCGAGACGCCGTCCGCGCAGCAGATGGTCGAAACCCGTCGCCGCGAGGCACAGGACGCCGCAAAGCTGCTCGGGGCGGAGCTGTTCTGGTTCGGATCGCCGGATGGCGAACTGATCGACGGGATCGAGCCGCGCCTCCGAATGGTCGAGATCTTCCGGCAGTTCCGTCCGACGCTGGTGCTCGCGCATGCGGCCGAGGATTACCACGCGGATCATCGCGCGGCCGGCGCGCTCGCCGAAGCGGCGAGCTGGTTCTGCGCCTCGCGCGGGCACCGCACCGCGTCCGAACCGCTCGGATCACCGCCGGCGTTGTGGTTCGCCGACACGATCGGCGGCGGCGGCTTTCGACCCGAGTTCTACGTCGACGTGAGCCAATTCCTCGAGCTGAAGCGCCGCATGCTGCGATGTCACCGCAGCCAACTGACGCGCGGCAACGACGGGGACTTCGCGCCGCTGGAAGAGCTGATGTCGCGGCAAGCGGCGCTGCGCGGAACCCAAGCCAACGTCGCGGCGGCCGAGGCGTTCCGGCAGCACCACGCGTTCAAGCGGGCATCAGGTTGGTGACGAGTGTTCGGGAAAAGATGCCGGCGCGACCGGATCCACCGTCCCAACCGAAAAATCTTCCCATCTTCACATTTTTTCGTTGCCCAAATCTCCCCGGCTTCGTAGAACCCCGCGTCAACCACGTCTGCCGATAGACCGATTGTCGGCGGTATGACGACAGTCAACACCGCTGGCGGACGGGCTTTCGGGACGCGCACCGTCGAAGCCATCGGCCGCTCCGGCCGAGCCGTTGCCGTACAAACCAGCGAAGGGACTGCCGCCATGCCCACGACTTTCGGCGTGTGGCCGCGCCGTCGTCGTTGTCGTGTTGATTTCGCACACGGGTCCTTCGAGAGCCTCGAAGCGCGCACGCTCTTCTCCGTCCCGCTGGGCGCCGACGGCTGGCACGCGTGGCACCAGAGCGGTGATACTCGCGTCGTCTACGTCAGCAGTTCGCTCGGCTGGGACGGCAACGACGGCCTCTCCCCCGCCCACCCCGTTCGCTCGCTCGCCAGGGCCAAGACCCTCGTCCGTGACGGCAAGCCCGATTGGCTGCTCCTGAAGCGCGGCGACGTCTTCAACGAAGGCTTCGGCAAGTGGACCGCCTCCGGCCGAAGCGCCGACGAGCCGATCCTGATCGGCGCGTACGGCCCCGGCGGGAAGCGCCCGTTGTTGAAGACGGGCACCACGGAAGGCCTCGTCACCTACGGCAACTCCGGTCACCCCGTGAACTATCTGGCGATCACCTCGCTGCAGTTCGTGGCCGACAAGTACGACGGCACGAACGGCGGCTTCAACACCAGCGCGATCCGCCTGCTCCGCCAGGGCACCGACATCACCGTCGAAGACGTGCTGGTGAAAGGCTACAAGGACAACATCCAGCTCGACGCCGACGGCACCGGCATCAGCAATTTCACGATCCGCCGCAGCCAGGTGCTCGACGCGTACAACCTCGGCACCGTCGGCAACGGCCATGCGCAGGGCTTATACGCCGCTGGCAGCACGAAGAATCTGCACATCGAGCAGTGCCTCTTCGACCACAACGGCTGGCGCGAAGGCGTGCCCGGTGGCGAGCCGAACTGGTTCAACCACAACATCTACATCAACAAGGGTGCGACCGGCACGGTCGTCTACCAGAACGTCAGCTCCCGCGCGGCGATGCACGGCATCTCGGCGCGCGGCGGTGGCGAGATCCACGACAACCTGCTGATCCAGAACCCGGTCGCCATCCTGGTAATGAACGCCAAGGCGAACGTCACCGGCAACGTGATCCTCAACGGCTGCGACATGGGCACGCTGGGCAGCGGCGTCGGGATCAACGCGGTGAACACGAACGACGTGCGCGTCGTCGGCAACATCATCGCCCACAGCATCAGCGCGGGAACGGCCGGGCAGTCGGGCGTGCACCTGAACAGCGACGTCAGCGGCGCGACCGTCTGGTCGAACACCGTCTACGACTGGAGCCGCGGCGTCCTCAACGAAGGCTCGGCCAAGATCTCGGTCCGCTACAACGAGCTGACCGAGCTGAAGGACCGCGCTCCCCTGATCGACCAGAAGAAACCCGCGTCGCCGGGGCTGTTTGACTACGAGCAGAACACGTATTCCTCGCCGCGGGCGAAGATGAACCGCATCGCCGGCTCCGACAGCACCCTCAAGCAATGGGCCGCCGCCGCGGACGAGACCGGCGCGCAGTCGGGCGAGCCCGATTACGTCGACCCGAGCCGCAGCCTGGCGTCGTTCGACGCGACCACGGGCGGCCCGGGCACGTTCGCCCACTGGATCTTCGGCGCCCGCAACATGAACGCGCGAAGCTGGGATTGGTCATACACGTCCGGCGAGCCGGTGCAGTACGTCCGCGAGGGCTTCTCACACGCAGGCGCGACCGCGCAGGCGCTGCCGCACGCGCGGACCAGCCCCGCGGCGCCTGCCGGAAACTGGTTCAGCACAACACAGCTCGGCCCGGCGCTGCCGATCGGTACCGACACGTCTACCGAGCTGCTTTAGCGCAACGCGCCTGATCGCTCTCTTGTGGGGTGTGCTTCAGCACACCAGTTTGGTTGGGTGGTGTGCTGAAGCACACCTACAGATGCGGTCATCAACTCGTCGGCCGGGTGGCGGGACCTTTGCCGGCTTCGCGGATCGCGGCGTCCACGTCCTGCCGGCGGTAGACGTAGAACACCGATCCGACGACCGCGACCGGCTTCTTGCGACGCAGCTCGGCCGCGTACGGCAGCATCACCCAATCGGTCGCCGGGCCGGTCTTCGTCGCCAGACGGTTGTACTGGCCGAGGAGGAAGTACGTGCTAACCGCCGCGTATTCCGGGGGGTCGGCTTCGGCGCCTTTTCCGTGCTCCGTGAACAGCTCGTAATCGATCCCGTACACGCTGGCGTCGACCCGGCCGAAGTACATCAGCTCGATCCTGCCGACGCGGTTTTCGTCCATCCACCGTTTCAGGTCGATCAGGCCCTGTCCCCAATCAAAGTTCGAATCGCTGAGGATCGTCCACCCGCGCGAGGGTCCGCCCGCGAACGCGTTAAAGAACGTCAGGAACCGCGGCGCGACGGCGAGGCTCTCGATCGCCAACAGCACGACACAGCCGGTTGCGATCCGTCGCGTCCAGCGGCCGGCTTCGTGAGACCAGACGCGTCCGAGGAGCACGAACGACGGCAGGACCGCGGGGAGCACGTAGCGGATGCCGATGTTCACGTTGGCGAGGAGGATCATCCCCGCGCTGAGGACGACCATCGCTATCACGAGGGGGAACGCCGCTGACCGAAAAGCGGTGCGAAGCCGCGAGCGGCGGAACGCGTCGACGGTTGCGAGGAGGATCAGCGCGAGTAAACCGAGCGGGAGTTTCACCGCCAGCGCGATCGGGTAATAGCTCCATCGGTTACCGCGATAGGTCCGACCAAGGAGGAAGGCAGGATAGTTCAGCTCGGACTCGTACTTCTGCGCGTCAAAGCCCAGCACCATCTGCCTCGGCAACGGCACGGGGAGCCAGTCGGGCAGGTGACGCCTCAGCGAGATCATCGACGCCGACTGCAGGTCGTCGTGGTACTCGCGCACCGGCTGGAAGCTGCGGTAATAGCCGTACGCAAGGTTCACGCCGAGCCATGTCACCAGGAGCGTGAGCAGCGTGCCTTGCCCGATCTGCCGCGCTCGAACGCGCGATCGATCCGTCCACAGGCTCCACGCTGCGATCAACAGCAGCGCCAGCCAGAGCAGCAGGAGCGTGAACTTGCAGAGCATCGCCGCGAGAATGCCGAGCGATGCGGCGAACGCGCGGCCCGTCGTCGGCTTCTCACAAAACCGCTGCCAGAGGATCACCGCCGCCAGCGCGGCGACGGCGCTGCCTAGGTCCGTCCCGACGATGCTGCCGTGCGCGAGGACGTTCGGCTCGAGCGAATAGACCGCGCAGCACCCTACGCCGGCCGCGTCACCCCACAACCGACGGGACGCATGGAAGACCAGCCACGCGCCGAGGCACGAGACCGGGATCATCGCCAGCCGCCCGAAGACGAACAGTTCGTGGTAGCGGGCCGCGTTCAGCCGCATGAACGACAGCGCGAACGCCCAGTGCCGGTCGCGCGGGTCGTGCTTGCGATAGGCGCTGGCCGGCATCGTGTCCGCCCCCGCCAGCACGACCGGCCAGGCCGCCACCATCCGCAGCAGCGGCGGGCTGAGGTTGTAGATTCCGAACTCGCGGTATTTCCAATACGCGACCCCCGCGGGAAGGTGGGCGTGTTCATCGTAGGTGACCGAGTTGCGGACCGCGGAGAACGTGAGCAGACCGGCATGGATGAGGATGAGGATCGCGGCCGCGACGGCGGGGAACCGGGACAGCCTTGTTAGCCACCGATGGGGCACCGATGCACACCGATCAGACGAATCAGCTTGCTCTTTCATCGGTGTTCATCGGTGCCCCATCGGTGGCTCAATTCTTCTTCAGACGCGCGTGGTGGTTTCCGGATCCGCCACCGCCGAGGGCACCGGAAGCCCATACAACTCGGCCGCGTTCTCGAACATGATTCGCTTTCGCAGGGGCTCCGGCGTGCCGCGGGGCAGCGCGCGGGTCGGGTCGTCGAAGTCCCAGTGCGGGAAATCGGTCGCGAAGCAAAGCGTCCGATCCGCGCGGATCGCATCGAACACCGCCAGCAGGTGATCCGAGTCCTCGGGCTCTTCCAATGGCTGGGTCGACAGTCTCACGTGGTCGAAGACGTACTCGCTCGGCAGCCGCTTGAGCCACGGCACGGTGCTGCGCAGCGCTTTGAAGTTCTTATCCATCCGCCAGATCGTATGTGCCAGCCACGCGACGCCGCCTTCGATCAACACGACCTTGAGCTTCGGGAACTTCTCAAACGCGCCTTCCAGCACCAGGGAGATCAGGTGCGCCTGGAACGTCAGCGGCAACGCGCAGTGCCACTCGATGTAATTGCTCGGCCGGCCGATGGGGGTGGGCGAGTCGTACGCCCCCTCCCGGCCGGGGTGGATCGCGAACGGCAAACCCATCTCTTCGCACGCTTCGAAGATCGGGTGGTAATAGCGGTGCCCGTAGAGGTGTTCGGCTTCGCCGCAGACAACCGTCTGAACCATCTGCGGGTGCGACCCGACGCGGCGGATCTCCTTCGCCGCGTTCGCGGGGTCGTTCGCGTTGATGCAGATCGAGCCGAGGTACCGCGGGTCGGCGTTCAGCCACGCCTCGATCGTCCAATCGTTCCACATCCGCGCCAGCCCCGAGCCGACGTCGATGCTGCGCGTCAGGCTTACGTTCATCCCGCCGGGGACGAGGACGCCGTACGCGATGTCGTACTTGTCGAGCAGGTCGACCGCGGTCTGCTTCGGGTCGATGCAGCTCGCGTCGCGACGATTCACCCCGAACGGATTGGCGTGGCCGGAGCCCGGTGCGACGTCCATCCCGAGGCGGACCGCCTCGCGAAACTCCGGCGGGATGTACCGCTCGACCGGCCGCTCCGGCGACGGGTAAGGGTGGATGTCGCAGTCGATGATCATGTTCTGCTGTTCAGCGTTTATTCTCACCGCAGAGGCGCAGAGGACGCAGAGGAAAACAATGAAACTGTTTTTTCCTCTGCGTCCTCTGCGCCTCTGCGGTGAACAACGCCTATGGAGCCGCGTACCGCATCACCAGCTCGACGAACATCCGCATGCCGATCGGCAACGCCGCGTCGGTGAAGTCGAACCGGTCGCTGTGCAGCGGCGGATAGGGGTCGCTCGACGGCGCGACGCCGAGGAAGAAGAAGCAGCCGGGGACTTTCTGAAGGTAGTACGCGAAGTCTTCGCCGCCCATCACCGGTCTTGCTGCGGGAACATAGCAGTCCGGGCCGACGACCGATCGCGCGACGGTCGCGACGTAATCGGCCATCTTCGGGTCGTTGATCGTCGGCGGATATCCGTCTTCCCAGACGAACTCCAGCCCGCACCCGGCCGCGTGCGCGATGCCTTCGCAGCGACGGCGGGCGGACTGCTGGATCAGCTTGCGGGCGTTCTCGTTCAACGTGCGGGCCGTCGCTTCGATCGTCGCGCGATCGGGGATGACGTTTGTCGCAGTGCCCGCGTGAAATCGGCCCACCGTGATCACGCCCGAATCGGTCGGGTCCAGATCACGGCTGGCGAACTGCTGCAGGTTGATGACCGCTTCGCACGCCGCCACGATCGGGTCGCGACCCAGGTGCGGGAACGCGCCGTGACAACCCTTGCCGACGAACGTCGCGGTAAAGTTATCGGTGGCGGCCAGCAGTTCGCCCGGCCGGGTCGAGACGACACCGACGGGCATGCCCGGCCAGCCGTGCAGGCCGAAGATCGCGGAGACTTTCGGGCCGATCCGGCCGTCGAGAACGCCGGCGCGGCACAGTCGATCCGCCCCGCCGCCCCCCTCTTCCGCGGGCTGCCAGATGAACTTCACGCACACGGGCAGCCGGCCCTGCTCGTCCAGCGCCTTCAGGACCGCCGCGGTGCCGACGAGGGTCGAGATATGTCCGTCGTGGCCGCAGGCGTGCATCGCGCCCGAATGCGTGCTCGCGTACGGGAGGCCGGTCTGTTCGACGATCGGCAGTGCGTCGATGTCCGCCCGCAGCGCGACGCACGGTTTACCGGTATCACCGATCCACGCGATCGTCGCCGTCTTCGCGCCGGGCACGCCATCAACATGCTGAACGCCAAGCCGATCCAACTCCGCGCGGATCGCGGCGGACGTCTTGAATTCCTGGTAGCCCAGCTCGGGGATCTGGTGCAGCCGGTGTCGCAGATCGATCGCCGCCGGCGCGCGGGATTGGACGAGGGATTGCAGGTCGGATGTGGTCGGCAACGTCGTGGTGGTCATTCGGGAGGACAGGCTAATGCTCTGGGCGCAGTGTCGCAAGGATGATCGGGCAACCGCATTCCCCCCTCTCCCGGTACTCCGGGAGAGGGCAGGGGTGAGGGTTCTTCATCGTCACGTGACACGCGCGGTGAAACAGAACCCTCACCCTAACCCTCTCCCGGCGTACCGGGAGAGGGGACCAGAAGGAGCCGCGCGAAGATCTACAAGCGAATGAACACGCACGCCGGCGAGTCTGTGCTGCCGACGCTTGTGACAGCCCCTCCGTCGATTGTGCCGTTCGTGATACCGAACAGCGAGCGCTCGTTGTTGATCATCAGCACGTTCGGCCGACCGTCCTTGTCGAACGCGACGGCGGCGTAACGCGTGTCGTAGCTCTTCTCCATCGACACCGCGCCCTTGCCGCCGGTCTCCTTATGGAAGAAGTCGGCGCGGGCGGCGTTGTCGGTGACGCACACCGGAGCCGACCACTTGCCGTTGCCGTCGGAGAGACACAGGTAGTCTTCCTCGTGGAAGTCGGCCGGCTGCGCGTTGTCGACCATGCCGATCAGGACCGCGATCTTTCCGCCGGGCGCCGGCCAGACCTGGTAGTTCTGGAGCTTGGCGCCGGGGTTCTTGCCGACGTGGATATCGGTCGGGTCGCCGAGCTTGCCGTCCTCGATCGGGTAATCGCGGACACACACCTGCGCCGCCTCGGCCGGCCAGCGGATCAGGTGCGGGTTGCCCTTCGCGTCGGGCAGCAGCGCCGGCGGGTTCATGAACGAGTTGCCGCCAGGTACCGCCGCGTATTTCTCCCACACCTTCAGGTCGGAGACCTTCTGCCCGTCGAAGTAGACGATCTGCTTGCCGGTCGTCTGGTTGCCCTCGTCGTCCACGTGCCCGGGCTGCTCTGCGACGAACCGCGTGACGCCGTTTGCGTCGACGTAGCCGCGCAGGTTGATGAACCCTTCCTGACGGGCGTGCAGCTGCGCGTAGCTGAAGTACTTGCCCTTGGCCTTGGCCGCGTCCTGATCGGCCTGCGTGGGTAGCGGCTTGGGGGCGACCAGGTCCTTGGTCTTCGGCGCAGCGGCGCCGTCGAGCGTTGCCTCGCGGACCAGGTCGGCGTACGTGACGTACTGCGTGCTTCCCGCGGCGATCGCGTCGGGGGCCATCTGGCTCCAGACGACGTGCACGGTGCCGGCCGGATCCGTGCACGCGAACCAGGAATAGATCCCGATTTTGTCCTCGCCGATGCGGACGCGCTTCGACCAGTTGCCCCCCTCCAGGCACCGGTAATAGAACTCGCCGGCCGTGTCACCGCCGGGGCCGTTCAGCAGGTCGTGTGAGGGCACGTACTTCCAGATCGCATAGACCCGGCCCTTTCCGTCGACCTGCACCTGGCAGTAGCTGGCGCCGTGGTTCGTGTCCTCGTCGTCGCTGAGGTTCTTCGCGTCCGACCAGCTCTTCCCGTGGTCGGCGCTCGAGCGGTACATCAGGTAGTGCGGGTGAAAGTGGTCGGTCTGCTCGGTCCAGATCGCGTGTAGCGTGCCGTCGGGTCCGGCCGCAATCGCGCAGTACTCGCACAGGTCGACCTTGTTCAGCTTCGCGTACGGCTTGGGCTTGCCCGAGGCGTCCTTGGCCGATGGTGCGCCGGTGTCTGCCGCCTTGTTCGCGCCGCTACCGCCGCCGTCGGCCTTGGCGGCGGCGTCTGACGAGTTCCCGCCACACCCCGCCAACAGGCCCAGGGCCAATACGAGCGCGCAGGATCCACTCAGCAGTACGGACCGAATCGATGTGCCTCGCACAAAAGCCTCTCTTCTCGCGTTGGAGTTCCCCCGCCCGTCTGATTGAAATGTGCCCGCCGGAAAAACTAATCCCCGTCCTGCGGCCGGTCAACCGTGCACACGGGTCGGGTAAGCCCGCGGCCGCTTTCAAAACCCGCGCAACGGTTCGATCATGACGATCGATCCACATATACTCCCGGCGGAATGACCGAACCGATCGATCCCTCCCAACTTACTTGCGATTCCTTGCTGCACCCGGTCGCGGAGAAAGTGGCCGCCGGCGAGGCGTTGTCGTATGACGACGGCGTCGCGCTGTACCGGAGCCGGGACGTGCACGGGATCGGGCGGCTGGCAAACGTCCTTCGCGAGCGGCTGCACGGCGACAAGACGTACTACAACCGCAACCGTCACATCAATTACACAAACGTCTGCGCCTTGAGCTGTAAGTTTTGCTCCTTCTACCGCAAGCGCGGCGAAGAGGGCGCGTACGAGATGCCGCTGGAGCAGGTGATCGCCACCGCTAAGAAAGCCGCTGACGCCGGCGCGACCGAGGTGCACATCGTCGGCGGGCTGCACCCGTGGCTGAAGTTCGACTACTACACCGACATGCTCCGCGGCATCCGCGCCGAGTGCCCGGCGCTGCACATCAAGGCGTTCACCGCGATCGAGATCGTGCACTTCTCCCGCGTCGCGCGGATGAGCATCCGCGACGTGCTGGTCGGGCTGCGCGACGCCGGGCTCGGCTCACTTCCCGGCGGCGGCGCGGAGATCTTCGACGATCGGGTGCACGCGGAGGTCTTCAAGGGCAAGGTCGGCGCGAACAAGTGGTTCGAGGTCCACCGCACCGCGCACGAGTTGGGGATCTACTCGAACGCGACCATGCTCTACGGCCACGTCGAGACGCCGGAGGAGCGGGTCAAGCACCTGATCGCGCTGCGCGAGCTGCAGGGCGAATCGCTGGGGCGAATGGGTGGCACGAAGGCACGAAGGCACGAAGGCACGAAGGATGACAGTGACAGTCTTCGTACCTTCGTGCCTGATGCCTTCGTGCCTTCCTCTGCGTGCTTCAACTGCGTGATCCCGCTCAGCTTCATCCCGGAAGACAGCGAGCTGGGGCACCTGCCCGGACCCACGGGTCTCACGGACTTGAAGACGCTCGCGATCGCCCGGCTGATGCTCGACAACATCGCGCACATCAAGGCCTTCTGGATCATGCAGGGGATTGGCCTGTCACAGCTCGCGCTGAACTGGGGCGTGGACGACCTGGACGGGACGGTCGTGTGGTACGACATCACCAAGCGCGAAGGCCGCGGCGGGACGACGCACCAGGAACTGCACGTGGAAGACCTGAAGCGCCTGATCCGCGAGGCAGGTCGAGTGCCGGTGGAGCGCGACACGCTGTATCGCGAAGTTCGGCGCGAAGACCGTGGCGAGGGCATCCTGCCCTCGCATCCGGCTATAGCCGCGAGCGCGAGGGCGTGACGCCCTCGCCACGACAAACGCTAGCCCACCTCCGCGTGTTCTCAGGGTCGCGTTGTCGGCTTGGTCGTCGGTTCGGCGAAGTCCACGTGAATCCCGAGTGGCCCGGGCGCGGCCTCCAGCGTCAAGCGCTGCCCGTCACGTTCGATGGCTACCGTCCGGGTGCTCTTGCCCGGATACACCGCCAGCTCCGGCAAGTCCGGCCCCGTGAGCGGCCGCCCGTCGTACGATACGATCACGTCGCCCTTCTGCAGCCCGAGCTTCTTCCCTTGCCCGTAGTCCATGACCTCGCTGACGACGAGCCGGTACTGGCCGGCATAAGCCGGGATGAGCTTCGCCGCCGCCGCGCGGTCGGCGGCGGCCAGGTCGGGCTTGCCCGATAGGTCGTAGATCAACCCGCGGGCGCGGTAATGGTCGGCGGGCGTCTTGTCGAGCTTGATGGCTTCGGTGAGGTCGCCAATCGCGCCGTCGACGTCGCCGGCCGCGAGCCTTGCTTGCGCCCGCAGGTGTCGGCTCTCGCCGGTGTCGCCGTCCTTCATTGCAATCGCCTTGTCCAGGTCCGCCAGCGCCGCGTCGAACTTGCCGAGCAGTCCTTCGGCGCGGGCGCGAATCATGAGCGCGTTCAGGTCCGAGCTGACGAGCCGCAGCACCTGGTCGCACGCGGTGACCGCGACTTCGGGGTGGTTCGTCCGCATCGCCATCTCGGCGCGCAGCGCCTGCAGGTTGGGGTCCAGCGGGTACTTCGACGCGAGCGCGGTGATCTCCGTCATCGCCTGGTCCGGCCGGCCGCAATTCTGCAAGAGGAGCAGACGGAGCCCCACCGTCTCGCTGTTCGGCGGGCTGACGTTCAAGCAGGACGCGACGGCTTCGGCTGCCTTCTCGCGTTCGCCGGCGCGGAGGTAGACCGACGCCTTCTCCCAGTACGGCGTGTAGGAGCTCGGCATGATCCGGATCGCGTCGTCGAAGTCTTTTAGCGCCTGCTCGGTCTGCCCCAGCGCGACGCGGATCTGCCCGCACATCAGCGGGTACACGCCGTACGTCGGCTTCAGCTTCGCCGCTTGGAGCGCGTCGAGCAGCGCGTCGGCATCCTGACCGGCCTGGTGGCGAACGAACGCGCGCTGGAACCACGCCCAGTCCATCTTCGGGTCCGCCGCGATCGCGGCGGTGTAGTCGTCGACGGCCTGCTGGTAGTCCTTGTGCTTGCGGAGCAAATCGCCGCGGTCGCAGAGCGTGGTGGCAACGCCGGGCGCGAGGCGCAGGGCCTCGTCGTACTCGTGCTTTGCGTCGGTGAATCGCTCGGGGGAGTGGTCGGCCAGTCCAGCGAGGAAGTTGCCATACGCGACGTGCGCGACCGGATTGTCCGGGGCCGCCGTGACGGCGGCTTTGAAATCCGCCTCCGCCTTGGCGGCGTCTTTCAGCTCTTCGTACGCCCGCGCCCGGCCGACCAGCGCGGTCACGTTGCTCGGGGACCTCTCCAGCCCGTTGGTCAGGTCGGCGACGACGCGGTCGTACTTCCCCAGCGACGCGTCGACCGTCGCCAGCATTACCCACACCGCCAGCGCCCGCGGGTTCCGCTCGGACGCCGTCACCAAGGCCTCGCGGGCGGTCTGCCAGTCTTCGCGGCGGACGTGGATGAGCCCGAGGACGTAATAGCTGACCCAACTTCGCGAGTTGAGGCCGACCGCGTGCTTGGCGTCGGCCAGCGCCGCGTCCCACTTCCCCGCAGACGCCAGTGCCATGGCCCGGAATTGATACGGCTCGGGGACCGCCGGCGCCAGGCTGACCGCGTGTTCCGCGTCAGCCAGTGCCTCGTCGACCTGCCCGCGCTGCGCGTAAGCGAGCGACCGCACGTCGTAGGTGATGTAGAACTTCGGGCGCAGCCGCACGGCTTCGTCGCAGTCGGCGAGGATCCGGTCGTTGCCCGGATTGGTCGTCGCTGCCGGGGACGTCGTGGTGGTCGTTCCGGTGGTCGCGGTTGTCGTCGCGGAGTCGCGCGTGACGTCCGCCGACGCCGGCCGCACCTCCAGCGCCGCGCGGTTCATGTTGATCATTCCGCGGGCCGCCAGCGCGTACGCGCACCGCGGCTGCAGCCGCAGCGCCTCGTTCGCGTCGGCCGCCGCCTCGTCGTAGCGGCTGTCATCCATCAGCTTGAACGCGCGGGCGGCGAAGACCCACGGGCAGGTCGGGCTCAGCCGGACGGCTTCGTCGAGGTTCTGCAGCGACTTCTCCGGGTCCTGCTCTGCCGCCGAGCGGGCCACCCACCCCCAGCCGTTGTTCGGGTCGATCGCGATCGCGGCCTCGGCGTCGCGCATCGCGGTCTGGAAGTCGCAGCGGACCGCGAACAAGACCGACCGCTGCGCGTATGCCAGCGGCTGCTTCGGATCCAGCCGAAGCGCCGCGGTCGCGTCGCGAAGGCTCCCGTCGGTGTCGCCGGTCATACCCTCGGCCAATGCACGATATGCCAGCGCCTGTGCGTTGGCCGGCTGCTGGCGGATCGCTTCATCGAGGTCTGCCAGCGCCAGGTCTTCGTTCCCGCTTTCGACTCGCGCGATGCCCCGCCCAAGGCTCGCCTCGGGAGTTGGGTGCTGCGCGATCGCGGCGTCGAATTCCGACGCGGCCGCGACGTAATCACCCCGCTTCATCGCGGCCCAGCCGCGTTGCTCGGCAGGAGAGGCGACGGCCGGGTTGCTGGATTGAGTGGTGGCAACCGTTTGATCCGACCGGTGGTATGACCGCCATGTCAGCCCGCCGACAGTCGCGGCCGCGACGACGATGGACGCCGCCGCGATCACGACGCGCTTCGTGCGTTGCTTCCGCATGCGCCGGACCGGCTCGGCGGCGGTCACGTGACCGCGCGGCGTGGGCTCGCCGGGGCGGCCGATACACATCTGTACGCGGGTCAACAGTTCCTGCAGTCGGCGTTCCAGCGGCGGGTCGAGTGCGTCCAGCCAGTGGGTGTTCCGCAGGTAGTATTTGAGCGAACCCTCTGCATCGACGGCGGCCGTGCGGAACGGCAGGATCGTCTTCTCCTCGCTGGCGGCCTGCCCAATCTCGCGGGCGACCTGCTGTGACGCGTTCGAGTGCGCGGAGAAGATCAACACGAGCACCGAACAGTCGGCGATCGCCTTGACGATCTCCGCCGGCCAATCCGCGCCGGCCGGGATGTCCCGCGGCGCGATCCAGCACCGCACGCCGGCCTGCTCCAGCGTCGCGCAGACTGAGTCCGCGATCGGCTTGTCCTTGCTGGAATGGCTGATGAAGACGTCGTGGGCCACGGGGGGTTGAGTAGACTCGCGAGGGATCAGTCCCGCAAGCGGGCCTCACTGTCTGGTCCCCTCTCCCGGTACTGCGGGAGAGGGTTAGGGTGAGGGCTCTGTTTCGTCAGGCGAACAGCCCGGTGAGAAAGAGCCCTCACCCCTGGCCTCTCCCGGGGTACCGGGAGAGGGGGAAAGGCTGACGCATCTGCGCTTAGTAGACGACGGCAGGCACGAGCACGGCACGCTCGCTTCGGGTACAATGTCCGCCCGCGATTCGAATTGCATCGCCGGGCCGGATCGCGTCAACTCGTATGTTCAGGGGCCGCCGACCGGCTCGGGGATCCGGACGGCGCCCGACGGGGTTAAGAGACTATGACCGACCAACCGCAATCCGCTGCCGCCGTTTCCACACCGGCCGTCGCGCGTCCGGCCGCAAGCCGCGAGGAGAACCTGCTCGACACCGAAACCCGCACCGGCCCGCACGTCGGGTTCTTCGGGCGGGTCAAGCGGATCTTCGCGTTCCTCGGGTGGATGCTGACCGGCTTCGGGCTGATCGGCATGTTCCGCAAGAAGAGCCCGCACCAGGCCGAGGAGATCATCGTCTACTCGGTGCACCGTTCGTTCTTCCTGTGGGGCATCATCCTGTTCGGGTTCATCAGCTCGTTCTTCGCGTACCACTGGCCGAGCACTGCGGTCACGTGGGGATGGCTTTACGTGCTGGTCCTGCTCTACACCGTGCTGACGCTGCTGTACGACGTGAGCACGGTCCGCGGGCTCATCGTCGGAGGCGTTGTGTTGCTCCTCTGGATGATCCTGCTGTACCTCGACACGAAATTCCACATGCCGCTGCTGTCCTGGACGATCGGCAAGTTCAAGGGCCTGACGCCGCGGCTCGACCCGGGGATGGCCCGCGCGATCAGCGTGTTCCTGCTGATCCCCTGGCTGGCGTCGATGTTCCACAGCTTCGGCTACGGCCGAAAGACGTTCTCGCCGAACAGCATCGAGGAATGGTTCTTCGGCGAAGGCCATGAGGTCACCGACCGCGCCGGCCTGCGGTTCCGGGTGCGTTACCGCGACCTGTTCGAGTCGATCCTCGGGCTTGGCGCCGGCGACATCGAAGCCATCGATACGAACCGGCACGTCGTCAAGAAATGGGAAAACGTGCTGTTCCTCGCGTTCGTCTGGGGCCGGCTGGACACAATCCTGCACCAGCGTGCCGCGGTGGTCGACAACTCGCCGGAAGATCCGGTTGAGGTCGAAGAAGTCCGCCGCCACCGCGCCGCCGCGACACCGCCCGGGCAATAGCGGGCGATTAGCCGCAGATGCACGCATATCAACGCAGATGAATGCTTAATAGACGGGGATCCTTCAACGGAATCTTGTCTGTCCGCGTTCATCTGCGTGCATCTGCGGCTATATTCATGTCGTGATTCCCGGCGTCCAACCTCTGACCATCGGCGGCCTGCGGCTGGCGACGAATCTGTTGCTAGCGCCGATCGCGGGCTACTGCGACGTGTCGTTCCGGCTCGTCGCGCGCTCGTGCGGCGGCGTGGGATTGGCGTGTACCGATCTACTGTGCCCCGAAGGCGTGCTCCGCGAGAACTTTCGCTCCATGCAGCTCGCGGCCACGTGCGAAGCCGATTCGCCGCTGGCGATGCAGCTTTACGGCGGCAACGTCGATCGGCTTTGCGAAGCCGCGCGCTGGGCCGAGGACCGCGGGGCTCACGTCGTCGACATCAACATGGGTTGCCCGGTCGACAAGATCACCAAGCGCGACGGCGGCAGCAAGCTCCTGTGCGACCCGGACAACACGCTGCGCATGGTCGACCGGATCAAGGCGTCGCTCCGATCCGTCCCGCTGACGGCGAAGCTTCGCCTGGGCTGGGACGACTCGTGCATCGTCGCCCCCTACCTCGCGGCACGGCTCGAAGAAGCTGGCGTCTCCCTCATTACGATCCACGGCCGAACCACCGAAATGCGCTTCTCCGGTGAAGCACGTTTGGACGGCATCGCGCAGGTCGTCGCCGCGGTGAAGCGGATCCCGGTGATCGGCAACGGCGACGTGAAAGCGCCGCAGGACGCCAAACGCATGATCGAGCACACGCGCTGCGCCGGCGTAATGATTGGCCGCGGGGCGCTGAGCACGCCGTGGATCTTCCGCGACACCTGGAGTTATCTCACGACCGGCAGGATCCCCGAGCCGCCGAGCATCCAGCAGAAGTGCCAGCTGATGCGCGACCACTTCCACCACCTCGTCCACTACCGCTCCGAGCGCTCGGCCGTCTGCGAGTTCCGCAAGCGGGTGAGCTGGTACGCCAAGCAGATGAACCCCTGCTCGATCCTCCGCGACGAAATGCGGCTGATCAACAACACGGCCGACTTCGAAGCGGTGATCGCGAAGTTCCTGGAGTGGCGGCTGCGGTATGAAGAGGACGTGCGGGCTGGGCGGACCCGATCCAATACCGAGCAGTGTCCCGAGACGGGGATGGTCGAAGCAGCTTAACGGGTTCGCCGGCGCAAACGGCACACCGAGTCGCTTGCGACCGCGACGGCGGACGAATGTTGCTTTTAGCTTGAGGTCCTACCGACTGTAATCCGCGCTCGCCGTGGCGACGTCGAGCAGTCTGGGGGTTACGAAGAAGTAGAGGTCCGTGACTTGTTGCTGGCTGCGGTGGTTCTTGAAGAGCCAGCCCAGGGCGGGGATGTCGCCCAACCCCGGGATTTTGTTTTCACGCGTGGTTGTGCGGATCATCCGCAGGCCACTGATGACCAGCGTGTTTCGGTCCTGGACGGTGACCGCGGTCTCGGCCTCGCGGGATTCGATCACGGGGTTGATCAGCGTTTCCTTGGCGCGGTTGTTGCCCTCGATCGTCGGCAGCGGCGCGAAGCCGGCCACCGATGAGACGATCGAGATCGTGTGCAGCTTGATCTGCTGCACGCCGACGACCTGAGGCGTGATGTAGAGCTGCACGCCGACCGGCTTATAGGTCGTGCTGGTGAGCGTGACCGCGCCGTTGTTCGTCGCCGACTGGATCGGCAGTTCCTGGCCGGCCAGCAGATACCCCGTCTGCCCCTCCGCGACCGTCATCCGCGGCGAGCTGACGACGTTGATCAGCCCGGCCTCGGCCAGGAGCTGGAAGCTCGTGTCCAGCGAGACGCCGGCCTCCTGGAAGGTCTTCATCAGCGCCAAGACCGATCCCTGGAAGCTCGTCCCGGTGGCCAGGGCTTCGAGAAAGCGTTTCGTATCGAAGTTGGACGCGCCGACCTGCGCGTTGTCCGACCCCACGTGTTTCAGCAGCACCTTGGCGCCGGTCTGGAAGTCGAAATCCCGGTTGACCTCGAAGATCTTGGCCGTGATCTCGACCTGCCGCGGCGCGACGTCGAGCCTCGCCAGCAGGTCCAGCACGGAGGTGCGGACGCCGCGGTCGCAGGTGATGATCAGCATGTTGCCGGCCGGCAGCGGCGCGACCGTGCCGCCCGGTCCGATCTGGCTCTGCACGACAGCGACCAGGGGCGCCAGGTCCGGCGGCGCGACGGTGACCTTGCGGCGGGTCGTGCCGGCGTCCATCGCCTCGGGAAAG
>JADMIO010606980.1_pt1 | contig 63650 bp, 56 predicted proteins | sample 8958161 | NCBI WGS metagenome assembly JADMIO01 (sample SAMN16585339, study PRJNA669376) | soil metagenome | isolation source: Crop rotation soil | place: USA: Cullars Rotation, Alabama | collected 2011
CGCGACAACTTGTCCACGTGGAATTCTAAGCTTAGGATCCCAATGTGCTGGAAAGCCGCGCAGCGCAGGAGGAAGAGCGATGATCGCGCGTCCCGAGCGAATCACTTTCTCCGCCGTCGTGATGCACGTCGTGCTCGTCGTACTGGCCGCGTTCGCGCTTACACCGTTTTTCTGGCTGATCTGCGCCACCTTCAAACAGCACTCCGACTTCTTCACGTACAACTTCCTCCCCTGGCGCGAGCCGTCGCGCTGGACGCTGAGCAACTACACGTTTCTTTTTCAGAAATACCCGTTCGCGGCGTGGCTGTTCAATTCGGTCTTTCTCGCGTCGACCCACACGGTGCTGGTCGTGCTCCTCTCCAGTCTGGGCGGGTTCGCCCTCGCGAAATATAGATTCACCGGCAAGAAACCGCTGATGATGATCATGCTCGCGACCATGCTCCTGCCGTCGCAGGTGCTGCTCTCGAGCAATTACGAATTGATGTACCGCCTGGGCTGGCTCGACAGCTATGCGGCGATTCTTGTTCCCGGCGCGGTGAGCGTTTTCGGGATGTTCCTGTTTATGCAGGCGATGAAAACGGTACCCGACGAATTGCTCGCAGCAGGTAGAGTCGACGGGTGCTCGGAGATTCGCTTATGGTGGGAAATCGCAATCCCAGTCGTGCGCCCGATGATCGGCGCGTACACCCTGCTCTCCTTCATGGGCGCCTGGAACAGTTTCCTCTGGCCGCAAATTATCTTGCAGAGCGCCGCCAAATACACGTTGCCGATCGGCCTCTCCAATATGATCGGCTTGCCCGAGCATCAAACGCCCTACGGCGCGTTGATGGCAGGCACGCTTCTATCCATCATGCCGGTGGCGATTCTTTTTTTCGTCCTCCAACGCGACTTTATCTCCGGCCTGACCAGCGGCGCGGTCAAGGGCTAACCGTAGCACGGGCGTCTCGCCCGTGGCTAAGCAACTGTGCCATGGGCGAGACGCCCGTGCTACGTTAACGCGGCAGACCAATCTTGGGATCCGCCTTCTGCACGCTCACGCCTTCGTTGGTGACGTGTCCCTCCAGATCGCGCCCAAACGCGTGCAACGTTCCCCCGCCGCGATCGATGTAGCTCACGCTTGCGTTCTCACTTGTCAATTTCAGATGCACGAAACCGTAGTTCGACTGCGTAAACGGCCCGCGGTTGTCGCGCCGCATGGGGCGAACTCCCCCACCGCCGCCGCCGCAGAGGATGAACGTCGTTTTGAAACCTTCGACTTCAAGATGCTGAAGATCGTGATCGTGACCGCAGACATAGAACGACAAATTGTGTTTTTTGAACATCGGCCCCCAGTTCACCTGCAAGACGCCGTTGTCCCCGTGATCGCCGTTGCTGAACAGCGGATGGTGCGCGACGGCGATCGTCCACTTGCTCGGCGTTGGCTTCGATAATTCCGCCTCGATCCAGTCCATCTGCTCCTGCCACTTCTGTTTGCCCAGCACATCCTTGTTGCTGTCGAGCAGCAGCACCGAAACCAGCGGCTTGTCTTTCGGCATATCCACGCGAAACCACCCGCCGGGATATTTCCAGCGCGACTCCGGATGCACGCGCGAATACTCCGCCTCCACCAGATTCCGTCCGTGCTGATAGTCGTGATTTCCCAGCGAAACATAAAACGGCATCGGCAGCCGCTTGATATCGTACATCTTCTCGAACATCGTCTGCCACAGCGGATCGTCGACGCCCTCTTCCGGCGTCACGTAGAAATTATCCCCCGCCAGCAGCACCGCGTCGAACGGCCTCGCCTGTTTCTCCACATACGACGCCATCGCGTCGGCCACCTGCTTTTGATTCGGCCCGTTGGTCCCCCAGTCTCCCATGGCAATCAGGTTGACTTCGGCAGCCGGCGCGGTCGCCGGCGGCGCTGCAATGTTGATGCGCGCGCAGAAGAAAAGAACAACCAGCCCGAAAAATGAAAACCGTCGCATTACCCCTGCAAATAGTGGAGCGACAATCCAATGTCAATTCTCTTAGAACGCGCGCAAAGAAAACCCCGGCCGGTTAGGTCCGGGGCTGCGATATTCATTATCTTAAGTGCGGATCGTTACAGCGCTGAATCCGTCGACTGCCATTTCGCAAGCACCTTGCCGCCAAGCAGGCCGATCACGCCGAGGCTTGCGACCACAATCAATCCAATGATCAAAGCGTATTCGATCACTTCGCCGCCGCGATCATCGTTCAACAGACCCGAGAGCATTTTCGACACGTATTTCATTGACCTGTTCTCCGCACAATGGCGTTTACGACGCCGCACCACTGATCGCGCACCTCCACGATTGTGGTGCGTCATCGACGATGTCACATACATCGTGCGGGCAGGCAAATCACTTGAGCGAGAATTCCGGCGCAGTCTCCGTGGAATCCCGGAATGTTCGCACTATCGGACGCGAGTGATATCGCGCGGGTCCTGATAACCGAATTAACCCCCGGCCTTCCCCAGCAGAAACGACACGAGCAGCAGCGCCAGCACTACCGACGTGATCGCGACAAACGCCATATCGCGCTCGTGGGAAAACGCCAGGATAGACACCGCCACCCGCACGATCGGCGTCGCGATCAGCAGCATCAGTCCGAATATCACGATCGCCTGCCCGCGGAAGTGGATCAGTCCATCCACCACCGCGCGCAACGTATGAGGGAACGGTGCATCGCCCGCAACTGGAGTGACCAGCGCTCGATATGCATCGCTCCCGCCGCTGTTGCTGTGATATTCAGGATGATGCACGAATGTGACAACCGTCCCGAGCAGCACGATCCCCAGCGACAGCGTCACGCCCACGCGCAGCAGATTCGAAATCAGCAGCTCCACCGCGCGAACTCGCTCCTCTGCATCGGCTTTGGCTTGCGCTTCTAGTGCCACGTGTATCCCCGGTAAAGCATCTGTCCCGAGATCCACAGCAGCACGAGCACGAACAGAATTCGAATGAACGACGATTGAAGCTTCGGCAACAGTCGCGAGCCGCCGGTCGCGCCGATGAGCACGCCCGCGGCTACCGGCGCGGCGATGAACGGATTGATATCGCCGCGGGAAAAATAGACGCCTGCGCTGGCCGCCGCGGTGACGCCGATCATGAAATTACTCGTCGCGGTGGAAACCTTGATCGGCAGCCCCATCGCAAGGTCCATCGCCGGCACTTTCAGCGATCCCGAGCCGATTCCGAGCAAACCGGAAACAACCCCGGCGATGTACATCAGCGCGAATCCGAGCTTGGTTCGTCCCACGCGATAGCGAATTGTTTGATCGCTGGCCGGATCGAAGAACTCCGAGTGCAGGCGCAGGTCGTCGGCCAGCCGATCGCTGGGCATGTTCTCCGTATGCAGCGCGTGGCGCTTGCGAAACATCGCAACCGCCGAGTACCCCAGCACCAGCCCGAAGATGACATACAGCCACCGCACTGAAATCTTCCCGGCCACAAACGCCCCCGTCAGCGCGCCGCTGGCCGTCGCCACTTCCAGCACCATCGCCACTCGCAGATTCGTCATCCGCTCGCGCACATAGGCCGCCGCGGCGCCGGAGCTCGTCGCGATCACCGAAACGATCGACGCGCCAATCGCATAACGAATGTCAATGTGAAGCAGCAGTGTCAGCGCCGGGATGACAATAATTCCCCCGCCCAGCCCGAGGATCGAGCCCAGCAATCCCGCAATGATGCTGATCGCAAAGGCAATGAGTGTAAACAGGAGCGGCGTCACCGCCACGGGGTATAGGGCATCGAACTGTTTAGTTCAACGCTTGGAAGCGCATCACGCCACTTCTTCGCGCGAGGCGTTGACCGCCCGCACGTTGCGCGACTCTTCCCGCACCTCAGCCAGCTTCCAATTGCGCATCAGCCCCATCACTGCGCAGGTGATAAACAGCGGCACCGACAATAGCGCCAGCGCCAGATCGATCTTGGGCGCTGCGGCCACGATACCCGTGCACACAACCGCCATCGCCAAAAAGATCATCAACTCCATCTTCCCTGGTAATAAATGTTTCATGTCCCGCGCCGGTTAAAAAGCCCACTGCGATATGGACGAACTCGTCGTCGCCCTGCTGTAGCCAAGTACGTCGCCGAATCTATCGAAGTGCGGCCAACCATTCCAGAAATTTCTTCGTCAAAAGCGGATTTTTTCAATTTGCCGATGAGCCCGCTCGTGCGATTTGTTGAATTCCCCTCCCCTTTGGCTACCATGCTCCATCCCGGTTTTAACCCGATTTTCTCGGCTTTTATCAAGGATTTTCACATGCCCGCATTCAAAGACGTCGCTCCCCCGAAGGACGGCCAGACCATCAGCATCCAGAGCGGCAAGCTCAACGTTCCCGACCGCCCGATCATCCCCTTCATTGAAGGCGACGGCACCGGCCCCGACATCTGGCGCGCCAGCCAGCGCGTCTTCGACGCCGCCGTCGCCAAAGCCTTCGGCGGCAAGAAAAAGATCGCCTGGATGGAAGTCTACGCCGGCGAAAAGTCGTTCAAGAAATTCGACAACTGGCTCCCGGATGACACCGTCGCCGCCTTTCAGCAATACCTCGTCGGCATCAAAGGCCCGCTTACGACTCCGGTCGGGGGCGGCATCCGCTCGCTCAACGTCGCTCTTCGCCAGATGCTCGATCTCTACGTCTGCCTCCGCCCCGTGCGCTATTTCACCGGCGTCCCTTCTCCGGTGAAACATCCCGAAAAAGTCGACATGGTGATCTTCCGCGAGAACACCGAAGACATTTACGCCGGCATCGAATACGCCGCCGGGACCCCCGAAGCGCAAAAGGTTCTCGACTTCCTCCAACAGTTCGATCCCAAAGCCTTCAAGAAAGTCCGCTTCGGCTCACAAGGCGCCACCAACGAGTGGTACTCCGTCCTTCAGAAAACGTTTGGCGCCCCGCCGCGCGAAAATCCCGTGCAGGTCGGCATCGGCCTGAAGCCCGTCAGCTACATGGGCACCCAGCGCCTGATCCATGCGGCCATCGACTACGCCATCGCCCACAAGCGCAAGAGCGTCACGCTCGTGCACAAGGGCAACATCATGAAGTTCACCGAAGGCGCCTTCCGCGACTGGGGCTACAAAGTCGCCAAGGAGTTCTACGGCGCAACCGAAATCGACGGCGGCCCCTGGTGCAAGCTCCCCGAAAAATTCGGCGGCATCGTCATCAAAGACGCCATCGCCGACATCACGCTGCAACAGGTCCTCACGAGACCCGAAGATTTCGACGTCATCGCCACCCCGAATCTCAACGGCGACTACTTGAGCGACGCCCTCGCCGCTCAAGTCGGTGGCATCGGCATCGCCCCCGGCGGCAACATCAACTACATCACCGGCCACGCCGTCTTCGAAGCCACCCACGGCACCGCCCCCAAATACGCCAACCAGGACAAGGTCAACCCCGGCAGCGTCATCCTCTCCGGCGTCATGATGTTCGAATACCTGGGCTGGCAAGACGCCGCCAACTTGATCCTAAAGGGCTTGGAAAAGGCCATTGCCGCAAACACGGTGACGTACGATTTCGCGCGTCTCATGACAGGCGCAAAGGAAATCAAGTGCTCAGAGTTCGCCAGCGAGATGATCAAGCACATGGGGTGAACACCTTCTTAAATGAAAACCTTCTGGCAGGATCTGTGGATGTTCAGGCGGCTCTTCTTGGTGCTCGCCGTTGCCATTGTGTTGTTCTTGCTGAACCGGATTTTCATGAGGCGACTGAACCGGCTGGAAGAGCTTAGCAAAAAAATCGAGCCACCCGCCGCGATGGAATTCGATTTAGTCGAATTGGCAAACTTACGCGACAGTGGGCAACTGTCGCCTGAGGAGTACGAGAAGGTCAAAGCAGTGACGTTGGCTAAACAGGGAATCACTCTTCGCGAACTTCGGGATTTCCAATAACCCACACCGAAAAAGACCGCTCCTAGATTTGCAGCGTGTTCCCCTGTCCTCCTCTTACAATCGATCAAAATGCTCCCACGTCCGAAACAGAAATGTGTTGTTAAACGAGATCGGCGACGGATTATCCACGACTTTTTCCCACTCGGAGTTCAAAATACTCGTTCCGTGGACATATTCCGCGCGGATGAACTTCACCGAGTAATTCGCATACAGCACATTCCACCCCAGCCGGTGCTGATCCTTCAAATGCCGCGGCTGATCCACCAGATCCGCCACGATTGCCTGTCCCTTGTAATAGCTCGCCTTGGGAATCCAGGGCACTGACGGAACAATGTTCTTGTCGTAATTATTCACGGCCGGGTTCCAGATATGTGTGGCGTACGGCGGAAACGATCCGCCCGACGGCGGCAACCCCGCAACGTGCGGCCGCATCGAATAATTCATTCGCGTCGTATTCCCCGGCAAGCACCACCACGGATAGTCGTCGTACGTGTTCCACTGCGCCGCAACAAGCGGACAATACAGCACTCTCCCTTTCTCCGACTTCACATAGTCCCCGTTTGGCAGCTGACGCGCCGCTGGAATGATTCCCGCCGGCACGAGCAACCCCACTCCGCAGAAGTCTCCCTTCTGAATCGAATAATCCCACGGCAAGAGGTAGTAATTATTGTCGGCCAGCGTCGACGGAATAAAGATCGGCATCGCGCTGCGGTTTTCGCTGGCGTACATCGCCAGGTAATTGCCGATCTGCCGAAGATTCGACCCGCACTTCACGCGGCTGGCTTGCTCGCGCGCTCGGTTAATCGCGGGCAGCAAGAGCGCCATCAAGACAGCGATGATGCCGATCACCACCAGCAGTTCGACGAGGGTAAAGCCTCCCTTCGAACATCGCAAAACGCGCTCGCGTTTACCAATCGTCATGGGTTCACCTGAAGCTTTCGGTCCGCTTCTTCGCTTCGCTCCGCTGCCCGCGCCTCTCGCGAAGAGGCCGACGTGATGGGCAATCGTTATTGTATACAATCCCAACTCCCACTTCATGGAAAAACTTCCCGCAATTCGCGGATTTTCGCCTCCCCTTTGTGCACCGGTTCGAGTTGATTCCCTCGGGCTTTTCCCGAATATGCGCTCGCGTGAGCACCAACCCCCGCCCCACCCAATCCGATGGCCGAGTCCACGGCGTCGTCGTCGCCATCCGCCGAAAATCCGACGGCAAATACCTCCTCATCCGTCGCAGCCCCCACGTCATCGCGCCGAATAAAGTCTGCTTCCCCGGCGGCGCCATCGAAGTCGGCGAAGACCAAACCCGCGCGGTCATCCGCGAAACCCTCGAAGAAATAGGCCTTCATGTCCGCCCCTTAAAACAATGCTGGCGTCACGACTTCCCCGATAAGCCCCTGACGCTCTGGGGATGGACTGCCGAACTAATCTCCGAAGACCAACCCAAAGCCGATCCCGCCGAAGTCTCCGAAATACTTTGGCTCAGCGCGGATGAAGCCATCTCCCACCCCGACGCCATCGAAACCAACAAAGATTTCGTCGCCTGCCTCCTCCGCGAATTCCCCACTCAATAGTCTGAATCTGACCTCCGAAAGCTCCAAACAGAAAAGTTGCAAGCTCCAAATAAAGAGAAACCGAATAAAAAGCCAAAAAGCGCCTACGCCCCCGTTTGCCTGATTCCTCTGCTTTCCGCCCGATTATTTGGAGCTTGGAGCTTTTCTTTTTGAAGCTTCCTCCTCACGTCCCCAGCGCCGCCGCCTTATGCAACCGCTCAATGTCCGCGCTCGTAATCTTCTCCCCCAGCGCGATGTACTGCTTCACCATCCACTCCCTCCGCTCGGGAGCGCGCTTCCGGTCCGCCGCCGCCAGCGCCTTGCGCAATTCATCCGCGCCCAACTCCGTACAATACGCCACCGTAATCGGCTGCTGCCTCCACGACTCCGCCAGCGTCCCTCCATCAATCGCCTCAAACCCCGTCTCTTCCACCAGCGACATGACGATCCTCTTCCCGCGTGAATCATCCCCCGCTACCGACAGCGCAATCCGTCCCTTCTCCCCCTTCGGCCGCCCCTTCTCCCTCAGCGTCCCCGCCAGCACATTATTCCACGCCTTGATCACCGGCCTCCCAATCTGCTCGCTCACCCAAACACTCTCCACTTGCCCCCCATCAATGCCCGCAATCTCCCCATCCCGAATCGGAAAAAAATTCGACGTATCCGCCACCACCACGTCGCGCCCCGCTCCTTCCAGCACCTCTCTCATCAGCGGCAACTTCCCAAACGGAATCGACAAAATAACCACCTCCGCGCCTCGCACCGCCTCCCGCGCCGTCACCGCCTCCGCCCCCGTCTCTTCCGCAACCTTCTTCAACGTCTCCGGCCCTCTGGAATTGGCAATCCGAACCGAATGCCCCGCCTTCCCCAACTTCCGCGCCAGCGTAGCCCCGATATTCCCCGCACCGATAATTCCGATCTTCATTCACCCAGTACTATCCGAGGCCTTCCTCCACCGTCAATTCCAATCCCAAATCGCGCCGACCGGCAGCCCAAAGTGTCTAATGCAGGAGAGGTGCTCCCATGCCCCTGATCATTCCTGACGAAGTGCTCAAAGAGCTCAACATGGGCGAGTGCGTTGCCCGCATCGAATTGGCCTGTCGCCTTTTCGACGCTGACAAGCTCAGCAAGCCGGCCGCTTCGCGCCTCGCCGGACTAAAGCGCGTCGACTTCGAAGAGGAGTTGGCTAAGCGGGGGTTACCCATCATTCATTACACCCTTGAAATGCTGAAGCAGGACATGGAAGCACTGGAGAAAAAATGGGCGTCGCTGAGGCTTTTCCCGTACGCCGAACCTCAGGCGTTTTCACCTGCCATGGATTCGCCGCCGCCGGAAGAAATCACCGTAATCAGAAGCCCCTCCGCGGATTTTTCGACGCGGAGAAACTGGCTTTGATAAACTCGGCTGGAGCAAAGCTTTCCCACTGTTGCGAGATTGTCATCGCCGGATGTGTTTTTCGACCGCCACCAATTGCACCGGTAGTGATTCGCGGAGACGCGTCGGCATGTTACCTGCTCTCCAGGTTTACGCCCGACTTTAGACACAATCTCGCTGGAAAGGTCGATCTCGCTCATTGCCTCACCGGCATTAGCATTTCAGAATCGTCCGGTTGCCAGCTTCCAAGCGCCGGGTGCGACCATGGCGGCTCGGCGATCACGACAAATCCGTGTTCAGTCGGATCGAAGCAACACGCACCGCGCGAGAGCCGTCGGCCGCTGCGCACGTCGAACGCGCTTGCTTTGACCGCTACGCCGCTGTATAGCGGCGCGCGGCCCGGCAGACGGCCGGACGCTCTGCCGTTGATCAATTGCACATACGCGCAGATCCCTTTCCAGGTCCGATGCTGCACCCAGAAGCCGGCGTGGTTCCCGTTTCTGACATAGAGCCCGTAGACGGTCATCTCGCCTCCATTGAACACATTGATCAGGTCAGGTCCGTGCCACAAAAGCAGTCGAGGGCACCACGATGCGATGCCCTCGATGCCAAATGACTTAGTAGCGGCTTCGTCCGCCACCGCCGTAGCCACCACGGCCACCGCCACCGCCTCCACCGCCGCCGCGCGGGCGATCCGCGCGAGGCTTGGCCTCATTAACGGTCAACTGCCGGCCGTCCATTTCGTGGCCATTGAGTGCGCCGATCGCCGTTTGTGCCTCGGCGTCGGTGCCCATCGTCACAAAACCAAAGCCCTTGCTGCGGCCGGTTTCGCGATCCGCGATCACTTCCGCACTGGCTACCTGACCATGCTGAGCGAACAACTGTTCCAAATCCGAACCCGTCGCGTTGTAGCTGAGGTTCCCGACATAAATCTTATTGCCCATGGCAAAACTCCTGTAATTGGGCCGATCGACCCGCAAGTTTCACTTTCGGCAGGTGCAAATTCGAAAGAGGCCGAGGTTCCGGCCTGGAAGGTAGGAGGGCGACAGGGGCTGCGGTGCGGGGAAATGGAATCGTTCCGAGAACCGGAAGGCCGGAGGCGACAGACTTACCGACAGCATCCTAGCATGCCCTTGCTGAGAAAGATAGCGCAGAAAACCGAAAGATCGCTAACGTTCAATCGTGATCGCGCCTCGGCCTCAAAGTGGACACGGCAGCAGGCTCGCAGTTGATGACCGCGCCGCTAAATTGCCGCTCCGCGCTTCATCGCAACTTGCGATGCGCCTGGCAAACGAACGTTCCACGCCATGCCGGTGATCTCCATCAGCCGGATAATCCACCACGAAGCATCGATCTGCCACCACGCCAGCCCGTGGCGGGCAGACGTGGGGAAGGCGTGGTGGTTGTTGTGCCAGCCTTCGCCGAGGGAGAGCACGCCGAAGATGAGATTGTTCCGGCTTTCGTCGTGGGCGTTGAACGGGCGAGTGCCCCAGATATGGCAGATCGAGTTGATGCTCCACGTGGCATGATGCACGAAGAAGACGCGCGCCAGGCCGCCCCACAGAAAGCCCAGCAAAGCGCCCTTCCAACTCAAGGTGAGCAGCCCGCCGGCCAGCGCGGGCAGAACCAGGCCCCCCAACGCCCAGAGGGGAAAGAGCCGCGTCAGCCAGGTGACGGTCGAGTTGCGCATCAGATCGGGAATGTAGCGCTCCAGCGCCTTTTCATCCTCGGCAGGCTCGCGGAGCATCCAGCCCATGTGCGCGTGCCACAGGCCGCGCAACGTGGCGGCGACGCCAGCGCCGTGCAGGTGAGGTGAATGCGGATCGCCGTCATGATCGGAGTGCTGGTGATGCAACCGGTGCTGCGCAACCCATTCGCAGATGGGTCCCTCGACGGCCATCGAGCCGATGACTCCGAGCACGGCTTGGACGGCGCGCGAAGTTTTAAACGCCTTGTGGGTGAAGAGGCGGTGATAGCCGACGGTGATACCCACGCCGGTGATCAGGGTCATTACCACGAAAATAATGAGCTGCCGCCAATCCAGGCCCCAGCCCCAGGAAGCAACGGCGCAGGCGACGAAGCCGGCGACGGGGAGGAAGACGGCGATAATGTTGATTATCTGAAGCTTCGCCGAGACGGGTTGCGCGTGTGGGTCGGGAACGTTCGACGGGGTCGTGGGGACCGATGAGGCCGGTGAAAGCAAGGGGCCGTCCATGTCCATCTCCTGTAAAGAAAGTGGCTGCTCCGCTGGCCATCCTTGATCTCGAGAAAGAGCGCAACTTGCGGTGCGTGCGCGCATGAGACCCAAAACCAGCAAGGTAGGAGGGGCGAGAGAGAAATGCGGGTAAACCGGGAGAAGCGCCCCTTTTTAGGCATGGGGGCGAGCCTGACGCCATAACCGCTCGACTCATTCGTCGAACTTACCTGATGGATGATACGTCGGCATTCTGACCCGGGTTTCAGGAAAAAGGTCCACTCCCTACCTCTCTCCCATCACATCCCGCAGCTTCGCCGTGTCCACATACTGCCGGAACCGGGTGATCTTCCCGTCTTTCACATCCCACACATGGCACACCTGCGTATCCATGCTCTTGCCGCTCGCCTTGTATCTCCCGCTGTAGCGGGCCTCCACGATCACACTCTCGCCAGCGTTATGGAATGACTTTGGATGGACCGTGAAACCATCCCACTCCGTCCCCAGCCTCATGAACAGATTGCTCAGCACCGCCTCCGGCCCCACCCACGCCTCGCCGCTGGGCCGATAGGGATTGCCCTCGGCCTGATGCCATTTGATTCCCGGGCTCATCGCACCCAGAACGCTCGGGATATCCCCCCCGCCAAACGCATCGTAAACATTCTTCAGCAATCTCACGTTGTCCATGCTTTCTCCTTAATCTTGAACCGGCCGCGTTTTGGAATCCTGGTTCGCACCTTCAAGAGATCATCGATGATCGCTGCAACATCATCAAACTGTTTCATCAGCCTCAGCACCTCGCGCGGAAAAGTCTTCTGGTCCATCTCGAACCACCCTTCCATCAACGTCGTGCATCCGAACTCGGTGCTGACGTTCGGCCAGAATTTGTGGAGCTTTTTAAAGGCCACCCGAAAGTCATCGCAAAATTCGTTGCTGGCGATGCGGTAGCGATCCAATTTGCGGTGCCCGTACGAGTGAATGTTGTAGTTCGCTCGGCCGCTGCTGACCCCCTCTTCGGTGACCCAAATGGAAAAAAAGATTCCCCCGGTCGGGCTGTTGATCTTCGTCGGGTCGTCGTTCGTCCAAGCGGCCTTCCGGAGCTTCAGGACGTCACACTTCATGTGGTATCCATCAGCACAAATCAGATCAGGATCGCGCGACGGCAGCCTTTCGTATCGTTTCCGCGCATCGCGCAACATGCCTCCAAATCGCCGCATCGTCGAAACCTTCTGTCGCATAGCTAGAACATTCAGAACAAGGGGACCTTCAGGATTCCGGAAATAACAGGAGGTCCAGAATATCGCGATTAATTCTAAATGTCCCCTGATCCTCCCTCGCCGCACGATCAACGGCGATTGGAAATCTGGAACACATGCCCTTCAGGGTCTTTGCCATCGCACAGCATCAACGAGCCAAACTTGCGAACATCGCCCATCACCGCGCCGCGCGCGACGACCGCTGCACGTGCTGTTTCAACGTCTTCGGCAAAGAAGACGATCTTGTGCGGGTTCATCGGACTGCCCGTTGGCGAGTCGATGGGACCATCAGGACCGCGGGCTTTGTGCAATGCCAGCCGGCAACCGCCGGTGTCGAGTTCCATCCACTCCGTCGAAGCGTAATCGCTTGGCAAGGCCGTGAAGCCGAAGACATCCGTATAAAAGCGAGCGCATTTCTGCACGTCGCCGACGAAGATGATGACGCGATTTAGTGGAATGACCATCGAAAGCCTCCAACCGGCGCGAGCAGGCGCCGCGCATAAGTAGCGCTTAACCCAACCGCCGCGCTGCTTAGCATCCCATCCAGCGGTGGTCGCTTTGGTCATAAACCATCACGGCCAGACACTTTACCTATCGCGCAAACCGGCATCAATTCGAGGCTCCAGCGGCGGGTTATTACACCGACCCGAATACTTTGCCGCTTCGCTGATCATCGCCGTGTTGCGGTACGTTCCCACATTCCGGGCAACGCTGCGGCGTCGCACGCAGATCGTAACCGCAATTCCAGCAGTATCCGGGCCTTGCTCGTGGGCGGACCCTGAGGGCCATCATCGAAATCCTCCGCCAGCCGAGCCACAGGACAATGGATAATCCCGTGGCCACGCATACCACCAGCCAGTAGGGCATGATGATTTCATACCGGCTGCCGTCGGCGATCGCTCGGCCTTGTCGATCCGTGCCGAGTTCCCATCCCCAATCCACGCCGATGTTCCTGCTGAACCAATACCAATGAGTCGGAAACTGCGCCGCCCATGCAGGGTAAGCGGGCGAATGCCCCGTGGAATCCACAGCGGGCCCAATGATCGGATTCGCCGAAGCGTGGCACAGGACGACTTGCACCCTGCCGCCGACGCCGGCAGCGCGGGCCATGGGGCCGTAATCCGCGGTGCCGCTCGTCACGTAGTACCAGCGGCCGATCAACGTGTGGAAACTTTTCTGGGTCCAACCGCCAGCGGGATATGCAACGATCAGCGCAATCGTCACGACGGTGCAAATGGCCGCCAGCATGTAACGAATGCCGGTCAGGATTTGACGCATCCGGCGTCTCACAGCTTCGGACGGGCGTAACTGAAGTGCCATAATGTGAAGCCGTTGAATGGCCGCGGCGGCGCACGCGCGCTGCTGAACAGCACGAGAGTATACCGCGATTCGACAGCCTTAACTCGGCCGCGCAAAGACCGCGCGGAAGCGCCGGACCGATGGCTCCTCGCGATCCATGTAGTCGTCGAAGCGTTCGCAGTGCAAGCCCGCATCCTCGAACGCGCGGACCTCCGTTTCTTTCAGCGGCCATGGCATCTGGCCAGGCGCGTCTGATTCTTCTCGGCCGCGCGCGATCAGGCAGAGGCGTCCGCAAACCGATACCCAGTCTGCCATCAGCGGCACCGCCGCGGATCGCAGCGCGGGTGGCAGTACCTGCAACGTATAGATTTCCACGATGAGATCGAACTGACGACGCCAGGTTCGCGGCGCATCGAACAGGTCAACGACGCGATAATCCACCCTGGATAGTGGGAATCGCTCGCGAGCCCAGCGAATCGCCTCGGCCGAGATGTCGAACGCGACAACCGACCAGCCGCGCGACGCGAGCAATTCGGCATCGTCGCCCAAGCCACATCCGATCACCAGGGCTCGCCGAGGGCTCAGTTCGGCAGTATCCAACCACTCGACCAGGTGCGGATTGGGCCGCAAATCTGCCCACGGGACAACCGCGGCCTGTCCATCCGCCTTGCGGTACAACGCGTCGAACCACCCCAGCGCATCGCCCCGCTGCAAGTGCGCAGCCGCGAGTTCACGGGCGGTGGCTCTATGGGGATTGCTGCTCATTGGATTAACATAAGGCGAGATCCAGAATATTTCGATTATTTCTGAATGTCCTCCTATCTCCTCGTGACTAGCTCACCTTCTGCCGACGATAGAAACCCTTCCAGTCGTCGGGCTCCGGATACTTCGTCCACAACTGTTTATAGATGTCGCGCAGTTGCTTGTTGTACCACCTCCGAAAGCAATCCCAGTAGTGTTCGCCCATGCCCATCCGCCACCCGATTGAACCGAGCGGAATGTTGGGGTATTTGATCCAGGGTGGAACCATCAGCCCGTCCGCATCGATCGACTGTCTTCTTGTCGCTGATGCGCATGGCGAGCTCGTCGAGGCGTAGAGGAGGAGGAGTAATCCAAAGATTACACAGATTTCACAGATTAAGAAGCAGCTTAGGCCTGCGCGGCTTTGAATCTGTGAAATCTGTGGATGATTTGTCTTCTTCTCCGTGGCGCTGTGGCTCCCCTTCCCCGTTTGACGCCTCCCACCACCCGCCGATACAAAGATAACGCCATGCCATCCCTCGAAGACCTCCGCAAGCAGATCGACGCACTCGACGCTCAGATCGTCGAGTTGCTCAACGCGCGGGCGCGGATTGTCGTTGAAGTTGGAAAGGTCAAACAAAACACCAACGCCCCCATCTACGCCCCCGATCGCGAGAAGGCCGTCCTGGAAAAAGTCCGCAAGCTCAATCAAGGCCCCCTGCCCGATCGCTGTCTCGACGCCGTCTACCGCGAACTCATGAGCGGCAGTTTCGCGCTGGAAAAGCCGCTGCGGATTGGTTTCCTTGGACCGGAGGGAACGTTCTCCCACGCCGCCGCGGTTCGCAAATTCGGATCTTCGGTCGAATACGTTCCGCTCTCGGAGATCCCGAGCGTCTTCGAAGAAGTCGTCCGCGGCCACGTCGACTACGGCCTGGTCCCCGTCGAAAATTCCATCGGCGGCGGCGTGGTCGACACCCTCGACGCCTTCCTCCATTCGTCCGCCAAAATCTGCTCCGAAGTCCTCATCACCATCCACCACAATCTCCTGGCCAAAGAGCCGTGGGAAAAAATCACCCGCATCTATTCCAAACCCGAAGTGTTCTCTCAGTGCCGCAACTGGCTCAGCGCAACGGCGAAAGATCGCGACGTCCAACCGGCAGCCTCGACAAGCAAAGCCGCCGAGCTCGCGAGCAAGGAACCCGGCGTCGCCGCCATTGGTTCCTCCCTCGCCGGCGAACTCTATGGCCTGCACGTCCTCTTCGAAAACATCGAAGACAACCCCGACAACGTCACGCGTTTCTTCGTCATCTCGCGCGAAGCCGCCCGCCGCACGGTCGATGACAAGACCGCCATCATGTTCACGACGGCGCACAAGCCTGGCGCGTTGGCCGAGGTGCTCGACGTCTTCAAGGAAAACGGTATCAACCTGACCGACATCGAAAAACGGCCAAGCAAAAAGGTCAACTGGGAATACTATTTCTTCATCGACGCCCAAGGCCACAGCGACGACCCGGCCATGCAACGCGCCATCGACCAGGCCCGCCAGCATTGCCTGCAGCTGACCGTCCTTGGCAGCTACCCGCGCGCGACCGAAGTGCTGTAAGTATTACTGTCAGGGGGAATTGGATAGTTGGAAAATAATAGGATAATAATTGGATACTCGCTGAACCCTGAACCGAACAGTTCCCCGCTTTCCTACGCCCGTACCGAATACGGCGCGCACCACATTTTCCGCCTCGCATCGCCTCCTTCATCCTCGCCCTGCTCTCCTTCCCGATCGGCGCTGGAACTTCGATCTTCCTTGAAAAGGTCTTCACAATCGTCCCTCGTCCCACCGCCGAACGCCTCGGCTTCCTCCTCTTCGCCGTCGGCGAAGGCCTCGCCTGCGCCGCAGGCATCATCGCCTGGACGCGCGCAACCCGCAGACCGCACCGCGCCCTCGCCGTCATCGGCAGCCTTCTCGGCGCCATCGGGGCCGCCATCGCCATCGGCATCATCATCCGTAAGGGAATCACCTAGGGAGCAAAAATGGTTGAATCCGGTTCAAACCAAGTTATAGTGCCGCATTGCGGGCTCCTGAGCGCGGCGACAGGGATGTTGAAATGCGCGAAAACGGGTTGTGTGGCAACTTGCCAAGGATGGTGGGCCAATGAGTGCATATCGCGTTGCGGGCGGGACATTAATATTAGCGGCAGTAACGATTGGGGTGGGTTGTGCGTCGTCATCGCGGTCATCCTCTTCGCCGCCGGACACGCGCAATGACGTTCAGCGCGAGCCCTCGCCGGATGCGTTGTCGGCGCGGCGGGATTCGATCAAGGGGACGGACAACGACTCGATCGCCGCTCTGACACATCGAACCAGCCGGTATTCGCAGGACATGGAGCCGCTGATCGACTCGCGCGGAAAGGTGCCGGCCGCCAGTCCAAGCGCAGCGCCTCAGACATTGCCGCCAGCGCCCGCGCCCGCGCCTTCCGCGGGTTCGCCATCGATCGTGCAGTGGGAAAATTCCACCGGGCTGAAGATCGACACGGCGCCGCAGCCATCGGCGGCGACTCAACAGCCGGCGCTGAGCAATCCCGCGCCGAGCCTGGCGATTCCACAAACGGCGGGGCCAACGCCACAGATCGCATCGGCTACGCTCAAACCCAAGGAGGACTTCCCGACCCTGGCCGTCGAGGGACACGAAGTCCCGCAGGGCGCACATAACCCTTCGGTTGCAAATACTACCGATGCGATACAAAAGCGGATCGAGACAAAGGTGAGAGATTTCCCCAAGGACTCGGCGGCGCATCTGGATTACGAGTTGTCGCTGTTCCTCCAGGATCGCGCGACGCCAGACCTGGCGTCGCTGGCGAGCCTGAGCGCTGAGGACCGGGAAGTGCTGACCGTCCTGATGGATGGGCTTAGTAACTTCCGGACGATTTTGCGGAACGACAGCAACATGCTTCTCAGCCGGAAGGTAAGGCCGCTGATCGAGATGTCGGACCGGCTGCGGAGTCAGTCGGAATTGACGCTGCCGACGGTGGCGCTCTGCAAGTCGGTGAAGGGGTTCGGCCTGTATGAGCCGATCGACGCGGATCACATCGTGGCCGGCAAGGAGACGCGCGCAATCGTCTACTGCGAGGTGGCCAACTTCGCCAGCCAGCTCGATGACAAACAGCAGTGGCAGACGAAGCTGACGCACGAGATGGTGTTGTACAACGAGGCCAACGGAATGCGCGTCTGGCGTAAGCCGGTTGAGCCGATCACGGACAGCTGCCGGAACCGCCGGCATGACTTTTACACATTCAGCATCGTGCAACTCCCGGCCACGCTGCCGGTCGGGCAGTATGTGCTGAAGGTGACGGTGGTGGATCAGCAGGCCAATCGCGTGGCCGAGTCGTCGCTGCCGGTTACTGTGGTCGCGCAATGAGCGCTCACACGGCAGACGGTTGAGGCCGGTCGGTTGTTTTGTGCGGTGTTTTGGCGCTGCGGGGAAAGGGGGACTTGCGGTAGAGGTGGGTGATCACACCGCGAGGAATGCCGCCATGCACGTGCGCTTAGTGGGTTTGAATGTAATTTACATTGCTCTGCTTGGTCTGGTTGTCAGCGCGTTGGGCGGGTGTTCGACAACGAAGGATATTTCGATCATTACCAGGCCGGGGGATGCGAGTGTGAAGGTGGACGGGGTGGATGTGGGACGGTCGCCGGTGGTGACAGAGATCAAGTTCAAGGGGAAGGACGACCGGCATGAAGTGGCGGCGATGAAGGCGGGGTATAAGGATCAGTTCATCTCGCTGACGCGCGACACGGCCAGTGAAAAGCTGGTGATCGAGATGAAGCCGGTGACGAAGAAGATCACGTTCACGGTGGTGCCGGCGACGGGGTTGATCAGTGTGAATGGACGGGCACTGACGCCGGAGCCGGTGGGGGAATTTACCAGCGAGATGGAGTTTACGCTGGATTCGAAGAATAAGTGGACGAGTTATGAAGTGACGGCCGAGCGGATGGGATTTGCGCCGGCGAAACAGACGGTGACGTGGACGGACAAGGTGTCGAATTATGTGCTGAACCTGGAGCCGCTGAGAAAGGATTTATCGATCACGAGCAATCCAAGCGGGGCGACGGTTTACCTGGATGATCAACTGCTGGGGACGACGCCGCTGAAAGATACATCGCGGGCGTTTCCGTATGACGTGGATGGCGGGAAATTTGTGCCGCATGTGCTGAAGGTGAGCAAGCCGGGATATCCGGAAGTTTCGCAGCCGATCAACTGGGATGAGGGGAAGGTGGAGTACTCGGTTGACCTGAAGGCCAAGAGCAAGGTGGTGCGGTTTTTGACGGATCCGCCGGGCGCGAAGGTGAGTATAGACGGCGCGGAGGCGCCCGAGGCGGAAGGCGGAGTGCCGACGATGACGCTTTCGTTTCCGCCGATCAACAACAAGGGGGAACTCAAGACATACACAGCGGCGGTTTCGAAGAAGGCGAGCGATACGGAGTGGCAGCCGGCGGAGGTGAGCGTGGGGTGGGATGAGGGGAAGACGGATTATCAGGTGCATTTGAAGGAGATCATTACGCGGCCGGTTTCGCTGCTCGTCGCAAAGCCGGAACGCGGGGACAATAGCTGGGCCATCGTTCCGCAGCGGATGCAGACGATCGCGATGAAGGATGTGACGGAGGGACAGCGGAAGGAACCGCCGGTGCAACTGGTGCGCGTGCCGGGGAATGAGCAGATCGATACTCTGACGGTGAGTCCGGATGGGGCGACGCTGCTATTCACAGTTTTGTTTGGGAAGGACAAGAGTGATTTCCGCTCGCAGATCCGCGCGATTCGCACGGACGGAAGCGGCGGGATGCAGCAGGTGAGTGATGGGAAGGCGCTGGAGTTGCAGCCGAGTTTTACGCCGGATGGATCGCAGATTGTGTTTTCATCCAATCGCGGCTCGGCGCGGTTGTCGGTGTGGACGATGTCGGCCAGCGGCGCGCCGGGAATTACCAATCTGACGACGGGGGATACGTACGATCTTTGGCCGAGCATTGATTCGGATCCCAAGCCGAGGCTTTATTACGTGCGGCTGATCGATTCGCGGCCGGATGCGCGATTGTTCATGACGCAATTGGGGACGACGACACGAACGGATCTGACGACGTTCAGCGGTACGCAGCCGCGGGTGAGTCCCAAAGCGGATTCGGTGATTTTTGTTTCGACGAATGACAAGACGGGGAAGCGCGATATTTGCCGGATGAGCGATCACGGCGGCGTGCCGGAGAATTTGACCAATTCGCCGGATGCGGATGAATTTGATCCGGCCATTTCGCGCGATGGAAGCCGGGTGGCGTACGTAAGCGACCGCGCGGTGAACAGCGAGGGACAGCATTACAATTCGCTGTGGGTGATGAATCTGGCGGATCCATCGAGTCCGACGCAGATCACGCTCAATGGAAGCTGGGATGATTCGCCGGCGTGGGATGCGAATGGAAATTATTTGTACTTCCGGTCGAATCGAGGAGGGGAATGGGGGATATGGAAGATCGCGGTGAGGTAGCCAAAAAATCGCGCGAATTGACTACGACGATTCACGGAATACATATTTTTTTTCTTGAATCGTGGATTACGGTAGTTATACTATCGCACGCATCGAATGGGGCAGTAGTATTGCACGTCGCTTTTTCCAACTTTGGAGGTTTTCATGGGAGCTTGCCGAATTCTTTCATTGGATGGGGGAGGGGTGCGCGGAATCATTACGAGTATGTGGTTGGATAAGTTAGAGCAGTTTCTAGCACAGAAATCTGGGGTGACGGTTTCTGACCAAGGAATTCTGCACCGTTACTTTGATATAATTGCCGGCACGTCCACTGGAAGTATTTTGGCATGCGCGGTTGCAATGGGATTGCCAGCAAAGCGCATTACGCAGCTCTATCTTGAAAAATCTGATCTTATTTTTCGTCAAAACTCGCGGATACGCCGTAGCGTCCTTGCAGGCGTATTTAAGGTATCGTTTAGTGGTCCGAAGTACCGACCGGACGGTCTGGCGTCTGCGCTCGATGAGATCTTTCAAAAGGCACGTTTTAAAGATCTTGCCGTCAAACCAACGCTCATTACTGCTTACAACGCTCTCAACCGGCAGTCCGTAATTTTTAAGAACACGGAGCAGGACCACCAAGAGTTTCTCCTTAGAGATTTGTGTTTGGCGTCATCTGCCGCGCCTACCTATTTCCCGGGACACGTTGGCACTGACGTCGATACGTTTACCCCATTTCTTGATGGCGGCATCGTGGCGAACAATCCGGTGGTCTATGCAATCGCCGAAGCAAAAGAAATGGAAAGACTGGGGCGAGCCAAATGGTCAACGTTTATCGCCGCCTCACTCGGGACGGGCAATTTAAAGGGAAAAATAACCGCCGACCATTGTCGCGACTGGGGAGCCCTTCAATGGTTGAATGTTGTGATCGATCTCCTATTTGACGGAAGTTCGAATGCCATGGATCAGTTGGCGACTCAGTTGCTCGGAAATGACAATTATTTTCGCATTCAGACGAGCCTGCAAGAAGGAATCGAGGCGATGGACAACTCTGATCCAAAAAATTTGGCTCAGCTTCAAACTTTCGCTCGGAATTATATAAATAACGGTGGAGGGCGCCAGACCCTCGAAAGGTTGGCAGATGTTCTTGTGACGCACACACCTGCCGGAACAACTACGCCGACGAAACAGGCTGCCGTAGACGAAGTGCTGGATGACATTGGGCGTGCAGAGAACGCTACCCCAGGCGTTGAAGTACGCATCGCGAAAGACCTAAAACCCAAGGGACACGGAACTGGGTCAACACAGAAAGAATCAGAAGAGCCTGCAAATTAAGTATTTCTATCTAAGGTCCGTCAGCTGTGAAGTCGCCAATGATTCCTCCGCATCAACAGGAAATCATTCGGAAGCTCGCAAACCTTTGTGAGTTATCGCCCGATGTTCGGATTGGACAACTCATGGCCCATTTGGGGTTTCTCGCCGAGGACATGTTCGACCGTTCTTTGTCGGATATTGACGATGATCAGATGATGCAGGCCCTGGCACGGGACGAGGGGGAATTGATGCAACGGCAATCGAGCGTTGCTTAGGTGGCACTTTCCAGATTGGCCCCAGCGGCTTTTTTGGCGCGGGCGCGCTCGCGGAGGTCTTCAATCATTTTCTTTTCGGCGGCGCGGAAGTCGTAGGTGCCGCGTTCGACTTTCAGGCATTCGTAGTCGATTTCGCTGTTGATTTCGGCGCCGATCAGGAGGACGAGGGCATCGATGTAGAAGAGGAGCAGGAGAATGGCGACGCCGGCGAGGGCGCCGTAGGTTTTGTTGTAGCTGCCGAAATTGTTGGCATAGAAACGGAAGGCGCTGCCGAGGAGCATCCACACGAGAATGGAAAAGACGGAGCCGGGCGTGAGGATGCGGAATTTCTGGCGGATGTTCGGGCCGAAATGGTAGACGACGGAGAGGAGCGCGAAGAGCAGCAGGAAAGCGAGGCCGAAACGCACGATCTGCCAGACGGCGACGATCACATTGAGATGATTGCGGATGAAATTGGGGATGGTGCTCAATGGGCCCATGCGGTGAGCGAGCCAGTCGGCGATGCGGTCGGCGTGATTGATCAGGGCGTGGATCGCGAGAGTGCCGATGGGGAGCAGGACGATGACGCCGATGATGAGGACGGCGGAGATGACGGTGAGGATCATGGCCAGCGGGCGCTGGATGTAGAATTTGCGGAATTTTTTAACGTCGTACGCGCGGTCCATGGCGGCCATGGTTTGAGCCATCCCGCCGGAGGCGGCCCAGAGGGTTACGAGGATGCCGATGATGGCGGCGCCGCGCGGGGGAGCTTCGAGGAGTTCGGTGAGGCGGTTACCGACGACGCCGGACACGGTCTGGTAGGCGTCGCGCGGAAGCTGGTGGAGGGCTTCGTCGATGCGGAATTGGGCTTCCTTTTTGTACTGCGTGGGCAGATACGGGAGCAGGGTCAGGAGGAAGATGAAAAAGGGAAAAACCGCGAAGAGCCAAGCGTAGGCGAGGGCGCTGGCCCAGGTGAAGGTGTTGTCCTGGACGATCTGGGCCCAGAGGCGCTTGACGAATTCGAGGAAGCCGATGCGGCGGACGACTTTTGGGAAATCGCGGAGACGGGCCATAGGGGAGGGATTAAACCACCAAGACACCAAGAACACCAAGCGGGATTACTCATATTGGGGTGGTTGTCTGACCGATAAGGGATTATCGGACGATGAAGCGGCTGATGGTCTATCTTGGGCTGGTCGTGTGCGCGATGGTGAGCGCGCGCGTCCACGCTGCGCAGGTGACGCGGCTGATCAAAGTGATCGATTTTGAAGAGCGGCGGCTGGGGAACGATGAGGCCGTGCCGATGCACTTTTCGCAGGTGCAGGGACCCGATCTGCCGCACTATTTGTCGGGAACGATTACGGGGGAGCGGGCCAACAGCGGGAAGTATTCGTTTCGGTTTGATCTTGACGGGGGAAGCCTGGTGTATCGGTATGACGCCGAGCAGTTGCCGGTTAGCGCGGGGGCACATTACCGAATCGATGCGATGGTGAGTACGACGGCGCTGGAGCACGCGCGGGCGCGGATCAGTGCGGGGTTTGCGGACAAGTACAAGCATCTCATCGCGGATTCGATGCGGCATTCGGAGCTGTATGCGGCGGGGAGCGAGAGTGATGCGTGGAAAGAATTGTCGGTCGAAGTTTCCAGCGCGGATGAACCAAAGGCGGCCTATCTCGTGGTGCAATTGGAACTGCTCCAGCCGGTGAAGTATTTGCATGTCACGGACGAGAAGGCGCGGGGACTGCTTCCGCAGGATTTGAAGGGAAGCGCGTGGTTCGATGACGTGAAGGTGTGGCAGGTGCCGAAGGTGCGGCTGAGCAGCGAAAGGCCGGGCAATATTTTTCGGCGCGGGCAGGCGCTGCGGCTGACGGGAACAATTGAGGATCGGATCACAGAGGATCTGACGGCGCAGTTCGCGCTGAAAGATGACAAGGGCGCGACTCTCTTCCAGAGGAATCAAGGCGTTGGTTCGGCGCTGGCAAGCGGGAAGGCTGAACGGAAGATTTTGCTGGATATGCCGGAGGATGTGCCGGCCGGGCGGTATCGGGCGACGCTCAATCTGATCAGCGCGGGAATGAAGGTGGCGGAGCGTTCGGCGGCGATTGTGGTGTTGCCGGATGACGATCGAGCGTCGACGCCGGATACGCGGCTGGGGGTGATCGCGACGGATGTGCCCAGCGAAAAGTTTGATGAGCTGGCGGAGATTCTGCCGGTGATCGACGCGGGAAGCGCCAAAATCCTGGTGCCGGCGAAAGTCGCGGAGTTTGACGCGCTTGTCGACAAGCTGCTGGAGAAGGAAATTCTGCCGACGGCCTGCTTGAATCCGGAAGAGGGAAGCTGGGCGCAATTGGGAAGCTTGAAACCGGAGGACTGGAAGCCGCAGCTCACGGACTTGATCGCGCGGCATGCCAATCATGTTCCGCGATGGCAGATTGGTCTCGACGGGACGGATACATTCGCGAACGATCCGGCTACGCGCGAGGCCGCGGGGATGTTGTACAAGCAGATTGCGACGATGATCCGCGAACCGGCGGTCGTCGTGCCGTGGCCGGCGTCGAGTGAAATCGATGCGAAGATGCCGACGACAGTGGCGCTGGGTGTGCCGGCGTCGGTGTTGCCAAACCAAGTGGGGATGTATGTGCAGGAATTGCAGCAAGCGCGGAAGGCACCTGCAACTGCTCCGAGCAAGGCGCTGCCGGCGCAGGCGTCGATTTCACTGGAGCTTTTGGATTTCAATCAGCACGGACGCGAGGCGCAGATTCGCGATCTAGCGCTGCGGGTGATTCACGCGGTCGCGGCGAAGGCGGATCACGTCGATTTGCCGCTGCCGGTTGAAAACGATCGCGATGGGCAATTGCAGCCGAGCGAACTATTTCTGCCGACGCGGACGCTGTGCAGAGTTTTGGGCAATGCGAATTTTAAAGGCGCGGTGCCAGTCGCGGAAGGCGTCGATGCGATGCTGTTTGAGCGCGACGGGATGGGGATCCTGGCGATTTGGACAACCAACGGATTATCGACATCGCCGCGGCAATTGGAGCTTGATCCCGGGCCGCACCCGCGGCTGGTGGATATGTTTGGGAACACGACCCCCCTGCTCGTGACCAACGAATCGCGCGAGACAGGGAAGGTGCGATTGAGTTTGGGCGCGCTGCCGGTATTTATCGTGGATGTCGATGGACCACTGGCACAGCTGCGGGCGACGGTGGCGCTGGACCGGCCGATGATTGAATCGTCGTATCAGGCGCACTCGCGGCGATTGCATTTTACCAATCCATACCAGCAGGCGATTAGTGGGACTGTGAAACTTTCGACGCCGGCGGGATGGACGGTGATCCCGTCGTCCATGAGTTTCTCGCTCAACCCCGGCGAGACGTTCGACAAGGAATTCAGCATCGAGTTTCCGTACAACGCAACCAGCGGGAACAAATTTCTCGAGGCGCGGTTTAATTTCATGGCGGATAAGCAGGTCACGTTCGCAGCGCCGCTGCTGGTGAAGCTGGGATTGTCGGAAGTCGGGATGCAGTCGGTGGCGTTTCGCGAGGGGCGGGACGTCATCGTGCAGCAGGTGATCAACAATTACAGCGACAAGCCGATCGATTACACGGCCTTCGCGATGTACCCGGACCAGGCGCGGCAGGAGCGGCTGGTCATGAAACTGGGGGCCGGACAGTCGGTGATCAAGCGGTATCGGTTCCGGGATGCGAAAGTTTTACAGGGGACGCGCGTGCGAGTGGGATTACGCGAGTTGAGCGGTGGCCGGCTGCTCAATGATGAACTGATCGTGCATTGAGGGGCTACTTAAGTTTATAGTTCCGCTCGTCGTAACCTTTAATTGAGGAATCGCTTATGGGTTTACCGCGCCGCCTTCCATTTCTGGTTTTGATGGTGTTCGCCGCAACTGCGAACCTGATTTACGCGGATGAACCCCGCGCCGCGACGACGGAGGAAAAGAAGAATGAGCAGTTGATCAACGAGCTGTTTGTCGGCGAGAAGCTTTACATCCAGGACAAAGGCGAATGGGTGCTCATCGCCACGCCGTCGTTTTCACACGCATCGGATGAAAAGGAAACGGAAGTTTCCGGCGAATTGAAATACGGCTTGACCGAGCGGCTCCAGCTTTCGGGGGAAATTCCGTGGGTGCTGATGAACCCCGACAACGGGAATCAGGAAGACGGCATCGGCGATATCAGCGTGGCGGTGAACTACAACTTTATTCAGGAGGACAAATGGGCGCTTGGAGTTCGATCGGAATTTGTGTTTCCGACAGGCAGCCAGCGACGCGGGATCGGCGACGGAACGCTGGCGTGGGAGCCGAGCCTGTTGTCATCGATTCGACTCGGCGAAGGCGAGATCTACGCCGGCGTCGGCGCGATCATTAACGACAACGACGAGCAAGGGGTAAGTTATTCGATCGCCGGCGCGTATCCCTGGCGGCAGTTCGTTGGCGTACTCGAATTCTCGGGGGAAAATATCGCCGGTTCGGCGGCGGCGTACATCGTCCCCGGCTTTTACTACCGCGTGCGCGAACATTTCGACGTGGGGTTCGGCGTGCCGATCGGAGTGACCGATGGGGCGGACGATTATCAGCTGGTGGCAAAACTGGTTTTCGAATTTTGAAGTTGCGCTCAGCCGTCGGTCTGGAGCTGATCGCGCAGGCGCGTGACTTCGGCGCTTGGGACGGAAGTGTCGCCGACGACGCAGGTCAGGCTGCCGCCGTGGATGTAGCCGGAGATTGCGTGGCCATCGGCAACGAGTTCGTAGTGGTTGCCTTCGTCGCGCTCGCCCGTCCAGGCTTCGCGCGGCATCGAGATGACCGTGATGCCATGGCCATCGCGCGTGAAATGGAATCGTACTGACGCAAACGTCCCCGCGCTGCAAAGCGAGGCGGCGTCGAGTTTCCAGCCGTCGCCGACGAACTTTGCGCTCGATGGCACTGGCCGATGGAGCGTTTTGGTCGCCTCAGCCGCGAGCGCGTCCGCGTCGGACAAAGGCGCGCTCAGAGCCACATTCAACGGCGGCTGCGATTTCGTCCCGGCCTCGTTGATTGCGATCATCGCATCGAGCAGCGCATCGTTGCGAACGTAAATTTGTTTCAGCTCCTGCCCCCGCTGGTACTGCAAGTAGCCGACCACAGCGCCGATCACGAGCAGCATCGACGCCGCCAGCGCCAGCGGCCGACCGATGCGCAGGCGCGGTCGCGCGGGCGCGGGCGCGGGCTCGCGCTCGGACGCCATGGAGCCGATCACCTTTTCGCGTAGCTCGGCGGAGGCGCGGTGCCCGGCCTTGAGCTGATGGATCGCATCCTTCAGCGCTGGATCGTCAAATTGTGAAGTTGGCTCGGTCATGTGGATTACGTGTAAATTCCGAGGCTCTCCAATTCTTTAACCACTGACTATTCCGCTGCGGCCAGGCGATTCGACGTTTTCGAGGATCTGCCGCAGCTTCTGCCGCGCTCGATGCAGGCGGCTCATGACTGTCCCGATCGGAATTCCAATAACATCGGCGATTTCCTGGTATTTGAGCTCTTCAACCGCCCAAAGGGTGATTACGAGACGCAGTTCCTCGGGCAGCTGATCCAGCGCCCAGCTCAGATCCTGATTGGCTTCCCACTGAGTATCGGCCGGCTCAAACGCCTGGGCGACGAACTGAAGCTGCTGGTCTTCCATGGCCTTGGGCTGCCGGGCTTCGCGAGCGGCCCGGGTCATATGCAGATTCTGCAATATGCGGATGAGCCAAGCGCGGATGCCGTGCGAACGAAGGTCGAAGCTTTCCCATGCACGGATCGCGCGCAGGTAGGTTTCCTGAACGAGATCATCGGATTCGGCTGTATTGCGGGTAAGTGTGCGGGCAACGCGATCGACCGTGTCGATCTGTTCCAGAGCCAACTTCTCAAATTCCGCACGGCTGAGCTTCATTTAAGGATTATTGTATGAGTCACTGTAGAAACTCCGTTGCCTTGACACGAATTTCACACTTCGTAGGATACGCGGACCAATCAAACCCCGAAATGACGGGGCGTTCGTTGAGAGGTCCGGTGCGTTGCCGGATGGGTAAACGAGACGGGCTGAATTCGCGGTTTTCATCAGCTCGTGCCTCAACGGGAACACCGGCGGCCAATGTGACGTAAGTCCTTGTGCCCATTGCACGTACCGCGAGCGGCAACCATTAAAAATCAAAAGTTTCGGCCCCAATTCCGCGGGCTGAGCGTGTCGCCATTACCCGGTAGTGTAACGGTAGCACAAGAGATTTTGGTTCTCTTTGTCCTGGTTCGAATCCAGGCCGGGTAGATCGAAAGCAGTTTATGTCGAGCTTGTCCGCAATCATTCTGGCAGCCGGGAGGTCTTCGCGGATGAAGACCAATCGGCCGAAGGTGCTGCACGAGGTATGCGGCAAGCCGATGCTGCATTATATCCTCGACGCGTGCTTTCACGCCGATTGCCAGCGCGTGATGGTTGTGGTGGGACAGGGCAAAGACGAAGTAATCGGCGCGTTCGCGCACGAGCGGCGGATTCAATGGATTGAGCAGGCGGAACTGCTCGGGACCGGACATGCAGCGCAGATGTGCGTTGAAGAAATTAAGAAACATCCGGGGAATTTGTTTGTGCTCGCCGGGGATGGGCCGCTGATTCGGGCGCAAGTGCTAAAGACGCTTTTGCGGACGCATCAGGAGGAGAAGGCCAGCGCATCGATGGCGACGGCGATGCTTGATAATCCGAGCGGATACGGGCGGATCACGCGCGATGCGGAAGGAAATTTTCTGGACATCGTTGAAGACATCGACGCGACGGCGGAGCAACGGGAAATACACGAGGTGTTTCCGAGCTACTACTGCTTCCGAAGCGAAGATCTGCTTGCCGCGCTCGAGAAGCTTCAGCCGAACAATAAGAAACACGAATATTACCTGACGGACACGTTTGGGATTTTGCGGCGGATGGGGAAAAGGGTTGTCGCGGTGCAAGCGGTGGCAGCGGAGGACACGCTGTCGATCAATACGCGGCAGCAATTGGCCGAGGTGGATTCGATTATGGAGGATCGAATTCAGCGAGGGCTGCGAGAAAAAGGGGTGACGATCGTCAGCGGCGTCAATACGTATATCGAGTCGGGCGTCATGATCGGCGCGGATACGACGATTCATCCGTTCACGTTCGTTGGGCGCGATGCGACCGTCGGCGGCGATTGCACGATCGGGCCGTTTGCGTATGTGCCGGCCGAGGGAATTGTTCGAGAAGGTTCAACGGTGCGCGGCACGCATGCCGCGGAGATGGCAACGTAAGGAGATTTTGGATTCTTGAGTTTTGATTTTTGATTTGAGGCAGCAATGTCCAGCGTTGATCCAGATAAATTGAAAGTGTTCACAGGGCGGGCCAATCCGCTCCTGGCGCAGAAGATCTGTGATTACCTCGATATCCCGCTGGGTCGCGGGCGGACGGAGCTGTTTCCCGATGGTGAGCTGATCGTGCGCGACGTGGAAGACGTGCGCGGGCGCGATTGTTACGTCATTCAGCCGACGAGTCATCCGGTCAATGCCCACCTGGTGGAGCTCTTCATCTGGATCGATCTGCTGAAACGCGCCAGCGCCAATCGCGTGACGGCGGTGGTGCCGTATTTTGGATATGCGCGGCAGGATCGAAAAGACGAAGGTCGCACGCCGATTACCGCCAAGCTCGTGGCGAACCTGATCGAGCGATCGGGCGCGGATCGCGTCGTGTCGGTGGATCTGCATGCAGCGCAGGTTCAGGGCTTTTTCGATATTCCGGTCGACCACCTCAACGCCGGGCCGGTGCTGACGAAGTGGTTTAAGAGTTTGAAGCTTAGCAATCGCGTGTTCGTTTCGCCGGATGTCGGCAATGTAAAACGCGCGCAGATTTACGCCAACATGCTCGGCGGCGAAATCTGCATTATCGACAAGCGGCGCAAGAGTGGTTCGCAGACGGAAGCCAAGCGCATCATCGGCGATGTGGAAGGCAAGAACGTTTTGATCGTCGACGACATGATCACGACCGCGGGAACGATCACCGAAGCGTGCAAGATTCTTCGCGCCAATGGAGTGAACGAAATTCATATCGCGGCGACGCACGCGGTGTTTGCGCCGCCGGCGATGGAGAGACTCGGCAAGTGCGATTTCACCAAGCTGGCGGTGACGGACACGATTCCGATCGGCAACCGCGCTGATCCGATCAAGGACCGGCTGGTGGTGCTGTCGGTGGCCGAGCTGTTCGGCGAGGCGATTCAGCGCATTCACCTGAACAAATCGGTCAGCGATATTTTCCGGTCCAACGGCGAGAGCGAAAAGAAATAGTCAATCGATTACTAAGAGAAAAGAGAGAACCAAAGAGCAAGAGGAGTTATTCACATGGCAAGCAAAGCAGCGAACGTCAACGTCAAGAACCGCAGCGAGTTGGGCTCGCGCGCCAATAAGCGCCTGCGCGATTCGGGGTTCATCCCCGGCGTGATTTACGGGCACAAGCAGGCGATCGTGCCGATCACGCTTCCGAAGAAGGAAGTCGTGAACTACCTGGAAAAGGGCGCGCACCTGTTTGCGCTCGGCATTGACGGGCACAATGAAAACGTGCTGGTGAAGGAAGTGCAGTACGACCACATGGGCATGGAAGTGCTGCATGTGGACTTCGCCCGCGTGGATCTGAATGAGCGCGTGAAGGTCAGTGTGCCGCTGGAGCTCAAGGGCACGCCCAAGGGCGAAGAAGACGGCGGCGTGCTCCAGCAGATCATCGCGCAGCTGGAAGTCGAATGCGTGGTGACGGAAATCCCCGACATCATCCGCCACAGCGTGGCCGACATGGCGCTGGATTCCGTGCTGCACATCAAGGAAATCCAGATGCCGCCGGGCGTGAAGTGCCTTCAGGATGGCGAGCTGATCGTGGCGACGGTGAAGGAAATTCTGGAAGCCGCTCCGACCGCGGTTGTTGAAGGCGAAAGTGCTGAGCCGGAAGTCATCGGTCGTAAGCCCGCCGAAGGCGAGGAAGCGGCCGAAGGCGCGGCCCCGGCAGCGGGCGGAGCAGCCCCGGCGGCTCCGAAGAAGGAAGCGAAGTAAGGATTGGTCCGTTTCGCTAACGGACGGATATGAAACTGGTCGTCGGTTTAGGAAATCCCGGTCGCGAGTACTTTGGCACCCGGCACAACATCGGGTGGGAAGTGCTGGACGAATTGGCCAGGCGACTGGGATGGACGGCCGGCGGAACGGATGGATTTGAAAAACAGGCCCGGAAGAATTTCGACGGGCTGACGGTGGATGGCAGCGTGTCGCTGCACTCGACCGGTGGAATGGAAAAAGTGTTGTTGCTCAAGCCGCTGACGTACATGAATCTCAGCGGCAAGAGCGTGCAGGCGGCGATGGCGTTTTATCAGCTCTCGCCGGCTGACATTGTGGTGGTCCTGGATGACCTGGCGCTGCCGAGCGGGAAAATTCGCTTACGCAGTGGCGGAAGTTCGGGAGGCCACAATGGTTTGAAGGACATCGAGCGTGTGCTGGGAACAGACCAGTACCCTCGATTGCGGATCGGGATCGATCCGCCGCCGGCGCGTGTGCCCGGAAGGGATTACGTGCTGGCGAAGTTCACGGAGGAGCAGAGAAAGTTGGTCGATCCGGCAGTGGGTCGCGCAACGGGCGCGATCGTGACATGGATCGACAAAGGAATCGCCGCCGCGATGAATCAGTTCAACGCGGCCGAAGAAGTGTAGGGGCGACGCATGCGTCGCCCGTACGAATTAACCCAGCGGCCGGCGGAAACGACCGGCCAAAACCCATGCTGAGGAGCATTTAGTTATGGCAAAGAAAGCAGCAAAAACAGCGACAGCAACCAAGGCGGCCGCAGCGGCGCCCAAGGCGGCGGTGACCTATGAGGCGATGTTCCTCATGGGCCCGGGCGCGGCCACCGACGCCGACGGCGCAATCGCAACCTGCCGCGGAATTATCGAGCGGCACGAAGGCCAGATCCTCGTGATCAAGCGGTGGGACGAGCGCAAGCTCGCCTACGAGATGCGCGGCAACAAACGCGGCACGTACATCATTGCCTATTTCACAGCGCCGGGAACCGCGGTTTCCGCGATTGAGCGCGACGTGAACCTGAGCGAAGATGTGCTTCGCGTGATCGTGCTCAAGGCCGATCACCTGAACAAGGAAGAAATGGAGAAGGTCGAGCCGCAGCCGATCGTGCCGCGGGAAGAGCGCGAGCGTGCTCCCTGGGATCGTCCGTCGTGGGAAAGCGGCCCTGGCGGCGATCGCGGGCCGCGTGACGATCGCGGCCCGCGCCGTCGCCGCGACGAAGAGGCGGAAGTCGGAGCTGAAAACGAGTAATCACTCGGGAGCAAAGCTATGGCCAGTTTCAACAAAGTCCTTTTGATGGGAAATCTGACGCGCGATCCGCAACTGAAGTATCTGCCGAATCAGACGGCGGTTGTGGATTTCGGAATTGCCTGCAATCGCAAATGGAAAGGCCCCAACGGTGAAGACCGTGAAGAGGTGACGTTCGTGGACGTGAGCAGCTTCGGCAAACAGGCCGAGGTGATCAACCAGTACTTCACCAAGGGTAAGCCGATCTTCATTGAAGGCCGGCTCAAGCTCGACCAGTGGGAGGACAAACAAGGCGGCGGCAAGCGCTCCAAACTCCACGTCATCATCGAGAACTTCCAGTTCATCGGCGGTCGCGATGGCGGCGGTGGTGGTGGCGGAGGAGGTAGCGATGAGGGCGAACAGCGCCCGTCGCGCCCCCAGGGCCGCCCGGGCCAGCAGCGCGGCGGATCGCAACCGCCCGCCGAAGCGCCCTTCGGCGACGAGCAGCAGTTCAAAGAGGATGATATTCCGTTTTAAATTTTTCGTAGCACGGGCGTCGCGCCCGTGATTCGAGCACCTGTGCCACGGGCAAGACGCCCGTGCTACGAGTGAGCAACGTCTACAAGAGGTACTCATGGCAAGCGTGAAATTGTTGTTGAATGAATCCATCAAGAACGTCGGCAAGGTCGGCGATATCGTCGAAGTGTCGGCGGGTTATGCGCGAAATTTCCTTCTCCCCAAGTCGCTGGCGGTCGAGCCGACGCCGAGCAATATCAAGCGCATCGAAGCGCGGCGGAAGGAAATCGAAAAGCAGGAGCGCGAGCGCCGCGAGCAGCAGGCCGCTTTGATCAAGCAGCTGGAAGGCGTGGAAGTGACGCTCGAGCGCCGGGCCAACGAGCAGGGTCACCTGTTCGGCTCGGTCAGCGCGACCGACATCGCCAAGGCATTGCAGGGCCAGGGCTTCAACATTCAGCCCGACGACGTCAACCTGCCGGGCAAGCTGGATCGGATCGAAAAATACACGGTCACAATCAAGTTCGCCGACGATCTCAAAGGCGACGTGAAGGTGTGGGTTGCGCCCGACGCCGAAAGCAAGGCGGCGATTGACGCGCACCAGAAGGAACAGGCAACCGAGCCGCCCCCCGCGTCCAATTTCGAAAAGAACGCGCGGTAACGCATCCCTTTTAGCGGGCGGGCAACGCCCGGCGTTGATCGCGCAATTTTATATTCATCAAACCGCGGAACCGATTTTGAAAGTCGGTTCCGCGGTTCGTTTCATTCATCAACAATGTCGTTGGGGATAACCGGTGGAATAGCGCGCGATCGAAAGTCTATTTCTGTCAGTGCACGTTCATTTCATTATTATCCCCGGGTCGAAAGAATAGTGTTGGCGAGCCATGCGCTAATTGTTAGTATGGCGTTCACGGTTAACAAAGGGGGAACGAGAGGCATGGACGGCCCGGCGGGGCAGAGCCAAGGGAACGGAGTATGAGTCAGCTCATCGATTCAGAAACTGCACGTCAATTTGAGAGACTTCCGCCGAGCTCGATCGAAGCCGAGCAATGTCTGCTGGCTTCGATGATGCTTGATAAGGACGTCGTGGGGCAAGCCGTTCAGATCGTGAACGGCGAGGCGTTTTATCAGGCCGATCATCAGATTCTGTTTGACATTGTCGTGAAGCTCTATGAGCAGAATCGGCCGATCGATGCGGTGATCGTTCGTGAAGAACTAATCAAGCGGCAATTGCTGGAGGAAATCGGGGGCGCCGCGTACCTGGGGCAATTGCTTGGCATGGTGCCATCGGCGGCGCACGGGGCGCATTATGCGGGGATCGTGCGCGAGAAAGCGTTGCTGCGGCAACTCATTGCTGCGTCGAATGACATCCTGCGCGATGCGTACGCGCCGCATGAAGAGGCGACGCTCGTGCTGGACAAGGCGGAAAAAAGAATCTTCGATATCGCCCAGCAGAAAGTCGGTGGCGCGGTCGTGCCGCTGGAAACCGTCCTGCACGAAGTCTTCGAGATGATCGAGAACCGCGGCCAGCGCGGCCTCGAGTCCGGTTTCCTCGAGCTCGACGACATGCTCAACGGCCTCCAAAAAGGCGAAATGGTCATCCTCGCCGCCCGACCGTCGATGGGCAAAACCGCGATGGCGATGAATATGATCGAAGGCATCGCGGCCGATCAGATGATCCCCTGTGCAGTATTCTCTCTCGAAATGAGCAAGCAGCAACTCGCCCAGCGCATGCTCTGCTCGCGCGGGAGCATTGATTCGCACAAACTCCGCAAGGGAATGCTGCAAAGCCAGGAGTACGCGAAGCTGGCGAGTGTCGTCGGCGAGCTCGCCAAAGCGCCGATCTGGGTGGACGATTCGCCGGGGCTGACGATTCTCGATCTCCGTGCCAAGGCGCGGCGGTTGAAACTCCAGCATGACATCCAGTGCATCATGATCGATTACATGCAGCTGATGGACAACCCCGGCGTCGAATCGCGGCAACAGCAAATCAGTGAAATCTCCCGCGGCGTGAAATCGGTGGCGCGCGAGCTGAACATTCCCGTGATCTGTTTGTCACAGCTCAATCGCGCCACCGAAGGCCGCGACGGGCATCGGCCGCGTATGAGCGACCTGCGCGAATCGGGCTCGATCGAGCAGGATGCCGACGTCGTGATGTTGCTGCACCGCGAAGATTATTACCGCATGAGCGAGCCGGATTTTCAGCCGGACAATATCGCGGAATTGATCATTGCCAAACAGCGAAACGGCCCGACGGGGACGGTGAAGCTGACATTCGACAACAAGTCGACGCGCTTCCGGAATCTGGCAGCCAGTGTTGATCCGTTTTGATGGATTGGGTTTACGCGATCACGCGTAGCTGTGCAGGCCGACGAGGAAGAAGTTCACGCCGATCCAGTTGAAGAGCATCACGAAAAAACCAAGGATGCTGAGCACCGCAGTCCACCAGGCCTTGTTTTCGGTCGCAACGCGCACGTGGACGATCACGAGGTAGACGATCCACGTCACCAGCGCGAAGGTTTCTTTCGGGTCCCATCCCCACGGCCGGCCCCAGGATTCATCGGCCCAGACGGCGCCGAGGACAATCGCGGTCCCCAGAATCCAGAACGCCAGCTGCAACACTACCAGATTGCATTGATCCAGCGTCGCCAGAATTGCGGGTGGCGCTTCAACCGCCGCGGATTCCTCCTGCCGGGCACTCTTGCGGGCGGCGCGTTCGGACCGGTTTGACACAACCGGCTCGGCTGCGCGCGCGGGGAAGAAAAATACGCGGGCCAGCGTCATGACAAATCCGCCTTCGATGGCCGCACTACCGCCGCTGCCGACCAGTTCAAATTTTTCAGCAACGTCCGAGGACAACTGCCGCGGCGGGACGCGCGAGAATGTGCCGTAGCTGGAGTAGTACTTGATCAGCCACCATGTCCCAAGCACGAAACTCATCGCGATCAGCGCGTAACTGGCCGTCGCCATCGTTACATGGATGTAGAGCCAGTAGCTCATCAGCACGCCGGTGACTTGCCCGATCTCACCGCCGATGTCCCGGCCGGCGACATAGGGCGCGCTGAAAATCGCGACCAGCGCCATCCATCCGACAAAGCTCGCGGCCGCGCCGAAAATCCCTTTGCTCTTTCGCAGTTCGAGAATGAGACCGACGGTCGCGCCAAACCAGCACGACATCAGCACGCTCTCAAACTGGTTCTTGATCGGAATCCCGTAAAACCAGCTGTCGTGCTGGCCGGCGACCAGCCACCAGCGGATGCCGATGCCGAGGGTGTGGATGAGATAGGCAATGACGAAGAAGCGAATGCCCCAGAGGCGCAGGCCGTCGACGTGGGAGCGCGCGCTCATCAAAAAACACGTGAAGGCGAGAAAATAAAACGCCGCGCCGGGCAGCGTGAACTTGGCCAGGCGGTTGTAGACGACTTCGACATTACGCCGAGTTTCGGATGGATAGCGCTCGGGATTTACCGCGATAAGCTGATCCGCCAGCGCATCGAGATGCTCGTTCACTTTCGAAGCATCCTTGCCCCAGTTGCTCACGGCGATCGCAAATTCCTGGCCGGTTCGCGACAACTGCGCATCGCTATAAGCCGGAACCGGCGGCGGCACGGTCATGCCGCGGGCCTTCATGTATTCCACAAAATCGCTGACGTTGCCCGCGATCTCGCCGAGATTGTGCCACATCTGCTGATCGCTCCCGCCGCGCGGCGGAGGAATGATGCGGAAGGCGGGATAGTTGTTGGCGCTGAGCATCTCCAGCGTCTGGGCGGCCTGATCGACCTCCCCCACCGCCTGAGCCTTTCGCGTGTCGCTGGCGACGAGATCGCGCATCACTTTCAGCGTCTCGGGATTCCGCCAGAGCGTGAGAGAGATCGTGCCCTTCTGGTAAATGCGCGTGGCCTCGGCTTGGTCGACGACTTTCAATCGCACTAGCTCGTCGCGCAGAACCTCGCGCACAGGAACGGCCTTGATCTTGATGACGTTTGCGTTGCGATACGCGTCGGGACGAAACGCCATGTCCAGCACCGTGACCGTCGCGGGATTACCTTCCAAGCTTCCGCGGCCGGTGATTTCGGTCAACACCTGACGCGCGAACGTGTCGAATGTCTTTACCGTCTGTTGATGCTGTATCGCGATCTTTTCGAACTTCTCGACATTGACATCGCGCGCGAAATCTCCGGCGCGCGCGACCCCCGCCGCGAATACAACCGCAAACAATACTGAAAAAAATCGCTTCATCGTTGTAGCACGGGCGTCTCGCCCGTGGCTCGCTTTTTCTTCACAGATTTTTCGCTCGTGTTGGTTCTTTCAAACGTCTCCAACGCCTTTTTCTTATTACGGGCAATAATGATCGGCTTGACGTAAAACGCATACATCAGGCCGACGAACACCATCAGGCATCCGAGGGTCATTGTCCACATTCCCGGACGATTTCCCACGCCCAGAATCGTCCAGCGCTGGCCGTCCACGTCCCACGCGGCCTGGAAAAACAGCCAGCGTCCGCCGTCCCAGTAGACGGGATTGTTCATGTACGCCATACCGTGGATGCTTTTTCCGGATTGCGGATCGGCGATGGTGAGTGTCGATTTGAAATCGCGTTGCAACGTGCTGCGATCGTCGCCGCCGGGGTAATGAACGAGTTCGAATTTGTCGAGCGTGATCCGCGCGGGCAGTTCGATCCACGTGTTGCCCAGCTGGAGCTGCAACTCGCGATTGATTTCAGGCAATTTCAGTTTTCCGCCGGTCCATTGCAGGCCGTCGTTGGCGAATTGCTGGTAGGGAACGGGAATCGTCTTTTCCCAATCGCCGGTTTTGACGCGAACGAGGATCACCTGAAACGCGCCGCTCTCGCCGCCCTGCCGGGAACGCTGAGTCACCGGCACTTCGACGACGCGCTGATCGCGACGCAGTTTTTCTTTCCGATCGACGATTGCCTTGAGCGAATGCCCGCCGCCGACGTCGATGGAGATTTCGCCTGAACCGCTCTCCAGTTTCTGCACGCGCGCGTCGTGCGACAGTGAAGTACAGATCACCGTCAGCGCCTTCTCGCCCGGAACGGTAAGCATCAACTGTTTTTCACTTCCCTCGCCCGGAAGCAGATGAAATTCGTCGTGAAATTCGTAGCCGATGTCCAAATTCTTATCGAGCAGTTCCTTCTGCCGCTTTCCAAACGGCCCGGCGTCGGCCACCCCGAGTTTGAAATCCGTCTGTTTTTCGCGCTTGCCCGAGAGCAGTTGCCGTCGGAATTCCTGATTCGGCGATTTCACCAGAACCGTGAGAACCTGCACGATCTCGTTCGTCCCGAACATCGGAAACGCGGGATTGAAATTCTCGATAGTGATTTCATATCCGCTGCTTCCCAGCGAATACGTTTTCCCGACCTCCGCAAACATCGTCTGCGTGAACGCACCCGCCTTCACATCCAGCCGGTGCACCTCGCGCGCGGCCTTCACCAGCGCGTCGACTTCGTCCTTGCCGGAGACATTCAGGTGCTCGACCTCGGCCGGTCCTACCATCGTGGTTTTGGTCGCCTCGTCTCCGCCAACGACCCATTGCACACTGCCGCCCATCGCGCTCATGTCCGCGTGCGGACTTTGCAGCGTCACCCTGACGCCAGTCAGGTCGCCCTGCCCTTCTACGAACGAATCGATAATGTTCGCGTAAGGCCAGTACCCCACGACATCCAGCGTGAGATCTTTTAGCCCAATCGCGTTAGCTAGCTTCTCGGAGCGCACGCCGCCATTGTCATCGCGCACGCGCACATACGGCTCGATGTTCTTTAGATCGTCGCCGCGGAGTCTGTCCGCATTCCCCCGCTCGGCCGAGTAAACCTTAAATCGCGGCAAACTCGGCAACGAATGCCCGCTGGCGCTGCTCCCATCCACGCGAACATACAGCATGCGCTCCGATGAATCGTAAAAATGATCAACGGTTCGATTGACCGGAATCAGCGTCGTCCCCTCAACCTTGTGCCGGTAATACGTCGCCATCCCCAGGATCAAAATGATGATCCCCGAATGAATCCCCCAAACCCCATATCGCGGCGGCGTAAACGGAATCCGCGTCCACGTGACCACGGTCAAATTCACAATCAGCAGTCCCATCAACACCTTCAGCGGCCAGGCATTAAAAAACTCCAGATCCGTCATCTCAAAATAAGCTCGAATCGACGAAAACCCCGACCCAACCGCAATATACAACCCCACCATCACCATCACGGCAATGCCGAAGATGACGCTGTTAAGGGTCTTGTGGTAGATGAGATGGATCAATTTCACGTCGTAGCACGGGCGGCTCGCCCGCGTCTCAATCTAGCTTACACAAACTCGTCAATAACCCCCACCTTCACCGATTGTACGCCATCCAACCCGATTCGGGTCGATCCCTACGGTTATCGCAATCTCGATCTTGGCCCCCCGGCAACTCGAAGGATTCGCTCAATCGTGCCACCTAACTCATTTAGGTTAGCTGAGCGCTATTGCATTTTTGCGCTCCACGGCGACAGTTACCAACACTTGCTCCGAAATCGCTTCCGCCATATCGTACTACGGCCGTTGAGAACACGTCGGGCAAGGGGAGGTCGGGCATGTCCGCTCTAATGAAATCACCGAAGCGCAAACTGAAAGCGCGCCGCACTCGCCATGCAACACGAGCAGTAGCTGAGCAGCTTGAACGTCGCGTCATGCTTACGGCGGATATTCTCGTAGTAAACGGAGCGCTCACCGGTTCGCCAAATCCGATAACGAGGGGCGGTCAATTAACGGTTAGCTATTCGGTGCGCAATGCCGGCAATGTCAATGCAGGAGCGTCGACCACGCACGTGCAACTAAAGGACCAAAGTAATGGGACTTGGGAAGACTGGTACTGCCCAATTTCCGGGGTAAACGTTGGGCAAACGATAAATGTTAACAACGTCGTCACCGTAAACAATGGTGAGCCTGCCGGGACCTACAAACTCGTACTCGTCTTGGATGCGTTCAACGTCGTTCCACAAGGAGGTGCCACCCAAAATGACTTCTCGGGTATCTACAATCTCACTGTTAGCGTACCCGGGGTGCCGAATCTGACGCCATCCCAGCCTTCCGGATGGTCGGACAAAATCGTAGCGTCTACTGTCACCGGAACGAATACGGACAGCAGTCCAATCTACAACGATCAAAACATCTACGTTGATTGGGCCGTAATAAACAGTGGGAGCGGCAACGCGGCTAGCGCGTTTAACACCTACCTATATGTGGATGGGGGCTTCAAGCAAGCATGGTCCACTTCGTCGCTCAGCGCAGGCGGTCTCACCAGTGTTTCAGACTATCTGCTGGGCACACTGTCCGCGGGTACGCATCAGCTTAAGATCGTCACGGATGTCAACGGAAATATTTCTGAAAGTAACGAAGGCGACAACGAGTATACAAAGACCATTACCGTGGGTACCCGTCCGCTACCGAACCTGACGCTCTATACGCCATCGGGTTGGTCGGACAAGGTCGTAGCCTCTACGGTCACCGGAACGAATACGGACAGCAGTCCGATCTACAGCAATCAGAATATCTATGTGGACTTTGCGATAACGAACAATGGAACTGCGAGCATCAACGGTACGTTCCTCACGAGATTGTATGTGGACGGGGCTCCGCAAAACGTTTGGTTTACAAATTCCTTGAACGCTGGTGCCTCGACTTCTGTTGTTGACTACAACATTGGCGCCCTCAGCGCTGGGGCGCACACCATTACGGTTGTGACGGACTCTGATGGATACATCGCCGAGAGCAGTGAAGCGGATAACGGATACCCAAAGACAATCACGGTCGTTCCACTCTCAATCCCGCCTGCGCCGTCAGCGATCTCGCCCGGTTCCGGAACGTCCCCTGGACAAACAATCGCCAATTCAACGCCGACACTTTCGTGGACGGCAATGACAGGCGTTGATAATTTCGGCGTGTACATTAGTCGGCAGCAACTCAATGGTACATACGCACTCGTCTTCGACTCGCTGGCGCTTGGAATCAATATTTCTGGTGGCGCGACGAGCTATCAAATCCCTCCGGGCTATCTTCAAGACGGCGGCCAATACCGTTGGAATATGAATGCGCACAATAGCTTGGGATGGGGCACGTATTCATCGCTTCTGTATTTGCGGTACTCAACCGCAAGCGTGCCGAGTGCTCCCAGCGGCCTATTAGCAACCGCGACAGGTAGCAGCTCAATACAGCTTAATTGGAATACGACGTCCGGTGCGACGGGCTATAAAGTCTTTCGCGCTCTCTCAAGCTCCGGACCATGGACTTTAATGATCGCGATTAGTACCGATAACCAACTCTTGGATACGGGGCTTCAACCGGATACCGTCTACTATTACGAGGTATCAGCTTCGAACCACGCTGGCGACTCTCTTCTCTCATCTTCGGGATCTGCACGTACCAGTGTTCTTAATCAACCCGCCGCGCCTTCGGGCGTGACTACGCAGGTGAAGCCGGATGACTCAGTCGTTGTCACTTGGACCGCAGTTGCCGGAACCAAGTATACGATTCAGAGGTCCGTGTATGTGGATCACGGTTTCTCGACGATTGGAGGGGTCGGTACTGGAGCGAGTTCTTTCATTGATATGCCTCCGACGCCGATACCGTCGATCACTTATTTTTACCGTGTAATAGCGGAGGTCGGCGTTGTTCAGTCAAATCCGTCTGTCGCGGCAATGGCGTCAGTGACGCACACCGCCGAGCAGATTCCGCCTGCCTCGAACTCAACGAAGAGCATTTCGCTACCCACCCAAACAGGAGTACGGCTTTATGATTACAAGTGGCATTTGACCGACCCGAATCAAGGCAATTGGACTTGGATTCCGATTACCGATCTCGGACAGCTCACGGTCGATGATCCAAACTTCTGGGCCGAGCAGACGATCATGCTGACACACGGCTGGGACGCCAAGTTTATCCCAGATAACAATCCAGCAACGATGGATTGGATTAACAAATTTGCCCTCGTGTTTGCCCACAATCATTCAGAGCAAGCTTTCAATATCCTTGCAGTTGACTGGCACGGAGCAGGCTCCGACCCCAATGGCGTTTCCAATCCGCTTTTGGATTTCGCAGACACTGGTTTAAATGATGCGATTCAGTCGTCCACCAATGCAATCAATGTAGGCGACTATCTAGCCAGCAAGTTCGAATTGGCGAATATCAATCCCAAAAAGTTTTGTTTAATTGGTCATAGTAATGGTGCCGGGCTCATGGCGGAGATGGCGATCCATCTCAAGGCCCATACCCTCCAGAACGTGCGTGAGCTCGATGCGCTAGATGCACCTGCACAGACGAAATCTTACTGGAAAGTGTGGGCGGCAACATCAGCGGTGGATTTCATTGACAATTACTATTTGCCCGTTGCGCAAACCGATTTGCTAGTAATTGCCAATTTTGGGGTACCTAGTCTAGTTCCGACTTTGGGATTTGGCTTGCCAATACTTGACGCAGAAAACGTCAGGAATTTCGAACTAAACTGGCATTTTACAGATTGGACCGGACATCAAGAACTTCCCTCGCGATTTGCTCAAACTGCGGGCGATGCATCGAGTTTCGCAATGGGTTCTCCGTGGGGTTTGTACACGTCGCGATTTCTCGGCAGCACAGGGCAATTCGGCAGCGGAATATACGTAGAGACCGTATTGGGTTATTTCGAGCAAAGAAGCTTGACGGAAACTGCGCTGACAACATTTGTTCAGGGACTTGAGGCATTAGGCGGGGGGTTCACCGTGACGCTCGCCAGCGACGTCATTGTCGCAGGGGAGGTAGTAGCGGGCACCGCGACTACAGTCGTGCAATTTGGGGTAAATGCCGAGATGTACATTGGGCAAAAAGTGGTGGATTTGACCCTCGCCACAACCCACTTCGTTGTAGCAGTCAGCCGCGAACTTTGGAGCGATGCTGTCGCACTGACTAAGGACGCTATCAACGGCGTACACACACTTCTGGAAAAGGCACAATCACTGGGCGGTTCTATCTTCCACTGGATTCATGGTTGGATCGCCGGGACTTTGTCGCCTGCGGTCGGAGCACCTTCGCCGAGCAGCCCCGTCCAAGATATACAGGCCTCGGTGGACGTTCACATTCCGGAGCATGCAACAACACTCGAATTCAACTTGACCGTCAATAATCCAGGTAACGATGACTTGCTCACGGTACTAATTGGCAACACCGTCATCGGGCAGGTGGATCTTGCGACTCAGCAAATCTCGGGAGGCGGTGTTCAGCTTTGGGTTCAAGACTATGCGGATCAAGTTGTAACTCTAACGTTTGCAGTGCCCACGGCCGCATCAACGACAGATTTCGTGATTGGCAATCTCAACTTTGCGACGACAGCTGCGGTATATACGCTTACAGGGGTACCCGGCGCTCAAACCCTCACGCTCAATTCCGGCTCACTGGCGTTTTCAGAAGATCTGGCAGCAACGTACCCTAATCTCACTTTAGCGCTGATGCCCAATACGTCGGTTGTCTTTAATTCGTCCCAGCATCTCGCTGCACTGAGTCTCTCCGGCGGCGCCGTCTCCCTCGCCCCCGGCGGCAATAAAGCCCTGGTCACCAATTCCCTCTCGATTAGCAACGGCGGCAAACTCGATCTCGCTGACAATGCGTTAATAGTGGACTACGTCGGTGCATCCAACCTTTCGGCGGTCAAGAACTATATCCTCACCGGCCGCGGCGGCACCGATTTCGGCATGGCCTCCTGGAACGGTCCGGGCATTAATTCCTCCGTGGCCGCGGCCCAAGACGGTTTCTCATTTGCCATCGGCTATGTCGAGAACTCGTTCTTACCCAACCTCGGCGTCGCCTCATACAGCGCCTTTATGGGCCAGACCATCGACGGCACCTCGATCCTTGTTCGGTATACGCGCGGCGCCGATGCAACGCTCGATGGCGTGGTCAATTCCGATGAGGTGACCATCATGGGGCTGAACTACAACTCGGTCGGCACGGGCGACTGGTTCTTGGGCGATTTCGATTATGACGGGAAGTGCGACTCCGACGACGTGACGTCGCTCGGATTGCTCTACAATCCGACTGCCCCACCATTGAGCCCCGCTTTCTCCAACGTGCTGATATCCGCCACCGCTTCTGCCGAGTCGCACGACCCGCCCCTAGACTCCGTCGGCGCCTCGATTCTGACGCCACCAGCGGATGTGCTGGCCTGAATATTCGGTTGCCCCTGGCCCGGCGGTGCGTCATAATTTGTTCAGCCGCCGTCGTATGAACGTTCCCAAGCGCCGTCAACCAGCGGTCATCGATCCCCTCGAGCCGCGCCTTCTCCTCTCCGTTACCGATTCCATCCGTAACGGCGCATTCGCCGGCACCGTTTCGACTTCCGACTGGATCCGCTCGGGCAACTTCCAGACCGACTCGCGCTTCGGCAATTACCACTCCTCCCCCGGCTACGCCTACCTCGCCGATTTCAATGGCAATCCCGCCAACTCCATTGCCGGAACGATCTCCCAGCAGCTCACCCTCCCCTCCGCCGGCACGTCGCTCACGCTGAATTTCTGGACCAAGATTACCACTGCCGAAACAGGTAGCAGCGCCAACGACACCATGACCGTTCAAGTCATGGACTCCACCGGCACAACTCTCCTCCAGAACCTCGCTACCTATTCCAATCTCAGCGCCAATTCCTCTTACATTCAGCGCACGTTTTTTCTCAATCGCTCTCTCTTCGGCCAGACGGTGCGCCTCGTCTTCTCCGCCGCCAATGATGCCGCCAATGCAACAGTCTTCCGCATCGACGACGTCTCTCTCCTCACCGTCGCCCCCGCCAGCAACAATCGCGTCGTTGGCTATCTTCCCAACAGCCGGTTCAGCTACCTCAATCAGATCGACCTATCCGCACTGACGCACATCAATTACGCCTTCGCCTCGCTCGATACCGACGGCGACGTCGTAACCAACGGCTGGGTTACAACCACAAGTCTCGACTCCACCGTCGCCGCCGCGCATGCCGCCGGCGACACCGTCTCGATCACTTTTTTTTCCAACACCAGCACAAGCTACCCTAAGAGCGAATATCCCGTCATGGCCGCATCAGCGACTGCTCGCACCAACTTCGCCAACCAAGCCGTCGCCTTCTGCCTGGCCCACAATCTTGACGGCATCGACATCGACTGGGAACCGCCCTACTCCAACAACAATCCCGACTACGCCGCCCTGATCGATGCACTCTACGCCGCCGGCCATTCGCAGCGCCTGCTCATCACCGCCGCGGTGAATCCGTTCACCAACGAAATCCCCGCTGCCACCGTCAATTCCGAAATGGATTGGCTGAACATCATGTGCTACGAGTTCGCGCCGGCGAATTTTTCCACCTACAACGACTCCGTCTCCGGCATGCAGGACTGGACACTCGACGGCGTGCAGAAAAACAAGCTGCTCATGGGCGTCCCCTTCTACGGCAAGACCGGCGCCACGTTTGGCACCGCCACCGCTCATAGCGTCGGCACCATTCTCAATGACTACAAAACCCAGTTCGGCTCCTATCCCGGCCCGGACGTTGACTCCTACACCGACACCTCCGGCAACGTCTGGTACTGGAACGGCATCACCACCACGGAAAAAAAGGCCGCTTACATCCGCGACAACGGCTACGGCGGGCTGATGATCTGGGAACTCTCACAGGACCACTGGGATTCAAACAGCGCCTATGACAAAAACTCCCTGCTTCCCGTGCTCAAATCCATAATGAAGCCCCCCTCCTGGCTCGCCCCGACCAGCGGCTCGCGCTTCGATCTCGTCGCCGGCACGTTCTACATGCACGCGGGTGTCGCCACCTTGACTAGTGACACCTCGAGCGCCAATCCCAACCTGAGCATCTCCGTCTCGTCGGGCGCCACGCTTAACATCAATTCTTTTCAGCACATAGCAACATTGAATGTTGACGATCTCGGCCTCGCCAGGCTCAATGCCGGGAGCAACAAGGCGCTCGTCGCGCAATCGCTGACAATCGCCTCCACCGGCAAGCTCGATCTGGCGGACAATGCCCTCATCCTCAACTACTCCGCCGCCTCCCCCCTTTCAACCATAAAATCCTATCTCATCACCGGCCGCGGCGGCACCGATTTCGGCATGGCCTCGTGGAATGGGCCGGGCATCGATTCCTCCGTCGCCGCCGCTCAGGACGGCGTTTCATTTGCAATCGGTTACGTCGAGAACTCGTTCCTCCCCAACCTCGGCGTCGCCTCGTACAACACATTCATGGGGCAGACCGTCGACTCCACTTCTATCCTGGTGCGCTATACGCGAGGAGCCGATGCGACGCTCGATGGCGTGGTCGATTCCGATGACGTCACCCTCGTGGGCCTAAACTACAATTCCAGCGGCACCGGCGACTGGTTCCTGGGCGATTTTGATTATGACGGAAAGTGTGACAGCGACGACGTGACGATGCTCGGATTGCTCTACAATCCGAGCGCCCCGCCGCTTAACGGTGCGTTTTCCAATCAAATGATCGCCGCCGAAAGCGGCACTGAAGCCGGTTCGCAAGACCCGCCGCCGGAGACAATGGCAGACGCGATTTTCACGCCGCCAATGTCGCTGCTGTCCTAACGGAACGTGGGCCAAATCACCCTCATTCAACATCGGCCAGGGGTCCGGTTGCCTAGATTCCCATCCGCGGAATATTTAGGGGGTTTCTGGGGTTGTTTTACGTTGCTTTCACTTGAAAAGCTGTATACTTAATGGGTCCGGGCCAGAAGTTGAGGAAAGGGAGTCGATGCGTCCCGAAAGGAAGTTGGCGGCCGCCGCGACCATTGCGCGCGCAATACGGCAATTTGCCTTGGGGGCGGGGTGTATCCCTATCGAGGCATTGGAAGGCCGGCGGATGCTCGATTCCACGTCGGCATCGCAAAACAATGACAATCAGGCGCTTGCCAATATCAGCCCATTCGCGCCGATCATTGAGCAGTACGAGGGCTACTTGGGGTCGCACAATGGCGAGGGGGCGGGGTTTGTTCCTCAGAACAGCGGTACATACCTGCTGAGCGATGACGGTTTGGCGATTGAAGCGTTCAGTCGCGCGGGTGCGTCTCCTTACGAGCTAAACGGTGAGCTGGCCGGGCTTAATCTTACGAATGCGCATGTGGTCGCCAATGGGGTGGCGGGATACCTGCCGTATTCAGAACTGGATGCGCTGTCGGGGATCTCGACGCTTGAATTTGCCAGGCCGGTGCGGGTCAGACTGTTTACCGGGTCGGTGACCAGCCAGGGTGATGCGGCCATCCGCGCGGATATCGCACGCTCGACCTACGGCTACACCGGCGCCGGCGTGAAAGTGGGTGTCATTTCGGACAGTTTCGATACGTCGGGCGTTGGCAGTTATGGATCGGATATCAGTAGCGGGGATCTGCCAAATAACGTGCAGGTGCTGCAAGACTATTTTGGCGTCGACGCGACGGACGAAGGCCGGGCGATGCTTCAGATGGTCTATGACTCAGCGCCGGGCGCGTCGCTGGCGTTTGCCACAGCGGGGACGGATCAGAGCACGTTCGCGAACAATATCCTGGCGCTGCGCAACGCCGGCGCGAAAGTCATCATCGATGACATTGCGTTTTTCGATGAGCCGATGTTCGAGGATGGGATTATTTCGCAGGCCGTCGATAACGTGGTCGCGACGGGGTCGGTTTATCTATCGGCCGCGGGCAATGAGGCCAATCAGTCCTACGAAAGCGCCTTTCGGACAGGCAATTCGCGCGGGGCGGGATCGATTTCCGGCACGGGTTCCCTGTCGTTTCTCGGCGGCGTTACGCATGACTTCGATCCCGGTGCGGGCATCGACGACATGCAGCAGCTCACCATCCCGGCCAGCGGGTATCTCGATCTCAGCTTTCAGTGGGACCAGCCGTACGGAACGATTCCGGGCAGCGCCAGTTGTGCAAACAACATGGACATTTACCTGCTGAATTCGACGGGCACGTCCGTGGTCGCGGCGGCTACGACGAACAATGTCGGCAACGATCCGATCGAAGTCCTTCAGTATCAGAACATCCTCGGCAGCACGCAGACTTATCAACTCATGATCGTCAACCGATCGGGCGCTGCACCGGGATTCATGAAATATGTCGACCTCGACGGCGAGGCGACGTACACGCAGTTCACGACTAACAGTCCGTCGATCTTCGGGCATCCGACCGCGAGCGGCGCTATTGCGGTGGGCGCTGCGTGGTGGGATGAGACGCCGGCGTTTGGAACCAATCCGCCGCTGATCGAGCCGTATTCCACGCGCGGGCCGATCACTATTCGGTTTAATACTTCAGGCAGTCCGATCACCAGCGTGCGATCGGGGCCGCAAATCGTCGCGGCCGATGGTGGGAACACGTCGTTCTTTGGCGAGGACGACATGAGCGACACCGACTCGTTTCCGAATTTCTACGGGACCAGCGCGGCCGCTCCCACGGCGGGTGCGGTTGTCGCGCTGATGCTTCAGGCTAATCCGTCGCTGACGCCAGCGCAGGTGCTGACGATTCTCGAGAACACCGCGCTGGATATGGATAATCCGGATACTGTCGGTTTTGACACTGGCTTTGATAACGCGACCGGCTATGGGCTGATTCGCGCGGACCAGGCGCTTCTGTACATCATCAATCCCACTGGGACGATCACGGGGACGGTTTACGAAGACCGCAACGCCTCGGGCACGTTCGACGCGGGCGATACCACTTTGAGCGGCGTGTCTATTTCAATTTCCGGCGCGTCGTCCGCATCAACGACGAGCAATGGCTCGGGGGCGTTCACATTTTCCTCGGTTCCCAACGGCAGCTATACGATTACGGAAACACTGCCGAGTGGTTACATCCTGACGACGGGCAGTGGCTCGCTCAGCGCAAGCGTCGCGGGGAACACTGTTTCGGGTCAGAATTTCTATGACTTCCCCACCGTTTTCGGAACTGCGTCCAACGACAATTACAAAGTTGACCTGAGCGTCGCCGGCGGCAACGGCACGGCCTACAGCGACAACTTCAATCGATCCGGTCTGGCAGGCGGCAATTACAACTACACGACCGTCACAACCGCCGGCGACGGCGGCTCACTGATCACCGGCACGGACATCTTCACCCTGACCAACGACGCGTCGGGAGCGGGTAACAACAACGGCATCGTTTACGTCTACACGCCCACCAGCGCGTTCGCGAATTACAACCAGACGCTCAATCTGAATTCCTCGCTGCTTACCTGGACATTCAACATGCGGCAGATCCGCCCGAATCCGGGTGGTTTTAGCGCGGGAAGTTACGGGGCGGCGTTTATTCTCGGCTCGACGGCGTCCAGCTTTGATTCCTCCGGCAACGGGTACGCAGTGGTCGTCGGCAATAACAGCAGTCCCGACCCGATCCGGCTGGTTCGTTTCACCGGCGGCCTGACCGGCACGATCTCGACCATCGCGCAGAATGCCGCCCAGGATATGTCGACGAACTATTACAGCATCAAGGTGACGTATAATCCGTCGGGGAATTTCTGGTCGCTCTACACTCGGCTCGACGGCGCCAGCGCTTTCACCAATCCGCTCACGGGCGGCGCGTATACGCAGTCGGGCTCGACCACCGCTGACTCAAACTACACGGGCACGGCTTTGTCGTACCTGGGGGCTTACTGGTCCTACTCCAGCAGTGCCAGCCAGACGGCGTTCTTTGACAATTTCAATCTCGCCGGCGTGCCGATTCCTGCAAAATTTGAAGTTTACGTCAATAACATCCTGACCTACTCGATTCCCAAGACGATGCTCACATCCGTCGCCTTCAACACCGGCAACGGGGACGATTCGCTGACGATCGATTATGTCAACGGCTCACCGATCCCGACGTCCGGCCTGACATTCAATGGCGGGGCGACTTCCACTTCGGTCGGCAATCAGCTGCTTATTTCCGGCACCAGCGCGACCGACGCGTTCACGCTGACGTCGTCGAGCGTTTCCCGTACGAGCGAATCGGCGGTGAATTATTCCAATACCACGTCGCTCACGATCGATGGTGTCGGTGGGTCGGATACGTTTACCGTCAACTCCACTCCTGCAACCGCAACGGCAATTACAATCTCCGCGCCCGGGACTGCGAGCGTCTCCATCAACGAAACCTCGCCGAATTCCCCGGTGATTTTCGCGGCTTCCACCGGCCTGGATACGTTGAGCGTCAACTCCGACAACACCGGCTCGGCCGCCGTCGTGTTCAATACGACACAGGCGATCAATTCGCTCTCCATCGGCGGCGGTGGCTCGGCGACGATTACGTCCGGCGGTCACAAGTCATTGAAGCTCAATACCTTTTCGACCGTTTCGACCGGCTATATCAACCTCAACGACGGCGGGATGATCGTTCAGGCGATGAGCGAATCGGCGCTACGAGTGCTGATTGTGACCGGCAGAGGGGGAACGGATTTTGGCAACGCGACGTGGAATGGCGCGGGGATTAATTCGTCGGCCGCCGCTCAGGATGGAATCACGTACGCGATCGGATACGTCCCCAATACTCGTCTGCCCCAGCTGGGGCATTCAAGTTACACCAGTTTCATGGGCCAGACAGTGGATTCCTCCTCGGTGCTGATCCGCTACACGCTCGCCGCTGACACCAATCTGGACGGCACTGTGAACTCCGATGACGTGACGGTCATCGGGCTCAACTACAACTCCGTCGGCACCGGCGACTGGTATATGGGGGATTTGGATTACGACGGCGCGTGCGACAGCGATGACGTGACTGCGCTGGGCCTTCTCTACGACCCCAATTCGCCTCCTCTGTCTCTGCCGCAAACGTAAGCAACAAATTGGATTCTCACGCGGTTACGTGACCTTCATTGGAGAAGCTCTTTTCCGAAGCCCCGCGCGTCCGAACTTGCGAAACGAAAGCGCTGCCAGTGCCAATAGCGGCGCCGCCAGAGGCGCTGGCTCCGGCACGGACCCCGAGCCGGACGCGGCCAGAGCGCGTCCCGCTTCAAATGCTGATGCGAAATCCGAGCCGTATTGCGCGGTGAATTGGGCCTGGCTCAAGGGCGGGGCGTTCGGGTCATACAGTAGACCCAGCGCCGTCACGTCGTCTGAATCACACATCCCATCGAAATCAAAGTCTCCCATGAACCAGTCGCCGGTGCCGCTGGAGTTGTAGTTAAGGCCGACGATGGTCACGTCGTCGCTGTTGACCTTGCCATCGAGGGTCGCATCGGCGCCGCGCGTGTAGCGCACCAGGACGCTGGTGTTGTCAACCGTCTGTCCGCCGAAACTGGTGAAGGACGAGACGCCGAGCATCGGCAGGCGGCTGTTGTCCACGTACCCGAGCGCAAACGAAAATGCGTCACCTCCCGCCATGGACGATGAAACAATTCCGCCCGCCCCATTCCAGGTTGCACTGCCAAAGCCCGTGCCGCCGCGGCCGGCTTTGACGTAGTCGCGAATCGAGGGGAGCGCGGTGGCGCCGGAGTAGTCGACGATCAGTTTGTTGTTGGCCAGGTCCATCGAGCCGGCCGAACCGATGGATAAAACATTTAGTTTGCTCGTTGCCGTGTCGTTTCCCGCAACGGCTATTTTTACCGACCCGCGAACGGTCAATGCGTTCTCGCGGATGTTCGTCGCCGTGACCTGCGCGCCCGTTTCGACGATGGTTGATCCCGTGGTGTTGATCGCGCCGAGCGTCGATGCACCGGCCTGAAATATTTTTATCCCCGGGCCGACAAACACGTTTGTCCCGGAAACCTGCTTGTTGAAAACCGATGTCGCTCCCGCGCCCACTGAAATCTGCCCGCCGGCGCCGACGGTTACCGTGTCATTGTAATTCACGACGCCCGCGCCACTCTGGGTGAGGGTTTTTCCCGTGCTGATCGTGACGGGCTTGTTGAATTGGAGCGCGGCGCCGCCGGCGACGTCGATATTCGTGCTGCTGACGATGCTCGTGGCGACGCCGAGCTTTTGTGTCCCCTGGACCACGAACACTTTCGCGAGGTTGCTCCCCGACGCCTGAAACTTCAACGTCGTGCTCGACGCGGTCAGGTTGTAACTGCGCGCGTTATCGAACACGAGCTGGCCGAGCGTTACCGTGGTGCCCAGCGTGATGTCGCGATCGGCGGTGATCGAGCCGGCGAGGTAGGCGCTTGCGCCGACGGCGTTGGGAGAGCTGCCCGATGCCCAGTTGCTCGCGGTGTTCCAGCTCCCAGCCTCCTTTGTCCAGCGATTGTTGCCGACGGCCAGTCCTTGATTGGCCGAGACAATGGCCGCATCGGCGCTGTTGACCAGTCCGTCGCCGTTCACGTCGCCTTGCCACCAGTTTTTCTCGCTGGCGTTGTTGTTGGCGGTGATGATTGCAGTATCGAGTGAATTCACCGAGCCATCGGCATTGACATCGCCGGGAAGCGACATCTGCCGCCACTTGTCGATCACGAGCAGCGAGATTGTGGCCGAGCCGTAGGTAAGATTGAGCGTGTCGAGGCGCTGGCCGGTCATGTCGGTCGTTTTCCAATCGACGGTGTGCGTCGGCCCGCCGGTCATGTCTGATGCGAGGTTTGATGAACTCAGTGACGTCGTTCCAGTGATTGCGCCAAGCGTGTAGAGCGTCACCTTCCCACGCCCGCCGACGTTGGTGATTGGCGTCGATCGCGTGATCGCCGTTGCGTCGGAGAAATTCAGCGACCACATCGCGATCTCGCCATTGGCGCTGTTTCGAGTCGTGTACTGGTGCAGACTGTCTGTGTTGGACGCTGACACCCCGAGGATCGAATCGCCCATGTGATCCTGCAATTTCTGGAAGGCCAGATCGGACGGATACTGGGTCCCATCCCACGCGTGCGTTGGCCAGATCCAGTAGTGTGCCCCCTGCAATCCCAGCCGCGCGAAACTGAAATCCGTTTCGATGCATCCCAGTGCGTGCGCCATGTTCGCTTCGTTGGGCGTTTCGTTTGCCGGCCAATCGCTGACGTTTTGCTCGCTGGCGACGAGCGGCACAGAATTTGGATCGCGCCCGGCAGCGCTGAGGATATTTCGAATACCGTTGATCTTCGACAGATGATCGTCGTAGACGCCGCGCAAATACGCTTCCTTCGCGGCCGGCGTCGTTTGATCTTCCAGCTTCTGATACGGGTGATAGCCGATGAAATCGAGCGGCAGAAACGATCCGTCGGGCTGCCGCTGTGCAATGCTCGTGAGCAGCTCCTGCTCGGTGACGGACGAAAGCCATTGCATCGCGGGGCCAACCTTGATCGTCGGATCTTCCGCCTTCATCGCGCTGGCCATTGCGGCGTAGCGCTCGCGGTAGTCGGTTTTGTGGGTCGAATCGGCCGAGCGCGGCGGAGCGAGAAATGTGTAACTGTTATCGACCTTGTAGGCGCCGCTCAGCCCCACGCGCGGCTCGTTGCCGATTTCCCAATATTTCACTTTTGGAACGGCGGCCTCGGTGGTCGCCAGCAGCTTGTCAAAACTCCCGCCGGACGCGTTGGTCCAGACCAGCGAATTCATGATCGCCTGATCGCGCGGATCGGAGATGGTCTGGCCTTGTCGATAGGTCTGAACGATATGGTTGGTGTACCGGACCCAATCCGCCGCCAGCGACGAGAGGGTGGAGATGCTGGTGTCGTAGAACATCTGGAAACCCGGATTAGCGGGATCGGGCTGCACGAGGCCGCGGATGTTGGTTGTGATGTAAAGATCGGCGTTGTAGTCGCGACTGTAGCGCAGGTAATTCAGCGTGCCTTCGCGCGGGGAGTTGTTGCTGTTGCGCCAATCGTAAAGATCGGCCTCCAGCCCCCCTGCCACGCCGCGGAGGCTTGAACCTTTTGATACCGCCAGCGCGCCGTTGATCCCCGTCGGCCAGTCGCCACGGGTCGTCGCGATTGCTGGGATGGCCTGTCCGCGGACGCCGGGATTGAATGAAGTTCCTGCAACCGAGGCATCGGTTTGGAACACCTGAGCGTGCGCTGACGATCCTGCAAGGATTGCTCCGGCCACACTAAGCACAGCACTGCGCAGCACCCACCTTGTCTTTGACGGCTCTTGCATCTCTCCCGCCATTGTATCAGACGCTAGTTATCGAACTCATCCCCGCGGAAGGTATTTCCGAGATAGGCGCTGCGCACCGACGCGTCGTTGATGATTTCTCGGGGCGTTCCCTCTTTAAAAACTCGGCCTTCATTGATGATCAGCGCTCGGTCGCAGACCCGGAGCGTCTGAGCGACGTTGTGATCCGTAATGAGCACGCTCTTGCCGAATTCCTTTTTCAGCCGGACGACTTCCTTTTGCAAATCCTCGACCGCGATTGGATCCACGCCGCTGAAGGGTTCGTCGAGAAGAATCAGCTTCGGTTCGGTGACCAGGGCCCGCGCGATTTCCAGCTTTCGTCGCTCGCCGCCGGAGAGTGTTTCGGCGCGCTGGTTCTTCTGCTTGATCAGGCCATATTGATCGAGCAGATGCGATGCGCGCTTCTGCCGTTCGGATCGCGTGATGTTCAGCGTCTCCAGGATGGCCATCAAGTTTTGCCACACGGTCAGCCGGCGGAAGTCGCTTCGTTCCTGCGAGAGGTAACCGATCCCGCGCCGCGCGCGCTTGTACATTGGCAGGTGCGTGATGTCGGAAGCATCGAAAGCCACCGCGCCGCTGTCGGGCGTCACCATTCCCAGGATCATGCGAAAGGTCGTGGTCTTCCCGGCCCCGTTGCGACCCAGCAGCCCGACGATTTCTTCCTGTGCCAGGACGAAGCTCACCTCGTCCACGACGGTCCTGCCGTCGTAACTCTTCACCAGCTTTGTCGTTTCCAGGAGATTCATTCGACGCCGAGCCCGAGACGGGGCCTAGTCTCTTCAGGCCGATATCAATTGCAAGTCCTCTTTTTGACTGTGGATAAGTCGTGGAAAAGCCTCATCTCACGCTCGCATAAGCCTTTGCGCACTTTCTGCTGAGCATCCTCCCGGGAGGCATCGTAACCACGTCACGAGCTCCGGCTAATTGACGTAAACCCTTGATGGGCCGATAAATCCCGCGTTTTCAGGAGCAAATCGCCGTAGGGCGCAATTGCAACCTGTCACCCCAGTCCGACACGCCTGTTCTACCGGGTTTTCCTACCTTCGCATACGGAGAAGACCCGCCGGGTTAGTCGGGTTGTAAGTGACCTCGTGTGGATAACCGGTGAACTGCCCCTCTCGAAAAGTCAGCTATTTTTTGTATCCGGCCTCAGCCGTATGGTAGTCTCCCCGCCCAAGTTTGTTTTTGTTGTTCCCTGCGGGCACAGGGGAACAGTTTGTTTTGTGTTTCTCGGGGCAAGACCTCCGCACAACCGCCGTGAATGTGCCAACGCCGTAGCGGCGGAATGATCGTGCCGTCTTGCCGTGCATGTCTTTTGTGGAAAGGAGTGGCTTTTATGGCCACGGGTAAAGTTAAGTGGTTCAACGACCAAAAAGGTTTCGGCTTTCTTACCACCGATGAAGGCGGCCGGGACGTGTTCGTTCATCATACCGTCATCGAAGGTGATGGCTTTAAGACCCTTCAGGATGGCGAAACGGTGGAGTACGAGGCCGAAGACGGCGCCAAGGGCTTGAAAGCGACCAAGGTTCGGCGGTTGGCTGCCGCTGCCAACAAGTAACGCGACTGCTTCGCGAAACTTGTTCGATCACACAACCCCGACACACCCGCCCTTGAAAGCGGGTGTGTTTGTTTTTGCTGTGCGCCCAGACGACGATGTCCGGCGAAAGGTGACGCGGCCACTTTTCTTTGCGTGGTTCACTGTTGCGCGTAAACCGTAACGACATGACCGACCGGCAATATCCATACAACCTTCCGATCTGGCGCACGTCTCATCGTACGGTGTCGCCGGACGGGAAGCTCATCGCGCAGATCAACCCAGCCCGGGAAGTCGCGATGAGCGCTCCTACCTTTGGAATTCTCTGCGTTTCCAACGGGCTTCACGTCGAACGCTGCAATCCCAGTTTTGTATGGTCGGACGATTCGCGATATTTGGCCGTCCCGCAGTTTTATATGCGACTCGGTTTGATCAAACGCCAGCGGCTGATCGTGATCGACTTCCAGCGGCCGTTCGTTCATATCAGCAAGTCGTCGGAATATTTCTATCAGCCTGAATCCTTCGCCGGCGGCGAGTTGATCGTCAGCATCAACCCGGCGCACGGCAAGCGGCAAGTTACGTTTCGAATTCCCGATGATCTGAACGAACGATTCACTCGCGCCTGGTGGATGGGCTGGCCGGAGATTCCCGGCGTCACGCCTCATGTGGTGATGCCGAATCGCGAAATTTGATTGATGCCTCAAAAAGCTCCAGCAGCTTGTCGGGTGACACGGTCTCCACTCTCGCTTGAGGGTCGATTCCGACCGCGGCCAGCAGCTTTTCCGCTTCAAACCCGGCCTGAGTCAGGCCTTTCCTTAATGTCTTGCGCCGGAAGGAAAACAGTTTGTGTACGAACCGCGAAAACTCGCGCGCTTTTTCTCCGAGCCGATCGGACCGATCGATTCGCACCAGAGCTGACTCAATTTTCGGCTGCGGCCAGAAGGCTTGCGGCGGCAGGGTCCGGAGCAATTTTACCCGGCCGAGCATCTGCGCCATTACTGTGAGTGGACCATATTCCTCTCCGTCGGCCTTGGCGCGCAGGCGCTCGGCGACTTCCTTTTGCACCGTGAACGCCAGCAGATCCGTGCCTGCGAGAAGCAGCTCAATCACCAGCGGCGAGGCGATGTTATAGGGCAGATTCGCGACGAGTTTCACAACTCGGTCCGCTGCGCGCGCTTCATCGATGGTCGCGGCGAGTTGTTCGTTCAGTCCGTGCTTACCCGAAAGTGCATCGCCTTCGATCAGCGTGAATTTCGCTTCGCCGGAAAACCGGTCCCGTAGCGCACTGGCCAAATCGCGATCAATTTCCACCGCGACCACGTCAGCGCCGCGCCCCAGGATTTCTTCTGTTAACGTTCCAGTCCCCGGACCCACTTCCGTGACCAAATCACCGACCGCGATGTTGCCGCTGTCGGCAACGATCCGAACCAGGTTCTGATCGATCATGAAATTCTGCCCAAACCGATGCCGCGGCTCGCCACCGATCTGCGCCAAAATCGCCTGGATTTGCTGCTTGGATTGGGCCATCAGTCTGGGCGAAGATAACAGATAGCGAGCGATCAGTCTGGTTGTGAGCGCGCCTCTTTCGTACAATCGGATACTAGCTGCAGTCGAGCCGAAACGCCTATGCCCACTGTCCCAGGAATCTCAGGACCGTATCGCTTCTTCTTCTACGTTTTGACTGCAACGAACCGCGCCACGTTCACGTACGACGAGATAGAAATGTCTGCAAATTCTGGCTGGAGCCCGTTGCGCTGGCAAGCAATAATGGATTTTCAGCTGCGGAACTGAATCGCGTTCGAAGGCTGATCGTCGAAAATCTTCCGCGACTTATGGAGGCTTGGAATGAGCATTGTGGTGAATAGCGACCCGCGAATGGTGTCGATTGAAGTAACCGAAGAATTGATCACTGCGCACCTTGCCGACGGCAGGACAATCAGCGTGCCGTTGGCTTGGTCGTGGCGACTGTCAAATGCGACGCCGTCGCAACGGGCTCATTTCGAGATCATCGGCGGGGGCGAAGGCGTGCACTGGCCGGATATTGACGAGGACATCAGCGCCAGCGGGATGTTACACGGAATTCCCGCGCGGCCGCCAAAATCGACACATTCTGCGAAAGTCGCGTAGACTCTCTTTAAGAAGGATTGTGGGAATTCATGAAATCGTACGACATCATTCGAACCGCGGTCGATGAACCCGGGGTGAAGGCGGTGGCGGCGGGGCTTAAGGTCTCGCCGGCGCTGGTTTACAAGTGGTGCGAAGCGCCGGCCGAGGCGGACGATCCGGATCAATCGGGGGCGAAAAATCCGCTCGATCGCGTGCGCGAGCTTTACGCGCTGACCAAAGATATCCGGCTGATTCGCTTTTTGTGCAACGAGGCCGGGGGGTTTTTCATTTCCAATCCGGTTCCGGAATTGCGCAAAAGCCTGGAAGAATCCGTCTTCGCCGAGACGCGAGCGATGGTGCGGGATTTTTCCGAGCTGCTGGACACGGTGACCGAATCGGTCGAAGGCGACAGTGCGATCACTCCCGACGAGGCCGAACGCATCCGCGAAAAATGGGAAGATCTCAAGGCGTGCGTCGAACGCTTCGCCCTGGCGTGTGAAAAGGGGCATTACCGGCTGAAGAAGAAATAGTGAGCGGATGTATTAGCGAGGCGCGGGCAGTTTTGTCGAAGTTGCCGCTGGCTTCGTGGCAGCGCGATTGGTCGCGGGCGGCAAGCGCTCGGCCGCGACGCGTTCGACGGCGGTTTTCATCATCTGCTGGTGTAGTTCCTGGGCGGCATCGTTGCCGGTGAAATGTTCACCGGTGGCGACCTCATTGGCGACGCGGTTGATCACTGCCGTTTGCGCCGCGATCTCGCTGAGGCGCTGATCCAGTGACCGGGCATCGATTTGCGTCGCCATGTCGGCAACCCGAACGCGCCACGTGCCGTCGTCCTCTTTGATCAGAGTGAGCGGCGGTGCTTCCTGACCGGGCACGCTCACGACGGCGCGATTGCCATCGAGGCGCACGTTGGCCGCGTCGATCTGCTTGATTGATTGATCGAGCTCGCCGGCGACATCGCCGGTCAGGCCCTTGGCCCCTTCTTCGCCATATTGTTTGATCGCGACGTCGTGAAGATGGCTCGTCGCACGCGCCAGGCCGACCATCGCGGCGACCATTTTCTCTTCGCTGGCGTTGCTTGTCAGGAGGATCGCGCGCATCGTCGGCTCATCGCCCGCTTCCATCGCCCGCGCCAGGAGTTTGAGCGCCGCCTTTGGCGTGGATTGATCGGGCGCGATTTGGGTTGCCGGCGCAGTCGGTGCAGTAGCAGGAACCTGACCAACCGCTACCGCGGCGGTTCCACACGTGATCACGAAAGCTCGAAGCAATCCGGCCATCATCGGGCGGGCATTGTAGATGGCCCAAGGGTCGATTCCTATAGCCGCGCCGTAAGGACCGTTCCAATCAATACTTACAGCCCCAACCGGCCGCAGCGTTGCTGTTGCAGTTGTGAATTGTGACTCGAGCCGCTATTATTTCCCGCCCCTCGCAAGCCGCGAGGAACCGGGTTTTTACGTTTTGTTCTTGAGTCATAGAGGTACCGAAAAATGTCGCTGGATCGCAGTTTGAAAAGTGCCAATTCGCTGGTTCGTCACCGCAACGTGCTCACGCGCGCCGAGCGGCTGGACAAGCTCAAGGACGAGGAAAAGTGGGATGAGAGCAAGAGCGTTTTTGGATTGGTGAAAGTTGGACATCGGAAACAGGCGCTGGCGAAGGTCGCGAAGGAAGAAGTGCCCGGCGCAGAAGGCGCAGCACCCGCAGCCGGTGCCGCAGGCGCGGCTCCTGCCGCAGCCGGCGCCAAGGGCGCTGCTCCTGCCGCCGCTGGCGCGAAAGGTGCAGCACCGGCAGCAGCGGGTGCAAAGGGCGCGGCTCCGGCCGCAGCTGCCAAGGCTGCGGCGCCGGCGGGGAAAGGTAAGAAGTAATTCGGTTGTTCGACATTTAGAAATAACACCGGGCGGGTCTTGGACCCGCCCCTGCTATGCGCTAAAAGCTATGCGCGACTTTATTTCCAAACGGGCGATGGGGGTTGATGCTTCGGGTATCCGGAAGGTCTTTGACCTGGCGGCGAAGATGAAGGACCCGATCAATTTTTCGATCGGGCTTCCGGATTTTGATGTGCCGGAATCGGTGAAGAATGTCGCGATCGAAGCGATTCGGCGCGGGGACAACCGGTATACGCAGACGCAGGGGATTGCGCCGCTGCGCGAGCGGCTGCGGAAGGAGTTGTCGAAGGAAATCGGGCGCGATGTCGGAGAAGTGCTGATCACTTCGGGTGTTTCGGGGGGATTGTTCCTGGCGATTCTGGCGACGATTGATCCGGGGGATGAGGCGGTTTTCCTCGATCCGTATTTCGTGATGTACAAGCATTTGCTCACGATGGCCGGGGGAAGAGCGGTCATGGTGGACAGCTATCCGGACTTTCGGTTTCATGCGGATCGCGTGGAAAAGGCGATTACGGCCCGGACGAAGCTGCTGATCTTGAATTCGCCGAGCAATCCGACGGGCGTGGTGATGACCGAGGCGGAGGTTCAAAGCGCGGTCGAGTTGGCGCGGAAGCACGATCTGCTGATTGTGTCGGATGAGATTTACGAGCCGTTTCTGTATGACATGCCGCGCGGGCTGCCCAGCGCGGCCAAGAGTTATGAGAAGACGATTGTCCTTCGTGGTTTTTCCAAGAGCCACGCGATGACAGGCTGGCGGGTCGGATATGCGTGCGGTCCGGATGCGGTGATCGGGCAGATGACCAAACTTCAGCAGTACACGTTTGTTTGCGCGCCGTCACCGTTCCAGCAAGCGGCGCTTGCGGCGATGGATGTGCCGATGAATAACTATGCGAGCGCGTATCGCAAGAAGCGCGACATTGTTTACAGTTCGCTATCGAAGAAATTTGAGCTCGTGAAGCCGGAGGGAGCGTTTTACGCGTTTCCCAAAGCGCCCAAGGGAATGTCGGCGACAGATTTCGTCACCCGCGCGATCGACAAAAATGTTTTGATCATTCCCGGCGGCGTTTTCTCCGAGCGCGATACGCACTTCCGCATCAGCTACGCGACGACGGACGAGAAGCTGGCGCAGGGGTGCGAGATCCTCAATTCATTGGCCTGACGCGGGCTGCATCAGGCGTGAGCGGGCGCGGGGTTTTTCGCGCCGTCTTCCAGGACGGTGCCGGGGAAGACTTCTTCGAAGTTGTAACCCGATTCGCCGTGCTGGGTGAGATCCAGGCCGTCGTATTCTTCGCTTTCGGTGACGCGCAGGCCGCAGATCGCGCCGGTGATCTTGAGGAGAATGAAGGTTCCGATGGCGGCGAGAATCCATGTGACGGCGGTGGCGATGAGTTGGGGAACGAGCTGGCCGGGGTTGCCGTCGACGAGTCCGGGCTTGGTGTTGATTTCTTCGATGGCGAAGACGCCGGTGAGGATGGCGCCGAGCGTGCCGCCGACGCCGTGGACGCCGAAGGCGTCGAGTGAGTCGTCGTAGCCGATGGCGTGTTTCAAAGCGGTGGCGGCGAAGAAGCAGCCGACGCCGCCGGCGAAGCCCATGACGATCGCGTACATCGGGGTGGTGAAGCCGGACGCGGGCGTGATCACGACGAGGCCGGCGACCGCGCCGGAGATAGCGCCGAGCACAGTCGGCTTACCGCCCTTGATCCATTCGACGAACATCCAGCCTAGCGCGGCAGCGGCGGCGGCAAAGTGTGTGGCCACGAAGGCGCTGGAGGCGAGGCCATTGGCGGCGAGGGCGCTGCCGCCGTTGAAACCGAACCAGCCGACCCAGAGCAGCGCCGCGCCGATAACCGAAAGCACCACGCTGTGCGGCGGCATGGGTGTTCGGCCGTAGCCGTAGCGCTTGCCGAGAAGAATAGCGCAGACAAGGGCGGAAACTCCGGAGCTGATGTGCACGACAGTTCCACCGGCGAAATCGAGGGCGGGGATTTTGCCGCCGTTGAAGGCGTTAAAGAGGCCGCCCTTGCCCCAGACCATGTGGGCCATGGGGCAATAGATCGCGAGCAGCCAGAGAATCGAGAAAACAAGCATCGCGCTGAATTTCATGCGCTCGGCGTATGCGCCGCAGATCAGCGCGGGCGTGATGATGGCGAACATCAGCTGATAGACCATCCAAGTGGTGTGCGGAATGGTGGGAGCATATTCGCAGGGATTGGCGCCGACGTGACGGAGAAAGGCGAAGCGGAATCCGCCAATAAAGGGCGTGCCGACGTCGAAGGCGAGGCTGTATCCGACGATGGCCCAGACGATGGAGACGACGGCCATGAGGATAAAACTCTGCATCATGGTGGCCAGGACGTTCTTGCGTCGAACGAGGCCACAGTAGAAGAGAGCGAGGCCAGGACCGGTCATCATGAGCACGAGCGCGGCGCTGGTGAGCATCCATGCAGTGTCGCCGCTGGAGACATTTTTCGCGTCCGGCTGAATTCCGACCGGATCCGCGGCCAGCGAGGGTGTGGCGAGAAGAAAAACCGACAGCAACCCGAGAACGATGGCCACGCGATGGGCGCGGCCGCGGTGAGAGCGGCGAGTGGACATTGGAATTTTCTCCGCGACGACAGGACCGAGCCTTATTTTTGGGCAATCGAGGTGCGCACCGCGAGCATTGCCCAAAATGGAGGCATATTTTGCATGCAAAAGGCAACGACTATGGGACAAGAGCAAGCGCGGTGCCTGAGATGTTGGATCAAGAGTCCCTGGGAAAGAGAGTTGTCATCCCTGAAAGCACTCCGCAGGATCTGGCCTCGAGTGCGCTCCGGCCAGATCCTTCGGGAGTACCCTTCAGGATGACACTACTTTATTGTTAGAGGTTTAAACAATCCGATACCGATCAGTCCATGTCGTCGGGAATCTCGTCCAAGTCGCGATAAGTTCGTGGCCGGCGCGGGGGCTCGGCGGCGATGGGTTCGTCGGACGCGAGATGCTTGTCGGCGCTGCCGGTGCGGACTACTTCGCCTTGGGGAATGGGGGCGGATGACCCGGAGCCCGATGCGGCGGATGCGCTGCCTGCCTGGTTCCCTTGCGCGGCATTGGCGCGACTGCCGCGGCCGCGGCGACGGCCGCCGCGACGGCGACGGCGGCGTTTGCCGCCTTGGCCTTCGCCGGCTTCATTTTCATTAGCGCCGCCTTCGCCCTCGCCAGCGCCGTTGGCAGGAGGCGCGGTGACCTGATTCTGATCGAAGTCTTCGTCACCTGTGTCGGGCACTTCCAAACCGCGAAGCTGCTCGGCCAGTGAGGGCTGGTGCCCTTCGGGATCCTTAACCGGGACTGCGCGGTTTCCAAACGTCGATTGGTATTGCTGGTGATGCTCGTGAATTCCGCCGAGACCTTCGGCGCTGCCGCCTTGGCCGCGCCCTCCGCGACCGCGCCCGCCGCGGCGACGGCGCCGACCGCCATCTTTGCCCTGCTGTTGATCGCGGCTGAAGTTCTGCGGCGGCTGATTGCGATCATAGAAGCTTCCCTGCTGATGCTGCTGGGGGCGTTGCTGATTCGGGCGTTGCTGTTGCTGCTGGTGTCGCCCTCCACCGCCACCGCCGCGCTGCTGGTCGTGGCGCTGGCCGCGGCGATGCTGATCGCGATCACGGCCGCCGCGCTGGTCTGGGTGATCGCGCTGATCCCGGTGGTCGCGCTGGTCGCGGGACTGCTGCGGTTCCGAAGGCTGTTCTTCTTCAACCTCCGCGGGCTCGGCGGAGTGTTCTTCGGTTTCGACGGTGGGCTCGGCGGCTTCGGACGCCGCGGCGGTTCCACTTGCTTCGATGTCGGCTGGGGCTTCGCCAATTGACGAATCCGACGACGCGGCCGACGCCAGCGCGATGCCGTGATCGTGTTCCTGCTGGTCGTTGCGATCGAGGGCATCTTCCATGCGATCGGTGACGTCGCGCTCGCCGCCTTCCTCGGCGTCACGGCGCGAGGACGAGTCTCGTCGCTGCTGATCGCGACGCTGGCCGAAGCGATCGCCGCGTCCGCCGCGACGATCGCGCCGGCCGCCGCGGCCTTGCTGGCCGCCGCGATCGCCATTGACGCCGCCGCGTGTGTCGGTTTCGGCGGGCTTCATCCCGAGCGAATCGAGGTAGATTAAACCGTCGCGCGAATCGAAGAGTTCCAGGCGAGAGTCGTCCAATCCCAGCGCCGCATCGGTACGAACGACGATTCTCTTGCCGGCCTGATTCTCGAGCGCGGCAAGCTGAGCGCGCTTCTTATTCAGCAGGTAAAAGCTGACCTCGGCGCACACGGCCAGTTCGACGCGCGAGACGCGCAGATCATTGGCTGCGATCGCCAAACGCCGCATCACATCGAGGCTCATACTCTCAGGCGTCTTCACGAGGCCACTACCGTGGCAGTGCGGACAGTCGAAATAGATCGATCGCTTGAGGCTCGGACGCATTCGCTGGCGGGTCATTTCAATGATGCCGAACTGGCTCATGCGAAGGACTTTTGTCTTTGCGCGGTCGTTCTTGAGATTTTCGTGGAGGCGCTCTTCGAGCTGGCGGCGGTGGCGCTCGAAGCGAAGGTCGATGAAGTCGCAAATGATGACGCCGCCGAGATCGCGAAGCCGAAGCTGGCGCGGGATTTCGTCGGCGGCTTCCATGTCGGTTTTGAATGCAGTGGTTTCGGCGTCGCTGTGATCGCGGAATTTGCCGCTGTTGACGTCGATGGCGACGATGGCTTCGGTAGAGTCGATCACCAGCGAGCCGCCGCTGGGGAGCGGCACGTGGCGGCTGTACATCAGCTCGATTTCTTTTTCGATGCCGTATTTGTGGAAAAGCGGAATCGGCTCTTCGAACAGCTCAACTTTGTTTTTGGTGCGCGGGGCTTTCCAGCACAGTGGGATCCGAAGCTTGGAATTCACGTGACTTGAAGTCGCGGC